>QLAH01000142.1_pt1 | contig 62330 bp, 45 predicted proteins | sample 4693081 | NCBI WGS metagenome assembly QLAH01 (sample SAMN09425401, study PRJNA476045) | Lake water metagenome, whole genome shotgun sequencing project. | reverse complement strand
GCAGGCCGACATTGCGGTCGATGCCGTTCGGCGCGGCAATGCCCAGGCCGATCAGCTTGTGCCGCTCTTCGGGCGGCAGTTTTTCGGTCAGTTGCCGGGTCACGTTCGCCAATTCGTTAAAGAGCGTGCGGGCGTCCGGGTAGGGGTAGTCGCGGCGATACTGGCCGAGCACTTCGGTGCCGATATTGACCAGCACGGCCTCGATGTGGCGCCAGCCGATCTCGACGCCAATGGTGTAGGCGCCGGTCCGATTGATGAAATAGGGGGTCGCGGGCTGGCCGCGGCGGCCGCGCAGCAGTTCGCCGGCACGCAGCAGTCCGGCGCTGCTGAGGTCGTCCACCAGCAGAGCAACCGTCTGCGGCGCCAGCTTGGAGCGCCGCGACAGTTCAGCGGCAGAAAGCCCCGGGTTCATCGCCACCAGCGTGAGTATCGCCCTCAGGTTCGCCTGGCGCACGCCTGAGGTCTGCATCCCCAAGCTCGCTGCGTCGAAGAAATCCCGGTCTTTTGCCACTGTTCCGCCGCTTGTCAGAAGTCGAATCTATTGGATTCTTACCGCGCTTCTGCGGCCGAGGACCAGATAAGTCTACTCCGAAGGGAGATTTAATCGGTGCGACACGCTGCCCGGCGGATGCGGCCCGCGTCGTGGCCCGATTTCCGATCGAGACGGTGGCATCTCAACCGGAAATCAGGGCAGATTTGGCTCCACGTCTGCCCAGCCTAAAGCTCTTCCATGGTTGCGCGCACCTTGCCGGCAAAGCCCTGCAGTTGCGCCGGGGTGCAGTTGTTCATGTCGTAGAGCGCAAGGTATTTCGGCGGCGTCGGCGTGCCGAAGGTCACCCAGGCCCAGCGGCGCGCCAGCCGGCGCGGCGGATCGCCCATCACCATGGTGCGGAAGCGGTCGCCGCCATAGGTGGTGACAAAGGCCACCTTCTTGATGTGCTTGAGGTTTGGCTTGAGCTTGCCGCGGTCGCCGCCGCCTTCGAGGATGAAGGAGACGCCGGGCAGGAAGACGCGGTCGAAATAGCCCTTGAGGATGGCCGGGTAGCCGTAGTTCCAGACCGGGTGCACGAAGACCAGCGCGTCGGTGGACATCAGCCGGTCGACATAGGGCTTGACCAGCGGGGTCAGGTTGCCGGGCACCTCGTGATAGTTGAGCCGCTCCTCGCGGCTCAGTACGGCGTCAAACCCCTCGTCATAAAGGTTGAGCGCGTCGACCTCATGGCCCTTGGATTTGAGCGCTTCGACGGCAGTGGTGAACAGATGCCGGTTGTAGCTGGTCTCGACCGGGTGGGCGTGGATGACGTGAACTTTCATCAGAACAGCTCCCGCATCAGGCCGCCCGCACCGGATTGAGCCCGTCGAACAGCCAGGCACGGCCGGCGTTGAAGTCGAAGTCCGGGTTCTCCCAGGCGATCATCTTGCCGGGGTTGAGCAGGCCCTCGGGGTCGGCTTCGCGCTTAAAGGCGAGTTGCACCTCATCGGTCTGCTTCATGCCGCCCTCCTCCAGCGTGTAGCGGTGCGGGTTGAAGATCGGGCAACCGTTCTCCTCGAAGGTGCGGATGATCTCGTCGAGGCGCTCCTCCGTGGTGAAGCGGACGAGATTCAGGCCGAAACAGGTGATGTTGCCGTCGAAACGGACGAATTCCAGATGAGAAAAGACCTCATCGGGGAAGAGTCGGTCGATCTTATCCACCAGCTGGAGGTGGTTGGGGAACGGGTAGAGCGACTGCAGATAGGTGATCGCGGGATCGACGCGCAGCGCGCGCAGCGAGGGGCCCGGCCGCTTCCGCGCCTTCCGCGAGCCGCTCGCCGCCCGCGAGGGGCGCGTCGAGCGGCCCGAGCCCACGGGCACTCCGACGCTCGAAGCCACCTGGAGCGAGCTCCTCGACTTCACCGAGCTCTCCGAGACGCGCAGCACGCTCGACCTCCGCGGAGATGTGCGCGTGCGCAGCCGTCCCGACGGCGCGACCAGCGACGCCGTGGATGCGCGCGCGCTGCTCCTCGAGATCGGCGCAGATCCGACCGATCGGTCGCGCACGAGCGGCACGGGCTCGGTCGCAGACAGCTCGCGGCGCTCGCTTGACCAGTTCATCGCGAAAGGCGATGCACGCGTCGAAAGCAGGGCGTGGGAGAGCGAGGAGCGCAAGGGCGACCCGCGCGTCTTCCGCGTGACGGGTGAACACATCGAGTACGACATGCGCTCGCGCGAGGGCCTCGTCGTCGGGGATGGCGGAATCCTCGTGAACCTGCCGCCGAAGGCGGCGGGCGCGGCCGATGCGGCGCGCGCGGCTGCCTCGCCCGTCCCGGGCGCGATCAGCCTCGGCGGCGACGGCACCACGCGCTTCCGCTGGAAGCGCCGCATGGAGTTGAAGCGCGCCTACGACGACGTCTTCACGATCCGCATGGAGTCGGGCGTCGAGCTCCTTCACGCTGGCCTGCGCCCCGACGATACCCTCGCGATGACCTGCGACACGCTCGAGGCGACCGTGCGTCGTCCGCTCGCCGAGGGCGCCGCGCCCGACGCCCGTGACGCGCGCGGCGCGGACCTCGGCGGGCCGGCGGAGCTTCTCGGTGTCGTCGCGACGGGCGGCGTCTTCGTGCGCACCCCCGAGCAGGACATCCGCTGCGGAAGCTTCGACTACTCCGTCACCACGGGGATCGCGACGCTGACCGCAGCGGAAGGTGGCTCGGTCGAGATCGCCGTGAAGGGACAGGCAACGCCCATCCGCGCCCAGCAGGTCATCTGGGATCTGCGCAGCGGCCGCCTTCAGGTGCTGAAGGCCTCGGGTTCCGCGGGGCGCTGAACACGGCCGCGAGATCGGCTAGCCTCTTGATGTGCACGACGCATCGACCCTCACCTACGGCAGCTATCTCTGCATCCCCCAGCTCCTCGAGCTCCAGCAGCCGAGGTCGCGTCATCCTGAGACAGGCGTTCCCGAGCACGACGAGACGCTCTTCATCATCATCCACCAGGTCTACGAGCTGTGGTTCAAGCAGCAGCTCCACGAGGGAGACTTCCTCGCGCGCGCGCTCGAGTCGGGCGACGCCGTGCAGTCTTCCGCCACGCTCAAGCGCATGCTCACGATCCTCAAGACGATGGTGCAGCAGATCGACGTGCTCGAGACGATGACGCCTGTCTCGTTCCTAAGCTTCCGCAGCTTCCTCGCCAATTCAAGCGGCTTCCAGAGCGCGCAGTTCCGCGAGTTCGAGTTCCTGCTCGGGAACAAGAACCCGCGCGTCCTCGCGCACAACCCCGAGGGCTCTCCCGAGCGGAAGGCGATCGAGGCGCGCTGGACCCGCCCCACGCTCTTCGACGCGTTCGTGCGGTTCCTCGCGCGGCACGGGCACGCCGTGCCAGAGGCGCTGCTCTCCCGCGATGTGACGGCAGCGCCAGTGGAGTCGCCCGAGTTGCAGGAGACGCTGCTTGCGGTCTACCGCGGGCACCCGACCGAGCGGCAGGTGTGCGAGCTCCTTGTCGACCTCGATGAAGGGGTGCAGGAGTGGCGATACCGCCATGTCAAGATGGTCGAGCGCACGATCGGCTTCAAGCAGGGAACGGGCGGAAGCCCGGGGGCGGCGTATCTGCGCGCGACGCTGTTCCAACCGCTCTTCCCCGACCTCTGGGCGATTCGGACGCGGCTCTAGTGGTCTGAGTCGGAATTCCGCCGACACTCAGCGGTCCTCGTCGCCGCTGGCAGCGTTGCCGCGCCTCGAGGTATCTTTGGGGATACCCCATCGGCACGGCGCCTTGCCATCGACGACGATGCCTCGCTGATTGTCAGCGTTCTTCCGACTCAGACCACTAGGGTTTGTCTGACGGATCCCCGGACGTCGATCCGCGCTGCATCCCGGCTGGCTGCGTCGGCTTCAACTCGCTGTATCGCGTGCACGGATCATGGGATACCGCTTCGTTTCGCCTCCTTGCCATCGGTGCGCCGGCGCGGATCTTTGGTCTTCGGGGATCCTTCAGACAGAACCTCAGCCTCTCTACCGCGACTGCACAGCACTTGAGAGCGGGCGACAGTCTGATATTTGTATCACTTTCGGGGTACGGCATGGGCAACTCCCTCGACTCTGGCGGTACTCTGCGTACCCATGATGCGGGACTGTGCACGGCGATGGCCTCGGCTGCCGATGAACCCGCGACGGGCGCGATTCTGCATCGTCTGTGACCCGGTCGGGTGCCTGCGCGTCGTCAATGGCGGCGAGCCGACCCGATGTGGCTTCCACGGGTTCGATGAGGCCCGCATTCGGGGGCGCTGTGTCGCTTAAGGGTTTCAAGGTTCTCTCCAGCCTCCCCGATCCCGCGGTCATCACAGACCTTGCGTCCCGCGATGCCATTGCCGCCGTGGGCAGGCCGTGGAAGATCAAGCACATCGCGACAGACATGGTGCTCTTGCTCGTGCCGCCCGGCGAGTTCAAGATGGGCTCGCCTGCGCAGGAGTCCTGGAGAAACGACGACGAGCGGCAGCACCAACGGCTGATCCGAAAGGCGTTCTACCTCGGTGTGACGCCCGTGACGGTCACCGAGTGGGCTGCGGTGATGGGTGGGGCACGGCCTGACGAGCATCACTCCATGCGGCCCGTCGAGAACCTGTCGTGGAACGACTGCAAGGCGTTCCTCGCGCAGTCGGGGGGGGACTTGAGGCTTCCGAGCGAGGCCGAGTGGGAGTACGCGTGCAGGGCGGGGACGCGGACGCCCTTTGCGTTCGGAGCGTCCGTCAATCCCTCGCAGGTCCACTATGGAGGCGGGAGTTTCGACACGCCGTACGCATCGACCGGCTGCGGCCAGTTCCCCCCGAACCAGTGGGGATTCCACGATATGCATGGGAATGTCTGGGAGTGGTGCGAGGATGCCTACGGGCCCTATCCCGACCGCGGTACCGAGGAGCCCGAGCAGGTCGGCGATGGAAGCGGCGCGCGCGTCGTGCGCGGAGGTTGCTGGTACTTCATCGCGGGAAGCTGCCGCTCCGCCTCGCGCGGACAGCTCGCGCCCGCGTTTGCAAACGACTTCTTCGGCTTCCGCGCGGCGCGCAGCCTGATCGACTGAGTTCGACGCGGGTCACTTCGCGAGGTCGGGGACGCGCGAACGCGATCCGACGGTGTAGTACGACTCGTCGACACCCTTCAGTTCCGCGATGCGCGCGAGGCCGAACTGGGCCTCGACCTGCGTGGCCGTGGCGCGCGCGACGGGAACGACTGCGAGCCCGATCTGCGCGAAGTGGTGGAGGAGCGCCCTGTCTTCGGCCTCGAGCGCGATGCGCGCCCTCGGGGCGTTGCGGCGCAGCCAGCGGTCGATCCGCTCGCGCAGCGGGCTTGGCGCGGCGGGGACGCCAAGCGGATGTTCCGCGAGGCAATCGGGGAAGCCCCGCCGCAGCGCAGACGCGAGCGAACGCTTGGCGCAAAGCACGATCTCGGACCGTCCCGCGACCGAGCTCGCGAGGTCCTCGCCGCGGATCGCGAGCGGCTCGCGGTCGGTGATGAGTAGGTCGAGCCTGTGCGACAGAAGCTCCTGCTCGAGGTGCTCGGATGCCCACTCGCGGCAGTGGATGGCGATTCCGGCGCGGAGATAGGGCGCGAGGATGCGTCGCACGACGACCTTTGGCACCGCATCGGCGGTGCCCACGCGCAAGGGGAGCAGTTCGCCCGCGCGTCCACGAACCGAGGCGTCCATCGACTCGCAGCTGCGCAGCACGCGGAGCGCGCCGTCGTGGACGCGCGCTCCATGCGCCGTCAGCGCAAGAAGGCGCCCCTTTCGAGTGAAGAGCGCGTCGCCCGTGGCGGCCGCGAGACGCGAGAGCCGCGAGCTGAGCGCAGGCTGCGAGATGCCGAGCGCCTTCGCGGCGGCCGAGACCGTGCCGAGCCGCACGGTCTCCACGAAGCCCGCGATGTCGGGGTGCAGAAGAGTGGGAAGATCGCGGTTGCGCTTCGTATTCATGGAGTCGATGAATTGTAGCAAACACATCGATATCGCGAAATCACGGAAAACGCGAGAGAAGACGGAGCGGCGGAGGTGCGGGACGGGTAGTCTCTCTGCCCCGCTGGAGCCCCGCACGGAGCATGCACGATCGGCGCGGCCGACCGATGCAGCCACGGGAGATGCAGAAAGGAGCATGCGATGGACGCCCGACTGGACGCCACCGAATCGACGCGAGGAGACGCGCTCTGCCTTCCGCTCGCGCCCGAGTCCGCACGGGCGTACATCCCCCCGTCGGGCGTGCTCGAGGATCCCTCGTCGCGCTACGAGGCGATCCATCTCGGCAACATCCGGCGCCATGCGGTCTGGGAGCGCCTCGGCGACGATGCGCGCCGCGCCGTCGAGGTGGTGGGCGAGGTGCTGCCCTTCAAGACGAATGGATATGTCGTCGACCATCTCATCGAATGGTCGCGCATCCCCGAGGACCCGATCTTCCAGCTGACATTCCCGCAGCGCGGCATGCTCGAGCCCGAGCAGTTCGGAGCGGTCGCGCGGGCGCTCGAGTCGGGCGACCGCGTTCGTCTCGGCGCCGTGGTCGGCGCCGTGCGCGCATCGCTGAACCCGCATCCAGCGGGGCAGATGACGCTCAACGTGCCGCTCGTCGACGGGCGCCCCTTCCACGGTGCGCAGCACAAGTACCGCGAGACGCTCCTCTTCTTCCCCGCGGCGGGGCAGACCTGCCACGCGTACTGCACCTTCTGCTTCCGATGGCCGCAGTTCGTCGGCTCCGACGCCGAGCGCTTCCGCGCCAAGGACCACGATCTCCTCGTGCGCTACCTCGCGGACCACACCGAGATCACCGATCTCCTCTTCACGGGCGGCGACCCGATGGTGATGAAGACCTCGGTCCTCGAGCGCTACCTCGACCCGATCCTCGAGGACCCGCGCCTCGCGCATGTGCAGACGATCCGCATCGGCACGAAATCGCTCGCGTACTGGCCGCAGCGCTTCACGACCGACGACGACGCCGACGCGCTGCTGCGGCTCTTCGAGCGCGTGATCGCCACGGGCCGCACTCTCTCGATCCAGGCGCATGTGTCGCATCCGGTCGAGTTCATGCCCGTGATCGCGGAGCAGGCGGTCCGCCGCGTGCGCGCGACAGGCGCGATGATCAGGCTGCAGGGGCCGTGCATCCGCCATGTGAACGACGACGCGCGCGTGTGGCGCGAGCTGTGGACGACGGGCGTGCGCCTCGGCTGCGTGCCGTACTACATGTTCGTCGAGCGCGACACGGGCGCGAAGCGCTACTTCGAGATCCCGCTCGCGCGCTGCCACGAGATCTACCGCGACGCCTACGCGGGCGTGTCGGGGCTCGCGCGCACGGTGCGCGGCCCGAGCATGTCCGCGACGCCCGGCAAGGTTCACATCCTCGGGACGAGCTCGGTCGACGGAAAGCCCGTCTTCGTGCTGCAGTACCTCCAGTGCCGCAGGCCCGAGCTGGTGCGGCGCCCGTTCTTCGCGCGCTTCGACGCGAAGGCCACCTGGTTCGACGAGCTCGAGCCCGCGTCCGAGGCAGACCGCATGTTCTTCCCGCAGCACTGGTCGAGCCTCGAGCGCGAGCGCGCGGGCGTGCCGAGCGCCATCGAGATCGGCGGCGTCATGGTCCCGCTGCGGATCGGCGCAGACGAGTCCTGAGGGTGCGCGAGCGGCGCGCGCTCAGACCTCGCCGGGACTCCGCTCCTCAGACCTCTCACACCCCCGCGAGCATTCCGCCGCGTTCGCGGGGGAGGGCTGCATCGACGCGCCGCGCGTGCGGCGCGTCGAGCGGGCTCTTGACGCCGCACTCCGCGCACAGCAGGCGGCTCGTGATTTCGCTTGCGAGGAAGATGACGGGCAGACCCGAGCCCGGGTGGGTTCCGCCGCCGACACACCAGAGGTTGTCGAAGCCCTGCAGCTTGTGCTGCGGACGCCAGTGGAGCATCTGGGTGATGTTGTGCGCGAGGTTGAAGGTCGCGCCGTGGTTGATGTTCTGCGCGCGCCAGTCGTCTGGAGTGAACATGATCTCGGCCTTCACGCGGCGCGCTGCGTCGGGAATGCCCATCACGGTCGAGAGCCGGTGAAGCGTCTCCTCGCGGACCCGAGGGGCTTCCTTCTTCCAGTCGATCGGTGCGCCGTCGGCCGCCGCCTTCGTATTCGCGGTCGGCAGCAGCACATAGAGCGCGCTGTCGCCCTTCGGCGCGAGCGTCGGGTCGATGCGGCTTGGGTTGCAGACGTAGAACGACGCGTCCTCGGACAGGCGGCCCTCTCCGATATCGATCAAGTTTTGCCGATATCTCGTCGAGGTGTAGATCGTGTGGTGCGGAAGATCAACCTCGCCTTCCATGCCGAGATACAGCATGAAAGTGCTGCAGGAATAGCGCTTGGCGTCGATGGCCTTGTCCTGCTGGTCGCCGCGGCGCAGGTTCGCGGGGATGAGGTTCTTCATCGCCCAGGTCGCGTCTGCGTTGACCACGACATGGTCGAAGCGGTGTTCTTCACCGTGGACGACGACGCCGCACGCGCGCTGACCCTCGAACATCACGCGCGAAACCGGGCTCGCCGTCTCGATGCGCGCGCCAAGCCGCAGGCACGCCTCGGCCATCGCTGCGGTCAACGCGTTGCAGCCGCCGATCGGGTGCCACACGCCGTACTCGTACTCGATGAACGGAAGGATCGTGAAGAGGCTCGGGCACTCGAACGGGCTCATGCCGAGGTACTTCGACTGGAAGCTCATCGCAAGGCGCGACTCCTCGCTCTTGAAGTAGCGCGTGAGCTGCGAGTACACAGACTCCCACGGCCGCAGGACGGGAGCGACCTTGAGGGTGTCGAGCGTCATGAGATCCGCGAGGCCGCGGATCGGGCTGCGCAGAATCGGCTCCATCAGCGAGAGCTTCTTGCGGTTGTCTGCGATGAAGCGGAGGAACGCGTCGCCGTCGCCCGGTTCGACCGCGTTCAGGCGCGCGGCCATCTTCTGGAGGTCGCCGGTCGTGTCGATCTGCGTGGGCTTCGTGCCGCGTTCGTTGCCGATCAGCAGCCGATACATCGGGTCGAGCCGCTTCATCTCGACGAAGTCGCTCGTCGCCATGCCGACCGACCCGAAGATCTCCTCGAGCACATACGGCATCATGAAGAAGGTCGGGCCGCAGTCGAAGGCGTAGGGGCCCGCCTCGAGGCGGCGGGTGCGGCCGCCGACGATCGCCTGGGACTCGAAGATCGTGACTTCGAGGCCGGCGCCCGCGAGAAGCATGGCGACCGACAGGCCCCCAGGCCCCGCGCCGATGACCGCGACCTTGGCGCGATTGGGGAGGGGGGCATGCGGGGCGGAATGGGGGCTGGTCGCGATCATGGGGCCTGTTTCGGGTTCGGCAGCGGGGTGGATTCGCGCAGGTTCGGGAGAGTTCGCGCGATTGCAAAATTCCCACAAAGCGGCGAATCTAGCAAGTGCACAAATGCGAAGCAGGGCAGCCTCCCGTGGCGCCCGCGTTTGGGCCGCCAGACCACCCTCGATGCGCGCAGAGACTCCGACTCTTTCCGACCGCCTGCGCTGGCTGCGCGCGTTCCGTGACGCCGTGCGGGAGACGCACCCGACGCTCTGCGCCCTGGCTTCCGAAGAGGTCGGCAAGTCGACCTTCGAGGCGATGGTTGCGGACATCATGCCGCTCGTCGCCAGCATGAACTGGCACCTGAAGCGCGCGAAGTCGATCCTGAGGCCGCGCCGCGTAGGCGGGGGCGGCCTCTTCGGTTTCGGCCACAGGGTCGAGCGCGAGCGCTTGCCTGTTGGGCGTGTCCTCATCATCGCCACCTGGAACTACCCCGTGCAGCTGCTCGGCATCCAGCTCGTGCAGGCCGTCGTCGCTGGGAACGCCGTGGCCGTGAAGCCCTCCGAGCGTGCACCGCGCACGCAGGCGTTGCTGTTCGAGCTCGCGCAGCAGGCGGCCGACGCGATTCCATCGATGCGCGGTTCGATCGAAGTTCGCGCAGCCACCCGCGAGGAAGGCCGGCGCGTCCTTTGCGAGGAGCACTTCGACCATGTCGTCTTCACGGGCTCGACAGCGGTCGGCCGCGCGATCGCAGAGGTCTGCGCACCGCGGTTGATTCCGACCACGCTGGAACTCTCGGGCTCCGACACGGCGTTCGTGCTGGCCGATGCGGATGCGCGTGCAGCCGCCCGCGCCGTCTTCATGGGCTTCACCGCGAACGCGGGGCAGACCTGCATGGCGCCGCGCCGCGCGCTCGTGATGCGCGGGGCGTACGCCGTGTTCTGCGATGAACTCGCGCGACTCGTCGCGGGCGCGAAGCGCGTGACGCTCGTCGACGCAGGCGCCGCGGAGGCGGCGCAGCGCGCCGCGAGTACCGCGATTTCCGCTGGCGGACGCTCGATCGCGGGCGCGCTTGAGCCAATCAGCGGGCGCACGATGCGGCCGGTCGCGGTGCTTGATTGCGCGAGCGACGGCGATCTGTTCGCGGGCCGCCACTTCGGCCCCGCGCTCGCCGTGCGCGCCGTCGACTCGCTCGACGAGGCCTTCGCGCTGCACGCATCGGTCGGTCAGTACCTCGCGACGAGCATCTGGACGCGTCGCCCGAGCGCCGAGCTCGCCGCGCGCGTCGAGTCGTGCGGCTCGAGCCTCGTCCACTTCAACTCGGTGCTGCTGCCGTCTGCACACCCGGGAATCGCGATCACGGGCACAGGCGCGAGCGGCTGGGGTGGATCGCGCGGCGAATCAGGCCTCGTGGCGCTGACGCGCGAGGTGTTCGTGACGAGGACCTCGAGTTTCGTGTCGGCGCCGCTCGACGAGCCGAGCGCGAAGGTGCAGCGGTTCCTCTCGAAGCTCATCGCATGGCCGCGGGCAGCGAAGCCCGTCGTGCCCGCCCCGTCGATCCAACCGAACCGAACGCCCGCTCAAGCGGCGAAGTCCTCAGAGAAAGTCCACGCATGAAGAAGCGCGCCATCGTCATCGGAGGAGGCCTCGCAGGCCTCGCAGCAGCGACCGAACTCACCACCCAGCTGAAGGGGCAGGGCGTGGTGACCATCGTCGAGAAGAACCGCCATCTCGGCGGGAAGATGAACGTCCTCACGGAGAAGGGCTACACCTTCGACATGGGTCCGACGATCATCACGATGCCCGAGGTCGTGCGCGGCATCATCCGCCGCAGCGGCCGCCGCGTCGAGGACTACCTCGACCTCGTTCGCCTCGATCCGCAGTGGCGCTGCTTCTACGAGGACGGCACGGTGCTCGATCTCCGCGACAACCCCCAGGATTTTGCGAGCGACCTCGACCGCCAGTTCCCCGCGGCGAAGCCCGGCAAGGGCTACCTCGAGTTCCTCGCGTACGCGCGGCGCATGTACCGCCTCAGCGAGAAGGTCTTCTTCTACAAGGATCTCGGCGGGATCGGCGACATGATGCGCAAGCCGCCCACCGAGGCGGGAATTCTCGGCGACGTGCTGCGCATGCGCATGCACTCGACCGTCGCGAAGACCTCGCACCGTTCGATCCGAGAGCCGCATCTCCAGCAGCTTTCCGAGCACTTCATGCAGTACGTCGGGTCGAGTCCGTTCCTCGCGCCCGCGATCCTCTCGCTGATCGCGAGCGCGCAGGGCGACTACGGCTGCTGGTATGCGCAGGGCGGCACGCGCATGGTGGCGCGCGCGCTCGAGCGCGTGTTCCGCGAGCAGGGCGGCGAGGCCGTCCTCGGGAACGGCGCCAAGCGCATCGTGGTCGAGGGTGGCCGCGTGCGGGGCGTCGAGCTTGACGACGGCACCGTGATCGAGGCCGACATCGTGGTGTCGAACTGCGACGTGCAGCGCACCTACACCGACCTCGTGGGCACGCCCGCCGCGAAGGCCGAGCAGGCGAAGATCGCGTCGAAGTACGAGCCAGCGTGTTCGGGCGTGGTGCTCTACCTCGGCCTCGACCGCCGTTACGAGCATCTGCGCCACAACTGCTTCCTCTTCTCGAAGGACTCGCAGGCCGAGTTCGACGACATCTACAGGAGGGGCGACCCCGCGCGCGATCCGACGCTCTACCTGTGCGTCCCGAGCGCGACCGACCCGTCGCAGGCGCCCGAGGGCGGCGAGTCGCTCTACATCCTTGTCCATACGCCCTATCGGCGCGACCACCACGACTGGGACTCGGAGGATGGCCTCTTTCCGAAGTACCGCCGCGTGATCCTCGACAAGCTGAAGCGATTCGGCATGGAGGACATCGAGCAGCACATCGTCGTCGAGCGCCGCCTGACGCCTGCGGGCATCGACCGAATGTACAACGCGACGGGCGGCGCGATCTACGGTCTCGCCTCGCATGGTCGATTGCACGGCGGATTCAAGCCGAAGAACACGAGCCCCGTCGCGGAAGGCCTCTATCTCGCGGGTGGCAGCGTGAACCCCGGCCCAGGCACGCCGATGGTGATGATGTCGGGCGTCACGGCCGCATGGACCGCTTGCGACGATCTCGGCGTCGCGGTCGACCGCAGCGCGACGAGCGTGGGCAACGGATCGAGCGTCGGCCGCGAGAGGCCCGCTGCGTCGATGCTCGCGGGCGAGTGGACTTCTGGCGCGAAGGGCGCGGAGGCGAAGCCGTGGACCGAACCCGCGATGGCGCGCTGATTCCCGCGACGCCGTCGCCTCGCGTGCGCAACGTCTTCGCGGCGATGGTCGCGGGGATGATGCGGCGGAAGTTCCACGCCGTGCGGATCGCCCGCGGTTCCCGCGAGGTGCTCGCATCGGTCGACTCTGGCGACCGGCCTGCGATTGTCGTCATGAACCATGTGTCGTGGTGGGATCCCATCCTCGCCATCGTGGCATGGCGCGAGTTCTTCCCGTCGCGGCCGCCCTACGGCCCGATCGACCGCAATGAGCTCCAGCGCTTCGCGATCTTCAGGAAGGTCGGGCTCTTCGGCGTCGACCCCGACGACCCCGCGACGCTCGAGTCGATGCGTGCATATCTCGTCGAAGAGGTCGCGCGCGCACCGCGGCTTGCCTTCGTGGTCACGCCGCAGGGCAAGTTCTCCGATGTGCGCGACGAGATCGTCGTGCGGCCCGGGGCCGCTGCGATCGCCGCTGCGCTCAAGGTCGATCGCGCGGTCGCGATCGCCGTCGAGTACGGGTTCTGGGTCGACCAGAGGCCCGAGGTGTTCGTGCGCGCGGAGCAGATCGACTGCGCAGAGGGCGGCACCATCGCGTGGCAGCGGCGCATCGTGGCCGCGATGCGCGCGAACCAGGCTGCGCTTGCACCGCTCGTCCGGGCGCGCGATGCGCGTGCCTTCGAGCCGCTTGCGGCTTCGTTCGCACCGAAGGTCTCTGGCACGAACCCGTTCTACGACCTCTGGCTTCGCCTGACGGGTCGCTCGGGTGGAGAAATCGGCGAGGCGCGGGGAAATCGAGGCGCTCGATGACGCTTGCCGAAGTCGCGCTGTTTCTCCAGAACCCGTGGCTCTGCGGCGCGTCGCTCGTGGCGGCCTTTCAGCCGCTGGCGCTGTCGGTCGTGAACATGCGGCGCTATCGCCGCGCGCCGCTTCTTGCGGAGATCGCCGCGGAGACGCGTTCGCTGCGCGTCGCAGTGTGCATCCCTGCGCGCAACGAGAAGGCGAACATCGAGGCGTGCGTGCGGGGCGTGCTTTCCTCGCGGGAGGTCGATGTCCGCGCGTATGTCTACGACGACGAGTCGACCGACGGTACGGGCGAGATCGTCGCGCGGCTCGCGGCGGAGGATCCGCGCGTGGTCGTCGTGCCGAGGCGTCCGCTTCCTGCGGGATGGAACGGCAAGCAGCATGCGTGTTTCCGCATGGCCGAGCACGGACTCGCGAACGACCCTGCGCTCGAGTGGTTCCTCTTCACCGACGCCGATGTGCGCCTCGAGCCCGACGCCGTCGCGCGTGCGCTCGGCTTTGCGCTCCGATCGAAGTCGTCGCTCGTCTCGACCGTCCCGCGCGAGATCACGGGCACGTTGGGCGAGATGCTGCTCGTGCCGCTCATCCACTTCGTCCTGATGAGCTACTTGCCGATCGGCCGCATGCGCTCGACGCTCGACCCCGCTGCAAGCGCCGCGTGCGGGCAGTTCATCCTCGTCTCACGCGCGGCCTACCGCGCTGCGGGCGAGGGCGCGGACTACGGACACGCGGGCTTCAAGGGCTCGATGCACGACGGTGTGAAGTTTCCGCGCGCGGTGCGGCGCGCGGGCCTGCGCACCGATCTCTACGACGGCACCGAGAGCGTCTCGTGCCGCATGTACCGCGGTTTCGGCGAGACCTGGCGCGGGTTCGCGAAGAACGCCTACGAGGGGCTCGGCAGCCTCGGCCTCCTCCTCTTCATCACCGTCTACCACGCGCTCGGACAGGTGCTGCCATGGATCGTGCTCGCGCTTGCCGCGGTGACGGTGCAGTGGTCCACGGGAGCGTCGCTCGCTGCGGGCGCGATTCTGTGCGCGCTCGTCGGGCGCGCGCTCCTCGCCGCGAGGTTCCGCCAGTCCTGGTGGAACATCCCGCTCCATCTTCCGTCGATCCTGATGCTCTCTGCTGTCCAGTGGCGCAGCCTCTGGCTCGATCGCACGGGCCGGCGCAGTTGGAAGGGACGCGGCGGCTCCGCGTGACCGCGGCGCACGCGCGGTAGAATCCGCGCTCCGTGCCTCTTGATGAACGCGCCATGCTCGTGCTTGCAGACGACCTCAATCCCGGGGTGGCTCCGCTGCCGCTGCGCCGCGGGGCGCGGATCCTGATCGGCCGCGCGCCCGACTGCGGCTTCGTGATCGATGACGCTGCGGTGTCGCGTCAGCATGCCGCGATCGCCGTCGACGATGTCGGGATCGCGGTGGAGGACTTGGGAAGCAGGCACGGAACGCGCGTCAATGGACGGTCGATTCGCACTGGAATCCGCGTGCCGCTTGCGGAGGGCGATGTCCTGCGGCTCGGTCGCTCGGTGCTGCGCATCCGCGCCGCGCACGCGCGGGTTCGAACCAATGCCGATCGCTCCGAGGACGGAAGCGTGCGGACGATCGCAGTCGGTGGGTCCGGCGGCGCGGACCAGGCGCTGAGGGTCCTTATCGACGTCGTCCGCAGCATTCCCGACGAGGAGAGCGCAGAGTCTGCCGCGCGCCCAATGCTCGACAGGCTCCTCTCCGTGACGGGCCTCGAGCGTGCGCTGCTCGTGCGCTTCCATCCGTCGGCGGCGGACGCGGAGATCCTTGCCGCATCGGGCACGGCGGAGAGGCCCGTCAGCCGCACGGTGCTCGCCTCCGCATCCGATCCGACGAAGGTGGCCCATCTCTCCCAGTCGCAGGAGACGCTGCGGAACGCGGAGAGCATCATGGGAGGACGCGTGAGGGAAGTGCTCTGCACGCGCATCGTGGCGGAGGGCGATGAAGGGCTCTATCTCTATCTCGACGGGAGCGGCGCGCGCGCCGCGGTCGATGCGGGCGCGGCCGAGTTCGTCGGTGCCGCTGCACGGATCTGCGGGCTCCTTATCGAGAGTTTCGCGCGCCGTCGGCTCGAGGCGCTCCGCCTCGACGTCGAGCGCGCGCGGCAGGTGCAGCGGCGGCTTCTCTCCGAGGCCGACGGTTCGATCGGCGGATTCTCGTGGAGCCTTCACTCGCTTCCAGGCATGCTGCTTGCAGGCGACTTCGCGGGCATCGCGCCGCGACCTGATGGCTCCATCCTCGCGTGGGTCGGGGATGTCTCGGGAAAGGGGGCCGCGGCGGCCATGCTCATGGCGTCCGCGCAGGCGTGGATGTATGCGGCGGCGACGCGGGTCGAGCCGATCGCCGTGACGGTGGGCGGACTGAGCGGGTTTCTGACGGCGCGCAGCGAGGCAAGCGAGTTCGCGACGATGTTCGCGCTTGTGCTTGCGCCCGATGGACGCGCCACGATGTGCGATGCGGGGCACGGCGTCGCATTCGTGATCGAGGAGGGTTGTGCGACGCGCATCGAGGCGGACGGCGGGCTTCCCGTTGGCATCGTGCCCGATGCGGCGTATGAAACAAGTGAGTTGTCGCTCGGGCGCGGGGCGAGGATCGTCGTGGCGACCGATGGCGTCCACGAGCAGAGAGGCGCTGGCGGCGAGATGTTCGGACTCGAGCGGATCATCTCGACGCTCGCATCGTCGCCGTCGGGCATGGACGACATTCCGCGCATCATGGACGCGCTTCGCGCGCATGCAGGGGCGAGCTTCGAGGACGATGTGACGGTGCTGTCGATCGCGCGGGATTGAGTGCGCAGAACAGAGGAGACGGCGATCGGAGGAGGATGGCGATGAACAGGCATGCGAGGTTCCTTCTTGTCGGCGTGTGCGGGGCACTCGCCGCGTGCGGAACCATGCAATCCCCGACAGAGCTCAGCCTCGGCGAGCCGCGGCGGTTCGACACCGTCGAGCTGAAGCGTCGCGAGATTCGGACCGCGGATGGCGACCAGAGCCGGGTTTCGATGGCCGTGCCCGACGAGGTCCTCGGCGATGTTGCGCTGCTGGTGCTGCAGGGGAAGATCGGACCCGAACGGGAGCGTTATCCCATCGAATGCATCCTGTACGAGGGCGCATGGGCGAAGGGGCGTGCACACGGCGAGATCGAGTCGCGCGGCGTGTGCATCGTGGTGCCAGGGCTCATGGGGACGCACTCCTCCGGTGCGCTCGTGAAGGGGCTCATCGACGACCGCTGGACCGTGGCCGTGGTGTGGCCGCCGCTGTTCGATCGGGCGAAGGAGTCGATTCGGGAGAGCGACGGAAGGACCGCTGCGGAGCGCGGCGCGGCGCTGGCGCGGACGGTCGACGGCCTCATCGAGGATGCGGCGCGCGTGGCGCAGTCCGCGCTCGTCTCGTTGCAGACGCGGCGCCCGCAGCTGCAGGGAAAGCCCGTGCTCGTCGTCGGGGAGAGCATGGGCGCGATGGCGGGAATCGGCATGGCAGCGACGGGTGAGGTCCCGTTCGATGCCGCGCTCTTCGTCGCCGGCGGAGGCGACCTGATCTCCGTGACGCGCGGAAGCTCGCTGCGTGGACTTCTCGACGGCGATGGCCTGGCGGACAGCGCCGAGTTCGTCGAGGCCTATCTGCGCGAGTGCCGATTCGATCCGCTCCGGGCCGGCGAGACGCTCCGCGGGGGGCCCGTCGCCGTCATCACGGCGGCCGACGACGGCATCGTGCCGACCGAGACGCAGGAGGCGCTGTGGCGCACGCTCGGCGAGCCGCCGCGCTTCCTCTGGAATGGCGGCCATTTCGAGCTCTTCTGGCGCAGCGAATCGACGATCGTGCCTGTGGCGAGGCGCATCGCAGACTCGGTGGGCGACAGGAGCCGCGCAGCCGAGGTGCTCTACCGACGCGTGCTCGAGGTGATCACGCCCGAGGAGGCCGAGGCCGAGCGCGCGGCGATCCGCGAGCGCGCGCGTCTCAGGCGCGAGCGTGGCGGCGAGGGCGGGAGCGTGCCGTGATCCGTGTTCGTTCCCGCGCGCGAGCCGAGAACGGGTCTGCCGATGCGCCGCGCGCGCGTGACGGCGTCGCCGAGCCGTGGCTCGCGTCGCGTGGATGGAAGCCGCATGACTTTCAGCGCGAGGCATGGGAGCGGTTCGCGCGGGGCGAGAGCGGGCTGATTCATGTGCCGACGGGCAGCGGCAAGACCTACGCGGCGTATCTCGGTGCGCTTGAGGAACTGGCGCGCGAACCTGCGGACGGGCTCGCGCTTCTCTATGTGACGCCGCTGCGCGCGGTGGCGCGCGACATCCAGCTCGCGCTGCGGCTCCCCGTCGAGGAGCTTCGGCTTGCGGTGACGGTCGGCTCGCGCACGGGCGACACGGCTGCAAGCGAGCGGGCGCGGCAGCGGGAGAAGCTGCCGAACGTGCTTGTGACGACGCCCGAGTCGCTGACCTTGCTTCTGGCGAACGACCGCGCGCGCGAGCTTGTCGGTGGCGTACGAACGGTGGTCGTCGACGAGTGGCACGAGCTGATGGCGTCGAAGCGGGGCGTGCAGGTCGAGCTGGCGCTCGCGCGGCTGCGCGTGTTCGCACCGGCGATGCGTGTGTGGGGGTTGTCTGCGACCTTGCGCAACGTCGAGGAGGCTGCGCAGGCGCTCGTGGGCGTGGGGCGCGCGGCGTCGGTCGTCCACGCGGCGATTTCGCGCGAGATCGTGGTCGATGGGCTCCTGCCCGATTCGGTCGAGCGATTTCCGTGGGCGGGGCATCTCGGGCTCACGATGCTGAAGCCGCTTGTCGCGTGGCTCGACCCCGCGAAGCCGACGCTTGTCTTCACGAACACGCGCTCGCAGGCGGAGCGCTGGTATGCCGCGATTTCGTGGGAGAAGTCCGAGTGGCGCGAGGTGCTGGCGCTGCACCATGGGTCGATCGAACGCGAGCAGCGCGAGGAGATCGAGGCTGGGCTCAAGGACGGGCGACTGCGCATCGTGGTCGCGACCTCGAGCCTTGATCTCGGCGTCGACTTTTCGCCCGTCGAGCGGGTGGTGCAGGTCGGGTCGCCGAAGGGAATCGCGCGATTGATCCAGCGTGCCGGGCGCTCCGGGCACCGGCCCGGCGCCCGATGCGAGGTGCTCTGCGTGCCCACGCACGCGCTTGAACTCGTCGAGATCGCGGCTGCGCGGCGGGCGATTCAAGCGCGCGAGATCGAGGAGCGTCATGGCTGGAACGCGCCGCTTGATTGCCTCGTGCAGCATCTCGTGACCTGCGCGCTCGGCGGCGGATTTGCGGCGGATGCGCTGTTCGAAGAGGTGCGCACCACCACCGCGTTCGCGCGGCTCTCGCGCGAGGAGTTCGACTGGTCGATCGCGCTTGCTGAGCACGGCGGGCGCACGCTTGCGCGCTATCCCCAGTACCACCGCATCGCGCGCGGCGAAGACGGCGTCTTCCGCATCGCGTCGAGGAAGTCGGCGGCGCTCCATCGGCTGAACATCGGGACGATCGCTGCGGACGCGACGATCTCGGTCGCGCTCGTCGGCGGGCGGCGGCTTGGGTCGATCGAGGAGAGCTTCATCGCGCGGCTGAACCCCGGCGACGCGTTTCTGTTCGCGGGCGACGTCGTCGAGTTCGTGCGCGTCCGTGACATGACCGCGTGGGTGAAGCGCACGAAGCGCGCCGATGCGACGCCGCGGTGGAACGGATCGCGTTTTCCCCTGTCGACGGCGCTGTCCGCGTCGGTGCGGCGAGTGCTCGACGAGGCGCGGCGGGGCGTCTTCGACGGGCTTGAGATGGCGCTCGTGCGGCCCGTGCTCGAGACGCAGATGCGTTTGTCGGCGCTGCCCGGGCCCGGAGAGACGCTGGCCGAACTGTGCTCGACGGCGGATGGGCATCATCTCTTCCTCTATCCCTTCGAAGGGCGACTCGTGCACGAGGGGCTTGCGGTGCTGCTCGCGCTGCGGCTCGGGCGCGCGCGCGCGACGACCTTTGCGATCTCGATCAACGACTACGGGATCGAGCTGCTCGCGCCCGCGGACCCGGGTTCCGCTGCGTATCCCTTCCGCGAGCTGCTGGCGCCTGCGCTCTTCTCGCGCGAGGCGCTTGCAGCCGATCTTCTCGAGGCCGTGAACCTTGGCGAACTCTCGAAGCGGCAGTTCCGAGACATCGCGCGCGTCGCGGGTCTCGTCTTCCAGAAGTATCCGGGCGCAGAGCGATCGGGGCGGCAGGTGCAGGCGGGAGCGGGGCTCATCTTCGATGTGCTGCGCGAGTTCGAGCCGCAGAACCTGCTGCTGCGCCAATCCGAGAAGGAAGTGCTCGATCGGCAGTTCGAGGAGGGGCGGTTGGCGCGCACGCTGGCGGCGCTCGAAGCGGGGCCGTTGATCGTGCGCGAGACTCTGCGGCCGACGCCGCTGGCGCTGCCGCTCGTGGCCGACCGGCTCGGGATGACGCTCTCGACCGAGGGCGTGCTGGCGCGGTTGCGGGCGATTCTCGGGGGCGACACGGCCTGATGGCGCGGTATCCTGCCCGAGTGCCAAGCGCCGCGATCACGATCGATGGAATCGCGATGGAGCTCATGCCTGAGCGCGCGCTCTTTCTGCGCGCTGCGCGGGCGCTGGTGGTCGCCGATCTCCATGTCGGAAAGAGCGAGTCGTACCGTCGGTTTGGTGTGCCGAGCGCGGATGGGATCGACGAAGAGACGCTGGTGCGGCTCTCTCGAGCCGCGATGCGCGCGGGGGCGAAGGTGATCGTGGTGGTGGGGGACCTGACGCACTCGGCCGTGGGGATCGGCGAGGCGGAGATGCAGCGGTTCGCCGAGTTCCGCGAGCGCTGCTCGTTGCCGATTCGGTTGGTCGAGGGGAACCATGATCGCGGCGTCGGCACGCTGCCGCCCGAGTGGATGGTCGACCGCGTGCGCGGGGCCTTCACGCTCGGCGGCGTGCGGTTCGAGCATGAGCCGCCTGCGACGGCGGTGGACGCATGGACGGTGTCGGGACATTTGCATCCGATCTTGTCGGTTGCGCGCGGTACGCGCAGCGTCGAGGCGCCCGCGTTCGTCGTCGACCGCGCGCGGCGGACGCTCGTGCTGCCTGCGTTCTCGAAGTTCACGCGCGGCGTGCGGTACGAGCCGCGCGCGGGGGTCGAGCTCTATGCGATCGCAGAGAGCGAGATCGTCGGGCCGATCGGAGCGGCCGCGTGATCCTGCGCGGGATGTCGCGGCCGATGGGGTTGCTCTTCGTCTTCGTGGCTGCGTTCTTCCTCGCGGTCATGTGCGGGGGGCCGCTCGCGCTTCTTCCCGTGCTGTTCGAGAAGCCCGAGGCGGTCGAGGGCTACTTCCGCTATCTCGAGTATCTCGTCACGATGGCGTGGGTCGGCGATCCCGTGAACGGCGGTGCCTGGATCACGATTGCGATCGCAGCGCTCTGGGCGGGGCTGCAAGCGGCGTTCCTGTCGCCGATCATCGGGAAACCAAGGCTCGAGTCGCAGGGGCGGTCGCTCATCCCGAGCGTCGTGTCCGCGGCGATCCTCGGTTCAATCGGATGCGCCTTGCTTTGGGCGAGCGCCGTCGAGGGCGTTGTCGCGGCGTTCAGCACCGGCGAGGACGGGGTCGGTGACACCGCAGCGTGGATCGTGGGCACTGGGTATCTGACGGCGCTCGTCGTGTGGATCGGCGGCGGATTCGTGTGGTTCCTGCTGTTGTCGCGCGCGGGGAGCATGCGCAATCCTGCGGGGCTCGACCGCTTCGTGCGCTGGCTGTTCGCCGGGACCTGCGTGGAGCTCGTGCTCGGCGTGGCGTTCTATCTCTCGGTGCGGCGGAAGACGGACTGCTACTGCGCGATGGCGTCGTTCTGGAACCTGGTGTTCGGCCTTTCGACGCTGCTGTGGATGTGCGGCCCTTGGGCGGTGCTGCTGGTGACGCGCGACGAGCGGCTGCAGTGGGCGCGCGGAGCGTGCACGAAGTGCGGGTATCCGCGCCGGACGGGCGCGACCGTGTGCCCCGAGTGCGGCGTGCGTGTCTGAGCGGTCGCGGCTGCGGCCGCTCAGACACGCGCACCGCACTCCAAGCACCAGAGGGAGCGGCCGCAGCCGCGACCGCTCAAGACTCGGGCGCGCGCCGCGCGTCGGTCTGCAACACGACCATCGTCGCGTAGCGGCCGCTTGAACGCATGAGCTCGTCGTGCGTGCCGCGCTCGACGATCTTGCCGTCCTCCATCACGAGGATGAGGTCGGCGCCCTGGATCGTGCTCAGGCGGTGCGCGATCACGAAGCTCGTGCGGCCCTTGAGGATCTCGCCGAGCGCGCCCTGGATGTACCGCTCGCTCTCCGTGTCGAGGTTGCTCGTCGCCTCGTCGAGGATCAGGATGCGCGGATCCGCCAGCACCGCCCGCGCGAGCGCAAGCCGCTGCCGCTCGCCACCCGAGAGCTTCACGCCGCGTTCGCCGATCCGAGTGTCGTACTGCGCATCGAGCTTCTCGATGAAGACATCGGCGCGAGCCACGACCGCAGCGCGGGCGACGTCTTCGTCGCTTGCGTTCGGACGCGCGTAGGCGATGTTCTCGCGGATCGTGCCGTCGAAAAGGAACACATCCTGCTCGACAATGCCGAGAAGCCGACGATACGACGCGAGGTCGATGTCGCGCAGGTCGTGGCCGTCGAGCGTGATGCGCCCCTCGGTCGGATCATGGAAGCGCGCGACGAGGTTCGAGAGCGTGGTCTTGCCCGCGCCCGAGTGGCCGACGAGCGCGACCATGGTGCCTGCGGGCGCGTCGAACGAGACCTCCGCAAGCACAGGCCGATCGGACGCGGGGTAGCGGAACGACACGCGCTCGAACCGCACGTGGCCGCGCACGAGCGCAGGATCAAGCCGCACCGTCGCGCGCGCGGCGGTATCCGCGAACTCGTCCTTCTCCTCGAGGAGGTCGAGCGTGCGGTCGAGGCTTGCAAGCCCCGTCTGCAGGCTCGTCGCCGTGTTCGCGAGGACCTCGAGCGGGCCGAGCAGGAGCGTGAGATAGGTGAGGAACATCACGAGGTCGCCCGCCGTGAGGTTCCCTTCGACGACCTGGTTCCCGCCGTACCAGAGGAGCGCCGCCGCGGCCGTGGGAATGAACAGCTCCCACGCGATCTCCACGCCGCGCGACCACCACCAGACGAGGATCTCTGTGCGCGCCTGAAGGTTCGTCCCGCGCGCGAAGCGGCCCGTCTCCGCGTCTTCGCGGGCGAATCCGCGCACCACGCGGATGCCGCTGAAACTCTCGGCGGCGTGGCCGTCGATCTCGTCGCGCAGCTTCTTGAGGTCGCGGAAGACAGGGCGAATGCGTCCGATCCACACCTTGTGGCTGAACCACACCATCGGGAGGAGCACGACCGCGCCGACAAGCAGGCGCCAGTCGGTGAGCGCGAGGATGACGAGGCTTCCCACGAGCTGGATACAGGCGCGGAACGGGTTGTAGAGGAGGCCGAAGAGGAGTTCGCCCGCTGCGCCTGCATCCTCGCGCAGGAGGCTCGAGACGCCGCCGGCCTTCAGGTCCTGGACGCGCGAGAGCGGAAGGTGGATCGCCTTCGCGAACGCGCGCTTCCTGAGCGCCACCTGCAGCCGCTTCGCGACAATCGTGGCGCGATGGCGGCCGACGACGCCCACCGACACCTTCACCGCGATCGTGGCGAGCGTGAGGATCGCGATCCACGCGAGGAGCGATGTGCGCGAGCCGAGGTCGACCCACGATGGTGCAGCATCGGCGAGCCAGGCGGGAAGCGGCACACTGCCGAACACGCTGTCGATCGCCAGCTTGATGCCGAACGGCGGCACGAGCGCAAGCGCCGTGGTGAGGGCGAGCGTGCCGAACGCGACCGCGAGCGCCGCGCGGTAGGGCCTGAGCAGGCCGAGATACGCGCGGAAGAGCGCGCCGAACGAGCGCGTGCGCTGGCCCTTCGGCTTGACGGGCTTGCCGCGGGCGTCCTCCGACTTCTCTTTCGCGCGCTTCGCGAGCTCCGCGCGGTAGTCACGGAACCGCTGACGGCTCGTGCCCGCACGCGGCGCTGCGTCGTGACGGATCTCGTTCAAGGACGCTGCTCCGTGGGCGGGAGCGAAGGCGTCGCCGCAGGGATCCCGAGCGTCACGGGCTGGGTGGAGCCGTCGGCGGCGATGTGCCTGCGCGCGCGGATCTTCTCATTTCCCAGCTGCCCGCACGCGGCCATCACATTGCGGCCCTTGGTGCCGCGGCGCTTGGTGAACTGCCCGTTCGCGACGGCGCGAGCGATGAAGCGCGACACGGAATCCTCGTCGGGCGCTGGCCACGGCGAGTTGCGGCGCGGGTTGTACGGGATCACATTGAGCGAGCAGCGGATGTCGCGGAGGAAGGCGCAGACCTCGTCGCAGTGCTCGTCCGAATCGTTGATGCCTGGAATGAGCACATACTCGACGCAGAACGCGGCCTGCGAGTAGCGGGGAAACTCGAGCAGCGCGTCCTTCAGGTGCGCCATGGGCCACGCGCGGTTGACGGGCATGATCTCGGTGCGAATCGCATCATTGGGCGCGTTGAGCGACAGCGCGAGGTTGAGGCGGTGGAAGCCCTCCTCGCGCACGAGGTCGCCGATCCTGCGGATCCCGTCTGGGTTGCCGACGGTCGAGATCGAGATGTTCGACGCGGGCACGCCCGCGCCGTCGTGGTCGACGAGCACGCGGATCGCCTGGATCACCTCGTCGATGTTGTCGGTGGGCTCGCCCATGCCCATGAAGACGATGTTTTTCACGGCGCTTCGCGCCTTGGGGTCTTTGACGGCGCTTCGCGCCTCTCCCCGCGGCACGCGATGCGCCGCGCTCCACCACTGGTGCACGATCTGGTCGGCCCGCAGGTTCTTGACGAGCCCCATCTGCGCGGTCTCGCAGAAGCGGCAGCCCATGGCGCAGCCGATCTGGCTTGACACGCACAGCGTCGTGGTCGTGCCGCTCGCGCGCGGCATCGGGATGAGCACGCTCTCCGTCTCGAGGCCTTCCATGCCCGCGTCGGTCAACCGCAGCACGAACTTGCTGGTGGCGCCCTCGACGAGCGTCGCCGTGACGGGGTAGTCGGGCACCTCGCACCAGTCGGGCACGACGCCGTCGCGGAAGAGCGCGCGGTACGCCTCGAGCGCCGCGTGCGCCGAGCGGCCGCGCTCGCGCGCCGCCGCGACGAACTGCGCACGGGTCATGCCGAGCGGGCGCAGGGGGGCCGTGGCTGGCGCGGAGTCTCGTGCTGGCGCGGGGAGTTCCATCGGGAGCGGGAGTCTACGCGAGTTCGGCCGCATCACTCCGCCGGAACGCAGCGCTCTCGCGCCCAGGCCCTGAGTTCCTCGATGCGTTCGGCCATGACGACCGAGATCGGCGGGCTCGCCGCGAACGACGCGAGAAGGTCTTCTGTCGTGATCGGGCGCTTTCCGTCGGCAAATGCGCGCCGCAGCGCGCTTTCGATGCCCGCCTCGATCTCTGCGCCGCTGTAGCCCTCGGTGGACGCCACGAGCCGCGTTGGGTCGAAGTCCGCGAGAGCGCGGCGGCGCTTCTTGAGATGGATCGCGAGGATCGCCTCGCGCGCCTCTGGGCCCGGGAGGTCGATGAAGAAGATCTCGTCGAAGCGGCCCTTGCGCAGGAGCTCGGGTGGAAGCGCGGAGACATCGTTCGCCGTCGCCACGAGGAAGGTCGCCGACTGCCGCTCCTGCATCCAGGTGAGAAGCGTGCCGAACATGCGCCGCGAGAGGCCGCCGTCCGACGACAGCGAACTCGCGCTCGCGAAGCCCTTCTCGATCTCGTCGATCCAGAGGACTGCAGGCGCCATGCGGTCCGCCTGTGCGAGCGACTCGCGCAGCTTGCGCTCGCTCTCGCCGACGAACTTGTCGTAGAGGGCGCCCGCGTCGAGGCGAAGGAGGGGCACCTTCCACGCCGTCGCGACAGCCTTGGCTGCGAGGCTCTTTCCCGCGCCTTGGACGCCAAGAAGGAGCACGCCGCGCGGAAGCGAGAGCCCGAACTCGGCGGCCTCGTCGGCCGAACCGAGATGGCGCTCTGCGAGCCACGCCTTGAGGCGGCCGAGTCCGCCGACGTTGTCCATCGAGACGGGCGCCTGCACGAACTCGAGCACGCCCGCGAGGTCGACGCAGGCGTTGCGCTTCAGGATCATCACACGCGCGAGGTCGTCGTCGTCAAGCCGATCGTCCTCTGCGACGGCCGCCTTGATCACGCGCAGCGCCTGACGCCGCGAAAGGCCGCGGAGGCTGCGCGCCATCGCGTCGAGCGTGGAGCGCCGCACCGATGCCTCGACGCGACGCGTGCGCGCGACGCGGCGCACGGCCTCGCGGATGATCTCCTCGAGCTCTGCGTCCGTGGGCTGCGGGATCTCGATGCGATGCACCTCCGCGGCGAGCGACTTTCCGAGCAGCGGATCGACGGCCGTGCCCCGCGCCTCCACGAGCACGACGACGCCATGATGCCCGCGCGCCCACTCGACCGCTTCCTTCAGCGCGCGCAGCGTGCGAGGCTCGCCGAGATGCGCGGAGAGGTCGTAGAAGACCGTGACGCTTCTCCGCGCGCCCATGCCGCGGGGCAGGAAGGCGAGCGCGCCAGCGGGGTGGTCCGTGCCCTCGATGGGATCGGATTGGAGAAGCGTCGGCACAAGGCCATTCACCGCGGTCCAGCGCCGATGCTCGACGGCGCCGTCGAGGGTGTCGAAGAGCGCTTGACGCAGTTCCGCCTCGTCATCGGTCTCGATCAGGACAAGCGGATGCGTGCCGTCGAGTTCTCGCCGAAGGAGATCGTGAATGGAGGGCGGCGCGGTTGTCATTGAGGCGACCGGTGAAGCAGGCGCAGGATACTTCCCGCGCACGTCGGACGCGCAGCCGATGCGCGCTATCATCCCGCGCCCGCAGCGAAGCGCGGGGCGGAGAATCGACACGATGCACCTGAAGCGCGACGACAGCCACCAACACGGACCGCCCGTCATTCCGATCACCTTCCATCTTGAGGACCCCGAAGGCCTGACGGGAACCCCGCAGAAGGTGTGGGAAGTGCTCGGCGGCGAACACGAGTCGATCCTCGAGGTCGCCATGGACAACGGCATCAACATCGAGCATGCCTGCGGTGGCGTTTGCGCGTGCTCGACCTGCCACATCTACCTCGAGCAGGGCGCGGAGCAGGTGAGCGAGGCGACCGAAGACGAGGAAGACCGCGTCGAGGAGGCGCCCGGGATCCGCCGCACCTCGCGGCTTGCCTGCCAGTGCGAACTGAAGGACCTCGGCGAAGGCAGGCGTGTGCCGATCGTGGTGCGCGTGCCTGCGTGGAACCGCAATGCCGTGAAGGAGATTCCGCACTGAGCGGGGGAGTTGCGCATGCACTGGCTTGACGTCGAGCGCATCGCGGAGGAACTCGTCGATCGTCACCGCGAGATCGACCCCATGACGATCTCGTTCCCGCGCCTCAAGGCGCTGGTCGAGTCGCTGCCTGGGTTCAGGGAACAGCCGGGCCACCCGTGCAACGAGCGCATCCTCGAGGCGATCCAGCAGGCGTGGATCGACGAGCGGGAATAGCGCGGCTCGTCCTGAGAGCGCACGCGGCTTCAGCGCCGCACGTTGGTCATTACGGAACGGGGCCCCAGTCGGCGAGGACGCGCGTGAGGTCGCTCGCGTCGATCGCCCCGTCGCCGTCGAAGTCCGCGGGTCCGTCTCCATCGCCCCAGCCCGCGAGAACCGCGAGGAGATCCGTCGCATCGACCACGCCGTTGCAGTCGATGTCTGCGGCGAGGCGGCACGGAATGGCGAGCGCGGCGTTGTAGAAGTCCCAGTTCGCCTGGCCGAGGCTGTTCAGCACAGCGCCCGCGTTGTGGCCGATTCCCGGGAGCACCGTGAAGGTGTGTGCGATGCCGAGCGTCTTAAGCAGCGCTGAGAACTCCTCGTTCATCGGCACCAGCGCGTCGAGCGAGCCGACTCCCTGGCGTATGCGCGTCTGCGCTGCGATCACCGCTTCGGCGCGGTCCATCACGATCGTGCGGGGATTCTGCGAGAGGTAGTAGAGCGGGTCGCTGCCCCACACCATCTCGTAGATCGCGAGGCGAAGCTGTTCCGAAACCGAGCCGCCAAGCGGCTCCTCGAGGAAGTCGAGCTGCAGCGGGCCCGCGCCGAGCATCGAGACGCCCGCGAAGAGATCAGGCCTGCGGAAGCCGAACCTACCGCTGCCCGCACCGCCCATGCTGAAGCCGTCGACGATGCGTCCGCTCCGCTGCGCGATGGTGCGGAATGTGGCGTCGACATGGGGGACAAGATCGTTGAGGACGACGTTCTCCATGGGAACGACGCCATTTTTCGAGTTGCACCACATGCTGTAGTTCATGCCGTTCGGGATCACCACGATCATCGGTGGGATGAATCCCTGCGCCATTCCCGAGGAGAGGTAGCCCGTTACCTGCGGGATGCCTCCGATCGGGTCTCCCGAGCCATGCAGCCAATAGAGGACGGGGAACCTGCGGTTCGGCTCATTGGCGTAGGCGGGGGGAAGGTAGATGTGGAAGCTCACCGTCGTGCCGGCGGCTGCGCTCGAGAAGGTCCGGTACTGGACACCCGGCGCCGTGACGGGAGGCGTGGTCCACTGGGCCACCGCCGGGCCGGCGACCGCGGCGCAGAGCGCGGCTGCCACGACGTGAAGCCGAAAGGCGAGGGATCCGAGTCTGTCGCGTGCGTGTGGCATGTGGTGGATGATGGCACGGGAAACGCCCTGTCCGAACCTGCGATTGCGCGATTGTGGGCGAAGTCCCGCAAGGTCGCCCTCCGTCATGCAATGTATCGGAACGGAAACGGTGCCTGGCACGTGCCGTCTGGTGCCTGGCACCAGACGGCACGTGTCGGGCACTGGGGCTCGATGGCTCGTGAGTTCATGTGTCGGAAACGGTGCCTGGCACGTGCCGCGAGGTGCCTGGCACCAGACGGCACGTGCCAGGCACCCTTTCCGAGCCCCTTTCCGCGCGCCTTCCCGTAGTCTCCCCCCATGCCCACTTCCACCGTCGAGCGCTACCACGCGGCCGCGATACAGACCGCGTTCGCGAATCCGAAGACGCGCGAAGAGATCCCGCCGCGCGTCGCTCGCATGATCGCGATGGCCGAGCAGACGGTCGCGGGCTACGCTCCGTTCTTCGATGTGCGGCTCATCGCATTCCCCGAGTTCGCGCACGCGGCGCCCGTCTACTTCACGGTCGAGGAGCTCCTTGAGCACCTCGCGGTCGAGATTCCCAACGACCACACCGACGCCTATGCGCGGTTCGCGAAGAAGACGGGCTGCTTCGTCCAGACGGGCACCTTCATCGAGCGCGACGCGCACTATCCCGGCGCTGTCTTCAACACGACCTGCCTCGTCGGCCCCGACGGCATCGTGGCGAAGTACCGCAAGGTGAACCCGTGGATTCCGTGGGAAGTCCATGCGAGTCCGCACGACATCGCGGGCTACGCGGAGAATCCGTTCCCCGTCGCCGACACGGAGATCGGCAGGATCGGCTGCGCCATCTGCTACGACTGGCTCTTCCCGGAGTCGATCCGACAGCTCGCGTTCAACGGCGCGGAAGTCCTCGTGCGCGTGAGCGCCTACATGGACCCGTGGGGCGCGACCGCGCCGATGGACTGGTGGACGACGATCAACCGCGCGCGTGCGATCGAGAACACGGCGTTCGTTCTTGCATGCAACCAGGGCGCGAGCTTCGAGGGCTATCCGCCTTTCTCGTGGCCGGGCGGCTCCATGGCGGTCGACTTCGACGGCAGGATCCTCGCGCAGGCGGACCCCGGGGCAGGGGAGAAGGTGGTTGTCGCGCCGATCGATCTCGCTGCGCTGCGCGTTGCGCGCGAGCGCCGAAGAGGCCACGACATGCGCGCGCACTACCGCGCGGAAGTCCACCCGTACGCCGCGCGTGCGCAGTTCACACGCGCGGGAGCGGATGCGATCTCGATCGAGTCAAACGAGGCGCGGATCGCGGCGGCCAAGCGCACCCTTGCGTGAAGCGCGTATCCTGCGGCGATGCTCCTTCGAACTCTCTCGAGCGTGCTGGTCGCCGGTCTCTGCGTGGGAATGCTCGTCTCCTGCAGGAAGGACGAGTCATCGACCTCGCCCGCGGCCTCGACCGTGCGCCCCGACGATGCCACGATCGCGCTTCTCAACGAGGCTGCAGGGCTGATGGGGAGGTTCGAGTTCGAGGCCGCCGCCGCGAAGTACGCGGAGGCGATCGCGCTTCCCGCGCGGCCAGCCGAGGCCGTGCTCGGCCAGGCGATCGCCACGCTGAACCAGTCGCGCGAGGGCGCGCAGGACGAGGCGCTCGCCATGCTCGGTGCGTTCCTCAAGGAGAAGCCGTCGAAGGAACTCGAGTTGCGTGCGCGCTACTGCATGGGGTTGTGCCTCTTGTATCTCGGGAAGCCCGCGGAGGCCGCCACGGCGTTCGTTCCCGTCGCAGAGGCCCGCTCGACCGACCCCGATGCGCTCTACTTCGCGGCGCAGGCGCTCGAGCAGACGGGGCAGATCGAGAAGGCGCTCTCGTTCTACGAGCGCTCCGCCGAGCGGGACCCGTATCTCAAGAGCGCGGAGCTCGGCATCCAGCGCTGCGCGCGCAGGCTCGGCGACGATGCGCGCGCAGAGCGGGCCCTTGCGGCGTTCGAGAAGCTGGCGGCGAATCCGCGCGGGAGGAGCGCCGAGTTCAAGTACACGCGAATGGGTTCGCTCGGCCTCGCCGTCGCGCCCGACGCGCGCGCGCCGTACACGCCGCCGAAGGGCGCGATCTTCGCGGAGCCGACGGAGCTTGTCGTGCGCTGGCCCGAGGGCACGGGCCCGCGCTGGTCGAGTGACGGTGAGCAGCACTCCGTCGTCGCGGACATCGATCGCGACGGACAGCTCGACCTCCTGATCGCGCGGGGGCTCGCGCCGTCGATCGGCTCGGGCGATGCGCGAACGCTCGTCCTTCTCGGCGATGGCGACGGCGGGTTCCGCGCGGATCCCGCGCATCCGATCGTGGAGCTTGCGGGCGACCGAGTGCAGTCGATCCTGCTCGGCGACGTCGATTCCGATGGACGCACGGACCTCTACGTCTGCCGCACGGGCGGGAACAGGCTCCTTCTGGCGAGGGAAGACGGCGGCTTCGAGGACGCGACGGAGGCCTGGGGCGCGCGCGGTCGCGGAGACCTCTGCATCGATGGTGCGCTCGCCGACCTCGACCACGACGGCGACCTCGACCTCTTCCTGATCTATCGCGACGCGCCCAACCAGCTCCTGTCGAACAACCTCGACGGGACCTTCCGCTCGATCGGCGAGGACGCGGGCGTGGCAAGCGAGGGGCTGTCGCCCGTCTCCGTCATCGTGGGGGACTTCGACCATGACCGCGACACGGACATATTCGTGCTGAACGAGACGCTTCCGCACGAAATCTTCCTCAACGACCGCTTGTGGAAGTACACAAATGGATCTGTGCCCGGCCTGAGCGCCGCGCAGGCGGTCGATGGCGCCGTGGCGGCCGCGGTGGTGGACCTCGCCGACATCCCGCTGCGCCGCTTCGTGCTTGCGAACGCGCGCTATCTGCGCCTGCCGACGCGCATGGAGACGATCGCGCCTGCGGTCGGAATGCGCCTCGCGGTCGCGGACGTCACGGGCGACGGGAGACAGAACCTCCTCCTTCTCGCATCCGACCGCGTCGAGCTGCGCGACGAAGGCGCCGGCCTTCTCGACACGCTTCCCGTCCCGGATGGCGTCATGCGCACCCAGCTGGTGCCGATCGATCCGCTGCGCGGCGCGTCGCTTCTCTTCCTGCGGGCGGGGAAGGCGCCGCTTGTCCGTCATGCGGGAGAGGGTCGCGGGCCATTCGCCGCCGTCTCCTTCAGCGGCCGCACGGATCCCTCGCAGTCGATGCGCTCGAACACGAGCGGGATCGGCGCAAGCTTCGCGGCGCGGATCGGCGGAGCATGGTTCGGTGGCGAGACCCTCCGCGCCGCGACAGGACGGGGCCAGTCTCTGGCTCCCGTCTCGATCGGCACAGGGCCCTTCGACCGCATCGACTTCCTCGAGATCGAGTGGTCGGACGGAGTGTTCCAGACGGAGGTGGGCCTCGAGGTGGGAAGGCGCCACGACATCGTGGAGACGCAGCGGCAGATCTCGTCCTGCCCCGTTCTCTTTGCATGGAACGGCACGGAGATGCGCTTCGTGAGCGACCTTCTCGGGGTGGGGGGCATGGGCTACCTGCTCGCGCCCGGGCAGTATGCGGACTCGCGGCCGTGGGAGTACTTCGTGCTTCCCGAGGGTGCGCTTCTGCCGCGCGCCGACGGCACGCTCTCGCTGACGCTCTCGGAGCCGATGGAGGAGTCGTGCATGCTCGACAGCATTCGCCTGCGCGCGGTCGATCTTCCCGAAGGGTGGGACATTGCGCCAGATGAACGCCTGTCGGTGGGTGGTCCTGCGCCCACGGGCGAGACCGTCGCGTGGCGCGTCGCGACGGAGCGGCTGCCGCGCGGCATCGAGGCGCTCGAGAAGGCGGATCTCGTCGCCGTCGAGCCGGGCGCGCGCGATCCGCGTTTCCTAGGGCGTCTCGCGGGGGAGCATGTGGTCGAGCTCGAGTTTGGCGCGGCCATCGACGCCATGCGCGACCCGTGGCTCGTGATCGACGGATGGGTCGAGTATCCGTACTCGCAGACCATGTTCGCAGCGTGGCAGGCGGGTGCCGACTACAGGCCGCCGAACCTCGAGGCTCGTGGCGCCGATGGCGCATGGGTCGAGGTGCTTCCCCCGTGGGGCTACATGGCGGGGATGCCGCGGCGGATGGCGCTGCCCGTGCCGCGTGCAACGCTCCCGGCGGGAACGACCGCGCTGCGCATGCGCATGAACGTCGAGCTCTACCTCGACAGCGTGCGTCTCGTCGAGCGTGAGCCGCTTCCTGCGGCGCCCGTCGAGCTGACGCTCGCGCGCGCGTCGCTTGCATCGGTCGGCTTCGCGGAGTGGTCGACGGGTCCGCAGAAGCAGCCCTTCTACGACCGCGCGAACCTGCTGCCGCTGTGGGATTGCCGCGTCCAGCGCGGGCTCTACACGGAGTTCGGCGATGTGCGGGAGCTTCTCGTGCGCGACGACGGCGCGCTCGTCGTGTTCGGACCTGGCGAGGAGGTCGCCTTCGACTTCGCGGGGCCTGCGACGGCGCCCGCGGCGGGCTCGACGCGGCGCTTCGTGCTCGAGACGCGCGGCTGGTGCAAGGACATGGATCTCTTCACGCGCAACGGGGAGACCGTCGATCCGCTGCCGATCGAGCCCATCGACGACGCGGCGCGTGAACTGATGAAGCGCACGCGCACGCGTCCTGCGGGCGGGCGATAGCGTCTGCCCTCACGGTGCACGGGCCGCTCGCGACGAGTGCTGCGGATGCCGTGTATTCTCCGATGCGCGGCGCAGGCCGCGTGCATCATGCAGGTCTCCGCAGTCCAGTCCCTCGCCCTTGCGTTCGGGGTCGGCGCCCTCGTCGCGTCGATCGCGGCGCGGCTGCGCATTCCCGCCGTGCTTCCGCTGATGGCGGCTGGGGTCGCGCTCGGTCCGTTCGGGCTTGGCCTCGTCGAGCTCTCGAGCGTGGGGGAGATCTTCCGTGCGATCGTGGCGCTCGCGATCGGGCTGCTCGTGTTCGAGGGCGGACTTCATCTCGACCGCAGCGAGCTGATGCGCGCGCCGCGTGCGGTGCTCGGGCTGCTGACGGTCGGCGCCCTGGTGACCGCAGTCGGCACGGCGATCGCCGCGCGTCTCATCATCGGACTCGAGTGGCCGCTGGCGATCGTTCTCGGCTCGCTCGTCGTGGTCACGGGGCCGACGGTGATCCAGCCGATCCTCCGCGCCGTGCGCCTCGTGCCGCGGCTGCGCTCCGTCCTGGCGTCGGAGGCGATCCTGATCGATCCGATCGGAGTCATCGGCGCCGTCGCCACGCTCGAGATCGTGCTCGCGCTCGGCCGCGGAGCGGAGGATGGATCGTGGCAGTCGATCCTTCTCGAACTGAGCGGCCCGTTCATCGGGGGCACCATCGTCGGCGTCGCCGTCGCGGCCGCGGGCGTGCTTCTCCTCCGCGCGCTTGGGGCGCGCGCCAATCTCAACGTCGCCGGATTCGCCCTGTGCATGATCGCCGTCGGCGCAGGCGAGAGTCTCGCGCACGAGGGAGGGCTCGTGGCCGCCACCGTCGCGGGCACGATCCTCTCGAACCTGCAGGCCGTGAAGACATCCGACCTGCGCGAGTTCAAGGAGCAGATCGCGGCGATCCTCGTAGGGATGCTCTTCGTGCTGCTCGCTTCGAGCTTCGACCTCGATGCGCTGCGCGCCCTGACGGCGCAGGATCTGCTGCTCGTCGCCGTGATTCTCCTCGTGGTGCGCCCGATCTCGGTGGCGGTCTCGACGCTCGGTTCCGCGCTCGACTGGCGCGAGCGGCTCTTCGCAAGCCTCTTCGCCCCGCGCGGGGTGGTCGCGACCGCCGTCGCCACGCTGACCACGCGGGAACTTGCGCTCGCATTCGCCGACGAACCCGCGATCGCGGACGCCGCGACGCGCGCGGGTCTGATCGTGGTGCTCCTGGTGATCGTGAGCGTGACCTGGGCCACGCTGGCCGCGTGGCCGATGGCGCGCGTGCTCGGCGTCCTCCTCGGACCGCCGCGCGGCGTCCTTGTGGCGGGGGCCCACGCTGCAGGCTGCGCGCTGGCCGAGGCCCTCGGCCGGCGGGGGATCCCCGTCACGCTCGTCGACTCGAACCCGACCCGGTGCGAGGCCGCGATCCGCGCGGGGTTCTCAGCGGTCCACGGCGATGCCACGGACCCGTCGACGGTCGCGGGCGTCGTGCGCGACCGCGAGATCGGCTGGGTGCTGGCGTGGACGGGCAACAGCGATGTCGACAAGGTGCTCGTGCGATGGGCGCGCGAAGCGCTCGGCCCCGACCGCGCCACGGTGCGGATCCCCGCCGACGCCGCCGGCGACGAGCCATCCGAGAGCGGGCAGCTGCGCTCAGGACGCGTGCGCGAACTCGACGAGCGGTTCAGGCTCGGTGGAGGAGCGTTTGCTGCGTCGGCCGACTGCGCGGAGGAGCGTGCGGTGCTCTTCCTGCGCGGCGACCGAGTGGTCGCGCTCGCGCCATCGCCGCGCAGGCCAAAGGGAAGCGTCGCGGTCTCTCTGGCCGAGGGCGGGCCCGCGCCCGCGCCGACATCGCCAAGCGCGTCCGACGACGCTCTGCACGGAGATCGGGGCGGCCGCCATCTCGGGTAAGGTGCCCGCATGTCGAGATTCCGTCCTGCCGTCGGACCGAGGCTGAAGTGGCTGCTCGCGGCCGTGTTCGGCCTGTTCGCCGTGCTGGTCGTGAACAGCGTCTATCTCTCCACGGTGACTTTCCTCGAGTGGCGCTCGGGCGAGTCGCTGCAGGGCGAGTTCTACCTCTGGAACTTCCTGGCGCACCTCGTGCTGGGATTCGCGCTGGTCGGTCCGACACTCGTGTTCGGCGCGCTTCACTGGCGCAACGTAGCGAACCGACCGAATCCGCGCGCGATCGCGGCGGGCATCGCGACCTTCGTGGCGGCGATCGTGCTGCTTGCGACCGGAGTCGCGCTGACGCGCGTCGAGGTTGGAGGATTCGTCGTCGGCGTGCGCGAGCCCGCGGCGCGCGAGATTGTCTACTGGCTCCATGTCGCGGCGCCGTTCGTGGTCGGCTGGCTCTTCGTGCTGCACAGGCTCTCGGGCCGCGGGATCAAGTGGAAGGTCGGCGCGCGCTGGGCCGGCGTCGCGGCAGCGGTCTCCGCGCTCGCGGTCGCGGCGCACCTCGGTTGGCCCGAGCCCGAGGTCCGCGTTCCCGAGGATGGTTCGCGCTACTTCGAGCCGTCGCTCGCGAAGACCTCGACGGGCGGCTTCATTCCCGCGAAGGGACTGATGGCGAACGACTACTGCCTCGAGTGCCACGCCGACGTGGTGCACTCGTGGGCGCATTCCGCGCACGCGGTGAGCAGCTTCAACAACCCGTTCTACGCCGCGAGCGTGCGCGAGACGCGCGAGCGCGCCTTCGCCCGCGAGGGCAGCGTGAGCGACGCCAACTTCTGCGCGGGCTGCCACGACCCTGTTCCCTTCTTTTCGGGCGCATTCGAGGACTCCCGATGGGACGACCCCGCCTATGACGCGGCGAACGACCCGCTTGGCCGCGCGAGCATCAGCTGCACGGTGTGCCACGGCATCGTGTCGATCGACAGCCCGCGGGGAAACGCCGACTACACGATTGAAGAGAGCCCGCACTATCCGTTCGCGTTCAGCGAATCGCCGTTCCTCCAGTGGGCGTCGAACCAGCTCGTGAAGGCAAAGCCCGCGTTCCACAAGCGGACCTTCCTGAAGCCCGAGGTGCATCGCTCGAACGAGTTCTGCGGCGCATGCCACAAGGTGCATCTGCCGGAGGCCGTGAACGACTACAAGTGGCTGCGGGGACAGGACCACTACGGTTCGTTCCTCTTCTCGGCGCGCGGCGGGCATGGCGCGCTCGGGTGGTATCAGCCCGAGAAGGCGGCGACGACCTGCAACGCGTGCCACATGCCCGCTGTTCCGAGCGACGACTTTGCGGCGCGCGACCGCGACGGCAGCGGCGGGCGAAGCGTCCTCTCGCACGCGTTCCCGAGCGCGAACACGGCGATCGCCTGCGTGGTCGACATGAGCGCCGCCGCGATGCTGCCCGAGGTGCGGCGCGATGCTCTTCCCGACGCGATGCGCGCCGAGACCGCGGCCGACGCGCGTGCGGCGATCGTCGCGGGGCATGCTGCGTTCAACGGGAAGACGCTGCGGGTCGATCTCTTCGCAGTGCGCGAAGGTGGGTCGATCGACGGCGCGCTGCGCGTGATCGGCGCGGAACTCCCCGTCCTCGAGGCCGGGCAGTCGTACCTGATCGAGGTCGTCGTGCGCACGCTCGACATCGGCCACGAGTTCACGCAAGGAACGGCGGACTCGAACGAGGCGTGGCTCTGGGCGCGCGCGACGGCGGAGGGTGCCGAGATCGGGACGACGGGCGGCATGAGCGCAGAGGCGGCGGTCGACCCTTGGTCGAAGATGTTCAACGCGTTCGTGATCGACCGCGAGGGCGCGCGCATCGACCGCCGCAACCCGCAGGACATCTTCCTTCCGCTCTACAACAACCAGATTCCGCCGGGAGCGGGGGATGTCACGCATCTCGTGCTCACGGTGCCGGAGGATCTCGCTGCGCCGATCGAGATCGAGACCGAGGTCCGCTACCGCAAGTTCGACGCGACCTACTTCGCGTATGTCTTCGGGAACGACCGCCTCAACGAGCTCCCCGTGCTGATCCTCGCGCGCGACCGAGTGACGCTTCCCGTGCGCGCGCGGGACGGCACCGTGCACGGCGCGACCTCGGGCGCCGCGGACGCTGTGCCCGAGTGGCAACGCTGGCATGACTACGGGATCGGGCTCTTCCGCGAGACGGAGCGCGGGGCAGGCCGCGGTGCGCTTCGCCAAGCCGACCAGGCGTTTGCGGAACTCGCGCAGATGGCGCCGTCGCTCGGGTCGCTTGCGAGGGCGCGGCTTGCGATCCGCGAGGGCAGGCTCGACGATGCGTCCGTCCTGCTCGCCGACGCTGCGCGCGGCGAGGCGGGCGATGCCGGCGCGCCCGCTGCGTCGCCCTGGAGCCTTGCGTACTTCACGGCGCTCGTCGACAAGCAGAACGGGAACTTCACGGCCGCGGTCGAGGGGTTCGAGCGCGTCCGCTCCACCGATTTTGCGGGCGCGAGGGAGCGCGGGTTCGACTTCTCGATCGACACGCGCGTCCTGAATGAGCTTGCCGAGACGCTGCTCGAGCTCGCGCAGGTGGCTGAGGGCGAGGCGCGGGCAAGTGCCGTCGGCCGTGCGCTCGCCGTGGCGCGCGAGTCGCTTGCGGTCGACCCCGAGCAGGCGCACGCATGGTGGCTGGTGAACCGTGCGGCGACCCTCGGCGGCGACGAAGCTGCTGCGGCCGAGGCGCGCGAGCGGCATGCGCGGTACAAGCCCGACTACAACGCGCGTGACACGGCGGTGCGACTCGCGCGGGAGAGGTACCCGTGGGCGAACGCAGCAGCGGAGGCGACGGTGCTCTATCCGTTGCAGCGCGAGGGTAGGTTCGTCGGGGAGTTGGTGCCTGGAACTCGCGTGGAGGTCGAACGGCAGTAGGGAAGTGGTGCCAGGCACGAGACTGCCTCGAGACTGCCTATCCTGCGAGGCACACCGCCATGCCCGCACCGACGATCTCCACCCTCGCCGAACTCCGCGCCTCCGGCTGGCGCTCGCGCACCGTCAAGGACGAACTCCGCGCGAATTTCACCCGCGCCCTCGCAGCGCGCGAGGAACTCTTCCCGGGAATCGTCGGCTACGACGACACCGTGATCCCCGAGATCGCGAATGCGATCCTCGCGGGTCACGACATCCTCTTCCTAGGCGAGAAGGGGCAGGGCAAGAGCCGCCTGATGCGTCTCCTTCCGCGGTTTCTCGACGAGTGGCTGCCCTTCCTCGACATCCCCAACTCGCCCGTTCACGAGGACCCGGAGCGCCCGATCACGCGCGCGGGGCGCGAACTCGTCGCGTCGGCGCCGCCCGAGCGCGTCGGAATCGCGTGGTGGCACCGCAGCGAGCGCTACGGCGAGCGCTTGGCACCCGGTACCAAGTTCGCAGACGTGATCGGCGAGATCGACCCGGCGAAACTGATCGGCGGCACGAGCATGTCGGCCGAGGACGCGCTCCACTTCGGACTGATCCCACGCCAGCATCGCGGCATCTTCGCGATGAACGAGCTTCCCGACCTCGACGAACTCGTGCAGGTCGGCCTCTTCAACATCCTCGAGGAGCGCGATGTCCAGATCCGCGGATATCCGATTCGCTTCGACCTCGACATCCTCGTCCTCTTCAGCGCGAACCCGAGCACCTACAACCGCTCTGGCAAGGTGATCCCGCAGCTCAAGGACCGGATCGGCTCGACGATCCAGACCCACTATCCACGCGAACGCGAGCTCGGCATCGCGATCACGCGCCACGAGTCGGGCCTCGACCTCGGCGGCGAGTATCCCGTGGTCGTACCGCCGTTCATGGAGGAAGTCGTCGAGGAGGTCTCGCGCACCGCGCGCGCATCGCGCTTCGTCGACCAGGCGAGCGGCGTCTCCGCGCGCTTCGCCATCGCGAACTACCGCACCATGGTGTCGAACGCGCGCCGCCGCGCGATCGCGCTCGACGAGAAGCCCGCGGTTCCGCGCATCAGCGACCTCGCGCACCTCAAGGCAAGCGCCGTGGGCAAGCTCGAGCTCGACCTGATGGGCTCGCACCAGCTGACCGAATCGCAGGCGATCGACGCGATCGTGGCGGAGTCGATCGCGAAGGTGTTCGCGGAGTATGTCGATGCGCACGGCCTCGGCGACATCGCCGACGTGTTCGCGAAGGGCGCGCGCATCGAGGTCGGCGACATGCTGCCGTCGGCCCACTACGCGAAGATCCTCGCGAGCGTGCCAGAGGCGTGGAACAAGGCGTTCGAGGTGAACGCTTCCGACGACGCGGCCGTGCGCGCGAGCTGCGTCGAGTTCGTGCTCGCGGGCCTCTGGGCGACGGAACGCATCTCGCGCGTCGAGAAGCACGGGCGCGTCAGTTACGAGGTGCGCGGGCGATGACCGACAATGCGGCGCCATCGCCGGGGGGCGCCTCGAGCCACCCCCCAGGATCCCGCGAGTCCTTCGCGGGATCCGTGAAGTACGGCGGCATCACCCACACCTACCTCGGGTACGACCCCGTTGAGTTTCCGCCGCCGACGAAGCCGCGCTCGGGCGACGCAGCCGACGCGATGCTCGACCACATGCTGATGTACGGCTCGCGCCGCAAGTTCACGGATCGCGAGCTCGCGGATGCGATCCGCCTCGATCCGTCGCAGATCAAGGGCCTCGGTCCAAGCCTCGATGCCCTGAAGGCGATGCTCGAGGAGCGCAAGAGGAAGATCCTCGAGCGCTACGAGACCTCGCACGCGCGCGACCTCGCGAGCGACGCCTTCGACGCGGCCGCCGGAAAGATCGAGGTCCCCGAGGCGCTCGCACCGAAGCTGAGGCCCGCGCTCGACGCGGCACTCGACCGACGCCAGCTCGTCGACCTCGAGCGCATCCACCGCCGCGTGCCCGACGCAACGCCGCTCGCCCACACGCTCATGCGCGCGATCGCGCGCCTGCGCGACCAGTTCGCGGTCGAGCAGCTTCACTCGAAGTACCCCTTCACGGGCCGCGAGAAGATGGATGTGCCCACTGCGCTCGCCGTGAAGGAGGAACTTGAGAAGATCGACAAGCTCCTGAAGCAGATCGAGGAAGCGCTCAAGAACGCGAAGCCCGCGCTGATCGACATGGACGCGCTGCGCGAGTACGCAAGCGACGAACAGCTCGAGGACCTCGACCGCCTGCAGCGCCAGGTGAACGAGCTCCTGCGCAAGATGGCCGAGGAAGCGGGGCTCGAGCGCTCGCCAGATGGAAACCTTGGGGGCTACAAGGTCTCGCCGCGTGCGATGCGCACCTACCAGAAGCACCTTCTCGCGACGATCTTCAGCGACCTCGCCGACGCGCGCCGCGGTCGCCACGACGGCGTCGACTCGCGCGACGGCGCGGTCGAGCTCCCGTCGACGCGCGCCTACGAGTTCGGCGACTCGCCCGCGAACCTCGATGTGCCGCAGTCGATCCTGAACGCCGTCGCGCGCACCGGCCGCGCGCGCCCGACCGGCGAGGACCTCGAGGTCCACCGCACCCGCCGCGCGCCGAAGTGCGCGACCGCGCTCATCCTCGACATGTCCGGCTCGATGCGCTACGGCGGCCAATACATCGCCTGCAAGAAGATGGCGCTCGCGCTCGATGGCCTCATCCGCAGCGAGTACCCGGGCGACTTCCTGCAGGCGATCGAGATGTACACGGTCGCGAAGATGCGGCCCGCCGCAGAGATCGTCGAGATGCTGCCGAAGATGGTGTCGATCAACGACCCCGTCGTCCGTCTGCGCGCCGACATGTCGGACCCCGAGATTACCGAGCGCGACCTGCCGCTCCACTTCACGAACATCCAGCGCGCGCTCCAGCTTGCGCGGCAGGTGCTCGCTGCGCAGGACACGCCGAACCGGCAGATCTTCCTCCTGACCGACGGCCTCCCGACCGCGCACTTCGAGGGAAGCGACCTCTACATGCTCTACCCGCCCGATCCACGCACCGAGCGCGAGACGATGCGCGAGGCGATGCGCTGCAGGCAGGACGGGATCGTCGTCAACATATTCCTGCTCCCGAGCTGGTCGCAGTCGGAGGACGATGTCCAGTTCGCGCACCGCCTTGCGGAGTCGACCGGCGGGCGCGTTCTCTTCGCGGGCGGCGAGGATCTCGACCGCTTCGTGGTGTGGGACTACGTGAAGATGCGCCGCACGATCATCGGATAGCGCCGCGGGTCTTCGTACACTGGGCGCGTGACGACTTCGCAGACGCCGAACCCTGACGACGCAGCAGAAGGCGACGACCGCGCCGTCGGGCGCGGGTTCCGCGCGTCGCTCGTGGTGATCGCGCTGATCGCTGCGGTCGTCGCTGGCGTGGTGTTCCTGCAACCGACGCCGACTCCCACGCCTGGCTCCGCTGCGCCCGTGGCGCCTCCAGCGCCCTCGCAGGCGGAGCGCACCGAGCCAACGGCGGGCGTTCCGTTCCGCGATGTCGCCAGTGAGGCGGGCGTCGACTTCACCCACGAGTCGGGCGCCCGCGGCGGCAAACTGTTGCCCGAGTGCCTCGGCGGCGGTGTTGCGATCGTCGACCTCGATGGAGACGGAAGGCCCGACCTCGTCTTCACGCAGGGGCAAGCGCTTGAGCCCGCGGAGGGCGACCCAGCGGCGCGGAAGGGCGGCATCCGCATCTATCGCAACACGACCATCGCGGGCGCTCCGCTCGGGTTTGAGCGCGTCGCGGGCGACGAGCGGTTCCTCTCCGATGTCTACGCGATGGGTCTTGCAGCGGGCGATGTTGACGGCGATGGCGCGCCCGACCTCCTCGTCTCGTGCGTCGGGCAGGACGCGCTGCTCCTGAACCGCACCGTCGCGGGCGGGCCGATCTCCTTCGAGCCTGCGCCGCTCCCCGCAGAGAACGCGTGGGGAACCTCCGTCGGGTTCCTCGACGTCGATGCCGACGGCGACCTCGACGCCGTCATCGCCAACTACGTGGTCTGGTCGCCCGAGATCGATCGCGCCGTGAACTTCACGCTCGACGGCGTGGGTCGAGCCTACGGTCCGCCGAGCGGCTTTGAGGGAACAAGCCTCACGCTTCTTCTGAACGATGGACGCGGCGGTTTCCGCGACGCGACCGAGGAGTCGGGCGTGACCGTGCGGAACCCCGTCACAGGCGCGCCCGCAGCGAAGGCGCTCGGGCTTGTCTTCGTCGACGCCGACCGTGATGGCCGCACGGACATCCTGGTTGCGAACGACACGACGCCGAAGTTCCTGCTGCGCAACGAGAGCTCTCCCGACGCGCCTTCCCCGCGCTTCCGCGACGTCGGCGTCGCCTCGGGCTTCGCCTACGACCGCGATGGCTCCGCGACGGGCGCGATGGGAATCGACGCTGCGTGGCCCGCGAACGACGCGCGCCTCGCGGTCGCCATCGGGAACTTCGCGAACGAGCCGAGTTCGCTCTACTTCACGGGCGCCTCCGCCGCGCAGGGCGGCGCGCCCGCCTTCGCGGACGAGGCGCTCGGCCAGGGCTTTGGCGCGCCCACCCGGCGCATGCTCAGCTTCGGCCTCGTCTTCGCGGATTTCGACCTCGACGGCGACGAGGACATCGTGCAGGCGAACGGCCACCTCGAGCCCGACATCGCCCGGGTGCAGCCGAGCCAGACCTATCGCCAGCGCGCACAGTTCTTCGTGAACCGCGGGAACGGGCGCAGCCCCGTCTTCATCGAGGCGGCACGCGGATCGACGGGCGACCTCGAGCGCGAGGTCGTCGGGCGCGGTCTCGCCTCGGGCGATCTCGACGGCGACGGCGACGACGACCTTGTGCTCGTCGACCTCGGCGGCAGGGCGCGGGTCCTGCGCAACGAGCAGCGAACGGCGAACAACTGGATTGCGATCGCGCTCGACGACGCCGCGGCGTTCGGCGCGGAGATCGAAGTCGAGGCCATCATCGGCGGACGCACGGTCGTACAGCGGCGCGTCCTTTCACCGACGCGGAGCTATCTCTCGCAGAGCGAGCCCGTCGCGCGCTTCGGCCTCGGCGACGCGGTCGAAGCGGCGCGGGCCAAAGCTCGACTTCCCGATGGATCGATGTCGGAGTGGAACAGCCTCGCCGCCGGCAGGCTCCACGATCTTCGGGTGAAACGCTAAGCGCATGACGCCGCGGCTTCGGAATCTCGTGGTCCATCAGAACCGCGGTCCTTCAGGGCCTCGCGGTCACTCAAAGCTTCTTGGTCTTCTCGAACTTCGCCTTGTCGCGGGCGAGGGCTGCCTTCTCGCGGTCCTCCTCGGTTCCCTTCGTCGCCTTCGCGCCTCCGCCCGACTTTGGGTCGGCGGGGCGGTTTGCCTCCGCGAGGAACAGGATGCGCGTGCAGGCCTTGCACTGGATCGCATCGTTCGAGTTCGACGAGAGCCGCGCGTAGGTCTCGAAGGGGACCTCGATGTTGCACGAGCCGCATGCGAACTCGCGGTGACGGAGGCTCACGATGGTGATCTCCGCCATGGCTTCGCCTTCGGTCTCCTCGGCGACCCGGTCGAACAGCTTGCGCTCGCGCTCAGGCACGAGGTCGGCGGCGCGCGCGCGCTCTGCCTCGAGCTCGGCGAGCCGCTCGCCGACATCCTTCATGCACTCGTCGTACTTGCCCCTGGCCACGTCGCGGACCTTCTGACGCTCCACGATCGTCGCCGCATGGGTCTCGAGGCGCTTGTTCGTCTCGTCGACCCGCTGCAACTCCTCGACGGCGCGCCTGACGATCTCGTCGCGCTGCCCCTCGAGGACCTTCATCTCGTTCAGGATCGCCTTGTACTGGCGGTCGTTGGTCGAGGTGTTGAGGTCCGTGCGCAGGCGTTCGACCCGCTCGTTGGCGGCCGACTGCTCGACCTCGAGGGCATGGACGCTCGCCTGCAGCTGCTTGAGCTGCGTCTCGAGCTCCGTCTTCTGTCGCGCGAGGAGCGCGAGCTGCCGCTCCTGGGCGTTGAGGTATGTCTCCGCCGAGGTCACGCGCGAGCGAAGCGCGCGGACCTGGCTGTCGACCCGATGCAGCGTCAGAAGATTGTCGAGAAGCGCCATGGTGAAGGGAAGATGCTAGCAGGAATCGCCGCTCGGTTTCTCGGGCGTTCCTGTGACCCTCGGGGCGCCTCAGACAGCGGCAACAGCCCGCAGCAGCCAGTAGATCACGGGGCCCGTGAGGAGCGGGCTGTCGAGGACATCGAGGACGCCGCCCATCCCGGGAATCATGCGGCCTGAGTCCTTCAGTCCCGCGTCGCGCTTGAACGCGCTCTCCGCGAGGTCGCCCGCCTGGCCCACCAGCCCGACCAGCGCGCCTCCCAGCGCGCCGACCCAGACCGGCACATGGTCCGCCGCGCTCGGGAGCGCGGTCGAGAAGTGCGCGCACACCGCTCCCACCGCCGTGGATGTCACGACCCCGCCGACAAGCCCCTCCCACGACTTCTTCGGAGAGAGCCACGGGATCATCTTGTGGCGGCCGATCGCCATGCCGGTGAAGTAAGCGCCCGTGTCGCAGGACTTCGTGGTGAGAATCGCAGCGACGAGGAGCCAGGCGGAGTGCTCGAGGCGCACGAGCATCCAGAAGCCGAGAAGGACTCCGCCATAGACGCCCGCGAGGAGCGTTCCGCCCGCAAGCATCAGCGAACCCTGCGGGTCGCGTCCGCGCGCCATGCGCAGGAGCGCGATGACGAGCATGAGCACGGTCGCCGTCGCCACGATGCCCGAGGCAGAGATCGGTTCCTTGACGAGCGCCGCGCCCACCGTCCCACCGAGGCCGAGAAGCGCCGCGAGGATGCATGAGCCTGTGCTCGCGGGAAGACCCGCGGAGCGGAGAAAGCGCGCCACTTCGCGCGCGATCGCCAGCGAGAGGAGCGCAGAGAGACCGAGGAGGACGAGCCCCGGCGGCAGGCCACGCGCGATCGACGCCTCCTCGAGCCGTCCGTCGAGCCAGACGAGGCCGAGGATGGTCGCGATCAAGAGCGGGCCTGTGATGAGCCGTTGCCAGAGCATGCGCTGAGTCTCGTGTCGGCTGTGCGCGCGGGCACTCAGTAGGTCGGGACCGACGGATCGATGTCGCGGGACCAGAGGTCGATTCCGCCCGCGAGGCTGCGCACATCCGCGAAGCCCGCTGCGCGCAGGATGTAGGTTGCGGTCAGGCTGCGGCGTCCGTGATGACAGTAGACCACGATGGGCCGCGTGAGGTCGTCGTCCAGTTCCGCCTTCAGGTCGTCGAGACGCGTCTCGAGCGATTGGAGCGGGTGGAGCCGCGAACCCTTGATCGCGCAGATCTCCCGCTCTGGAGGCGTGCGCACATCGAGGAGATAGACGGAAGCGCCGTCCTCCGAGAGAAGGTGGCGAAGGCCGCGCGGCGAGATCTCGTCGGTCGCGCGGAACGGGTAGCCGGCGGGAAGCCCGTCCGTTGGCGCGGGAGGAGGGGAGTGCGAAGGGATGCGTTGCTCGCCGTCAGGCATGTGTGTTTCCGCGTGACTCTGCGCATCGTATCGGCGCGCGTGCACCGCCGCCCGTCAGCGGATCCAGCCAGTTTCCCTGAGCGAGCGCACCGCGCGCGTTGCCGCTGCATCGCCGCCGAGCGCTGCGCACAGCGCGGCGCGGTCCCCTGCGAAGCCCTTCGCGAGAAGGCCCATTGCCCGCGTGAGGAGCCGCTGCTCCTCGCTTGCGCGGGCGATACGCGCTGCGAGCGCTTGCGTCCAGCGCCCGCCGATGCGGACTCCCGCGGACTGCGCGGGCGCGGCGGCAACGGAGACGCGGGCGCCGCTTGCGAGGAGGAGCGTCCAGCGGCCGCCGTCCTTCGCAATGCGGACTCCCTCGATGCGCGCTGCCGTGGTGCCGCGCGTGGTGACAGCCTTGTTCGCAGCTCCTTTCGCAGCTCCCTTTGCGTCTTTCTTCACGGATCTCTTCACGGCTTTCTTCACAGATTTCTTCACAGATTTCTTCACAGCTTCCTTCACGGGCGTCTTCTTCGCCTTCTTCTTCACGACTCGCATCATCACGCGTCCTCCACTTCGTCGAGGTAGCCTTCGATCTCGCTTGCGGCCTTGAAGTCGCCCGCCGCGCGTGCGTGCGAGAGGCCCTGCCGCAGCGTGGCCACGGCGTCGCCGCGCCTTTCGAGCGCCTCAAGCGCCTTTGCCTTGTGGAAGAACGCGTAGCACTGCTTCGGGTCCGCAAGGATCGTGCGGTCGTAGTAGCCGACGGCGTCCGCGAGGCGCCCGAGCTTCTGGCACTCCTGCGCAAGCGCGTACAGGACGAAGCCGTCGTCTGGCTCGGCCGCCAGAAGCGCGAGCAACTTGTCGAGCCGCTCCGAGCGGGGGGCGTTCGCGTCCGCAGCGGCCTGCCCTGGATGTCCTTCCATCGCGCGCTCCTCCGCGCAGGACGGCGCCCGAGGCCGTCTCCGCGTGCTGCTCCAACCTTCCGCAGAACGCGCCGTGCGCCCTCGGGGCGGATACTCTACAGCCCACCATGTTCGGCCGAACGCAGAATCCCCTTCGCCGATTCAGGCGCGCCGTCGCGGCAGCGGCGGGGCTCGCCGTCTTCGCGGCACTTGGATGCAACACGGACCCGCCCGGAACGCCCGTCTTCGACGAGGAGGAGCTCAAACTCCCGCCGAAGCCTCAGGTCATGCGCGTGACCAAGTCCTTCGGTGGAACGCACCGCCAGAGCGTGATCGACGGCGGCGTCTGGTTCCAGTCGTTCGAGAACCGCTTGATCCTGATGGACGCCCAGAGCGGCAGCGAACTGATCGACATCGAGCTCGCGCCCCGCGGGACGACGGGAGTCGTGAGCGACTTCGTGCTGACGCCTGACCTCGCCTACGCGGTGCTCGAGAACGACGCCGTGCTTGAGCTTGATCTCTCCGTCGTGCGCGATCCGAAGCTGGTGCGCCGCTGGGGCCGCCCCGAACTCGGCATTCTCCCTCGCGCCGTGTCCGTGATCGACCGCGAGGTCTTCGTCTCGGGCGAGGGCGGCGTGGTGCGGCTCGCGGAGGCCGCCGCAGAGGGGACTTCACTCGACGCGAAGGGTCGGCCGATTCCGCCCGTGCAGCCCGCGAGGCTTCTCGATGGCCGCACCGCGGGCCGTGTGCTGCCCGCGAAGGGCGGCCTCGTCGCCTGCGTGGGCCGACGCATCGTGAGGATCGAGGACGGCGCCTATCTCGGCGCGGCGAGCACGCTCATCCCGCTTCCCAAGGAGGCGGGCGGGGGCTTTGGTTTCATCCTGCAGGCGACGGAGGGCGCGCAGATCGGCCTGATGGACGAGGACTTCCGCGAGCGCTCGTCGAGCGCATTGCGCGGCATCGTCCACTCGATTCGCTTCTTCGACGATCGCTTCTTCGCGATCAACGACCTCGAGGTCGCGACCTGGAGGCTGGTGCCGCGCGTCAGCGCCGACACGGGCGCGACGGAGATCGTCTTCGGCGACCCGATCTCCGTGCCTGTGAAGGGCGCGCGCGACATCGCCAAGGTGCAGCGGAACCGCTTCGCGATCGGCGGCACCTTCGGACGCGCGCTCTACCGCTATCTCCCCGAGGGGGACCGCCCGGGAGACACCTTCTACTGGACGAAGCGGCTGCCCGGCCGCCTCGAGGTCGCGGCGAGCGACCGCAGGCGCATCCTTGCATCGAGCAGGGAGGGAACCTGGCTCTATCTGATCGGCGAGGACGCGGAACTCGTCGAGGCGCCCATCGCCACGCCCGACAGGCCGCTCGCGCTCGTCGAGACGTCGTGGGGATCGGCGCGCGTCGAGTCGGACCTCGCGTCCGTGACGCTGCGCATGGGCGACCGCTCGCAGTCGCACATCCCCTCGCTCGGCGGCCGGGTAAACGGTCTCGTCGCTGCGGACGGTCGCGTGTGGGTCGCGCACGACCGCGGCATCGATGTCATCGGCTTCGATTCCGTGCGTCGCGAGGCGGTCGCGGAGTGCCGCGTGCGGCTCGACGGCCCGATCATCGCGATGTACCCGAACAGGGTCGGCGGAGGCGTGAGCTATGTCGCCGCCTTCAGCGGCTTCGGCGTCATCAACCCCGTCGCGGAGGATGCGCCTTGGGCTCCTGCGCGCGGCGCGAGGGCCGTCTATCCGCTCGAGGTCGTCGTGCAGCCGACGGAGAAGAAGTGAGGACCATGGGCATGAGCGAGTCACACGTTCGGGCGCAGGTGTTGATCGTGGACGACGAGCGCGACCACGCCGAGGCGATGGCCGAGGCGCTGCGCAAACCGGGGCATGTGTGTACCACGGTGCATTCGCTCGAGGCCGCGCGCGACGAGATCAAGCACGGCCACTTCGACGTCATCGTCACGGACCTCGTGATGGAGACGGAGACCGCGGGGCTCGAGGTCCTGGCGCTCGCGCGCGGCGAGCAGCCGCACGCGGAGACCATCATGGTCACGGCGCACGGCGACATCCCCACCGCGAAGCGCGCGCTCCAGGGCGGCGCATACGACTTCATCGAGAAGCCCGTCGATCTCGTCGTCCTGCGCAATCTCGTCCATCGCGCCGCAGAGACCGTGATGCTCCGCAGCCAGAACGAGTCGCTGAAGGGCCAGGTCGACTCCGCGTACGGCTTCGAGGGAATCCTCGGCGAGAGTCCTGCGATGCGCACGGTGGTGCAGCTCGTGAAGCAGCTTGCGCCGAGCACGCTTCCCGTCCTTGTGACCGGCGAGTCGGGTACGGGCAAGGAGCTCGTCGCAAGCGCGATCCACAGGCTGTCGAAGCGCGCGTCGCGCCGCTACGTCACCTTCAACGCGGCGGGGCAGGCCGAGAGCCTCCTCGAGGACCAGCTGTTCGGCCATGTGCGCGGCGCGTTCACGGGCGCAGACAAGGACCGCGAGGGCGTGTTCGAGTATGCCGACAAGGGGACGCTCTTCCTCGACGAGATCGGCGACATGCCGCTCACGATGCAGCCGAAGCTCCTGCGCGTCCTTGAGACGGGAGACATCGTGCGTCTGGGTTCGAACGAGACGAGGAAGATCGATGTGCGCCTCGTGAGCGCCACCAACCGCGACCTCCGCAGGATGGCCGCCGACGGGCAGTTCCGCGAGGACCTCTACTTCCGCCTGAAGGGCGCTGAGATCCACATTCCGCCGCTGCGCGAGCGCCGCGAGGATGTTCCGCTTCTCGTGAACCACGCCGTGGGCAAGTACGCGGCCGAGCTCGGCCGCGCGCGCCCGACGGTCACGCAGCCCGCGATGATGCGCCTCGTCGCCTACGACTGGCCCGGCAACGTGCGCGAGGTCTTCCAGCTCATGCACCGCCTCGTGGTCATGGCCTCGGGCGACCGCATCGACCTTCGCGACATTCCCGACGAGATCCGCTCGGGCGACGACGCGGGCGACGCGCCCGCGCAGACGCGTGCTGGCCTCGCGGGCGTCGGTCTCGACAAGCTCGAGAAGGAGGCGATCCGCCAGACGCTCGCCATGACCTCGGGAAACCGCGAGCTCACGGCGCAGATGCTCGGGATCGGCGAGCGCACGCTCTACCGAAAGCTGAAGGAGTACGGCCTGCGCTGATGCGCCGCGTGCCGCACGGTCACTCTGGACGCAGGTGCTCCTTGCCCGTGAACTCGTCGAGCATGGCCCTCGGGTCTGTGACGACGTCCGTGACATAGCCGCCCACGAGGTGGGTGCTGCGCACGGTGGCCTTGCGCGCTTGGATGACGCTCTTGTGCGAGAGGTGCGCCGCCTCGTCGGCGGAGGCCGCGTTCGCGCCCGTCACCGCGAACATCGGCGGGACATCCACGTCGAGCGACATCAGCGCGACGACATCTGCGAACCGACTGCTCTCGAAGCGCGTGAGGAGCGACGGCAGGTCGACCTTGACGTCGTCGCTGCCCGTCCACATGCCGCTGTCGGGGTTCAGCCATCCGCGGCCCGAGTTCAGCACGGGGTCGTAGAAGATGCCTGCGCCGACGAGGCCGACCTTCTGCGCGAGCACCCGGCCATAGAGCGCGCTGCCGTGGATCTGGACGGTCGAGGAGGGCGCGTAGATCTCGCCGATGAAGACCGACGGCGCGCCTGTCGAGAGGTCGCTCGCGATCTGCACGGGCTGTGCGCCGGAGGCGAAGAGCTGCACGCAGGTCGCGCCTCGCCCGTAGGTTGCCGTTCCGTCGTGCGGCGGCGTGGCACCGCGCGAGTCGCCGACGTAGGCGCCCTCGAGGCTCGTCGTCCCGAAGACGATGATCGAGAGCGTGGCGTCGCCCTCGACTTCGATGCGCGTGCCGCTCATCGCGGTGAGGTCGCCGCGGACGATCAGCACGGTCGGCTCGAGGATGCGCAGCACGCACTCGAGCGCGAGCGCGCCGTCGACATCGATGAGGACGCCGCCGCCGCCAGCGAGTCCGACGGCGATCTCGCCCGACAAGGCGAGCGGCGCACCATGGAGGAAGCTTCCTGTCAGGCTCTCCTTGGGCTGGGGCGGCAGCGGCGTCGGATAGATCGGCTTGAACGGCGCGGGCGGCGCTGGGATGTGAATCAGCCCGGGAACGCTTCGCTCCTTCGCCGCGATCTCGACGTCCTTCTCCTCCTTCGAGCGCGGCGGCGCGCCGGGCCGCACGCGCACCCACCCCTGCACGACGCTGTTCCCGTCGAGTTCGACGGTCGGCTCCTTGGAGAGGTCGCCCACGAAGAGCGGTTCGCGCAGCGCGGCGTACGGCGAGTTCGGCCACACGGCGATGCGCGAGTTGTCATGGATGCGGATCGCGTTCGGGGTTCCGTCGGTCGTGAAGACCGCGAACTCGGAGAGGTCGAGATCCGCGCGATGCTTCCGATCGGGGCGGATCAGCCGCCCGACCGCGCGGGCCGACTGGCTGATGTCGCCGAGTTCGACCCGCGAAAGGACGGCGACGGCCTCCGAGTCCGCCGTGGCGGGGAGCTCCGTACGGAGGTCGAGGACTTCCGCGTGGTAGCTCGCGTTCCCGATCTCGGCTCCCGAAAAGAGGATGCGCGTGGTGCCGCTCGCCGTGTCGCCGCCGAGAAGCGATGGCTCGGCGAGCAGCGCCATCGCCACATCGAGCCCGCCCGCGGCGGCGGCGCGCGCGGCGCTCGCGCGGACGAGCGTGTCGCTCACGGCGGCGGAATCGTCGCGATGCGCCGCAAGCGCGGCGCCGAGGACGGCAGCGGTCGCCACGGCGACGAGTGCCAGCACCATGGCCATGCCGCGATGCCGCGGGGAGGCGGCGACGCGCGTGGGGGGGTGCGGTGCTGGAGCTGGAATCATGCTTCGTGGTCCGTCAGGGGATCAGCTGCCCGGCCCGAAACCGTCGCCGTCGCCGTCACGCAGGCGCGTCCGCTGCGGCTCGAGCACCCAGGTCGCGACGGTGATCGGCTCTGTCTCGATGGTGAACCTGCGCAGGGCGACGGTGACCTGCCCCGCGTCGCGCGTCCCGAACTGGTCGAAAGTCGCGATCGTCACGGGCTGGTTCTCCTCGGCCGACTCGGTTCCCACGGTGACCTGCAGCGTGTGTCCGATGTAGGGGGAGAGCGTTCCGTTCCCGAAGATGCGCGTCGCTCCCGCGAGGGGCTCCGTCGGCTCCGCCGCGCGGGCGATCCACCAGCGGTCGCGCGCCGCGCCCACCACGACCACCGTCGGCTCGAGCCGGGAGATCGACTCGATGCGCGCGCGGCGGAGGTCGGCCTCGATCGCGTCGCCCACGGGGGCGGGCATCGGCGTTGCCGCGCTCAGGAGGTTCGGCATGGCCACGACCGCGAGGATCGCGAGGATCACCGTCACGACCATCACCTCGATGAAGGTGAAGCCGCGCGCGCGAAGGGCGCACGGCCCACGTCGCGAGGCGCGCGCCTCGGCCGGAAGGTCGGAGTGGATCGATCGGTGCTTCATCGTCGGGACTCCTCGGTTCTGCGCCGCTCCCGCGCGCCCATCACGGCGCAAACTCCACGGCTCCGAACTCGCGGCGATAGTGCGGGCGCTTTCCAAGCGAGCGGTCGAAGCCTTCCTCGTAGTCGCCTGCCGCGAGGTTTGCGCGCACGAGGGCGCGCGCCGCGCGAACCGTCTCGAGCGCAATCGTCGGGTCGGTCGCCTCGGGCTCGCGCACGGTCTCGAAGGCGATGTTGGTGTCGATCCGGCAGTTCGACCCGTTCCTGCGCCGTTCCGCGAAGAACATCTTCAGCGTCTGGGTGGAGCCGTCCGCGAGGCCGAGGCGGTTGAGGTCGATGTACTGCTCCAGCGGGCTGTGCGTGCCGCCGAGGTCGACGACCAGCATCCCGTTGATGAACACCCACACGTCGTCGTCGCCGCGGAAGCGGAAGTACTGGTTCGCCGCGTGCAGGTGCTGGAACTCGAGCTCGAGTTCCATGGTGAAGTGGAAGTTGCGGTCCTTGAGGACGCCGTTCTTGGGAACCGGGGCGGAGTTTCCGAGGAGAGCGCCCTCGATGGGGAAGAACCCGTCGAGGCCGCCGGACGCGCGGTACTTCGGGTGGTTGCCCGAGTCGAACCGATAGGTCCCGTCGGGCTGGCGCAGCAGCGCAAGCGAGACTGGAATCGACGCGTTCAGCCCCGGTACATCGCGGAACCACTGCGCGAAGGTCGCCGCGCTCGTGATCGAGGGCGTGCCGCGCGGGCTCGTCGCACCCGCCACATCGCCGCGCGTCGGGTCGAAGAGATGCGGCGCGATCCTGTTTCCGAGCGCATCGAGGAAGTTGGTGTTGACCCTTCGCCCATGCGTCGACGCCAGCACGGGCTTCCCGTCCGAGCCGAGCGTGGTGCCGACAAGCCCCACCGCCATGTTGTTCGCGAGGACCGCCGACTCGAAGTCCGGGTGCCCACCGACTTCCGCGGACTCGCGGAAGTCGCGGATCGTCCCGCGGATCACGATCGCGTCGGAGGGCGCATCTTCCGTGTCGCCCACGCCGTTCGGGTGGTGCGCCTCTTCGTCGTACACGCCGCCTGCCATCGCCACATGCGCGTTCACGGCGATCGGCCCCGCGAAGGGCTCGACCGCGATCTGCGACGACTCCCAGAGCGCGCGCATCGCCTCGTCGGTGAACGCCGCGACATCGAGGATCGCGGGCTTCGGCGCTGCGTCCGCGCCCCAGATCCCGCTCTGCGGGTTCAGCCAGCCGCGGCCGCTGTCGAGGCTCGGGTCGTAGAGGAGCTGTGCGCCTCCGTCGAGCGCGATCGTCCTGCCGACGGCCGCGCCGAAGATCGTGGCGTCTGCCTCGAGCCTGACCTCCGCCGCAGGCGCGTAGACGCGGCCCATCAGGATGGATCCTCCGCCGAGCGTCACGGTCGAGTCCGCTTCCGCCATGAGGACCGCCGTATGCGCGCCGCCCTCGGGATAGGGCGCGGAGGGCGTGCGGTCGAGCGTCGCCGACTCGCGCGAAGGCCCGACGAAGGACGAGGCCGTCGCCGTGGTGTTGCCCGCGACGAGGACGACGAGCGACGCCCCGGGTGCGACTTCGATCGCAGACGCGCCAAGCGTGAGGTCGCCGCGCACGACGATCATCGTCGGCACGCGCACCTCGATTGCGGCGCCGTCCGCGAGTGCGAGGCCTTCTCCGACATCGATCTGGAGCCACGCATCGGGCTCGAGGCTGGCGGAATCGAGGACGAGCGTTCCGTTGCCCGCCGTGAGGTCCACGCCGCCCGTGATCGAGACGACCGTGTCGCCCGAGGCAAGGCGCGTGGTGATCGCCGCCACAGGGTCCGCGCCGGCCGCGATCGAGAGGTCTGGCGTCGGCCGCGCGGGAAGGGCGACGTCGGGCGCATGGATGTCGGAGGGAACGGTCGCGATTCCCTCGGCCAACTGCTGCGCGCGCTCGACCGGGTCGGCTGCGAAGGGACCGTCGCGCAGGAGGACATGCCCTTCCGCGCGCGCCGTCGGCGCACGCGAGACAGCAAGCGCGTGGCGCTCCGTCGAGCCGACCACGATCGGCTCCGCAAGCGAGGCGAAGGGCGCCGACTCCCACACGGAGAGGTTCGAGTCCTCTCCGAGCGCGATCGCTCCGTCGATGCCCGAGGTCGCGAGCAGGCCGAACTCCGAGAGGTCGAGGTCGACGCGCGCCACCATGTCCGCGTGCCGCAGGCGGCCGACCGCACGCGCGGACTGGACGACCTCCGAAGCGGACGCGGACGCGATGAGCTCGAATCCGCTCGAGTCGACCGACACCGCCGAACCGTCCCTCAGGTCCACGATCCGCGCCATGTAGGTGTTCGATCCGATCAGGACGGGCTCGAACAGCGGCAGGGGTTCGGCGCCTGCCTGGTTGCGTGCAAAGAGCGACGCATCGGAGGCAAGCTCGAGCGAGATGTCGAGCGCGCCAGCTGCGGCCGCGCGCGCAGCGGCGGCGCGGCTCAGCGAGTCGTTCGCATCGGTCGTGAGCGCCCGCTGCGAGGCGAGCGCGAGCCCGAGCAGCGTGGCCGCGCCGACGGCGACCAGCGCCATCACGATCGCCACGCCGCGGTCTGCCGCGTTCGGCTTGCGCCGCGGGGTTTGTCTGCGGGCACCATGCATGTCGTTCACTCCGTTCGATCGCATGTCGTGTTCCCTTCCGCCTCGCGGTCCACTGTTCGTCGTCAGTTCGGTGCGTCGTTCATCGCCACTGCGCCGAAGTTCCTGCGCATGCGCGGCGTGATGGTTCCGTACCTCGCTGCCTCAGGATCGAACTCGCCGCTCTCCAGCCTCTGGCGCAAGGACTCGATCGCTTCGCGCAGGCTTACAAGCGGTGTGTTTCCCTTGATCTGCTCGTCTTCGGTCGCCTCGCCGCAGTCGTCATCCTCTCCAGGAGGCCTCAGCATGACATTGGTCTCCATCTTCAGGACGGAGCCGTTGTGCTTGCGCGCCGCATAGAAGAGCTTGATCTCGTAGTTGACGCCGTTCGACAGCCCGAGACGCGTGAGGTCGATGTGCTGCTCGACCTCCTGGTTCTGGATGCCGCTGATGTCCGAGACGAGCTTGCCGTCGACATAGATCCACAGGTCGTCGTCTGCCTTCACGACCATCCACGGCGTGTAGCCCGCATCGTCGTGGTCTTGGTAGGTGAAAGACGCGCTCGCCTCGTAGGTGAAGTAGGGGACGAATCCATCGAGCGCGGGGGTGAACTCGTTCCCGCTTGGGTTGACGAAGAGATGCGCCGCATAGGTGTCGTTTCCGTTCGCTTCAAACACGAGATCGAACGGCTTCGATGTCTTGGTGCTTGGCCCGTCCGTGAACCAGGTTGCGAGACTCGCGGCGCTCGTGACCGACGGCTTGTTGCTGATTCCCTGGTACACGCCCGCCGTGTCGCCGAGCGCAGGGCGGTAGAGCTGGGGAGAAATGTGGCGGCCCTGCGAGTCCTTGAACGGGAAGTTGTTCTTCAGCGTCTGCCACTTCCCTCCGACCATCCAGCCACGGTGGACGGGCTTGCCGTCTCCGCCGAGTGCGCTCTCGACGGTGCCGATGTAGTGGCGGACGCCGATGTTGGAAGACCCGAAGTCGGGGTTCCCGTTTGGAGAGCATTCCTCCGCGATCGCGCGCAGCGTGCCCCTGAAGGCGAGGCTTCCCGCGGGCGCCTCCGGTTCCTCGAGGTCGCCGCCTCCGCCGCCACCCTTGCCACCACCCTTGCCACCACTCTTGCCCCCACCCTCGCCACCACCGCCCACGTCGTCGCCCGAGCCGCCGCCGCCAGCGCCCGCTGCCACGGCGTTCGGCATGATGACGCCAAGCAGGAGATCGGGCGCAACGCCTGTCGCGTCTGCGAAGTCTGCGAAGGCGGCATCGTTGAGCGCGCCGATCGCGCGCACCTCCGCGCGCACGGCGCCATCGGCCTGGTAGATCCCGCTGCGGGGGTTGAGCCAGCCGCGGTCGTTCCGCAGCGCGGGGTCGTAGAAGATCGACGCGCCGAGCAGTTCGACCGTCTCCCCGACGACGCTGCCGTACACCGCGGATTGATCGCTGAGCAGAACCTCGCGCGAAGGCATGTAGAGACGGCCCTTGATGACGCTTCCGTCCATGATCGAGATGGACCCTGCCGGTCCGTCGGGGGTCGTCGCGAGGATGGCCACGGCGCCAGCGCCCTCGGCGGGATAGGCCGCGTGGCCGCTGGCGTCGAGCGTCTCCCCGAAGGCCCGCTGCGCACCGACGTAGCTTCCCGCGAGCTGCACGCTTCCCTGCACGATGAGGAGGAGCGATGCGCCCTCGTCGACCTCGATCGCCCCGTTTGTCATCAAGAGGTCTTCACGCACCACGATCACGGTGGGAACAGTCACCCGGAGCGTGGAGGAGATCAGCTTGAGCGACGCGTGGATGTCGAACTGCCTCCACTCGCCAGGGGCGGTGTCGAGGGCCGCGACTTCCGCGGAATCGCCTCCGCCGAAGGCGATCTCCGCGTCGGTGACGAGGTTTCGTGGGCCGGTCCCGAGATGCTGCACGAAGAGGTCGCGGGTCGGCGAGGTGACCGTCGCAGACTTCGGCGGCGACGCCACGGGAATGACGTGGATGTCGTGCGGAAGGCGCGTCACGCCGCTCGCGAGGTCCGTGTCGAGCGCCTCGTTCGAGTCCGCGAAGTCGCCCGCGTCGAGAAGCGTGTGGCCAAGCGCCGTCGAGCCCGAGTCGACCGCGACATGCTCGGCACGCCTGTCGAAGGTACCCATCACGAAAGGCTCCGAGAGGCTCGTCGTGGGGGCGCTCTGCCAGACTGCGAGCGTGCTCGAGACCCCGTCCGCCGTCTTCGCCCTGATCCGCACGTTGTCGGAGGCACGCGTCGCGAGCACGGCGAACTCGGAGAGATCGAGGTCGGCACGCGTCACGATGTCCGCCTGCGTCAGCTGGCTGACGGAGCGCGCGACCTGCGTGATGTTGCCGACCGTCGCCTCGGTGACCGTGACGAACGCGCGTGTCGCCGCCGTGACGGGGCCCCCCGTCTCGAGGTCCTGGATCTCCGCGCGCAGCATCACGCCACCGATGTTCACCGTCTCGAAGAGCGGGATCAGGTCGCCGTCCGCATCGTTGGCGGCGAAGAGGTTCGTGTCCTCGACGAGCCGCTCGACGAGGTCGAGTCCGCCCGCGGCTGCGGCGCGCGCGGCCGCGTTGCGCGCCACCGCGTCGTTCGAGGCGGAGCTCGCATCGCGCGTCGAGGCGACCGTGACGCCGAGAAGGGTCGCGGCCGCCACGGCGACGAGGGCAAGGATGAAGGCGACCCCGCGCCGGGCGCGTCGTTCAAGATGCTTCATTGCAATGGCTCCTCGACGAATGGCGGTGACAGCGAGATGGCGGCGGAGAAGCCGTCGATCGTGACCGAGATCCTGGCCTGCCCTGTGGGCACGCCGCTCGTCGTGATGGCGACCTCGTCGATTCCCTCCGCGAGGATGTGGCGCAGCAGCCTGCCTTCCGCGCGCTGCTCGTCCATGATGGCGATGTAGTCGGTCGAGCTGAGCGGGAGCTCGGCGTTGAGCTTGTAGCTCTCGCGGAGGAATGCAGGGTCGACGAACTCGTAGACGAGCTCGCCCGTCGCCTCGTCGAAGCGCACGAGTCCGAGCTCGCTGAGATGCACGGAGCGGCTGGGCACGGTGTCGGAGAGCCAGATCGCGGCAGCGCCCGGGTTCGCCTCGAGCACCCAGCAGAATCCCGGCGCGAGCATGGTCAGGCGCCGCGTGGCCAGCGTCGACTCGATCGCAGGGTCGTTCATGTTGGTCCGCGCGTCGGTGCCCGCTGCGAACGCGCTGAGGAAGCCCGAGATGGCCACGCCGACCACGGCCATGAGGAGCACCGCGAACATCACCTCGATCAGCGTGAACGCGCGGCAGAGCCGCGCGCGCGTGCGAGTCAGGATGGACGCCTTGCCGTGCATGTCAGCCTCCGCCTCCCTGCGTCGTCGAGAGCGGGACGGGCCGCTCCATGCGCACGAGGAGATCGCCATCGGCATCTGTGACCGTGGCCACGAGGTTGCTGATGCGAAGCGTCACGATCTGGTCGTCCGCGGGATTCCCCGAGGTACTTGGAATCGTGAAGTCGACGTCGATCTCGTTCGCCGTGACCGCGATGACGCAGCCGACGAGCGCCTCGCCGCCGAGCGCCTCGGAGAGCGCCTCGGAGTTCGGGATCGTCTGTCCCGCCTTGACGGCGTCGGACGCCACCATGAGCGCGCGCTCCGCCTCAACCGCGGCAAGCGCCTGCCGTCGCGAGAACAGGCTGGCGTTGTCGGTCGACGCGAGGAGTTCGAGCGCCGCGAGCGCTGCGATTCCGAGGATCGCGGCCGCGAACACTACCTCGAGGAAGGTGAGCCCGCGGCGCAGGATGCCGCGACGGCGCGTGCGGCGCCCGCGGAGCGCCTCGGCGACGGGAGAGATCGGAATCGTCATGCGCATGCTCCGTTCGCCCCGGGTGCGGACCCGGGCGCCTCTTCGACGCGGGCAGCGTTCGCGCTCGTCGCGCACGGGCCCGTGTCCTTTGCAGAGATCGGCGTGATCGAGGGCCGTGTGCAGGCGGTGCGGCCGCATGGGTTGGCCCGCCGAGCGCATGTGCGGGATGGAGTGGTCTTTCCGACTGGCTCGGTTGCTGCGGTTCTGTGGGCTGTGCCGGGAACAACGGTCGCGCCGCGGGCCGAGCGCGGCGTGCGGATCGCCGCGTCATGGAGCGGCTCCCGAGCGGCTCTCGGGCGACTCTCGGGCGACTCCTGCCCCTCGGGCGCCGCCGGGGACAGTCGTGCGGCGCTTGCGGGAACCTTCAGGAACCGCGACGATGCCCCACCCGATGCCGCGCATCCTCTACCGGCACATCACCGCGGATCTTTGCCGCATCATGCTGCTCACCGCGAGCGTGCTGGTGACCGTGATCGCCTTCGGTGCGGCGATCCGTCCGATCATGCAGAACCTCTTCGGGGCGGAGGACCTCCTGCGCTTCGTGGCGCTCGCCTCCGTGCCCATGCTGCAGTTCGCGCTCCCGTTCGCGGGGGCCTTCGCGGGCACCATCGTCTATGCCCGCCTCGCTGCGGATAACGAGATCCTCGCCATGTCCGCAGCGGGGATGTCCTACCGCCGCGTCTTCATGCCCGCGATCCTGCTCGGGCTCCTCCTCTTCGTGGGAATGGTGCTCCTCGTCGACCTCGGCGTGCCGCGGCTCTGGAGTTCCATGGACCGCTTCAAGACGCGCGACCCGACGCGGCTCTTCGTCTCGGCGGTCGAGCGGGGGGAGGCGCTCGCGCTTCCTGGAACAAGCACCCAGCTCTATGCCGACGAGGTTCGGGTCCTCGAGCTTCCCGATTCTGGAGCGCGCGCCGGCGGGGTCGCTCCGACCACGCGGCTCGGCCTCGCGGGCGTCGCGGCGGTCGAGTTCGGCGCCGACGGACGGCCCGTGACGGAGTTCACGGCCGAGTTCGCCACGGTCGACATCTACCGCGACGACGAGAGCGCGTACCTCAAGCTCCTCTTCCGCAACGCCACGGCGTTCCGCGACGGTGAGGATGCGCTCGTCGTCGTGCCGCTCGCCGAGCCAGACGCGATCGACCTCGGCAAGGGGATCCGCCTCAGGCCGAAGCACCTCGACTTCCGCGGACTGCTCGCGCTCTGGGGCGACGTCGACGGCTACCACGAGGTGGCGGAGCTTCGGCGCCGCACCGAGCGCGCCCTCGAGGCGGTCGACCGCTGGCAGTGCGTCGAGAGGCAGCTTGCGGACGGTGACGGAGTGCTGCGCCTCGCGGACGCCGGCGGCAGGCGGAGCTATGAAGTGCGCGGCGCGAAGCTGGTGGGGACAACGCTCCTCCCTAAGTCGAGTCAACCGCTGGAACTTGTCGAACTCGAGCGCGGCGTGGCGTCGCGGCGGGCATCGGTCGACGAGGCGTCGCTTGTCGCAGACGAGCGAGCCCGCGACGGGACGCTGCGCTTCGAGCTCCTCGCCCGCGCCGACACGGTGGCGGACCTTCGCGGAATCGGAGGCGGCGGACGCTGGCCGCCCCGCATCGTCGGGCTGGAGCCCTCCGCATGCACCGCACGGCCGCGGAACCTCGACTCGGTCGAGGCGCTGGTCGCGGAGGCGACCTCGCCTGAGACGGCATCCGAGGGAGCGCCCGCGCTGTCGGCGCAGCGCGCCGCACGCGAATCCGCGCTCGCCATGGTCGAGGCCGCGCGCTCGGTGCGCGCGGACATCGTCGCCCGCATCGTCCAGCGCATCAACCAGTCGCTCTCAGCGCCCCTGATGATCGTGCTTGGCGCCGTGCTCGCGGTCGCGCTGCGCGGCACGAATCCGCTGCAGGTCTATCTCCTCGCGTTCCTTCCCGCGATCCTCGCGATCCTGCTTGTCTCGGGCGGCGAGCAGATGCTCAAGGAGAAGACGTCCCTCCTCGGAATCCTCGTGGCGAGCCTCGGGAACATCGGCCTTCTCTCGATGATCGTCTTCGCGGCACGGAAGGTGGCGCGCCACTGAGCGCGGCGAACCATGGGAATCCTCGACAGAGCCATCGCCCTCCGCTTCCTCGCGAACTTCGCGCTCGTGTTCGCCGTGATGTTCCTCTTCGCGGCGGCGATCCAGACGATCCTGAACCTCGACAACTTCACGGCCGCTGCGCGCGCCGCCGTCGATGAGGGCCGCTTCTCGGGGCTGTGGACGGCGTTCCCCGCGGCGCTCGTCGACTTCCACGCGCCGCGCGTCTTTCAGTTCTACGCCTACCTCGTCGGCCTCGGCTGCGTCGCGGCAGCGGGGTTCACGCTGGTCCAGATGGTCAGGACGCGCGAACTCGTGGCCATGCTCGCCGCGGGAATCAGCCTCTGGCGCGTGGCGCTTGCGATCGCAGTTGCGGCCGTCTTCCTGAATGTGCTGCAGCTTGTGAACGGCGAGGTCATCCTCCCGCGGCTCGCGGCGAGGCTCGCGCGCGACGAGGAGTCGATCCTGCGGCCCGCGGCGCGCGAGTTCGCGGTGCGGCTCACCCGCGACCGAGACGAGCGGCTGTTCCTCGCGAAGGCCTTCGACCCGCTGACGGAGGTCGCGACGGGCGTCCTCGTGATCGAGCGCAGCGCGGAGGGAGCCGCGGAGAGGCGGATCGAGGCAGCGCGGGCCGTGTGGAACGAAGCCGCGAAGCGCTGGGACCTCGAGCAGGGCTTCGTCACGGGGCGCAGCGCGCCAGGCGCGGGCGATGGGCGCGAGGCGCGCATCGACCGCGTCGAGCCCATCGCCTCGATCGCGACCGATCTCTCGCCCGATGCGCTGCGCGCCCGCTACTTCCGCGGCTTCGCGCAGCTTCTCTCCGCTGCGAAGATCTCCGAACTCGCAGAGGAAGGCGGCATCTCGCGATCAGACGCCACGCGGCTGATCGGCCAGCGCTTCGCGGGCGCGTGCGTCAACCTCCTCATGCTCATGGTGGTGCTCCCGTACTTCCTCGTGCGCGAGCCGCAGAAGATGCTGCGCCCGAGCGTGATCTGCGCGGCGGTCGCGGTGCCGGGCCTGCTCGGCAGCTTCTTCCTGATGTCGGTCGAGGTGCCCGTGCTTCCTGCGGCGGTGGGGGTGTTCCTGCCGGTCGCGCTCCTGCTGCCGCTGGCAGCGGGCAGGATCGGCGCACTGCGGACGTGATTGGAGCGGTCGCCGCTGCGGCGGCTCCCTCTGGAGTGGATCACGCTCGTCGGAGTCGGCGCAAACCTCTCCCAACACCAAAGGCGGCTGCCGCAAGCAGCCGCCGCTCAGACCTCGTGCCCGCAGACGTGAGTCTGCGGAACGACAGTCGTCGGAGTCGACTCCCACACCGTCCGTTCCGCAGACTGCGTCCTCACTTCGTTCGGCCTGCGTCTGACGGGCACTCATGATTTCCGCCTCCGTTGGCGTGCTGCTTTCGATGAGGAGTTCTCTCACGGAGGCACGGAGGCACGGAGATGAGCATCGTTCCTTCGGCTCGGACGAGCGCCGCGCGAAACGGATGAAAGATCAGGCCTCTCTTCCTCTGTGCCTCCGTGCCTCCGTGAGAAACCTGATCCGGCCGACTCGCGCAAGCGGCGTGGAAGTCGACGGCGGACGCCGTCCGCTCCTTGGACGAAGTCCACGGAACGGCGACCGCTCAGATCGCGCAGGTATCACCCGTCGAACGCGCGGTCGAACACCGTGACTCCCTCGAGCGACGACAGCTCTCGCGCGAGCGCATCCATCAAGAGCCGCTCGCGCGAGAGGCGCAGATAGCGCGCGCTCTCCGCCTCGACGGACTTCGGGTCCACGCCGTCGCTTGGGCGCTCCTCGAGCACCTCGACCACGAAGAAGCGCGTGCCGTCGAGGACAGGCTGCGACACCGCGCCGATTGCCGTCGCGTAGATCGCAGCGCGCAGGGTCTCCGGATAGCTTGGGTCGCGCCGTGCGATCGGCGCGAGGAGTCCTCCGCGCGCCGCGCTTTCGTCAAGCGAGCGCTCGACGGCGAGACGCGCAAAGTCGCCCGCCTTTCCGCCGGCGGCAAGGTCCGCGCGGAAACGCTCCGCCTCTGCAAGCGACGCGAGCACCGCGACGCGCGCGATGCGCTTGGGGCCGTGCCGCATGTCGTACACGCTCGCCAGTCCGGGCTCGTCGAGCTGGACCGAACGCGCGACCATCGCGCGAAGTCCCGCGTTTCGCCTGAGGAGCGCCTCGAATCGGAGGGGGCCAAGACCCTGTCGCGACCTGAGGCCCGCCAGAAGATCGAGCGCGCGCTCGCGGTCTGGATCAAGGGTCTCGAGAAGAAGCTCGCGCTCCTGCTCGACGAGTGCGTCGGTCACGGTGCGGCCTTCGGCGGCGAGGCGCCGCGCGAGGCGCGCGTCGAGTACGGCGTCGCGCAGCACCGTCGCGCCCGCCGCCTCCACGGCCGGCCCGCGCAGGGCATTCCAGCCGATCGCAACGCCATCGACGATGGCGACG
>QLAH01000141.1_pt1 | contig 62390 bp, 63 predicted proteins | sample 4693081 | NCBI WGS metagenome assembly QLAH01 (sample SAMN09425401, study PRJNA476045) | Lake water metagenome, whole genome shotgun sequencing project. | reverse complement strand
ACTCGAGGACGAGCAGTGTGCCCAAACCAAACATTAGGGGGTCAATGTTGGACGCCGATAACCCCGCTCAGGGGGTCAAACTTGCACGCCGAATGACACTTCCTGCGGGAGATGATTGAACTTATTGAGAAGCATGCCGCACCAGACCGCAGAGTGAGGGCGCCAAAGGACTTGTTCGCGTACTCGGTTCAGGACGACGTTGCGGCCTGCATCGCGAAGCTGGCCGTTAGCTCGGGGGGCGTGTCTGGGCCTGAGTGGACGACATGGACGGTCCAGCACAACGAAATCTGGAGCATCTTCTCGTTCGGGGAGGGGGATGCTCACCAGATCATCCGGGCCAAGCTACGCCGACGCTTGTTCGACGAGATCAAAGAGATGGACAGCTTCGCCAACTTCCAAGGGGCGCGGGCTTTGGGCTTCTGCCTAAACGTACTCGGCTTGACCCCCAACAGGCGCGGCTACGGCCGTGAATGGTACCCGCTGAGCGCAATGGCCGTGCGGTGGGCAAAGCGCAACTACCTGCGTTTGGTACGGGACCACCCACACGTGGCCGCGACCTGCCTTCAGGGGTCGGTGACCTACGATGCTGTTGGGAAGCGGTTGGTCAAAGAGTTCAACAATGACACCGGGAAGAACAGGCCCCGCGAGGTCCTGCCTCTCGATCCAATGCCCGACGACACGGCCATCTTCCCCCCGACGAACGAAACCGCCGAAAGCAGATTAAGCATGGACCGGCAGGGAGGCCCCAATGCGTCGTAGCCCCTCAACCGTTTTTGCCGGCTTGCTGATGGCCTTGCTCAGCCCCTCGACAGCGTGGGCGCAACTGTCAGGGAACAACCTCATCAGCCTCGACGGCCAACTGGAACATCACTTTGTGCAGACCGGTGACTATGTTGGGTTGGCACAAGACCCTGATGGGCGGGTGGAGGGTGTCTATCGGGAGGGGCCCGGGGTGTGCTGGCTTACGGGCAACGATGGGACACGGCAGAACGGCGACGTGCTGATCTACGTGGGCGAGGTCCAGTGCTGCATCCAGTCCGAGCAAATCTCTGACAAGCTGGCGTTCACGTCGCTCTGGGTTCAAGGAACTGGCCCGGCATATCGGATGTGCAAGAGCCAAGTGTTCCGCCAGTCCAAGTAATAGACCCATGAACCCTCGTCCACGCCTGCATAGGCGGCTCGGCCTCCTCGACCCGGCTGCCCATCACCTGGGCCACGTAGCGAGCCTCAAGCTCCTGATGAGCGGCGATCTGCTCTCGGCACGTCTGGACGATGGTGCCACCACTGGCACTCGACCGACTCGCACTTCGTGAGCAGCGTCCGGTAATACGAGAACAAGAGGTCGGACTAAAAATTGCTGCGGGATTGACGGAGGCATATGCCGCGACCGCACAATGTAGCCGCCCCCTTACCCCCCCCCCCGCGAATGCCCGCCTCACACCAACGTGCGTGCTCCGGCGGGGGCGCACGTCGCCAATGAGATTGACGCGGGAGCACTGGTGCGAGAGTGCCCGCCGACATGCAACAGACGCTTCGACGATCTCAGGTAACAAGGTCTTTTCGGTCGCGGACAAAGTGATACCGTTCGGCGACGGTGATGGTCGGGAGGGGCCGCGTGATCGATCGGAACAAGCCGAAGTCAATTGAGCGGTTCAGCCGTTGGCTGGAGGCCCGGTTGGGCTCCTTCAACTACAACTTCGGCTGGCCGGACTGGGTGTGGCTGAACGACTCCTGGCTGGCTCGGGCGGCCCTTGGCGTCCCTGTCGTCGGGTATCTCTTGCTGTTCAACGACGCCATTGCTTCCAGCTTGACGTTCGACCACCTGACCAGCGGGATGGGGCCCTGGCAGCTCATTGCGCCCCCGCTGCGACTTCGTCTCGTCTACGTCGGACTGGTCCTGCTGGCGGCCTCCAGCACCATCTACGTGCTATTCAGGCCCCACGTAATGAGGATCGGCAACTCCGAAGAGCGCTACATTCGTCGCTGCATGGACAGGTTTACGTTCTTGGAGTTCCAGCGGGCACATAACGCCATCCGAAGTGAGAACCACTATACTCAAAACGGCAAGTACTACGATGCCGACTGGGCGGCATTCGTCATCGCGGCGCTCGGCCCCACGGTCGGACCTCACGGCCAACGTGACCCCTCCAAGGCCAATTGGAAGGCAGCCAAAGACGGTCACGAGGCTTTGCTAATGAGCATTCTGATCGAGACCTACTTCCGCGAATCGATCAAACGGCGGGGCTGGCTAACTGCATCCATCGTAGTCGGCGTTCTCGGGCTGGTATGCCTATTCATTCCGAGCGCTGATCTCTTCGTCCGTGTGATGTGGGTCGTGCTGACCGGCGGGGCAGCCGCTTTGGAACCCGCCCATTAGAGCCATGGGGCCAGATCACACCCATTTTGGGTATGCGCGGATTGTCCTCCTACGAACAAGGGAAGGCAGCGATCATTGCCTCCGCAAATATGCCTGCCGCCGCATGGTGTCGAGTAGCAGGGGTGTCGGTCATGTACTTCACAAAGATGGCCTCCAGCTGACTTGATGGTATTCCTTCCGGCATGCAGATCAGCCTTGACAGCCCATGCCCGTAGTACTCGGCCGCATCAGAACTGCCGATCACGAAGCCCCTACAAATGCCGCGGTCCCCCATTGCGCTGCTCGTGCAGAGTTCGAGCATCGTGTTGCAGTCAATGAGGTAGGCTGAACTGGGCGTTACAGTCAGCATTAGCGCTACGGACGCAAGCGCGAGCAATCTCACCAGAACCCCCCGAGCCCTTTTCGCTATTTTTCTCCGCCAATCCGCAATTGTCCATCCCAGCAAAAAGACGCTTACAGGGTGTGCCTCTGGCGAACCGCCTCGCGGGCCGGTACGATAATGCCCGTTGACAATCCAAATCGAACTGGAGAATGTGATACCACTCAAATCGAACCGAGAGCGTCGTCATGTTCATCCGCGCCTACCTTCGTGCATCGACTCGCGAGCAGGACGCCTCCCGCGCCCGTGCCGACCTTGAGGCGTTTGCCAGCAGCCGGGGGCTGACCATCGCGGCGACGTACCTGGAGAACGAGAGCGGCGCCTCGCTGCAGCGTCCCGAGTTGTTCCGCCTGCTGGCTGACAGCAAGCCGGGTGACGTGCTGCTGATCGAGCAGGTGGACCGGCTGAGCCGCCTCAACGCGGCCGACTGGGAACGCCTCAAGGCGGAGATCGCCGCCAAGCGTGTTCGCGTCGTTGCGCTGGACCTCCCCACGTCGCACCAACTGGCGCAGGCAGGGGAAGACTTCACGACCCGGATGCTCGATGCCGTCAACGGGATGCTCCTCGACATGTTGGCGGCGGTTGCTCGCAAGGACTACGAGGACCGGCGCAGGCGTCAGGCGCAGGGCATCTCCAAGGCCAAGGGGGATGGGAAGTACGCGGGCCGTCCAGAGGACACCAAGCGGAATGCCGCCATCGTCGCCATGCTCAAGTCCGGGCAGAGTTGGAACAGCATCATCGACGCCACCAAGTGCTCACGTTCGACGTTGGCGCGGTTGGCGAAGCGGCTGGAGGACGGCGCGTCGGCGTAGGTCGACTGTAGGTCTCGGACAGCGTCGGCCCTGTTGACACCCCGGACCGGCGAACTAGGTTCGCACGTCTGCTGTTGGGGGTCGTAGTTGTTCTCGCACCTGTCGCGCATCGTCGCGCTGTTGGCGCTGGTTGTTGGTGTTGCCCAGTTCGCGCTGGGCTTCTCAATCGCGTCGGGTTGGGTTGGGCCTTATGAGCAGGCGCTCGCGAGGTTCACCACCCAGTCCTCGTCTGGGGCGGTGATTGATCTGGGCGTCCGGCTCATCGCGTTCGCTCTCGCGCTGGGCACGCTGGCCGAAATTGGACTAGCTGTGCGCAAGGCCGCCAAGGCGGAACGGGACTAATGCCTGCCTTGAAGCCGGTCTAATGCTCCCCCGCGACAGACCTATCGTCAGGGCCGCAAAATTGCGTCAGGAGGCGAGCATCCGGGCTTCCGGCTACTGACCGCACCAGCGCCGAGTGCGGAGTCTCTGCATGCGTCTGGCGCCTTGCGGGCCACGAGACTGACGCTGTAAGGCGACTGCGATTTGTTTCGTCCTCTTGATCTGAGCGCTCTCTCTCCGCCCCCGGTTCGATATACATTAAGACAGACATTACGATAACGGGACGATGACCTATCGAGGGCGTTCCGACTGCACCTGATACGGCGATGGGGTATATCCCCATCTTGGAGACCAGACATCAGAGGCAACTACTAGACCCACATCCCCCTGATGGCGACGAAGCGCCCAACGGTTTGCAGGCTGGGCCGCCATTGGGTTGGTGTCTCCGCCCTCGCCCCTATCCCCCGCTCTCTGTACGTCCGACCGAATCGATCGTCCCGTGTGCCTTTGGCGAGGTGCGGGACGTCAGCCTATCGCTGCCATCGGCGGTGTGGATGGACGAGAGCGGGCACCATCCCTGCACCACCCAACCCGAAGGGAACACCAGGAGCGCATCCGATCCGGCATCAATCCGCACCCGTGTCATGTCCGCGCTGGCCGCGTATGACGTCCGTGTCCTGTACCACGACGGCGCCGCGTGGTTCCCGGTCAACGACTTGGTGTCTGCCCTTGGCGTCCATCGGCGCACCCTTGACCATTACGTCGGCCATCTGCCGGACAGCGAGAGACGCCACCTCCCGCGTCCATCCCGCCTACTGCGCGACATCACCATCGGCAACGCGGGGCTGCACTGCGTCTCCCTCGCTGGCTGTTCTCGCTGCTGCTGCGGACAGACGGCGATGCCGCCGCCGCCTTCCGCGAGTGGGTGTGCCAATCGGTCCTGCTGCCGATGTGGGACGGGGCTTTGGAGTAGGTGTGGTCTCACCCGAAAGGGATGCCGCCACCGACTCCAGGATGCGTCAGGAGGCCGGTCAGCGCCGCCGCTGGTGCGACCTACGTCCGGCGGGCTGACGAGTCCAGGCGAGGCTCCCTATGGCCCTGCGATTAGCCCAGTGCGGCAGCAAGTGCGGCGGACAGGTCACGGGTCGGCTTGACCACCATGCCATTTCCTCGTTCAGCACGACCCATGCCCCCCCGGTCGCCCAATGCGCGGACATGAAGCCACCCGCTGCACGATGGGAGGCAGCCACTGATGGGCGACCATCCTCGCTCACGTCCAACTCCAGCGCCCACGAGGGGAACCGGGAGGCGAGCGAGTAGATGGTCGCGAGGGCGTCTTGGGTGGTCGGGCAGGCGGCGGAGGGGAGGCGAGAATGGTCATGGTCGAGCCTGAAAACGTGGTCGCGGTGAAAGCCGGGGCACGTCCCCGAGCCTCTGTTTTTCGCCGCCGCAACCACTCGGTGGACCTGTCCCCGAAACCTGTCCCCGAAGGGCAGCTTCGTCACATCCTAACCCATTGAAAAACAATGGCCCTGGAAGACTGGCTGGGGCGCTAGGATTCGAACCTAGGAATGGCGGTACCAAAAACCGCTGCCTTACCACTTGGCGACGCCCCAACGGGGCGGTTGTTACAACGGTTCACCACGCGAGGCAACCAACGCCGGTCGAGCAAAATATCGGCGCTTGAACTGGCGGGGTCTCCCCGCTATAACGCCGCGCAACCTGATGACCGGCAGCCGGAAACTTCCCGAGTTTCAAGCGTTCCAGCGGCCATCATGGATCCCTGACGGAGTATAGCGCAGCCTGGTAGCGCACCTGCTTCGGGAGCAGGGGGTCGAGTGTTCGAATCACTCTACTCCGACCAATCAACCCCGGCCTCTCGCGAGGTCGGGGTTTTTCACACCGAAGGGGTTACCGACAGAGTTGGGGCCCGCTTGGGTCTTCTGTCGTGTCGTCGGCCCGCCGCTACCCAGCAATGCCCAATGCCGACGCACTGGCCAAGGCGTGTATACGAGGGCAGGCAGTCGTTCGAGCAGAGATGATGCACGCCTGTCGATACGGTCAACCGGCCGACCGTTGAACTCCACCGCGACGCGCTGACCGTTTCGTCGCCGACGGCGCATATGTCTCAGAAGAAGCGTGGTGACATTGTGGCTGGCGCGGGCGATGGCTTCGCCGGACTTTACTCGGTTCGATCTGTTCAATGGCTTGGCTCAGGCCAGTCGCCTCTGACTCGGTAATTCCGCAGCCCGACACCTTCACTGAACGCACAACTCTCTATGCCAATCGGCGCGCAAGGCATCTAGGCGCTGCTCTGCCCGCTGGTTGCGACTTCGCGCCACCATGCGCATACTTGGCGGATGTCACAGTCCACCTCGTCGCATCTCTTTCCTGGCGTCCCTTTGGCTCTCGGCTCGGCCGTGCTCTTCGGCGCGTCTGCCCCAGCTACCAAACTGCTTTTGGGTGCAATTGACCCCTGGATGCTGGCAGGGGTGCTTTACCTGGGGGCCGGCATCGGGCTCGGCGTGGTTCAGGTCATCAGAGCGGCCATCGGACTTGGAAGCGCGGAAGCACCCCTTCGCAGGGCAGACCTCCCGTGGCTCGCGATTGTCGTCCTGTTTGGTGGGGTGCTAGGGCCGCTCATGCTGGTCTTCGGTCTCTCGCTGACCTCGGCGGCTTCGGGGTCCCTCCTGCTCAACCTTGAGGGGCTGATGACGATGGGCATCGCTTGGTTGGTCTTCCGCGAGAACGTTGACAAACGGCTGTTGCTCGGCGCGACGGCCGTTCTCGCCGGGGCCGTAGTATTGTCGTGGCAGGGTCAGGGCGCCTCTCTCGACATAGGCGGAATTCTGATCGCCGGGGCCTGCCTCGCCTGGGGTATCGACAATAACCTCACGCGGAAGCTCTCATCGGCAGACCCGGTCCAGATCGCCACAATAAAGGGACTAGTGGCTGGCGCGACTAACATCTTGTTGGCGTTCCTGCTGGGTGCTCGCTTTCCCTCTGGGGGTATCCTCGCAGCCGGGGGGCTCGCTGGCTTTCTCGGTATCGGCGTAAGCCTGGTCATGTTCATGCTGGCGCTTCGTCACCTCGGCGCCGCGCGAACCGGAGCTTACTTCTCGCTGGCCCCATTCATCGGCGCGCTGCTCTCGCTGGTCATTTTCAATGACGCCTTGACGCTGCAGCTGGTCATCGCTGGGGCGCTGATGGCTTTTGGGCTGTGGCTGCACGTGGCCGAACGGCACGAGCATGAACACGTTCACGAGCCGCTCGAGCATGAACATGCCCATGTCCACGACACGCACCACCAGCATGCGCACGATGGCCCGGTGGCTGAACCACACTCGCATTGGCATCGGCATGAGCCCGTGGCGCATTCTCACCCGCACTACCCCGACCTGCACCACCGCCATCGACACGGGTAACTCGCCTGTTTGTAGCACCCTCACCCGACATCCCCATGGGAGTGCTCGTCGCCGCCGACAGCATCGACGCGGCACGCGACTTATGCCGCGTGAAACAACAGGGTTACCAAGGCGCGCTTAGCGTCCCAAGACCGACTGACCGGTGCGCAGGTTCTTGAGCACGATCGGCTCCCTTCTAGGCACTGCTGCCCGGCTTGCTGAGCGAGCAGTTCACCAGGCAGTGGATCTGGGAGCCGCCGGGCCACGGCCCCTTGGAGACGAGCGGCTGCCCGGCCATAGCATGTGAAACTCAAGGGCGGGTGTCGACGTAACTGCGGACGGTAAGTTAGAACGAGTAGCCCCCATGAGCGCGCTAAATCCTCTCGCCGTCACCGACAATACCCTCCTGATTGTGGACGACGACACTGTGTTTCTCGAACGTCTGGAACGGGCGATGGAGAAGCGCGGTTTTCATGTTCTGACCTCCGGCTCGGTAGCAGAGGGAACTCGGGTGGTTCAGCAAGAGGCGCCTGCCTTTGCCGTAGTTGACCTTCGTCTGCAGGATGGCAACGGGATTGAGATCGTGTCGAGGTTGCACGAGAAGCGCAGCGACGCGCGCGCGATCATTCTGACGGGCTATGGAAACATCGCGACCGCTGTCACAGCCGTCAAACTTGGAGCCGTGGATTTTCTAGCCAAGCCTGCCGACGCAGACGACGTATACAATGCGTTGCTTGCCACCGGGGAGGCTCTACCCCCACCTCCTGAACATCCCATGTCAGCGGACAGGGTGCGATGGGAGCACATCCAACGTGTTTTTGAGCTCTGCGATCGAAACGTCTCCGAAACCGCTCGCCGCCTCGGCATGCACCGGCGGACGCTGCAGCGTATCCTCGGCAAGCGGGCTCCACGGTGACTGAATGCCTGCACTGCCGCCGTCAGGACGGGTCGGCGGCAGTGCGGGCAGCTTGGTATGCCCGCGCCCGGTCGGGCCAGGTGCCCTTGATATAGTCGAGGATCTCCGTGATCTGCGCGTCGGTGAGCACGCCGCCAAAGGCCGGCATATCGCTCTCATAGCCGGGTGCTATCGCGGCAAGGCCGTCCCTGATGATGGTGAGCAACTGCCGGTCTGAATGATGCCAGGTGTGCCCCGTCTCGTCATGCGGCGGTGCGGGCAGCCGGCCATTGGGGAGCCGCCGCATCCAGTCTGGCTGGCCTTCGAGATTCTGGCCATGGCAGCTGGCGCAGTTGGCGACGTAGAGCGCCTGGCCCTCGGATGACACCTGGGAAAGGGCGCGCGGGGTAGTGAGACCGTAGCCGTAGGCTAGGGCTGCGGCGACCAACAGCACGACGAATGGAACTGTCCAGCGCAGGATCACCGTTCGAACCCCTCCCACTTCATGTCGCCGTCGCGCTCAGGGCCAAGGATCGCAACTCACCCAGCCGACAATGAGACGAGTCGCTCACCGACCTCCTCCGCGGACTTCTGGCCTAGGTGCTGCTGAAGGAATATCTCCATGCCCACCGTCATGTAACGCAAGTCGTTCAGCTCTGAGAGGGCCGCAACGACATCCGTTGTCGTCGAAGCACTCCATTCGAGCTGCTCCGCCAGTGCGCCTCCAACAAGGAGCCTCTCCGTGCCGCGGGTGTAAGACTTCGGCATTGGAAAGCCCTTCTTTTTGGCAAGAACGATGTCGCGCGGTAGCCGCTCCAGAGCCACGGCCTTCTCAAGCCATTTCCCTTGCCCGGCACGGTATTTGGCGCTGACCGGAAGATGCATTGCGAAATCGATCAACCGGTTCTCGAGGAACGGCACTCGCATTTCTATCGACGCCGCCATACCCAGGTGATCGTGCCTGTGCAGCAGCCATGGCAAATGCGTGAGCATGTCGCTGAGCCCGTGCACGAGGAAAGCGCGCTCCGGTCGTTTGGCTATTCCGGCGAGCCGATCGAACAGTCTCCTCGGCGCAAGCTCTTCGGAAGTGTCGAGGGCAAGGGCCCGCTGCCATTGGCGGTGGAAGCCCGCCTCGCTCAGCTCCGAGAGCGGAAAATCCAGCGCTCGCCGGCGCGAGCGCTTGCTGACCAGCATGGGCAAGAACCGCTCCAACCGATCCCGCATCAGCCACCGTTGGTAAGTCTGAGCGTGCCACGAATAGCCGCCAAACAACTCGTCGGCGCCCTCGCCGGTCAGCAGCACCTTGATGCCATCGGCTCTGCAGGCCTTGGCGACTGCGAGGAGAGCTGGCTCGCTCTGGTTGTAGGCCGGTCCGTCGAGATGGCGAACCGCATGAGGCCAGAGCCGCAGATACTCCTCCTGCGATACCTTGATGCGTCGCATCCTTATGCCAATGTGGTTGCCTGCACGCTCCGCCTGGTCGCCCTCACCAGCGCCGACTGGGGCGTCGGCGACATAGCCGACGAGGTCTTGCACGTCGTCATGTGCAAAGGCCGCGATGAGACTGGAATCGACGCCACCGCTGCACATTGCCGCCAACGGGGCGTCGCTAGCCAGGTGGAGCCTGACACTGTCGCCGAACGCCTCACGGAAGGCGGTGACGGCCACTGACGGGTCGCTTTGGCGCTGGGCTTCAATCAGGCGGTCCACGTCCAGACTGCCCTCGACGTCGAAGTAGCGGTGCTTCCGCCGTCCGCTGGTGTCGATCTTCCACCACGACCCGGCTTCGAGACCAGAAATGCCCTCGAAGAGGGTGTCCTGGGCCCTTGGCTTGGACATAAAGCGCTTGCGCAGAGCTGCCCTGTCGAGCTTCGCAAGGAAACCAGGATGCGCCAGTAGCGCCTTAACCTCCGAGGCAAAGATGAGTTCGCGCCCGGTATCGGCCACATAGAGGTGCTTTATGCCCAAACGGTCGCGCGCCAGCCAGAGGCTGTTGTTGCGCCGGTCGAGATAGGCGAAGGCGAACATGCCGTTGAGGAGCGGGATGGTTCGTTCCGGACCCCAAGCATGCAGCGCCTGCAGCAGCACCTCGGCATCTGAGGTTCCGGTAAACCCGATGCCAGCCGTCTCGAGGTCGCTGCGCAACGTGCGGCAGTTGTAGATCTCGCCGTTGTAGGCCAGCACGCCTGCGCCGTCGGCAGTCGACATGGGCTGGTGCCCGGTCGGCGACAGATCCAGGATGGCGAGCCGGCGATGCCCCAGACCGACCTGACCGCCCAGCCAGACGCCACCGTCGTCCGGACCCCGGTGGAGGATGGTCGCCAGCATCGCTTCCAGATCGGCGACCTGGACGGAGCCCCCATCCTGCCGCCAACTTCCGACAACTCCACACACTATGTTCGCCCCGGCAGTTGCCTTCCGGAACAAGGAACGGGGACAGCGCGCAGGTCAAGTGAAACATGGGGTCTTCGATATCCAATGCCCGTGTCTCCCCGTTAAGGCTCGAGACCTCCTGGTGATGCGGCAAACTCCCAACCATTGCGGTTCCACGGTCGGGGCAAGAACGTTGGCGACACGGCGCCTTCGCCCAGAAGAGATTGACCTCAGGGCCTGCGCGAAGGTGCCCAACTCGAGGCGACGACCCGCCTGGATGATGTCCACCCGATGCAGCAATCGACGCCGGTGGCGCCGCCGGGGCCTCTTGAGTGAAGGCCGAGGCAGTTGGTTGGGATGCGGGGGATCACCAAGGTATGTCGCTGCGTGAAACTCTGCTGCCCGAGCGTCCGTATCTGTGGTTGCGTTGACCAACCGATCCGGACGGTCCGAACAATTTGATCTACCAGGAGAGCAAGATGAAGTTCCTCAAGGCCCTGACCGTCGCATCACTGCTGGCCATCGCGCCGGTAGCAGTTGCCCCCGTGTATGCCGCCAACGTCGTCGAGACGGCGCAGAGCGTCGGCACATTCAATACCCTTCTGGCTGCCGCAACCGCCGCTGGCCTCGCCGAAACGCTTGCTACGACCGAGAACATCACTGTCTTCGCGCCGACCGACGAGGCGTTTGCCGCGCTGCCGGCCGGCACGGTCGAAGATCTGCTCAAGCCCGAGAACAAGGACAAGCTGGTAGCAATCCTCACCCTCCACGTTCTTGGCGCCAAGGTCATGGCCGGCGACATTGCGGAAGGGTCCGCGGACGTCGACACGCTCAACCCCAACGCCAAGCTCAAGGTGACCAAGGACGCCAACGGCGTCACCGTTTCCGCTTCGAACTCGGCCAAGGTGGTAACCGCCGACGTCGCCGCAGACAATGGCATCATTCACGTGATCGACGCCGTGCTGCTGCCGTAAGAACTGCTTCTCCTCCCTGATGACGGGGCCGCGGTTCAACTTGACCGCGGTCCCTATTCTTTCACGCAGACGATGTCCGGCGACGAATTGAAGACCGATGCCGTGGGCAGAATTTTCTTTCTGAAGTAAATATCGCTTATAATCTGGTAAACTTAAATAGAAATCCGGGAGATCAAGGTGGATTTCGGGCCTCCTAAATCAACAGTATTTTTTGATGGGTCGTGTTCTTTGTGTCGAGCAGAGATAGAGTACTACCGGCGCACCGATCAAGACCGTACGCTTTGTTTCGTTGAGATTTCTGAGGCAGGTGCTGTGCTCCCGGAAGGGGTCACCCAAGAGCGTGCGATGAAACGCTTTCACGTTCGCTCAAGCGATGGGCGGGTTCTGTCCGGGGCGGCCGCATTCGTCGAGATTTGGACCGGTTTGCCCGGCTGGCGCTGGGCCGCCCGCGTCGCATCCCTGCCGGGCGCCCTGGCTGCTTTGGAGTGGGGATACAGGAGTTTTCTTCCAGTCCGACCGTTCATATCCCGTCTCTTTGGGCGAGTTCTGAGGCTCCGGGCCGCCATTGGCGAGGGCAAGCGCCGGTGACGAAGAGTTTGAACCCGGAGGCGCCGCTGCTACCGGGGTTGAACTTGGTTCGTTCTCTCCCTGGGTTTCTTGAAGGGTCGGCAAGGACCCGAAAGTTGGCGAAAACACGATGCCATCCCGCGTCTCATGCTGATATGGCTCTTGCGACCACCGGCATGGCAGTCACGGGCCGTTTTGGGTCCTCTTGCCGGTAAGGGAGGGCGACAGCGGCGCCAGACGGCTCCCATGTCACATTTCTCAGAGTTCCAGGACTGGACACATCATGAATGAAAATCTCGCCAGTCTGCCGACGCGGGTTCTTGTGACAGCCACTTTTGTCTTGATGGTCCTCGTGAATGGCCTGGCCAACGCGCTTCCGCTCAATGGTCGTCAAACTGGGGAAGTTTCCGATGCCTACCCCAACCTTTTTGCTCCGGCTGGCCTGACATTTGCCATCTGGGGGCTGATTTACGCCCTGCTGGCGCTGCATGTGCTCTACCAATGGGGCCTGTTCCACCAGTCCGGCCGCCACCATTCGGCCCTCTTGGGAAAGGTAGGCCTGCTTTTCTCGTTGTCGTCACTGGCGAACACGGCGTGGGTCTTTGCCTGGCACTATGACCTGATTGGGCTATCCACCTTGCTGATCATCAGCATCCTGGTGTTCCTGACCCTCATAAACCGCACTCTTGGCGCCATGAGTCTGACGAGACGCGAGAGGTTGCTGGTGCAGGTGCCGTTCAGCATCTATTTTGGCTGGATTACCGTTGCAACCGTGGCCAATATTACTGTTTGGCTGGTGAGCATCGAGTGGTCAGGCTTTGGATTGACGGAGTCGCTTTGGGCCGTCGCGATCATTGCGATCGCCGCCACTATCGGCACGGTCATCATGCTCAAGAACCGCGACATGGCTTACGGCTTCGTGCTGATCTGGGCGTTCATCGGCATCCTGATCAAACACACCTCCGCCACGGGTTTTGCAGGAGCCTACAGCACAGTCATCGTCACCACGATCATCTGCCTAGCCGTCTTCCTCGCAGCCGAGATTTTCCTCGTGCTGCGCAACCGCCGCATCGGCAGCTGACCTGAAGACTGGCGGCTCAGGTCGCAGGGCGTAGGCCGGCACGGTCGCGCGGCGCGTGCCCAAGCAGCGGAACTGGAGCTATCGTGACGCCTGTTGTTCGCCGATAACCGGGTCGGCCAGTGCTGGTCGCAAGTTATGGTCTGGACCGCATTTCCTGCTCTGATAGCCTCAAGGAAACGAGAATTATCGGAGCGAAACGATGTGGGAGATCTGGCTGCCGCTGCTTGGCGGGCTCGTTCTGCTGATTGCGGGCGGAGAATTGCTGGTACGTGGCGCAGTTCAGATTGCGACTGGCCTCGGCGTATCACCTCTGGTCATCGGCCTGACCCTGGTCGGATTTGGAACATCCACGCCAGAACTCGTGACGTCGGTCCAGGCCGCGCTCATGAACTCTCCGGGAATCGCCTACGGCAACATCGTCGGCTCCAACATTGCGAACATTCTTCTGATCGGCGGGGTCGCCGCCCTGATAAGCCCGATGGTCATCGCGTCGGTGGCGCTGAAACGAGACGGCGCGGTTATGGTCGGCGTGGCGATTGCATTCTCGCTGATCGCCTTCGCGATGCCGTTAGGCCGCATCGTGGGAGCGGTCTTTGTCGCGGCGCTTGTAGCTTACGTATACCTTGCCTTCAGGCAGGAAAAATCCTCGGCCCCTTCAGGTCATGGCGCTGTGTACGACAAGAGCCTTGCGTTGCAAGAGGTCGACGCTGCTGTCGCGATGCCCGCTGCGCGGCCGAACTCCCTGCTTGTCTCGGCGCTGACTGCAATCGGCGGGCTTGTTCTTGTCGTCCTGGGTGGCCGTTTCCTGGTGGATGGCGCCGTGTCGCTTGCTCGGGGATTTGGGATCGCGGAGACGGTGATTGGCCTCACTATCGTCGCGGTCGGCACGTCGATGCCGGAATTGGTGACCTCGGTCGTGGCCGGGATCAGGAAGCATGGCGACGTCGCCTTCGGCAACATCGTCGGCTCCAACATTTACAACATCCTCGGGATCGGCGGCTTCACCGCACTCATCGCGCCGGGAGCGGTTCCAGCCGAGATCGTCAGTTTCGACAACGTCGTGATGGTCGTCGTGTCTCTGGCGCTTGTTGCCTTCGCATGGACGGGGCGCAAGATCGCGCGATGGGAGGGCGCGGTGCTGCTCGCCGGTTACCTCGCCTACGTCTACGTGATTTGGCCCTAACCGTATGGGCGTCGGAAGTGCCTCTCCAACTTCGGCGCCTACAGCCACCCCTTGCGCCTAAAGGATGAGTAAGGGGGCCGCCGAGAGCCCCATAAGCCCCAATGCGAAAGGGTAGACGAGTATGCGCAACGTGCTGGCCCGTCTCGCCGCAGCCTTGCATCTGGAAAGCTAAGCGGCCCCTGTGACCAAGATTCTCCTGGGTGCCGTTGTCTTGGCGACCCCTTGTTGCGGACAGCGCCTCTGGCACCGGATTCCTTTGAGACGGAGCGAAACACGGCGTCTTTCGCCAGCCTCACCGATGCATAACACCCCCCTCGAAGGGGCTACAGGCGTGGCGAGTTGCCGCCGGACCACACCCATTCGCGGATCTCAGTCATGTCGTCGCCGTGCTCGCGGATGTAGACCCTGTGTCCGGAAAGCCGGACATCAACAAACTCGGTGAATGCGGCGCGCCTGCCCGCGAGGGCGCCGACCCGGTCCACTGCCGCCTTGGCGAGGTGGAAGCGATCCAGTTCGTTGAGCACCGCCATGTCGAAGGGCGTCGTCGTGGTACCTTCTTCCTGGAACCCGTGGACATGAAAATTGGCATGGTTCCGGCGGCGATAGGTGAGCCGATGGATGAGGGCGGGATACCCGTGGAAGGCGAAGATCACGGGCTTGTCCGTGGTGAAGATCGCGTCGAATGCGGCGTCATCCATGCCATGGGGGTGCTGGCTCGGAGCCTGCAAGGTCATCAGGTCGACGACGTTGACGAAGCGAACCTTCAGTTCGGGGAACTGCTCGCGCAGTATCTTCACGGCGGCGAGGGCTTCCATCGTGGGCACATCACCGGCGCTGGCCATCACCACGTCCGGTTCATCAGAACCGCAGTTCGAGGCCCATTCCCATGTTCCAAGCCCCGCCTTGCAATGGGCTGCGGCGGCGTCACGGCTCAGCCACTGCGGTGCGGGTTGCTTGCCGGCAACGATGACGTTGATGTAGTCGCGGCTGCGCAGGCAGTGGTCAACGACCGAGAGCAGGGTGTTGGCATCCGGTGGCAGGTAGACTCGCACCACGCTCGCCTTCTTGTTCATGACATGGTCGAGAAAGCCCGGATCCTGGTGGCTGAAGCCGTTGTGGTCCTGGCGCCAGACATGCGAGGTCAGAAGATAGGTCAGCGAGGCGATTGGTTTGCGCCATGGCACGTCCTTGGCGACATTCAGCCATTTCGCATGCTGGTTGAACATGGAGTCCACGATGTGGATGAAGGCCTCGTAGCACGAGAAGAAACCGTGCCGCCCGGTCAGCAGGTATCCCTCAAGCCAGCCTTGGCACAGATGCTCGCTGAGCACCTCCATCACCCGCCCGTCCGCAGCAAGCTGACGGTCGGTTTCGAGTTGCTCGCCGATAAACACGCGATTGGTGGTCTCGAACACCGCCCCCAACCGGTTGGATTCGGTTTCGTCCGGCCCGAAAACCCGGAAATTGCTGGCGTCCGAGTTGAGCCTGAACACATCGCGGAGGAACTCGCCCGCCGCGCGCGTGGCCTCGCCGGTCAAGGCTCCAGGCGCCACGACATCAAGCGCATAGTCGCGAAAGTCGGGAAGCTTCAGGTCCGCCAGCAGCAGGCCGCCATTGGCGTGGGGATTGGCGCCCATCCGACGCCTGCCAGTCGGAGCCAGTGCGGCCAGTTCGGGCCGTAGCCGCCCCGTCGGGTCGAACAGTTCTTGCGGCCTGTAGCTCCTCAGCCAGGTCTCGAGGATTTCGAGGTGGCCCGGGACCTCCGCCAGCTTCGCCAGCGGCACCTGGTGCGAACGCCAAGTCCCCTCGGTGGGTTTCCCATCGACCTCCTTGGGTCCTGTCCAGCCCTTGGGGGAGCGCAGGACGATCATCGGCCAGGCCGGCCGATCCGTGTCGCCGCCGTCGCGGGCGGCTGACTGTATCGATCGGATGTCCGCGAGAGCCGTTTCGAGGGTCGCCGCCATCAGCTGGTGCATGGTGGCCGGATCATCCCCCTCCACGTAGTGCGGGGTGTAGCCATAGCCGCGAAACAGCGCGTCGAGTTCCTCGTGGCTGATCCGCGACAAGACGGTGGGGCTCGCGATCTTGTAGCCGTTGAGATGCAGTATGGGCAGCACCGCGCCATCACGCGCCGGGTTCAGGAACTTGTTGGAATGCCAGCTTGTCGCCAGCGCACCGGTCTCGGCTTCGCCGTCGCCAACCACGCACGCGACGACCAGGTCGGGATTGTCGAACGCGGCCCCATAGGCGTGCATGAGGGAATAACCCAGTTCTCCCCCTTCATTGATCGAGCCGGGCACCTCGGGGGCGACGTGGCTGGGGATACCGCCCGGCCAGGAGAACTGCGTCATCAGCCGCTTCAGGCCAGCCAAATCCTGGCCGACGTCTGGATAGAGCTCGCTATAGGTCCCTTCCAGGTAGGTGTTGGCGACCAGACCCGGTCCGCCATGCCCCGGCCCGGTGACGTAGATCATGTTGAGATCCATCGCCTTGATCATCCGGTTGAGGTGAACGTAGACGAAGTTCAGACCCGGCGTTGTCCCCCAATGACCCAGGAGACGCGGCTTCACATGGGCCAGGGTCAACGGCTCGGTCAGCAGGGGATTGTCCCTGAGGTAGATCTGACCGACCGACAGATAGTTCGCGGCCCGCCAATAGGCGTCCATGACGGCCAGTTCGTCTGCCGGAAGCGGAGTCGTCATGACAGTTTATCCTTGTGCTGCAGAGTTGCGGCGACGGCGGTCGCGATAACCGCTTCTTCGTCAGTTTGAATGACGCGAACTGAGACCCGCGAGGTTGAACTTGATATGACAGCGGCCGCGGACTGGTTGAGCGCGCTGTCGATGTCGATGCCGAGAAACCCGAGGCCGCTGCAGATGCGCTTGCGGATCTCGGCAGACTTCTCCCCGATGCCGCCGCTGAACACGAGAACCTCGAGGCCGTTCAAGGTGGCCGCAAGGGCGCCGATGGTTTGCCTGATCCGATAGCAGAACAGCGCCAGGGCCTCGGCCGCCCGTGCGTCAGTCGCTTCCGCCGCGAGGAGGTCCCGCACATCTGCGCTGGTGCCCGAGGTGCCGAGCAATCCCGATTGGTGATTGACCATTCGATCGAAGGACCGGGCATCCATGCCCTCGGATTCCGCAAGGTAGCGAACCAGTCCGGGGTCAAGGTCGCCACTGCGGGTTCCCATCGGCACCCCGGCTGCGGGCGTGAAGCCCATTGAGGTATCGACGCTGCGGCCACCATGGACCGCAGCCAGGCTGGCCCCGTTGCCCAGATGTGCGAGCACGACGCGTCCAGCCGCTACCTGCTCTCCGGCCTGGCGCCGCAGGTCCTGCAGCAGATAGCTGTAGGATAGGCCATGAAAGCCGTAGCGCTGCACACCCTGCTCGTGGAGGCGGCGCGGGATCGGCAGCATTCTGGCGACCAGAGGCATGTCGCGGTGGAAGGCGGTGTCGAAACAGGCCACTTGCGGCAGCCCCGGATAGCGGGCGCGGCAGGATCTCAGCATCGCAATCTCGGCGGGCAGATGTTCTGGCGCATATGAGGAAATGCGTTCGAGTTCGCCGATGAGCGCGTCGTCGATCCTGCCATGTGCGCGATAGTTTGGCCCCCCATGGACAATGCGATGGCCAATCGCCGCGATCGCCTCGGGGCCGACCTCGCGGTCGAGCCAGCCAAACAACGCGTCGAGTGCTTCGACATGGCTCGCCGCCGGCACATCGCTGGTGTGCGGCTCCAGATCCACGCCGTCAACTTCGAAGGTGCTGCCCGGGCGCCCGAGCCGATCCAGCTTCCCGCCAAGTCGTCGAGTCTTGCCATCCACCTCGAAGAGCGAGAACTTGAGGCTAGAGGACCCACCGTTGAGCGTGAGCGCATATCGACGATCAGACTTGGATCCCTGCCTGCCCATGCTCTCGGCTCCCGATTGTGCGGTCATGAAGACTGGCGGTGTGATCCCAACCGGTTCGGGTTCCGATGCAGTCCCAGCGTCTGGACATGTTACCGCGCCAAGGGAGAAGCGGCAGGAATTGTTCCCCTACCCGGGTCGTTCGATCCGGAGGTAATCTTCGACGCCAGCGGCGCCTGGAACATTGTCCACAATGACGCGGATGGCCCGATGTTCCTGAGCGCTGCTGGTCGACCCGTTGAGGCGGACGATTCCACGTTCGACTGTCACGGTGGGAAGCGTAGCCATCGGCAGGGCCTCACCCAGGCGAGCCAAGACGCTCAGACGAAGGGCATCGTCGCCCCTGGCGATCGTTCCTGGCGTGCTTCGAGCGATGATGCCCAGCAGATCCTTACGACTGACCATGCCGACGATCCGCCCATCGCGCACGATCGGCACACGCTTGATCTTCCGGCTGACAAGCAAGCCGGCGATCTCCTCGACCGTAGCGTCCTCTGGCAGGGTAGCGACCGGCGTCGTCATCACGTCTTTGACGCACCAACTGTTCGCCTTGATGATGATCTCGTAGGACTCGTTCGCCGAGAGTCCCGGTGGGGGCCCCTGGCCGAATTCCATCCGCCTGATGAGGTCACCTTCTGTGATCATCCCGACAAGGACGCCGTCGTCGTCCACGACCGGCAGGCCGCTTACGCCACGATCGAGCATGAGCCGGGCAGCATGCGCTACTCCGTAGCCTGGGCTTATCGTGAAGATCTGGCGAGTCATGACGTCGGTGGCGTTCACTTCCATCCCTCAACTTGACTTCTGCCCAAGCCAATACTGGCCGGTCGCTTGGCCGCACCTTCCCGCAGACCGCAATGGTCCGTGTTGATCCTGATCAAGCTGGGTGCGGCATCCGACAAGCATGAACCGCCCTGATGAACAGACAATGGGTGTCGGGGAAGGGGATGTCGGTGCCCGAGCACGGTCCGCCCGCCGCAAGGCAGGGCTTTGAACAGTCCGTCGCTGCGTTTCTAACCGGACGAGCCTTGGTGATCAGCCGCTCACTGGCAGCTTGGTCTCGTTGGCAGTCAGTATCCGCTTGAGCTCGTCGGTCCAGGTCAAGCAGGGAAATCGGAGCGACCCTTGCATAGGGAAGCGCCAATACAGTTCGGCAAGAGCGATGCATGCCCCTTGGCTGGCGTCAGGTGGGCCCGAAGCGTTTATGGTAGTGGTCACAATGGCAAAGCGCATCGAGAAACGAGACTTGCCCGTCAGGACCTGCGCGACCTGCAACCGGCCATTCGTCTGGCGCAAGAAGTGGGCGAAGGTCTGGGATGAGGTCAAGTATTGCTCCGACGCGTGCCGCGCACAAAGGCAGAAAGGGCAATGCGTGCCATAGTTGAGGTGGTGGATACGCATTGTCCGAGGCTCCGGGCCGCGGCGATATCGCGCGTGTCGACAGTTCCCGAAGCATCGCAGAAGACCAGCGGCGAAGGGCGCCTCGTGTCCAAGGCTGGAATGGCTCCGCTCAGGCCTCATAGATACACTGTCGGGCGATGATGTGCGCTGGCTTGCAGACTTTGTCGGCAAGTCGACCGGGACACCCTTCCCACCGACGGGCGACCGACAGGGCTAGCGGAACGAAGCAGGATTATTGCGGTCTGTTCTTACCCAAGAAGCCCGGAAATGCGTGGTCCGGCACCGTGGTCTGCTTCGGGAGCAGGGGTCGAGTGTGTTCGAATCCCTCCACTCCGACCAAACAACCCCGGCCTCTCGCGAGGTCGGGGTTTTTCGTTTCGACGGGGTCGGAACTGCGTAGCGATCAGCTCGGCAGAACCGCCCGGCGCGTCTTCCAGAGCGAGCCGATGATACCGACCGCCAGGATGCCGAGGGTGACCGAGAGCGACACCATCGGGGGGATCTTGGCGAGACCGAGCATATCGGCCACGAAGATCTTGGAGCCGATGAAGATCAGCACCGCCGCCAGCGCATACTTGAGGTAGACGAAGCGATCGACCATCGCGGCGAGCGCGAAGTAGAGGGCGCGCAGCCCAAGGATGGCAAAGACATTCGAGGTCAGCACGATGTAGGGGTCGGTGGTGATCGCGAAGATCGCCGGGATCGAATCGACCGCAAAGATCAGGTCCGCCAGTTCCACCATCACCAGTGCCGCGAACAGCGGCGTGATGAAGAGGCGCATTCGTCCCGCCGCGTCAGGTTGGCGTACGAAGAACTTCTCCCCGTGCAACTCCTTCGTCATGTTCAGGCGCTTGGTTATGAACTGCACCACCGGGCTCGCCGCGACGTCGTGCTTCTTGTCGGCGGTGAGCAGCATCTTGATGCCGGTCAGCACCAGGAACGCCGCGAAGATGTACAGGACCCAGGAGAACTCGGTGACGATTGCCGAGCCGGCGGCGATCATGATGCCGCGCAGGATCAGCACGCCGATGATGCCGTAGACGAGCACCCGGTGCTGATACGAAGGCGGGATGGCGAAGTAGGAGAAGATCATCGCGATGACGAAGATATTGTCCATCGCGAGGCTCTTTTCGACGACGAACCCCGTCAGGTACTCGGTTGCCGCCTGCCCACCCATCCACCAGAAGATGATGCCGCCAAAACCGAGGCCGATGGCGATGTAAAAGGCCGAAAGGCCGAGCGACTCGCGCACGCCGATCGCGTGGCTCTTGCGGTGCAGCACGCCCAGATCGAAGGCCAGCAGGAGGCCGACGGCCGCCACGAAGGCGACCCAGGTCCAGAGCGGCTTGCTCAGGACTTCGACGAACAGGAAATCCATTTATCGATAGCCCCACGGACGCAGAAGCGAGATCTGCTCGAGAGCCAGCTCCTCGGCCGGGTGTCGCACCCCGTCCGCCTCGAGCACCGACACACACACATGCATCAGGGCACCGAACTGTTCGCTTGACAGGTCAGTGATGACGATCTGCGCCCGGGCGTGGGCAAAGGCGCTCTGATGATCATGGTCGAAGGCGTGGGAATGCGCTGCGATCTCCCGGGCAATGTCCTCGGCGGAAAAGCGCTGGAGGAGGGGGCTTGCCCGAAACAAGGACATGATGCGCCTGCGCTCGGCGGCATCGGCTGTGCCGTCGGCATGGGCGATCATCATGGCGGCGGCGATGGTGGCCTCCATGAACGACTCGAGGCCGGCGACATCTGCCTCCGCCGCAATGTCCAGCCGGTTCAGGCTCGCGCGGAGTTCGACCACCGGCCGGCGGGCAAAGATGTCTTTCTCTTTGGAACGTGACGTCTTCATGCTGCATCTCCTCTTGCATTGACTACAAGGGGACGCTTCCACGCGCTGTGGATGAAAAGCCGGCCCCTGAGGTGAACCGACATCGTGCAGGTGGCTTTCGCTCACCTGCACCAGAGGGGCCCGGTCACAATAGTTAGGTTGGTTCGCCCGAACGAACCTTCAAGCCCGGCGCGACGGAAAAAGCGACACGGATCGCCGCACCTACCAGCGGGCGATGCGGGGGCCGAGGGCGGCGCCGGCTAAGCCGAGCAGGCCAATCGCCAGCGGGTACCAGGTGGCGACGAAGAGCGGGGAATCGTCGGTGCAGTTGGCGGCGTAGAACGTGGCGGCTATTCCCCCGGCGAGGATGCCGGCGCAGAACCCGCCGAGCACCGGCCGGGTCGTCGCGCCCTGCCGCAGGCTCCACAGCATCAGCCCCAGCGGCACCACGCCGAGGGCCGGCACGACGGTGAGGCAGAGGAAGGCGTTCTTGCCCTGCGCCGACATCGCCCAGGCATCGGGCGGGATGGCGAAGAGCTCGGCAACCACCCCGAGCAGCAGGATCGCAGGGGCGACCAGCAGCAGCATGGGGTGCGGCCGGCGCGACGCGACCGGGAACAGCGCCCGGCTGAATACCAGGGCGGCCGTTACGGCAAGGGTGATGGTGACGACAAACTTGAACGGAAAGCGCAGCGTACCGAGCACTGCCATGATGTCCGGGCGAAGGCCCATGGTGGTCATCAGCAGGGTGCCCGCCACCACGACGCTGGCCAGCAGCGCCACGGCAAAGCCGCGCTCGGGTGGCCGCCGCTGCCGGTCGTTGTCCGCCCCGAGGGCTGCGATGAGGTCTTCTGTCTTCACGTTGTTCGTCCAAATCTGGCCGCGATGGCGGCAAGCCCGCGGTGGAACGCCACCCGCACGGCCGTCTCCTTCATGTCGAGTGCCGCGGCTGTCTCGGTGATCGACCGACCGTCGATGGCGATGGACTTGACCACGCGGCGCTGCCCCTCGCTCAGGATCGTCAGCGCTGCTTCGACCTGCCGCTCGGGCAACGCCGGTTCAACTGTCTCGGGGGCAGCGAGTTGCGCCTCGAAATCATCGACATCGAGGAACACCCGCTTGCCGTTGCGGCGGTAGACATCGACGACCTTGTAGCGGGCGATGGTGAACACCCAGGGCAGGATCGGCTCATGCGGGCGCCAGGTGTGGCGCTTGGTGTGGATGGCGAGCAGCACCTCCTGCACGATATCCTCGGGGCCCACGACGCGGTCATTGGCCAGCTTGCGCCGCGCGAGGCCGCGAACGAGCGCGGCAGCCAGCCGCAGGAACTCGGCGTAGGCCGCCTCGTCACCCCGGATCGCCGCTGTCATCAGCCCGGCCATCTTTGCCTCGTCTTCCGGTTTCAAGCGCATTCCTCATGGAATTCGGTGGCCCGACCGATTTGTTACGGGGTGGCTCGAGAAATCGCAAACGGGGGGCGGGTGGTGCTCACGGCTTCGTGTTCCGCCGGACGTAACAAACGTCGCGCCGCGCCGAATTGTGCTTTGTGGGGCCCATGCCAGTGGCCCTGTCCAGGGAGTTTTCAGATGAACCGTACGCTCGTTGCCTCCGCCATCGCCGCCGCCATCCTGCTGCCGTCCGCCGCCTTCGCCCAGTCGGCCCCGACCTTCACCGCCGAGAAGTGCTACGGCATCGCCAAGGCCGGCGGCAATGACTGCGCCTCGACCGGCAACAATTCCTGCGCCGGCACTTCCAAGGTCGATGCCGATCCGGCCTCGTGGGTCTACGTTCCCGAGGGCTACTGCGAGCGCATCGTCGGTGGCACGCTCAGCGCCGCCTGATGCAGCAACGGGGCGGCCAGCGGCCGCCCCGCCTTTTTCCGGAGGACGACATGACCCCCCGCATCCCCTCGACTGCCGGCGTCGGCCTCAGGCTGCAGCACCTCGCCGAAGTCGCGGCCACCCGGCCGCCGGCAGCGTGGCTGGAGATCCACCCGGAGAATTTCCTCGCCAACCCGCACGCCCGCGAACTGCTCGAGGATATCGCGCGGGACTATCCCATCTCGGTCCACTCGGTCGGAGTGTCGGTCGGCAGCGTCGGCGGACTCGACCGGCAGCATCTCGGCCGGGTACGGGGACTGATCGACCGGCTCGATCCGATCATGGTCTCCGGCCATCTCGCCTGGTCGACGCACGAGGGCGACTACCTCAACGACCTGCTGCCGCTGCCGTATGATGCTGAATCGGTGGCGCTGCTCGCCGACCACATCAACGAAGTCCAGGATGCGCTGGGGCGGCCCTACCACCTCGAAAATCCATCCAGCTATCTCGGCTTCGCCCACTCGACCATGACCGAGACCGCCTTTCTCACCGAGCTGGTGCGGCGCACCGGCTGCCGACTGCTCTGCGATGTCAGCAACATCCACGTGAGCGCGCAGAATCTCGGCTACGACGCCTTCCGCTATATCGACGAGTTCCCCGCCGAAGCCGTCGGCGAGATGCATCTGGGCGGCTTCGTGGTCGAGGACGAGGATGGGCCGGAGCCGACGCAGGTGCTGATCGACACGCATTCGCGGCCGATCGACGAGAACGCGTGGGACCTCTACGCCTACGCCGTGCGCCGCTTCGGGCCGAAACCGACGCTGATCGAGTGGGACAACGACCTGCCCGCTTTCGCCACCCTGACCGACGAAGCCCGGCGCGCCGATCGCGTGGCGGCCGAGGCCCTGGGGAGCGTCCGCCATGCCGTCGCTGTCTGAAACGCAGGCCGCGTTCCGACTGGCGGTGGTGGATCGCACGGGACTGACGCCCACCATGCTCGTCGCCCCGGCGCCGACAGCCGGCCGGCTTGCCATCTACCGCCGGCACCACCACGAATCGCTGATACGCCACCTCGCCGGCCGATTCCCCACGGTCGAGTGGCTGCTCGGGACTGCACGGTTCGTGGCACTCGCCGAACCGTTCATCCGCACCTCACCGCCGGGCGTGCCGTGCATGGCCGAGTACGGCGAAGGCTTTGCCGCAGCCCTCGATCATCACGGCCTCGCCGGCGAACTCCCCTACCTCGCCGATGTCGCGCGGCTCGACTGGATGCTGGGCCATGCCGCAGTTGCCATCAGCCTGCCGCCGCTCCCGATCACCGCGCTGGGCACCTGGCCTGCCGACCGTCTTCCTGACCTCAGGCTGGTGATCCAGCCCGGTGCGGGCTACCTGCACTCCACCTGGCCGGTCGATGACCTGGTCCGCGTGCGGCTCGACGAACGCGTACCGGACCGGCTGGAGTTCACTGCCTTGCCGGTAGCGCTTGAAGTGCGCGGCGCCCGCGGAGAGTTCGGCATTGGCCGCCTCGATCGGGCGGAGTTCGCGTTCCGCGCTGCCCTTCGCGCCGGCGCGACCCTGGGCGCGGCCCTCGAAGCCGGGCTCTCCACCAATCCCGGGTTCGATGTCCCGACGGCGCTCGGGGCGCTGTTCGCGGCCGAACTTGTCGTCGATATCCTTCCCCCAGATGCGGAGTGATCCCATGGCCGACCTCGCCTCGCCTGCCAGCAACGCCTCGTGGATCCGCGCCATGCGGACCCGCTATCTCGCCGCTCGCGGCCTGCTCGAGCGCCTGCCCTTCTCGCTGATCCAGCTAGCGATGCGGATCGCGATCGGCTTCGTGTTCTTCAACTCCGGCATGCTCAAGGCCCGCTCGTTCGAGTTCGCCGTCAAGCTGTTCCAGGACGAGTACCGGTTGCCGTTGCTGCCACCTGAACTGGCTGCCCGGATGGCGATGTCGGTGGAAATCGTCGTGCCGCTGTTCCTCTTCGTCGGCCTCGCCACCCGCCTTGCCACGCTGCCGCTGCTCGGCATGGTCATCGTCATCCAGGTGCTGGTCTATCCGCAGGCCTGGGTCGAACACCTGCTCTGGGCAAGCACCCTGATCGTCCTCCTCACCCGTGGCCCCGGCGTCCTGTCACTCGATCACGTCATCGAGCGCTGGCTTGCACGGCGAACGGCCGCCTGATCCCTTTCCCGAAACCTCCAGGAATACCCCCATGATCCGCAGAACCGTCCTCGCCTTGCTGACCGTCCTCGCCTTCACGCCGTTCGCCACCGCGGGGGAGATCGCCCCCTGGGATGCATCCCGATTCGGCGCGCTGCAGGCCGAGGGGCGGCCGATCCTCATCCATGTCACCGCCCCCTGGTGCCCGACCTGCAGGGCGCAGCACCCCATCATCTCCGATCTCGCCGGTGCGTCCGACAATGCGGACCTCGTGGTGTTCGAGGTCGATTTCGACAGCCAGAAGGACGTGCTGCGGCAGTTCAACGTGCGCCAGCAGAGCACGCTCGTCGCCTTCAACGGCGCCGATGAACGTGGCCGGGCCATCGGCATCACCGACCGCGCCGCCATCACGGCGCTGGTCGCCAGTACGCGCTGATCGCGATGGACCTGACCACGCTCGGCCTCAGCTTCATCGCTGGTGCGCTCTCCACCCTGTCGCCCTGCGTGCTGCCGTTGCTGCCGGCCATCCTGCTCGGCGCGACGGCCCAGCACCGGCTGGGGCCGCTGGCGCTGACGGCCGGGCTGGCGCTGTCGTTTGCCGGCATCGGACTGTTCGTTGCCACGATCGGCTACGGTCTGGGGCTGACCGGCGAAGTGTTCCGGGCGGTGGGTGGCGTGCTGATGGTCGGCATCGGCCTCGTGCTGCTGGTGCCGGTGGCGCAGGTCCGCTGGGCCATGGCCGCCGGCCCGCTGCAGAACTGGACCGAATCCACCTTCGGCGGCCTCTCGACCAGCGGGCCGCGCGGCCAGTTCGCGCTGGGCATGCTGCTTGGTGTCGTCTGGGCGCCCTGCGTCGGCCCTACCCTCGGTGCGGCCTCGCTGCTCGCAGCGCAGGGCGAGAACCTCGGCAGCGTGGTCATGACGACGCTGATCTTCGCCGTCGGCGCCGCGCTGCCGCTGCTGCTGCTGGCGACGCTCTCCGGCACGGCGCTGCGGGCCTGGTCAAAGCGCCTGGCGAGCGGCGCGGGCTGGGGCAAGCCGATCCTCGGCGCGGTGCTGGTCACCATCGGCGTGCTGGTGATCACCGGCCTCGACAAGGTGATCGAGGCCTGGCTGGTGGGTATCATGCCGCAGTGGATCGTCGAGCTGACGACCCGCTTCTGAGCTCCCGGTCAGACTAGGTTAGACCGGGGTGTCGTGCTGGACCGCCTTCAGCTTGTCGATGCCGAGGATCTGCAGCGCCAGCTTCTCGTAGAACGGCTCGGACGTGCCGGCCCGCACCTTGTGCAGGAAGTACTTCTCGAAGCCCACCTTGGCCGCGTGCACCCAGGGGCCCGAGCTCGACCAGTTGACGTTGCGCGGCGGAATCTGTGGCTGCGCCACAAAGGCGACGCCGCCATCGCCGAAATCGGCGAGGCAGACGGCGTTCCAGGTCGGGATGGCGGTCACCGGCCGACCGGCGATGAGGCTCGCGATGTTCTCGGTCACGGCGCTCACCATCGATTCGATCATGAAGCCGGTCTTGGGGACGCCGACGGGCACCGGGGTCTTGCCCACCGGCGGAATGGCGACGCAGACGCCGACCGAGAACACCTCCGGAAATGCCGGATTGCGCTGGTACTTGTCGGCGAGGATGAAGCCGCGCGGATTGGTCAGGCCCTCGATGCCGCGCACCGCCTCCACGCCGCGGAAGGCCGGCAGCATCATGGTGTAGACGAACGGGATCTCATGGGTTTGCCGGACGCTGCCATCGTCGGCGATCTCGCTGACATGGGCGGTGGCCTCGGCGAACCGGTCGACGCGGGCGTTGGTGATGGTGCGGACATGCCGCTGGCGCATCTCGCTTTCGAGCAGGCCGCGTGTATCGCCCACCCCATCGAGGCCGAGATGGCCGATATAGGGTTCGGCGGTGATGAAGGTCATCGGCACGCGGTCGCGGACCCTGGCGTCGCGCAGCGCCTTGTCGAGGATGAAGGCGAACTCGTAGGCCGGGCCGTAGCAGGACGCGCCCTGCACCGCCCCGATGATCACCGGGCCGGGATTGGCGACCAGCCGGTCGAACGCATCCTTGGCGCCCAGTGCATGGTCGATATGGCAGACCGACTGGGTGCGCGCCGCCGGGCCAAAACCCTCGATCTCGTCGAAGGCCAGTTCCGGGCCGGTGGCGATGACCAGGTAGTCATAGCCGAGGTCAGTCCCGTCGCTCAGCTCGATCCGGCGCTCCGTGGCGTGCAGGCGTTTGGCGCCTTGCGGGAAAAAGCCGATGTTCCGCTTCTCGAACACCGGCCTCAGGTCGACCTCGATGGAGGCGCGATCGCGCCAGCCGACCGCTACCCACGGGTTGGAGGGCACGAAGCTGTAGTGGGTGCCCTTGTTGACGACGGATACCCTGTGCTCGCGGCCAAGCGCGCCGCGCAGTTCATAGGCCATGATGGTGCCGCCGAGACCGGCGCCGAGAACGACGACATGAGCCATTGTTACCTCCTCAAGGGTTTGTCACGTTAGGCTGATGCCGGCATCGGCCGGTTGATCTGGATCACGTGCCGGCTGTTCCCGCCGCTGCCGGATAGCCTCGGTGGCCTGGTGCTGGCTCAGGTGGACCCGGCCATCGAGGTGCGCGTAGAACGCGGTACCGGCCAGCTTGTCCATCACCGGACCCTTCACCTCGGACAGATGCAGCCGCACCCCCATGTCGGAGAGCCGGTGCTGGATCGCCTCGAGGCTCTCGAGCGCCGACATGTCGATGACGTTCACCGCCGAGCACATCAGCACCACGTCCGTCAGCCCCGGCACCTGTGCCGCCTGGGCGGCCACGTAGTCCTCGAGGTAGCGGGCATTGGCGAAGTAGAGGCTCTCGTCGATGCGGATCGACAGCACCCCGGGCAGCGTCTCGACCTTGTGGCGCTTGACGTTGCGGTAGTGCTCGGTCCCCGGCACCTGTCCGACGATGGCCGCATGCGGGCGCGACGAACGGTAGAGGAACAGCAGGATGGAAGCGCCGACGCCCATGGCGATCCCGGTCTCGACCCCGAGCAGCAGCGTGCCACCGAGCGTCACCGCGACTGCCGTGAAGTCCGCCTTCGAGTAGGTCCAGGCCTTCCTCAGGATCGAGAAATCCACCAGCGTCAGCACCGCGAGCACGATGGTCGCGGCCAGCGTCGCCTTGGGCAGGATGGCGAGGAACGGCGTCAGCAGCAGCGTCGCCCCGGCAATGCCGATGGCGGTGAAGGCGCCGGCCGCCGGCGTGGCAGCGCCAGCGTCGAAATTCACCACCGAGCGGGCAAAGCCACCCGTCACCGGATAGCCGCCACCGACCGCGGCGGCGATGTTGGCAGCGCCCAGCCCGATCAGCTCCTGGTTGGGCTCGATCCGCTCGCGACGCTTGGCGGCGAGGGTCTGGGCGACGGAAATGGATTCGACGAAGCCGACGATCGAGATGATGAGCGCCGGGAGCAGCAGGGCTTGCACCGTCTCGAGGCTGAAGCTCGGGACCGACAGCATCGGCAGGCCCTGCGGCACCTGGCCGACCAGCGCCACGCCCTTGGCGCCGAGGTCCATCAGCACCGACCAGGCCATGGTGAGGAACACCACCGCCACCGGTCCGGCGCGGACAATCACCATCGCAACGCCCTTGGGCACGCCAAAGCGGGCGAGCCAGTTCTTGAGGTCCATCCGGATCCACAGCAGCAGCGCCAGCGCCACCGCGCCCACGGCAACGGTGTACCAGTTGATCTGGCCGATATTCTCGACGATCGACGTCAGTAGCCCGGGCAGTGCGTGCCCCTCGGTCCTGATGCCGAGCAGGCCACCCACCTGGCTCAGGGCAATGATCAGGCCCGACGCGGTGATGAAGCCCGAAATCACCGGGTGCGACAGGAAGTTGGCGATGAAGCCGAGGCGGAACACGCCCATGGCGAGGAGGATCAGGCCGCTGAGCGCGGCGAGCACGATCGCAGCACTGGCATAGTCCGCCGTCCCCTCCATCGCCAGCCGGCCCACCGCCGTTGCCGTCATCAGCGACACCACGGCCACCGGGCCGACGGCGAGCGCCGTCGAGGTGCCAAAGATGGCGTAGGCGACCAGCGGCAGCACCGAGGCGTAAAGGCCCACCTCCGGTGGCAGCCCGGCCAGCAAGGCATAGGCCAGCGATTGCGGGATCAGCATGATGGTCACGATGATCGCGGCGAGGAGATCGCTGGTCAGTGTCTGCCGGTTGTAGCGGCTGCCCCAGTCGAGGATGGGGAGGTAGGCCTTGAGTTTCATGGCACTCAGCGCTTCAGGGTGGCGTAGAGGCTGCCGGCGCGGGCGCCGGAGCGGCAGTAGCCGAGGATGGGCTTGGGCATCTTCTCCCAGGCGTCGTGGAAGCGGATGATCTGGCCCTCGCCGAGCTGGCCGGACACCGGAATGTGGACGATCTGGATGCCCTCGGCCTCGGCGGCGCGCGCCACGGCATCGAAGCTCGGCTGGCCGCCCTCCTCATTGTCGGGGCGGGCGCAGACTATGCCCTTGAACCCGGCCGCGGCAACGGCCTTGACCTGGTCCGGCGTGATCTGGCCGGTCACCGAGAAGTTGTCGTCGATCTTGCGAGCGTTCATCTTGTCACCTTTGGTCTTGAAGAAATTGAACATGATCAGAGCCCGTTCACCGGGACCTTGAGGAAGGTTTTGCCGCTCTCGTCCTTGGGCGGCAGCTTGCCGGCGCGCATGTTGACCTGCAGCGACGGGATGATCAGCCGGGGCATGGCGAGCGTTGCGTCGCGCGCCTCGCGCATCTTTACGAACGTGTCTTCGTCCGTGCCCTTGCCGACATGGATATTGTGGTCGATCTCGTCGCCCACCGTGGTCTCCCACTGGATGTCGCGGCCGTTCGGGCCGTAGTCGTGGCACATGAACAGCCGCGTCTCGCGCGGCAGGGCCAGCACGCGCTGGATCGAGCGGTAGAGCGTGCGCGCATCGCCACCGGGGAAATCGGCGCGAGCCGAGCCACCGTCGGGCATGAACAGCGTATCGCCGACGAAGGCGGCGTCGCCGATGACATGGGTCATGCAGGCCGGGGTATGGCCGGGCGTGTGCATCACATAGGCCGTCATCTCGCCGATCTGGTAGCTGTCGCCGTCCTTGAAGAGGCGGTCGAACTGGCTGCCGTCGCGCTGGAACTCGGTGCCTTCGTTGAAGATCTTGCCGAAGGTGTCCTGGACGATGGTGATGTTCTCACCGATCCCCAGCTTGCCGCCCAGCTTGCCCTGGATATAGGGCGCGGCCGAGAGGTGGTCGGCATGAACATGGGTCTCGATCAGCCACTCGAGCTTGAGCTGGTGCTCCTCGATGTGGCGGATGATCGTGTCGGCGCCGTCATAGGTAATGCGGCCGGCGGCGTAGTCGATGTCCATCACCGAGTCGATCACCGCGCAGGCGTTCGAGTTGGAGTCCTTCACCACGTAGCTGATGGTGTTGGTGGGGGCATCGAAGAAGGCGGTGACCTCGGGGGTGAGCGTGAGGTCGGCGGTGAATGGCAGGGTGGTCATCGCGTATCCTTTCTGGTTCGGGTCAGGTGTTCTGGGTGGCGCGCTGCTGGAGCGCAAAGCGGACGGTGCGGGCGGCGGCGATGCCGGCGAGCATGGCGCCGACGAAGATCCAGGCCGAGGGCTCGCCGAGGCCAAGGGCCGGGATTGCCCCGCCGGGGCAGAACCCGGTGATGCCCCAGCCGATGCCGAAGACGGCGGAACCGGCGACCAGCGGCACATCGAGCGCACGGTTGGCCGGCAAATGAAACCTCGTCTCGAAGACCGGGCGTGGGCGCTTCAGGACGAAGCGGTAGCCGACGGCGGCGACGGCCAGCGCCGATGCCATGACGAGGCCCAGCGAGGCATCCCAGGTGCCGGCAATGTCGAAGAAGTTGAGAACCTTGGCGGGATTGGCCATGCCGGAAATGGCGATGCCGATGCCGAAGGTGATGCCGATGGCGGCAGCGGTGACGATGCGCAGCATCACAGCCCCCCAATCAGGTGGCGGACGACGAACACCGTCGCCGCGGTGGTGCCCATGAAGATCAGGGTCGCGACGATCGAGCGCGGCGACAGGCGCGCCAGCCCGCAGACGCCATGGCCCGAGGTGCAGCCGGAGCCGAAATAGACGCCGACACCGACGATCAGCCCGCCGATCACCAGCCAGAGGTCGGGGATCGGGCTCGCAAACGTGACGTCGTGGCCGAAGGCCAGCGTCAGCAGCATCGGGCCGGCAATGGCGCCACCGATGAAGGCGGCGCGCCAGCCCCAGTCCGCCGAGATCGGCGGCAGCAGGCCGGTGAGGATGCCGGTCATGCCGGCGATGCGCCCGTGGAAGGCCATCAGGGCGACGGTCGCAAGCCCGATGAGGGCACCGCCGGAAAGGGCGGCTATGGGGGTGAAGTCAGTGGTCAACATGGAGCCTTGCAGATGGAAATGCCGGAGCGAGGAAAGGTGGGCGGTGCCACAACGCACATTCATATATTCGCATCTTCTAATATGTTCAAGTGTGACTGAACGCCTTCGACGATCACGGCATCGGCATTTCCGCCATCGGTTGCACAGACAGTTGCCGCGGGTGGATGCTAGGTCTCGGTCAAACGAGGAGTTTCACCGATGGATCTGGGTATCGCGGGCCGCACGGCCATTGTCTGCGCGTCATCGAAGGGACTGGGCAAAGGCTGCGCCGCGGCGCTCGCCGAGGCGGGGTGCCGGGTGATCATCAATGGCCGCGATGCGGATTCCCTCCAGGCGACCCGTGCCGAGCTTTCAGTCCTCGGTGGCGAGATCGTCGCCGTAGTGGCCGATGTCGGCACGCCCGAGGGCCGGGCCGCGCTGCTCGAGGCTGCCGGTACCGTCGACATCCTCGTCAACAACAATGCCGGCCCGCCGTTCAAGGATTTCCGCGAGATCGACGACGAGGCGATGCTCAAGGGCATCAACGCCAACATGCTGACGCCGATCGCGCTGATCCGCGCGGTGATCGACGGCATGGCCGAGCGCCGCTTCGGCCGCATCGTCAACATCACGTCGAGTTCGGTGAAATCGCCGATCGCCGGGCTCGACCTGTCATCGGGCGCCCGCGCCGGGCTCACGGCCTTCGTCGCCGGCATCGCCCGCACCGTGGCCGACCGGAACGTCACCATCAACGGCATCCTTCCCGGCTCGTTCGACACCGACCGGCTGAAGGGCGGCTTCGAGCGCACGGCGCACAACGAGGGCATCTCGGTGGAAGAGGCGAAGCAGCGCGCCGCCAACCGCATCCCGGCCAAGCGCTTCGGCAGCCCCGACGAGTTCGGCGCCCTCTGCGCCTTCCTCTGCTCCACCCAGGCCAGCTACATCACCGGCCAATCCATCCTCATCGACGGCGGCAACGTGAACGCGACGTTCTGAGCCTGGCTGGCTTGGAATTGCGACCGCTGTGGCGCTACATGTCAGAACGGGAGGCGCCCGCGTCATGATGGATTTGTCAGACTACGCCGAGAACGGCCTCTTCTCTCCGACGAAGATCGCGGTCGCGTTTCGCACCACGAGCGAGGCGGTTGCGCGCGCTGCCGGTCTGGAAGTCGACTCGCTACAGCGCGAGGACGGTTTGCGATCCGACGCGACGCAGCGGCGGCTGAGCGAGATGGTCGAGATCGTCAATAGGCTGGAGTCGCGCTTCGGCTCTGCGCCTGCCGCCTTTGCCTGGTATGGCTCGCAGCCGCTGCCCGGGTTTTCCGGGCAGACGGCAACGCAGTTGGTGCGGTCGGGTCGAGCCGATGATCTGATCGACTACATGGACGCCGTCGATGTCGGCGTACACGCGTAGTCGACAGGTCACCAAGTCCGCCTACTTCGCCCCGCGCAACGCCAGCGCGCGCTGCGCCCGGATCGAGAACAGGACCAGGGCGGCGATGGTTACGACGAAGGGGATGGAGCGGATCAGCTCGGCCGGGGCGTCGCTGAACAGGCCCGGCATCACCACCGCCAGCGCTTCGAAGGCGCCGAACAACAGGGCGGCGCAGAGCGCCCCGACTGGATGCCGCGCGCCCAGCAGCACGGCGCCCAGCGCGATGAAGCCGCGGCCTGCCGTCATGTCGCGGGTGAAGCCCACGTAGTTGAACATGGCGAGCTGGGCGCCGCCCATGCCGGCCAAGGCGCCGGAGACGATCAGGCTCCAGGTGCGGATCTTCATCACCGGAATGCCGGCCGCCTCGGGCGCCGCCGGGTATTCGCCGACGCCGCGCAGCCACAGGCCCCACGGGGTGCGGTAGAGGAAGTACCAGACCGCGAACACCACGAAGGCGGCGATCCAGCTCAGCACCGAATGGCCCGACAGGAACGCGGTCAGCGTCGGGCCAATCACCGGGATCTGGCTCAGGAAGCTCAGATCAACGGCCGGCACGGCCTTGGACGGCAGGTTGATCGAGGTGCCCTTGTCGCCGCCGGTCGCCATCGAGAGGGCGAACACCGTGCCGCCGGCCGCGAGGATGTTGATGGCAAATCCGACGAGGATGATGTCGGCCTTCATGCGGTAGGCGAAGAACGCCATCAGCAGCCCGAGGGTCGCACCGGCGCCCATCCCCGACACTACCGCGACGTACCAGGGGGCGTAGACCGACACCAGCACTGCGGTCAGGCAGCCCACCAGCATCATGCCCTCGAGCGCCACGTTGAGCGCGCCACTGAGGTCGGCGACGAGGCCGCCCATGGTGGCGAGCAGCAGCGGCGTGGTGGTGCGGATGATGGTGACGAAGAAGGCGGCGGAAAAGACCGTGATGAAGAGGTCCATCATTTGGCGGCACTCCCCGCTGGAACGGCACCCGTGGCAGGAGCGTCCCCGCGCTTGAACAGGCGCTTGATGAAGTTGACGGAGAACGACGACGACACCAGCAGGATGATGATCGCCGTCACGACGCCGATCACCTCGGCCGGCACGTCGGTGCGGATGTTCATCAGCTGCGCGCCCTGGCGCAGATAGCCGTAGAACAGCGCCACTGCCGGCACCGCCAGCGGCCGGCTGCGCGCCACGATGGCGACGAGGATGCCTTCGAAGGCGAGGTTGCCTTCGAACAGCACCGTCAGCTTGCCCCAGCCCTGGCCCTGCACGAACATCGAGCCGAGCAGGCCGCCCAGCGCGCCCGCGGCGGTCATGGCCGAGACCATGATGAAGGTGGCCTTGATGCCGGAGTATTCGGCGAAGCGGGCATTGTGGCCGACAAGCCGGAGCTTCAGCCCCCAGCTGGTGCGGTAGAGCGCGAACCACACCACGAACACCGCCACCAGCGCGATGACGAAGCCGTAGTCGAGCCGGGTGATGTTGAGCCCGTCGAACTTGATCAGTTGCGGCAGCACCGCCGTCTCGGGGAAGTCGTTGGTGGTCAGCACGCCCACCGCCGGCTTGGGCAGCTGGGCGCGGACCAGGTAGTTGCAGAGTTCGATGGCGATGTAGTTCAGCATCAGCGAGGAAACGATCTCGTTGGCGCCGAGCTTGGCCTTGGCGATGCCGGGGATGAAGCCCCAGACGGCGCCGGCCATCATCCCGGCCGTCATGCCGAGCGGAATGCCGGCCCAGGTTGCCCCGAGCGGCGACAGCGCCACATAGGTGGCGGCGATGGCGCCGACATAGACCTGCCCCTGCACGCCCATCGAGAACTGCCGCGCCTGGAACACCAGCGAGAAGGCGAGCCCGGTGATGGTGAGCTTGGCCGCGTCGTCGAGCCACAGCCCGATGGTACGCGGTCGCTGCGGGATCTGGGTCAGCAGCACGTTGAGCGCCTCGAACGGCGTCTTGGAGGTCAGCAGCACGACGACGAAGGCGACGCCGAGCGCGATCAGCAGCGCACCGGCGGCGCGGCCGACCTCGGACCGTATCGCCTTCCAGCGCGACGCGCGGTCGATGGCGGGAACATTGGTCATTTGAGGGCCACCTGCATTTCGGCCGCGGTCTGGGTGGAAAGCCCGAGCATGTAGGTGCCGAGCGTTTCCGGAGTCAGGTCGGGGGAGTTGACAAAAGCCGCGACGATCTTGCCGCGATAGAGCACGACGAGCCGGTCGCTCAGCGCCAGCAGCTCGCTCAGGTCGGCGGAACTCAGCAGCACCGCCGCGCCAGCGTCGCGCGCATCGGTGATGGTGCGCCAGATGAACTGGGTCGCGCCGAGGTCCACGCCGCGGGTCGGCTGGTTGACGAGCAGCAGCTTCGGCTGTTCGGCGAGTTCGCGCGCCACCACCACCTTCTGCATGTTGCCGCCCGACAGGGTGCCGACGGCGGAGGCCGGGCCGCCGACGCGGATGGAGAACTGCTCGATCAGCTTGACGGCGTTGGCCTTGATTGCCTTGAGGTCGAGCAGGCCGTTGCGGACGAACCGCGGATCATCGAGCCGCGTCGCGACGAGGTTCTCGCCGACCGAGGCCCCCGTGGCGAGACCCTCGGCGATGCGGTCCTCCGGGATCGAGGCCAGCCCAAGCCCGCGGCGCTCCAGAACGCTCAGCCCGGCGGCATCCCGCTCGGTGATGCGGATATCTCCCGCCGCGATCGAGCGCAGCCCGGCGATCGCCTCCAGCGTCTCGGCCTGGCCGTTGCCCTCGACGCCGACCAGCCCGACGATCTCGCCGGAATGAACGTTGAGGTCGAGCCCGGCCACCACTTCGGTGCCGCGCGCGTTGACGATCCGCAGGCCGCTCACAGCAGCCACACGACGGCTCTGGTCCGTCGCCTTGCGGTCGACCCGGAGGCTCACTTCGCGCCCCACCATCATGGCGGCGAGGCTCTGCTCGGTGACCTCGGAGGTTTTCACCTGCCCCACCGTCTTGCCCTGGCGCATCACGGTGATGGTGTCAGAAATCTCCAGCACCTCGGGGAGCTTGTGGGCGATGAAGATCACCGTCTTGCCCTGCGCCACCAGCGAGCGGATGGCGATAAACAGCTCCTGCACTTCCTGCGGCGCCAGCACGGCGGTCGGCTCGTCGAGGATCAGGATACGGGCGTTGCGATACAGCGACTTGAGGATCTCGACGCGCTGCTGCTGGCCCACCGGCAGCGAGCGCACGGGCGGCAACGGGTCGACCTTGAGGCGGAACTTTTCGGAGAGCGCCTGCACCTCGCCAATCGCCTTGCGACGATCGAACCGGATACCCGCCTTCGGCTCCGACCCCATCACCACGTTTTCGTAGACCGCGAAGCTCGGCACCAGCGAGAAATGCTGGAACACCATGCCGATACCGGCGTCGATGGCGTCGCGCGGCCCCGGAAACTGCACCGGCTTGCCGTCGAGCAGCAAGGTGCCGGCATTGGGCTGCTCTAGCCCGAAGAGAATTTTCATCAGCGTGGATTTGCCCGCGCCGTTCTCGCCCACCACGGCGTGAACCTCGCCCGGCTGGATGACGAGATTGACCCCGTCATTCGCCACGACCCCGCCAGGATAGGTCTTGCCGATCCCGATTGCTTCCAGAAGCGCCATGCTGCCCCGCGCCAGTCATACTGAGTGGGTCGCGCTGCCCGATAGCCCCGGAAGCGCCCCATGTGAAAAGGGCCCCGCGTCGTCCGCGAGGCCCCGTTTCGATTACATCACCGAGTCGACGACGAGTTCACCCGAGGCGATCTTGGCCTCGAGGGCGTCGATTTCCGCGCGCACGTCGGCCGGCACGAGCTTCTCGTAGTACTCGTTCTCCGAAATGCCGACAGCGCCTTCCTTGACGCCGAGCAGCACGCCCGTGCCGTAGGCGGCAGTGCCGTCGATCGTCGCCTTGAGCTGCTGGTAGAGCGACTCGCCGACACGCTTCTCCACCGAGGTCAGGATGACCTCGGCCTGGGCCGGGTCGGAGTCCTTGAAGATCAGCGCCTGGTCACTGTCGACGCCGACGGCCAGCTTGCCGGATTCCTTGACCGCCTGCAGCGCACCGAGACCGGTACCGCCGGCGATCGGGAACACCACGTCGGCACCCTGGTTGATCTGGGCGAGCGCGATTTCCTTGCCCTTGGCGGGGTCGGAGAAGGTGCCGGCGACCTGGTTCAGGATCGTCACGTTCGGGTTGGCGGCCTTGGCGCCCGCGTCGAAGCCGACCTTGAAGTCGGTGACGGTGGGGAACTCCATGCCGATGATGGTCGACAGGATGCCGGTCTTCGACACCTTGGCCGAGGCGTAACCGGCGAGGTAGCCGGCGGCCGCGGTGGTGTACTGGATGGCGAGGATGTTCGAGCACTCGCAGGCCGAGAAGTCCGGCGTGTCGTCGAAGTCGATGAACTTCACGTCCGGGTATTCCGGCGCCAGCTCGACCATGTAGCCGGTCATGTCGAAGGTACCGGCGATGATCACGTCGTAGCCACTGTCGGTGGCGTCGGCGAGGCCGGCCTGCCACTTCGAGCGGTCATAGCCGAGCTCGATCACCTTGATGTCGACCGGCAGGTCGGCACGCGCCCGCACCATGCCGGAATTGGCGTCGTCGAAGAAGCTCTTGTCGCCGAGCGTGCCGTGCAGCACCAGCGCGACCTTGAGCGGGTTTTCCTTGGTGTATTCCTGGGCGTAGGCGGGAATGGCCGTGGAGGCCATCATGGCGCCGGCCAGCATGGCGCCCAAGGCGACCTTGCCGAAAGTGTTGATCAGAGACATGCGCACTCCTGTTGCGTTGGTTCTCAGTGTTCTGGGGTATAGGCAGCGGAACGGGCGTAGAGGGCATCGACCTTTGCGATGTCGACCTCCTCGACGAACGTTATCTTCGGGGTACCGAGGCGCCCCGAGGGATCGACCAGCGTCATGCCGCGCGTCAGCCCCGGCGACAGCTCGACACTGGAAGAAGCGAAAACCGACTTCGTCACCATCGAAGGGTCGAGCACCACGGCGGCGGCCAGCGGATCGACATAGAGGAAGCGGTCGGGGTTGCCGCGGCGAATGCCGTTCTGCCGGGCATGCGAGGCAAGGGCCTGCGAGAAGTCACTCATGACGCTTGCCGGGATGCCCTCGAAGAGAGCGTCGACGCGCTCACCTTCCATGAAATGCGTCGTGCACGGCTCCCACGGGATCACCACCGTCTCGACCCCGGCCGTGAGCACCACGTGCGCGGCCTCGGGGTCGGCATAGATGTTGAACTCGGCGGCCGGCGTGGTGTTGCCGCGCCCGTAGACATTGCCGCCCATGATGGTGAGCGTGCCGATGCCGTCGATGATCGAGGGTTCGAGCCGGAGCGCCAGCGCCAGGTTGGTCAGCGGCCCGATCATCAGGATATCGACGCGCTCGCCCTTGCCGGCAGCCTCGCCAAACACCCGGCGCAGTTCGCCCACGCCGTCATTGGAAGCCGGCAGCGCCTGCTGCGCCGGACGGCGTGCGCCGCCAAGGCCGTCGTCGCCGTGCACGTACTTGGCGTCGATGATCGGCTGGGTCAGCGGCCGGTCGGCTCCCATGTGCACCGGCACATCGATACCCAGATGCGCGCACACCGCCAGCAGGTTGGTCGTCGCCTGGTCGCGCCCGACATTGCCGAACACAGTGGTGATCAGATCGGGAACCTTGCCGTTGGCAACCAGCAGGATCAGCGCCTGGGCGTCGTCGACACCCCCGTCGCTGTCGAAGATGAATTTCCGCGTCAAACTAGGCTACTTTCGTGTTGTTGGTCTGCTTGGCCGCGGCCACCCGGTCCCAGAAGTCCCGGTAGGTGGCCGCGTACTCGCGGCGGATCGCATCATAGGGTTTTCGAGTCAGCTGCCGGTCTTTGACGAGCTGCTCGCCCGAGACCCACAGGTGCCTGAGGTCACGGCCGGAGCCGGAATAGACCAGCAGCGTCTCGGGGTCAGGCGTTTCGGAATAGCCGGGGCCGGAGAGGTCGAAGGCGACGATATCGGCCGCCTTCCCCACTTCGAGGCTGCCGATTTCGTGCTCTAGACCCAGCGCCTTCGCGCCCTCGATCGTCGCCATGCGGACGAGGTCGCGCGAGGTGAGCGGCTGTGCCACGCCTTCGCGATGCGAGGCGACGAGGCCCGCGACCCGCATCTCCGACACCATGTCGTAGGAATTGTTGGCCGCGACGTTGTCGGTACCGAGCGCCACCGTCACGCCCGCCGCCCGCAGCGCCACTGCCGGGCAGATGCCCTCGCGGCCAGAGCGCAGGCCAGCCGAGGCGTTGTACGATACAGATGCATGCGGGGCGCGCGCGAACACCGCGATATCCTCGTCGGAAAGGTCGATGCAGTGCGCGGCGTGGATGCGGCCGTTGAACAAGCCGAGCTTTTCGAGCGCCACGGCCGCCGTCGTGCCGTAGCGCTGCATGGTCTCGGCATTGTCCTCGGGACCACAGGCCATGTGGAGATGCAACCCGACGCCATACTTGTTGGCGACCGCCACTTCCTCGACCAGCAGCGCCTCGGTGTTGTCGACATAGGGCGCATGCGGGCCGAACCACGGGATCACCCGCCCATCGGCGGAGCGTTGGCGTTCGAGGAAGTCCGTCGCCTTGGCCAGCTCCTCCTCGCCGCGCCGCTCGTCGCCCAGCTGCACGATACCGTAAGCGATCACTGAGCGCAGGCCCGCCTGCTTGACCGCGTCGGCGATTTCTTCGGCGAAGAAATACTGGTCGCAGAATGTGGTGGTGCCACTGAGCGCCATCTCGGCGCAGCTGAGCGCCACCGCTGGCCCGATATCGGACGATACCAGCGACAGTTCGGGTTCGCGGATCGAATTGTACCAGCCCTCCATGGTGAGCAGGCTCTGCCCCTCGGACCGGCCGCGGAACAGCACCATCACCGAATGGGTGTGGGCGTTGACCAGCCCCGGCATGACGAGGTGCCCGGTCAGGTCGAGCACCTCGTCAAAGCCGGATGGGTTGGGAGTATCGGCCTTGGACCCGACGCCACTGATCCTGCCATCCCGAATGGCGACAAAGCCGCCTTCGAACACGGCATTTTTAGCGTCCACGGAAAGCACAGTCGCTCCGTGGATAAGCGTTGAACCCATTTGACCCCCGTCCGGTAAACCGGTTTACATGACGAGCTAACGACAGAATTCACGAGCTTGTCAAATGCAAACCGGGCCTTGCTCCGTGCCCAATTCGAGCGTCCCGGCGCTCGCCTACTGGCCGGGCGCGGTGCCTGGTTTGCGGGCACCGGGGCGACGCTGGAAATCGCTGGTAGCGTCGCAGTTCGGCAGGATCCTGTCCGCGCTGCTGCTCAAATAGAAGGCAAAACACCCCGATGCTCGATACCGCCACCGCCAGCTGGGAAGACGTCGCCGCAGGGGTGGCGGGCGGTCTCATCGCGGTGCTTCCCGTCGGCGCCGTCGAGCAGCACGGGCCGCATCTGCCGCTCCTCACCGACACGGTGCTCGCGAGCGGCGTTGCCCGCCGCATCGCCGAAAGCACCAGGGCGTTGCTCCTCCCCGCCATCGCCTATGGCGACGCGTGGACCGCCGAGGGCTGGGCCGGCACGCTCTCCCTCTCGCCCGATACGCTGCGCGCCACGGTGATCGACCTTGGCCGCGGCCTCCATCGCATGGGCGTGCGCGGCCTCGTCACCATCAACGGCCATTTCGGCAATCGCGAGCCGATCGCACTCGCCGCCCGCGCGCTGAGCGAATTCGGACTCCCCGTGCTCCACCTCGACTATCCGCACCTCGAGACGCTGGCTGCCGAGCATATGGAGTCCGAACCCGCCGGTCCCGGCTTCTATCACGCCGACGAGGTCGAGACCTCGATGATGCTGGCGCTGGCGCCGGACTCGGTCCGCCTCGACCGCGCCAAACCCGAATACCCAGACTTCCCGCCGCTGTTCGGCAGCGAGCCGATGAAGCTCAGCGCCTTCAATCGCAGCGGCGTCTTCGGCGATCCGCGCCCCGCCACGGCCGAGAAGGGCGAGGCGCTGATCGCGGGGATAGCGGCGGAGAGTGTGAGGCTGGTCGGACTATGGCGCCGGGAGCACTCCATTTGACGATGCCCAGGTCACAGCACAGCCACACCCCCAACGGGTCATCCCTGCGAAAGCAGGGATCCAACTCGAAAACCGCGCTGTTGGAAAGGTGGGTCCCTGCTTTCGCAGGGATGACACCTCAGTGTTGGTGCGATTCCAGTGCTGAGCCTCAGTTCGTCAGCTTCCTATGAGACCATAGCATGACCCTCCCCGACGACCTTCACATCAACGCCACCGACGAAGTCGCCGTACGCCAGGACCTCCTCCTCGTGGCCCTCGGCAAGCGCCCGGCCGACCGCATCCTTCGCGTCGGCCGCCTGCTCGATGTCGCTACCCGCACCTGGCTCACCGACCAGGAGATCGTCATCAAGGGCCGCCGCATCGCCTGGGTCGGCCCGGCGGGCACCTATACCGGCACCGCGGCCGAGCATGTGCACGAGCCCGACCTTGCCGCCGTCCCCGGCTTCGGCGAGGTGCACAAGCATATCGAAAGCTCCCACCTCACGCCCGAATGGGAGGCGGCCCTCGTCATGCCGCGTGGCAATACCTGGACCTGCGAAGCGAGCCACGAGTTCTCCAATGTCGACGGGCCGCACAACCTCGAGTTCTGGTTCAAGGCGCGCGAGCATGGCTCGCCACTGAAGATCTTCCCGCAGCCCGGCTCGGCCGTGCCGCCCACCGCCTATGAGTGGGGCGGCGGGTATTTCGGGCACGACGAGCAGCAGGGCTTCATGGCGGAGAGCCTGATGGTCACAGGCCTCGACGAGGTGATGGACTGGCCGGCGGTCTGGAATGCCGAGAACCCGTCGCATGCCCGCCTCTGGGGCATGATCGGCGCCACCATGGCCGCTCGCGGCGTCGTCGAGGGCCACGGCGCCGGGCTCCGCTCGATGGCCGAGATCAACGCCTTCGCCGCCGCCGGCCTCGCCTCCGACCATGAAGTCGCCTCGCCCGAGGAGGCTTGGGACAAGCTGCGCCACGGGCTGTTCATCGAGATCCGCATCCACAATCTCAAGGAGATCGTGGAGTTCTTTCTTGCCCAGGGCCTCGCCGACTGGAGCCAGGTCGCCTTCACCACCGACGACCGTTCCGCCAGCCACACGCTCGAACAGGGCGCCACCGACGGCAATGTCCGCGCCGCCATCGCCGCCGGGCTGTCGCCCGAAATCGCCATCCAGTGCGTCACCATCAACCCGGCCCGCCACATGCGGCTCACGGCGCATGTCGGCTCGGTGTCACCGGGACGCTATGCCGACATAGTATTGCTCGAGGACGTCGAGAAGCTGCAGATCGCCAGGGTCTGGGCCGATGGCAAGCAGGTCTCGGAGGGCACGACCTACCTGCCCGAGGTGCCCACAATCGCGTGGCCCGCATGGGCAACGCAGACGATCAACATCCAGCGCGAGATCACCGCATCCGACTTCGCCATCAAGGCGGCGCCGGGCCGGTCGACGATGAACGCCGCCGTCATCCGCCCCTTCCACTGGCACCCCGATTTCTACACCATGGAACTGCCGGTTCTCGATGGCGAGGTGCAGCGCGTCGAGGCCGAAAACCTCACCAAGTTCGCCATCGTCGATCGCTTCTCCGGCGAGGGCAAAACCTCAAAGATGTTCTGGCGCGGCTGCGGCCCGCGCGATCCGGACACCGCCGTCGCCTGCTCGGTGGCGCATGACAAGCACAATATCTGGGTCTGCGGCTCGTCCGACGCGGCGATGGCCAAGGCCGTCAACACCTTGCGCGAAACCCAGGGCGGCTGGGCCCTGGTGCATCGCGGCGAGGTCACCGCCACCGTCCGCTTCGAAGTCGGCGGCCTGATGAGCCAGCGTCCGGCCGCCGAGGTCGACGCCGATATGCAGGCGCTCTACCGCGCTGGCGCCAAGGTCGACTGGATGTACGAGCCGACCTTCCGGCCGCGCTGGAACCCCGGCTTCCCCGAGCGGTTGATGTTCGCCACGCTCACCTGCGCGCCCTGGACCTGGGTCCTCGTCGCCCCCTCGCCGCTGGCGCCCGAAGGCTTTGTCAACGTCGCCACCGGAGAGGTGCATCCGGTCGTCTGGTGAGTTACGAAACCGCTTTACTAAACCGCTTTTCTTGACCTAGTTTCAGCCCGATGGGGGACTTTATGGCGACGATCCATGATGTGGCGCAGGATGCGGGGGTCTCGCCGACCACCGTTTCACGCTACCTCAACCACCGGATCGAGTTGCCGCCGGCGACCTCTGCCCGCATCGATGCGGCCATAGCGCGGCTCGATTACCGGCCGAACCTGCTCGCCAAGCGGCTCTCGACCGGCAAGACCGAGGCGGTCGGCCTCGTCACCCCGGAAATCCGCGAGCCGTTCTTCGCCGAGCTCGCCTCCGCCTTCGAGGACGAGGCGGACCGGCACGGCTACACGGTGTTCATTTCGTCCACCCGCTCCGACCGCAAGCGCGAGATCGCCTCCCTCGAACGCCTGCACGACCGCCATATCGATGGCCTCGTGCTGATGACCAATACCCCCGATGACGGGACGCTGGCCCGCCTGATCGGCAAGCGCAAGAATGTGGTGATCCTCGACGAGGACATCCCCGGCGTGACCGCGCCCCGGCTGTTCGTCGAGAACACGGCGGGCGCCCGGCTCGCCACCCGCCACCTGATCGAGGCCGGCCACTCGAAGATCGCCTATCTCGGCGGGCCGCGCGGGCTGTTCTCTGTGGTCGAGCGCCATGAGGGCTTCCAGCAGGCGATGGCGGAGGCCGGCCTGCCGGTCCGCCCCGAGTACGTGGCGCTCGGCGGCTTCGATCCCGAGCTCGCTCGCGCCACGACGCGCAAATTCCTCGCCCTGCCCGAGCCGCCCACCGCCATCTTCGCCTCGTCCGACTACCTCGTCATCGGCGCGGTGATGGGCCTGCGGGAAGCCGGGGTCTCGGTGCCGGACGACGTATCGCTGATCGGCTTCGACGACATGCCGCTCGGCGCCCTGCTGACGCCGCCGCTCACCGCCATCCGGCAGCCGGTCGAACAGATCGGCCGTCAGGGTTTTCAGCTACTGCTGCAGCTGCTCAACGGCAAGACCCCGCCACCGCTCACCCGGCTGGCGGTCGAGCTCATCCGCCGCCAATCGGTCGGCGCTCCCAGAACGAAGGACCTCTGAAGTGTCAAAACGCGTACTGATCGCCGGTGAATCATGGGTCACCCACTCCATCCACACCAAGGGCTTCGACAGCTTCACCACCACCGAATACAACGAGGGCGTCGCGTGGCTGAAGGCCGCGCTGGAAGGCGGCGGCTGGGACGTGACATTCCTGCCCAACCACCTCGCAGCCCGCGACTTCCCGCAGACGCCCGAGGACATCGCACGCTATGACGTGGTGATACTGTCGGACATCGGTGCCAACACACTCCTGCTCCACCCCGACACATTCGTGCGCTCGAAGCCGCTACCGAACCGGCTGATGTCCATCCGCGATTACGTGAAGAATGGCGGCGGCCTCGTGATGATCGGCGGCTACCTCACCTTCCAGGGCATTGAAGCCAAAGGCAAATGGGCCGACTCGCCGGTCGAGGACGCGCTGCCCGTCACCATCTTTCACCACGACGACCGGATCGAATCGCCGCAGGGGGTTGTGGCCAATGTCGGCAACCCATCGCACCCTATCACCGCGGGCCTCCCCGCCGAGTGGCCGGCCCTGCTTGGCTACAACAAGGTCGTGGCCAAACCCGACGCCGAGGTTCTGGTGCGGGTCGGTGGCGATCCGCTGATCGTCGCCGGCAAATACGGCAAGGGCCGCTCCGCCGTCTTCACTTCCGATTGCGGGCCGCACTGGGCCCCGCCGCCGTTCTGCGACTGGGAGGGCTACGCGCCGTTGTTCAACAACATCGCCAACTGGGTCAGCGCCCAATGACGAAGGTCAAGCAGGCGCCCGATCCCTGGCAGCGCACCACCACCGAGAACGGCTTCCCGGCCGACGAGGTGATCTCGGCGCTGCAGAAATCCATCCGCCGCGGCCTCACCGAAAACGCCGTGCTGCTGGGCTGGGAGATGTTCATCACTTCGCCGGAGCTCGAGGCGAAGATGTGGTCCCGGCTGCAGGTGATCGCCGTCGAGGATGTCGGGTTCGGCAACCCGCAGGCGCCGCCCCTCATCGATACGCTGTTCCGCATGCACGAGCGCATCGACCGCCCACAGCACGACCGCTTCCTGTTTGCCGCCCACGCCATCCGCGCGCTGGCGATGAGCGAGAAGGACCGCACCACCGACGACATGGTGAACTGGGCAAAACATAGCGTGGCCTTCGGCGAACGCCTCCCCGAAATTCCGGATTTCGCCGTCGACATGCACACCGGCCGCGGCGAGGCGATGGGCCGCGACTACCGGTATTTCATGGAAGAGGCGAGCAAGGTGGCGCCAGAGTCCGCGAAGAAGGAAACCAAGTACCGCGAGTGGATCCTCGCGGCGCTGGACGCGGGGAAGCTGACTTAGGTACCCCCACCCCAGCTTTGCTACGTCGCTTCGCTCCTAGCGACGCTACCCTCCCCACAAGGGGGAGGGAGTTGCTGTTGCTTGGCCTGTACCACTGATCTCCCTCCCCCTTGTGGGGAGGGTAGCGCAGCTTAGGCGCAGCCTTAGCGAAGCTGGGTGGGGTAGAGCCAACCACCTCGCCTCTGCTAGGAAACGACACCAAGAGGCGAACACCGCCCAGGAGGACCCGCATGCCAACCCGCGCCCCAGTCGCCGTGCTCGGCATTTTCGTTGCCGACCTCGCCTTCAAGGCCCCGCGCCTGCCGGTGATGGGCGAAACCATCCTCGGGCAGGGCTTCAAGGATGGCCCCGGCGGCAAGGGCTCCAACCAGGCGATTGCTGCGGCCAGGGCCGGCGCCGGCGTCCGGATGATCACCCGCATCGGCCGCGACACCTTTGGCGAGATGGCGCAGAAGGCCTGGGCCGCCGATGGGATCGACACCAGCGCCGTCAGCATCGACGATACCCTTCCCACCGGCGCCGCCTTCATCTTCGTCTCGACGACAACCGGAGACAACGCGATCATCGTCGAGCCCGGCGCTGCGGCAAACCTCTCCCCCGCCGATGTGGCAGCAGCCGAAGCGATTATTGCCGGCTCGAGAGTGCTGGTCACCCAGTTCGAGCAACCGGTGGAAACCGCGATCGCCGGCCTCGCGCTCGCCCGCCAGCGCGGCGTCATCACCATCCTCAACCCGGCCCCGGCGGTGCCCGCCGACCCGGCCATCTACACGCTCTGCGACTACGTCACACCCAACGAGACGGAAGCCGCAACACTCACCGGCCTCAAGGTCGAAACCGAGGTCGATGCCCTCGCCGCAGCGAAGGCGCTCGTCGCCATGGGCGCGAGGAATGCGCTGATCACGCTGGGCGAAAAGGGCGCATTCCTCCACGGTGGGGCCGGCACGGCCATGATCCCGGCGTTCAAGGTGGCGAATGTGGTGGATACCACCGGCGCCGGCGACGCCTTCAACGGCGGCTTTGCGACGGCACTGGCCGAGGGCAAATCGCCGCTCGACGCCATCCGCTTCGCCAACGCCACTGCGGCCCTGTCGGTGCAGAAGCCCGGCACGGCGCCGAGCATGCCTATGCGCGCCGAAATCGAGGCGCTGCTAAGAGCTTAGTGGAGGGACCGCCCCCTCCACCACGCTACGCGTGGTCCCCCTCCCCCGCTCCGCAGGGGAGGACCCGGCCAGTCGCCGTCGGTGCCACATCGGGTCTTCCCCCGTCGCACGGGGGAAGGGGACCATCCGTAGGATGGTGAAGGGGCGGTACAGGCGAGACGCTTGCGAGAGCATGTGGCAACGCCAGCTCAGGCCCCCAGCAACCGCTCCGCCGCTATCTTCAGCACTGCCTTGAACGCCGTCAGATCGGTCAGTTCCGCCCCCTTCGGCGCGTCGCCGACCACCACTACGCCGCCGCGGTTCAGCACGCCGCCATGCATCATCAGGTTGTCGACGAACCCCATGTCCTCGATCATCAACCCGTCGGGCCCACGCGCGCGACCCGTCGCATCCACCGACCACTGACCGCCATAGTGCAGCTTCGTCCGCTCGCCGTGGTCGTCCCTGACGTTGGTGTAGGCGAAGGCCGGCTTGCCCTGCGCGCACATGAAGCCGAGTTCGAAGCAGGTGCCGGTATCGGCCGCGATGCCCCGGAACGGTGTGAGGTTGGCGATGATCGCGTCGGCCGAGTGCATCAGCTTCTCGTCGATGGCGCTGATGGCGAGGCCCAGTTCCCACTTGGTGTCAGTGTGTGGAAACTCCAGGTCGCCGGGCGATACCGGGATCAGCCCAGCCTCGCGGGTCAGTGCTATCTTGGCGTCGAGCACCTCGCGCGCATTGGGGAGGAAGACCTCTGGGCCGGCGAGGTAGACGGATTTCGGCATCGGTTTCTCGTTCAGGATTGTATTAGGCGCCGTTCAGATCAGGAGTGAATTTAGGGTAGTGCCACTGACCTGATCGCCACCCACCCAGGTCGCGGCGATGTTGGTGCGGCTGGCCCCGTAGAGGATTTGTTCAATCCGCTCAACTGCTTGCGCTCCGAACAGTCGGATCGCACCCAGCTCAGCGGACGGGTCGATGGCGATGGCGTCAAAATGGAATCCGGCGCGGAAAAGGCCGATGGGGAGCTCCAGCGCCTCGCCTCCACCGGCGGTTGCCAGATGAAAAGCCGTTTTCATGTCAATACTTGTGCCCGGATGTCCCCTTGTTTCACGTGGAACATCGGAGTCGGTGCCGGTCTCCAGCAGGCGCGATGCCTGCACGGTCGTGCGACACGCCTCGAACATGGATGCCGACGGTCCGCCGGAAATGTCGGTGCCGAGACCGACATGCACACCCTTTTCCAAGGCCCGGCGCAGCGGGAATACGGCGTTGGCGAAATACATGTTGGAGAGCGCGCAGTGCGCCACGCCGGCACCGGCGTCGCGAACCGTGTCCATGTCCGCATCGGTCAGGAACACCGAATGGGCCAGCACGGTCTTCCGCGTCAGCAGGCCGAAACCATCGAGCGCCGCAGTGTCGGTGTGGCCGTAGCGCTCCAGCGCGTAGCCATGCGCCCAGTCGCTTTCCGAGCAATGAGTCTGCACGTGGCAACCGCATTCCTGCGCCAGTGCGCCAAGCCCGGCCAGCGCGTCGTCGGTGCACGAGGGGATGAAGCGCGGCGTGATCACCGGCAGCACGCGATCGTTGCCCGGCAGCGCGCGGATGTGGTCGATCACGGCACGCGTGTCGGCCACCGCCGCCTCGGCGGTTTCGTCGCGACAATAGTCGGGCGAGGTATCGTGGTTGTCCATCACCACCTTGCCCACCAGACCTCGCTGCCCCTTGGCAAGGCAGATCTCGGCGAGCACCTGCGTCGCCTCGCGATGCACGGTGGCGAAGTAGAGCGCCGTCGTGGTGCCGCCAGCCAGCAGGTCGCTGACCAGCGTTTCGTAGGCTGCGCGGGCAAAGTCGAGGTCGGCGTAGCGGGCCTCGAGCGGAAAGGTGTATTTGCCCAGCCAGACTTCGAGGGGCTCGTCGAGCGCCAGGCCCAGCTGCGGGTATTGCGGGGCGTGCACGTGCAGGTCGACGAAGCCCGGCAGCACCACCTGCCCCGCCGGGAGTTCGAGCGTATCGTCCGGGATGCCATCACTGGCGGGCGCAACCGAAACGATCATCCCGTCATCGCCAACCCGGATCACATGGTCGGCCAGCACCTGGATTTCGCCGCGAACCGGCGCATGGACGAAGTCACCGCGGAGGGCCCGACCGCGAAGCGAAACCCTCACCAGACCACCTTGTGCTGCTCGCCGGTCTGCACGTTGACGAAGCCGCCGGGGCAGGCCTCGGTCGGCGCCACCAGAACCCAGCGCCAGGGCGAGCAGGTCAGCGTCGCGAATTTCAGGTGCTCGGGGAAACCGGGCTTCCACAGGTTGTCGCCACCGGGGCGATACATCCACTCCACCTTCGCCGCGGCGGCGTAGAAGGCCTGCATGCCCTCGTCATAGGCCTCGGCCGGCCGGGCCGTCATCAGCCCGCCGATCTCGAAGCGCATCTCGGCGACCACTTCGCCCCGGTGCACCAGCACCCAGCCGCCATCGATCTCCTGCAGCCGGTTCACCGCCTTGGCCATGGCGGCGTCGGATGAGCCGACGCACCAGACATTGTGGCTGTCATGAGCCACCGACGAGCAGAGCGCGGTGTCCGGATCGACCGGCCCGCAGCCGGTCCAGAACATCGTCGAGAGCGCCCCGTCACCCCGGTAGCGGTCGATCACCGCCCATTTGGTGATGAGGTTCTCGGTGCCGCGCTGCACCTCGCCGTCGACCACCGGCAGCGTCTCGGTCCAGAAATCCTCGTTCCAGTGGAACGGCCTCAGCACCGCCGCCTGCATCGTCTCGCGACCCGGCTCCGCCTTGATGGCGAAGTCCGAGGCCTGCAACGTGCGGCCGATATTGATCGACTTTTTCGCCCAGTCCGGCCAGTCGATGATGGTGAGCGGACCGGTGAAGGTCTTGCCGTCAGACTGCAGCTTGCCATCGGCATAGACGTGGCGGATCGACAGCGTCTGCACGTCGTCGAGCAATACTATGTCGGCATAGCGCCCCGGCGTGATCGAGCCGACCCACTGGTCGATCCGCATGTGCCGCGCCGGATTGATCGTTGCGCACTGAATGGCGATTTCGGGCGCCAGCCCGTACTCGATGGCGTGGCGGACGTTATAGTCCGACGCGCCCTTCTCCAGTGTCTCCGAGGCCGTGCGATCATCGGTGGTGAAGGCGACGTTCTGCCAGTCGGGTAGCCACTCGATCAGCTGGGGCATGATGACGTCGTAGGAGAAGGGCCTGAGCTCGGTGAAGATGCCGTGGCCCAGCCGCTGCCGCGCCTCCTCGAAGGCCCAGACCTCGTGATCAGACGAGATGCCGGCGGCCGCAAAGGCGCTGAGATCATGCGGGTCGATCAGCCCCGAGCCATGCCCTTCGACGACGCCACGCTTCTCGAACGTGGCGCCAATCATGCCCCACATGCGGACGTAGCCTGGGTTGTTCGAATCCCACACCGATGGCCAGTCCATCACCTCGTCGAGGCTGACCGTGCCCATGTCGTGCTCAAGGAACCCCGCCTGCTCCTCGTACCCGTAGTAGCCGCCCGATTCTTCCCAGGCGCTGGGGGGCACGGCGGAACCGGGCTGGACGAAGATCTTCAGCGGCGAGCCGGCCGCGCGTGATGTCTGCCAGAACTCCTGGTTCTTTGGCCCGTTGACGTTGGCGAACTCGTGGCTCGCCTCGCAGGTCCAGGTGTTGCCGCGCGGGATCACCAACGCCGCCTCGAACTCGGGCGTGATGTGGGTGCTCTCGATGTGCTTGTGCACCTCGCCGAAGCCCGGCACGGCACTCAGGTTGGGATAGCTCACCCGGGCCTTGACCTCGCCCCGGTAACTGCCGCGTGGCCCGACATAGGCGATGCGGCGTCCGGAAATGACGATCTCATAGTCGTCGAGCCAGTCGCGAGAGTGGACGGACAGCATCCGCCCCACCTCGATCGCAAGGTCGGCGGGCCGCTTCGCGAGGGACACCAGCAGCAGGTGCTGGCGGATCGCCACCTCGTCCTCGGGGTTCAGAATCAGGTCATCGGGCAGGGTCATGCAGCGCTCGTTCGGGTCAAGCAATGTCGCTAGTAAAGCGGTTTACCAAATTCCGCGCAATGGCTCCGGTGACCTGCCGGATGTTAATTTGGGACCGCTCAGGCGCTTGTCGCGGGGCCGCCGGTTTGCCATAAGCTCGCAGCCCTCAGACCATCGCTTGGAGGCGCCCCATGAGCCAGATCGCTGTATTCAGTGGCAGCGCTCATCCGCAACTGGCGCGCGATATCTGCGCCAATCTCGGCGTGCCGCTGCTCCCCACCCAGGTCAAGCGCTTCTCCAACGATTGCCTCGAGGTGCAACTGCAGGCCAATTGCCGCGAGCAGGACGTGTTCCTGATCCAGACGTTGTCGGCGCCGGTACAGGACCACCTGGTCGAGCTGCTGCTGATGCTGGATGCGGCCCGCGGCGCCTCGGCCTCCCGCATCACCGCGGTACTGCCGCACTATGCCTATGCGCGCTCAGACAAAAAGGACGCCCCCCGCATCTCGATCGGCGGCCGCCTCGTCGCCGACCTGCTGGTCACGGCCGGCGCCAGCCGCGTGCTGACGATGACGCTCCATTCTCCGCAGGTGCACGGCTTCTTCTCGGTGCCCACCGACCACCTCCATGCCCTCGGCGAGTTCGCCCGCTACTTCTCGCGCTACGACCTGAGCCACGCCGTGGTGGTGTCGCCCGACCTCGGCAACGCCAAGAACGCCGCAGCGCTGGCCAAGCGCCTCGGCACGCCGGTGGCAGCGGGCGCCAAGGAGCGGATCAGCGATACGGAAGTCCGCATCACCACCATCATCGGCGAGGTGGCAGGCCGCGACGTCATCGTGGTCGACGACGAAATCGCCAATGGTGGCTCGATGATAGAACTGCTGCACCACCTGCGAAAGCAGGGCGCGCGCACCATCCGCATCGCCTGCACGCACGGCATTTTCGCCAAAGATGCGGTCGAGCGCCTCACCGCGCAGCCCGACCTGATCGAGCTCGTCTGCACGGACACGATGCCGATCGCCGCCGCCGGCAAATCCCCGAAGCTGACCGTGCTGTCGATCGCCCCGGCTCTCGCCGAAGCCATGCGCCGCATCAACACGGGCGAGTCGGTCAGCGCCCTGTTCCAGGACCCGCCAAAGGACGAGAAGATCGTCGCGGTCGGCTAAGCCGCCAGATCCGCCACCACGGCGTCGAGCACCGGCCAGCCCTTGTCGGTGACGCGGATGAAGCCGTTGGGCAGGGTTTCGACGAAGCCGATGGACTTGAGTTCGTTGATCTGGCGCTGCGAGATGGCGCGGCCCGAGATGCGTTGGAAGCGCTGCGGGTCGATGCCTTCGCGGAGGCGCAGGCCCATCACCAGCAGTTCGTCGCCCTCTTCTTCCCAGGTCAGGATGTCGTCGGTGACGAGGCCGTGGCCGCGGGCCTGGACGCGCTTCTGCCAGTCGAACGGCAGCTTTTCGGTCGCCGTGGCGTGGCGCTGGTTGTTGATCAGCAGGCGGCCATGGGCGCCCGGGCCGATGCCGGCATATTCGCCGTAGCGCCAGTAGATCAGGTTGTGCCGGCTCTCCTGCCCGGGGCGGGCGTGGTTGGAGATTTCGTAGGCCGGGAGCCCGGCCTTGACGGTCATTTCCTGGGTCAGCTCGTAGAAATCGGCACTCAGGTCCTCGCTCGGCATCTGCAGCTTGCCGGCGCGGAACATGTCGTAGTAGCGGGTGCCCTGCTCGATGGTGAGCTGGTAGAGCGACAGGTGTCCGGCCTCGGCCAGCCACAGCGCCTCGGTCAGCTCGTCCTGCCAGTCGTCGAGGGTTTGGCGCGGGCGGGAATAGATCAGGTCGAAGCTCGAACGCGGGAAGATCGACTGCGCCAGCCGGACGGCGGCGATAGCCTCATCCACCGTGTGCTTGCGGCCAAGCTCGGCCAGCGGGCCTTCACGCAGGCTCTGGACCCCGAGCGACACCCGATTCACGCCGGCCGAACGATAGCCGCGAAAACGGTCGGCCTCGACCGAGGTCGGGTTGGCTTCGAGGGTGATCTCGGCTTTCGGGTCGATTTCCCAGTGCTTGGCGATGGCGTTGAGGATGCCTTCGACCGAGCGCGGATCCATCAGCGAGGGAGTGCCGCCGCCGAAGAAGATCGACTGCACGACGCGGCCCGGCGCCTGTTTGGCGAAGTAGGCGATCTCGCGCTCGTAGTCGGCGACATAGGCCGCCTCGTCGAACGGGCCGCGATGGACGTGGGAATTGAAGTCGCAATACGGGCACTTGGCGGCGCAGAACGGCCAATGAACATAGACGCCGAACAGCCCGTTGGTGCGCGGATCGTGGGAATTGTGGCCCTCAGTGCTCAACCGCGCCTCCCAGAACATCGTTGACGAAGAGGCCGAACGCGCGGGCGCGGTGGCTGAGGCCGACCTGTCCCGGTGCCCAGGAATGCTTCATCTCGGCCGGCATCTCGCCGAAGGTGATGTCAAAACCCTGCGGCATGAACACCGGGTCGAAGCCGTGGCCCCGCTCGCCGCGCGGCGGCCAGACGATGGTGCCATCGACCTTGCCGACATAGAGCTGGTCGCGCCCATCCGGGTGGGCGAGGCACAGCGTGGCGTTGAAGGCACCCTTGCGATCGCCCGGCTCAACAGCCCCGGCCGCCTGCAGCGCATCCTCGACGCGGCGCATGCCGACGGCAAAGTCGCGGCCGTTCGGGGTTTCGGCCCAGTTGGCGGTGTAGACGCCCGGCTTGCCGCCGAGTGCATCGATCGAGAGGCCCGAATCGTCGGCCAGCGCGATCAGCCCGGAGGCTTTCGCCGAGGCGTGGGCCTTGATCCGGGCGTTATCGACGAAGGTGGTGCCGGTCTCGTCGGGCTCGGGCAGGCCGAGTTCGCCGGCCGAGACGATGTCGAGCCCGAATGGGGCCAGCAGTTCCTGGAATTCGCGCAGCTTGCCCGCATTGTGGGTCGCCAGCACCAGCCGGTCGCCGCGCCGCAATGTGAGCTTGTCCGCCATTACGCGAGTACCGCCTGTTGTATCGCCGTCAGTTCGCCAATGCCTTTTTCGGCCAGCGTCATCAGGCTGTTGAGCTCGTCGCGGCTGAACGGCACCTGCTCGGCGGTGCCCTGGATTTCGACGAACTTGCCGCCGCCGGTGAGCACGAAGTTGGCGTCGGTGTGGGCCTCGACATCCTCGAGGTAGTCGAGATCGAGCACCGGGGCGCCACGATAGATGCCGCAGGAGATGGCAGCGACCGAATCGCGCAGCACCACGCCCTTGGTGAGCTTGCGCTCCTCGAGCCAGCGAATCGACTCCACCAGCGCCACATAGGCGCCGGTGATCGACGCCGTGCGGGTGCCGCCATCGGCCTCCAGCACGTCGCAGTCGATGGTGATCTGGTTTTCGCCCAGCGCCTGCATGTCGACGACCGCGCGCAGGGCGCGACCGATCAGGCGCTGGATTTCCTGGGTGCGGCCGGTCTGCTTGCCGGCGGCAGCCTCGCGACGGTTGCGGCTGTCGGTGGCGCGCGGCAGCATGCCGTATTCGGCGGTGACCCAGCCCATGCCCGAACCGCGCCGCCAGCTGGGCAGCGTGGTTTCGACCGAGGCGGTGACGAACACCTTGGTGCGCCCGAAGGTGACGAGGCAGCTGCCTTCGGCCTTCGGGGCGACATTGCGTTCAAGGGTCACGGCCCGCATCTCGTCAGGCTGGCGTCCGGATGGGCGCATCAAATCACTCGATATAATTGGCGTTAACCGCCTCTTAACCCTCGCGAGGGGTGGGAACAAGCTTGCGGCGCTTGGCGGACCACCGCTTTCGGCCTAAATGGTGAATATGGCAGATCGCGGAAGAGCTCCCGAAGACGTGCTGGCGGTGCTGAATTCCCGCAGCCAGGACATTTTTCGCAAGCTGGTTGAACGCTACCTCGAAACCGGCTCGCCGGTCGCCTCACGCGACCTGGCTCGCATGCTGAGCACCGGGCTGTCGCCCGCCTCGGTGCGCAACGTGATGGCCGATCTCGAGGATCTCGGGCTGATCGCCGCTCCCCACACGTCGGCGGGCCGCCTGCCGACGCAGCAGGGGCTGAGGTTCTTCGTCGACGCCATGCTGGAGGTTGGGGCGGTCGACGAGGCAGAGAAGGCCCAGATCGCCCAGCAGATGCACGCACCCTCGGGGTCGAGCGGCATCGAGGAGCTGCTTACCGAAGCGAGCCAGCTGCTCTCCGGCCTGTCGCATGGCGCTGGCGTGGTGATCGCGCATAAATCCGACCTCATCCTGAAGCACATCGAGTTCATCCGCCTCGATGCCGAGCGGGCCATGGTGGTGCTGGTGGGCGACGATGGCACGGTGGAGAACCGCGTGCTGCCGCTGCCGGCCGGCCTGACCGCCAGCACGCTGACGCAGGCGTCGAACTACCTGGCGCACCTGGCGGTGGGGCGAACGCTGGCCGAAACGCGCAAGGCGATCCAGCAGCAGCGCGAGGAAACGCTGCACGAACTCGACGAACTGAGCCGCAAGCTGGTGGAGGCCGGGCTGGCGACGCTGGCCGATTCGGGCACCGCCTCGCCGCCGACGGTGATCGTTCGCGGGCGCGCCAACCTCATCAACGACACCATGGCGTCCGAGGAAATCCACCGGGTGCGACAGTTGTTCGACGAGCTGGAAAGCCGCGAGGGGCTGATCGACCTGCTCGGTGACGCCGAGAAGGCGCAGGGGGTGAAGATCTTCATCGGCTCGGAGAACAAGCTGTTCTCGCTCTCGGGGTCGTCGGTGATTCTCTCGCCCTACAAGGACGCCAACCAGAAGGTGGTCGGTGTGCTCGGCGTCATCGGGCCGACGCGGCTGAATTATGCACGGGTTGTGCCGGTGGTCGACTATACGGCCAACGTCATCTCGTCGATCATGAGCCGCAAAGGCTGAGGCGGAAAACAAGCAAGGGTTGAATCTTCCGCCCCATTGTCCGATATCGGGGCCAGTTCCCGCCGCCACAGGCGGCCTATTTTTCCCAGGCCAGTGATGAACGACGATACCAGCAAGCCCGAGGACAACAAGCCGACGCCCGAGGCCGCGAACGATGCCGCGCCCGACATGCAGGCCGACGCCACCAACGACGCCGAGGCCGATCCGGTGGAGACCCTGCGGGCCGAGAACGCCGAGCTGCGTGACCGTCTGCTGCGCTCGGTCGCCGACATGGAGAACCTTCGCAAGCGCACCGAGCGTGAGATCGGCGATACCCGCTCCTACGCCATCGCCGGCTTCGCCCGCGACATGCTGACCGCCACCGATTCGCTGTCGCGTGCGCTGATGATGCTACCGCACGAGGCCCGCGAAGCCGCCGACGCGACCACCAAGTCGCTGATCGAAGGCATCGAAATGACCGAGCGCGAGATGCAGCGGCTGCTCGCCAAGCACGGCGTCAAGCCGATCGAGGCCGAGGGCCAGAAATTCGATCCGCACAAGCACCAGGCGATGTTCGAGGTCCCCGACCCGACCCGCCCGGAAGGCACGGTGGTGCAGGTGGTGCAGGCCGGCTTCGCCATCGGCGACCGCGTCCTCCGCCCAGCCATGGTCGGCGTCGCCAAGGGCGGCGGCGCGACGGGCCAGCCAGCCGAGGGCAGCATCGACAAGAGCGTGTAAGGTTCCTGCCGATCAGCTATGACCAAAGGGCGCTTCGGCGCCCTTTTTGTTTACCGGGGGTATACGATGGACGGTCTCTACGACGATGCCGAACTCTATGACCTCGTATCATCGCCCGACCCAGCAATGGAGCGCTTCTACCTCCAGGCCGGCGGGCCGGGCCAATGCGTACTCGAACTTGCGTGCGGCACCGGGCGATTCGCCTTGCCGCTGGCGCGAAGCGGGGCAGAAGTGTTGGGCGGGGACCTGTCCGAGACGATGCTGACCCGGGCGCGCGCCGCAGCGGCGGGTAGCGGCCTCGACACCACCTTCGTGCGGCTGGATATGCGCGACTTCGATCTACGCAGGACGTTCGACTTCGCCATCGTTGCAGCCAATTCGCTGATGCACCTCCACACGCACGAGGATTTTGCCAGAACGTTCAAGGCCATCGGACGTCACCTGGCGCCCGGCGGCAAGGTATTGTTCGACGTCTTCGCGCCGAGCCTTCGACTCCTGACACTTCCGCCCGGCCATCGTGAGCCGCTCGGCATGTTCCAGCATTCAGGCCGGGGCAAAGTTACAATCGAGGAAACCATCGCATACGACGCGGCGACCCAGGTCATGCGGACGGACTGGTACTGGTCAACAGCCGAGCAGCCCGATTTCCGGCGCACGTCACTCGAACTGCGTCAGATTTTCCCGCAGGAGTTGCCCCTGCTGCTGGGCCTCGGCGGCCTGAAGCTCGCCGAGCGCTACGGCGATTTCGACAGAAGCCCGTTCCAACCGGCCAGCTTGCGGCAGGTCCGCGTCGCCGTCAGGGCGTGACCAGAATCGGGCAGGTCGTCGTCACGTCGTAGGGCGCTGTGGGTGACGCGAGTTCGGCGAGGGCGCGGGCGGCGTAGGTTTCGATCAGGTCGTCGGTCGCCGGGGCATCCAGGCCTGCGGCAGCGAGAAGCGTCGCGGCGCGGTCGAGCAGCTGGTCGGACCATTGCTGATAATCGTCGGACTCGGCGGCGTTGCCGGCATCGGCGGCATCGGCAGCCAGCCAGTAGAAGGCGCTGCCGCACCAGAGCAGACGCTCGGCTTCGGGCGGAACGTCGTCGGCCGCCCGCACCGGGGCGACGACCGAAACCAGAAGCAGCACCAGCAACAGGCAGCGCATGGGATGTTTCCTCAGGCGATGTCGCCGGCGACGATGCGGTTGACGCCGGCCGCGTTCATGTCAGCCCAGGCCTGGGCCAGCGACCCGCCGTTGTCGATGGCGCGGCAGGCATCTTCGATCACATAGGTCTCGAAGCCGGCAGCGCGGGCATCGAGTGCGGTCCAAGCGACGCAGAAATCGGTGGCGAGGCCGACGACGAACAGCCGCCGGATACCCCGCTCCCGCAGATAGCCCTCAAGGCCGGTCTTGGTCTTGCGATCCGCTTCCTCGAAGCCGGAGTAGCTGTCGATCACCTCGTGATAGCCCTTGCGGATGGTGAGCTGGCTGTGCGGCAGCTCGATATCCTTCGAGAACTGCGCCCCATTGGTGTCCCAGACGCAGTGGTCGGGCCACAGCACCTGTGGGCCATAGGGGAGGCCGATCACGTCGAAGGGCTGGGTGCCCGGGTGGCTCGAGGCAAAGGATATGTGGCCGGGCGGGTGCCAGTCCTGCGTCATCACGACGTTGTCGAAGCGGCGGCCGAGCCGGTTGATCGGGATGATGATCTTTTCGCTGCCGGTGACGGCCAGGCTGCCGCCCGGCAGAAAATCGTACTGCAGGTCGACTACGAGCAGGAGATCATCGGGGCGCGGAGTGATCGGCATGAGGCGTTCCTATTGCCCGAGCAGGGCTTTGCAATCTTCGAAACTGGGCGACTGGTCGCTGTCGTTCCAGCTGCCGCCATTGACGACGCGGGACACGCTGGCCTCCAGCTTCTGCCGGTAGGCGAGGAGGGCCGGGTCGGAGTAGCCCGACTCAAGATAGATCGGCAGCGCGCGCTGAATGAGGCGGTGTGCGCCCTCTACATAGGGCTCTGCCATGGCAAGCTTTTCGGGCGAAGCGTCGGCCGGCTCGTCGGCCACCATCAGTTCGAACGCCGTACCGCACCAGAGATCGCGTTCGGCATCGGGCGGGACCTCCTGCGCGAAGGCGGCAACAGGCGCGAGAACCAGCAGGAGAGCGGGCAGGTAGCGCATCGGCAAGTCAATCATCCCGGTCGGCAGCATCCGATTTTAGACCACAAGGGGTAAACGGACCACAACCGTTTGCCACTTCGAGAAAGCGTCGGAAGCATTGGCTAACCAGTCGCGCAGCCAGTCTTGAAGCGAAATCGGCTAAAATGCTAGGCACGCCCGGTGGTCCGGCTGTTCGGAACACATCATGGGGGATTCCTTTGAATCTGAAGATTTGCGGCGTGCTCGCCGCCATCGGCCTCGCGGCCACGCCTTCGGCCTCGTTTGCCGAAGACCTGACTTTCGTCCTCACCAACGCCTCATCCTACCCGATCAAGAGCTTCTTCAGCTCGCCCGCCGACGTGGACAACTGGGAAGAAGACGTGTTCGGCGAAAACTACCTGCCGTCGGGCAACCAGGTGAACGTCACCATCGGTGATGGCCGCGAGCAGTGCATCTACGACCTGAAGTTCGTGCTCGAGGACGATTCCGAGTTCATCGAGAGCGGCGTCGATCTGTGTGAACTGGGCGAGTACACGCTGTCGGATTCGCAGTAGGCGGGCAGAGGGCCAGCAGCGCTCCTCAAAACACCGGGCCGGCGCTCCCCAGGGGACATGCCGGCCTGACCAACGTGCCTCCGGAATTTCCGACAGCCAGCTTGCACCCCCCCAGACCCCCTCCTATATAGCCCTCAAGGCCCGGCAACGGGTCAATCGAAGTTTATCTCAACAACGGGAATCCGGACTCCCGGCCGCGGGGTCAAGGAACTGCCGACAGGGGTTCCATCCGGTTTCGCCAGACAAAGAGGCAGGACATGGGTAAAGTAATCGGTATCGATCTCGGTACGACCAACAGCTGCGTTGCCGTCATGGACGGCGCGACTCCCAAGGTCATCGAGAATGCCGAAGGCGCGCGTACCACGCCTTCGATGGTGGGTTTCACCAAGGACGGTGAGCGCCTGGTCGGCCAGCCGGCCAAGCGCCAGGCGGTCACCAACCCCGAAGGCACGCTGTTCGCGGTCAAGCGCCTGATCGGCCGGCGCTACAACGACCCGATGGTCGAAAAGGACAAGGGCCTCGTGCCCTTCAAGATCGTCCAGGGCGACAATGGCGACGCGTGGGTCGACGTCAATTCCAAGAAGTACTCGCCGTCCGAAGTGTCGGCGATGATCCTCACCAAGATGAAGGAAACCGCGGAGTCGTATCTCGGCGAGCCGGTCACCCAGGCGGTGATCACGGTGCCTGCGTATTTCAACGATTCGCAGCGGCAGGCCACCAAGGACGCCGGCAAGATCGCCGGCCTCGAAGTGCTCCGCATCATCAACGAGCCGACGGCGGCAGCGCTGGCCTACGGCCTCGACAAGAAGAATACCGGCATGATCGCGGTCTATGACCTCGGCGGCGGCACGTTCGACGTGTCGGTGCTCGAGATCGGCGACGGCGTGTTCGAGGTGAAGTCGACCAATGGCGACACCTTCCTCGGCGGCGAAGACTTCGACATGCGCCTCGTCGACTACTTCTCCGACGAGTTCAAGAAGGACCAGGGTATCGACCTGCGTAAGGACAAGCTTGCGCTGCAGCGCCTGAAGGAAGCGGCGGAAAAGGCCAAGATCGAGCTCTCGAGCTCGACCCAGACCGAAGTCAACCTGCCCTTCATCACCGCCGATGCCTCGGGCCCGAAGCACCTGACGCTGAAGCTCACCCGCGCCAAGCTGGAAAGCCTGGTCGAGGACCTGATCCAGAAGACGGTCGATCCCTGCAAGCAGGCCCTCAAGGATGCCGGCCTTTCGGCCGCGCAGATCGACGAAGTCGTGCTGGTCGGCGGCATGAGCCGCATGCCCAAGGTGCAGGAAATCGTCAAGCAGCTGTTCGGCAAGGAGCCGCACAAAGGCGTCAACCCGGATGAAGTGGTCGCTATGGGCGCCGCCATCCAGGCCGGCGTGCTGCAGGGCGACGTCAAGGACGTGCTGCTGCTCGACGTGACCCCGCTGTCGCTCGGCATCGAGACGCTGGGTGGCGTGTTCACCCGCCTGATCGACCGCAACACCACGATCCCGACCAAGAAGAGCCAGACGTTCTCCACCGCCGAGGATTCGCAGTCGGCAGTGACCATCCGGGTCTTCCAGGGTGAGCGCGAAATGGCGGCGAACAACAAGCTGCTCGGCAACTTCGACCTTGCCGGCATTCCGCCCGCACCGCGCGGCGTGCCGCAGATCGAAGTGACGTTCGACATCGACGCCAACGGCATCGTCAACGTCTCGGCCAAGGACAAGGGCACCGGCAAGGAGCAGGTGATCCGCATCCAGGCCTCGGGCGGCCTCAGCGACGCCGACATCGAGCGCATGGTCAAGGAAGCCGAGGCCAACGCCGAGGGCGACAAGAAGAAGCGCGAGGCGGTCGAGGCGAAGAACCAGGCCGAATCGATGGTCCACTCGACCGAGAAGTCGCTGAAGGACTATGGCGACAAGGTTTCGGCCGAGGACAAGCTGGCGATCGAGACCGCGCTCAACGACGTGCGCAATGTGCTCGAGAGCGACGACGCCGAGCAGATCAAGGAAAAGACCGCGGCACTGGCCGAAGTCTCGATGAAGCTCGGCGAGGCCATGTACAAGGCGTCGCAGGCGGAAGCCGAGGCCAAGGCTTCGGGCAGCGACCAGGCGGCCGACGACGACGTCGTCGATGCCGAGTTCGAAGAGGTCAAGGACGACAAGAAGTCGGCCTGATCCTGACGGCGTGAATTGCGAAAGGCCCGGAGCGATCCGGGCCTTTCTGCATTTCGGGAGTCTTCTCCGGGACACTGGCCTTGATGCAGTGGCGCCGTTTCACGTGAATCCGGACCCGGCAGCTCTGCTGCTTCACCTCGAAATCGCCATCGGCCTGCCCAACTCTCTTCACATCGCGCGCTACAGTCGGCGGTCTTCGAGAGGGGTGCCCGAACCGTCAGCGGCGGGGCGCCTGCGGGGGATGTGCGGGTCTGGGGTCGGACCGTGGCATCCGGGTTGGCAATTGAAGAGGACTTCGCCATGACATCGGTGGAAGTGCGCGCGTTCGCTGCCAATGGCGGGCGGGATGAAATGGCGCCGGACAAACCGGCGGCTGAGCGGCTCGATGCCGACATGCGGCATGTGCTGTCGATCCTGGGGCAGATGGGCGGCAAGCCGATCGAATCGCTGCGGACGCCCGAGGCGCGGGCGCAGCCACGGCTCGACATGGCGCTGCGCCGCATCCTGCGCGACAGCCACGACGATCAGCAAATCAACATGGAGATGCGGCTGATCGCCGGCCCGGCCGACGATATCCGCGCGCGGATCTACACGCCGCAGGCCGAGGCCGGCGCGCCGCGACCGCTGATCCTCTACTTCCACCCTGGCGCCTTCGTGCTCGGCGATGTGGACCACTTCGACGCCACGCCGCGCGGTCTGGCGCAGCGAACGGGGGCGGTTGTCGTATCGTCGCACTACCGGCAGGCGCCGGAGCACCGCTTTCCGGCGGCGCATGAGGATGCGTTTGCTGCCTGGAGCTGGCTCGGCGAGCATGCCGCGAGCCTCGGCGCTGATTCAAGCCGGATCGCGGTGGTCGGCGAGGGGTCGGGCGCCAACCTGGCGGTCAACGTGGCGCTGAAGGCCAAGGCGCTGGGCGGGAGGCGGCCGATCCACC
>QLAH01000140.1_pt1 | contig 62943 bp, 74 predicted proteins | sample 4693081 | NCBI WGS metagenome assembly QLAH01 (sample SAMN09425401, study PRJNA476045) | Lake water metagenome, whole genome shotgun sequencing project. | reverse complement strand
CGGCTCATCGCAACCTGGGGCTGAAGTCGGTCCCAAGGGTTGGGCTGTTCGCCCATTAAAGCGGTACGCGAGCTGGGTTCAGAACGTCGTGAGACAGTTCGGTCCATATCCGGTGCATGCGCAGGAACATTGAGAGGATTTCTCCCTAGTACGAGAGGACCGGGAGGAACGCACCTCTGGTGTACCAGTTATCGTGCCAACGGTAAACGCTGGGTAGCCATGTGCGGAGAGGATAACCGCTGAAAGCATCTAAGTGGGAAGCCCACCTCAAGATGAGTGTTCCCATGGCGTTAGCCAGTAAGGTCACGGGAAGAACACCCGTTGATAGGCTCTACGTGGAAGCGTGGCAACACGTGAAGCGAAGGAGTACTAATAGACCGAGGGCTTGACCATCAACGAGCTCAGAGCTTTGTGATCCAGAGCAACCAGCGGAAGCTGTCAGCCGAAAGGCTAGATAGCGGAGTATGGTTGTCAGCCTATGCAGTTCTCAGGGTTCAAGCGGCCAGCGATGAGCTGGTAGCAGAACCTGAAGGAGAAGAAGCTATCCTGGTGTCCATGGCGCTGTGGTCCCACCCCGATCCATCTCGAACTCGGGCGTGAAACGCAGCAGCGGCGACGATAGTTGGGGGGTAGCCCCCTGCGAAAATAGCTCGATGCCAGGTAAAACTTTTCCTTACCTTCCGGATTCTGGTTGGTTTCCCTCCAAGGGGAAGCTGCCCGATCGGAGGACGAGAAAGCCACCCGCAAGGGTGGCGTTTTTGTTGGTTGCTTTTTGGGGTTATAGACCGCCGGGCTCAGGAGCGGTGGACATGCACCTGCAGCCATTGGCCATCGAAGCGCTGCCAGATCCGGGTTTCACAGCAGCGCGATGTCTGGGAAATTCCGCCCTGCCAATGCTGGGTGAGCCTCGTGTAGCTCACAACCACGGCATCGTTGCCGAGCCAACGCAGGTGGGGACGAGCCATTGTCACCTGGGCCCTGCTGATAGGCACATCGACTGCAGAACCAGGCTGCTGGAAGTAGAAGTGGTGAAACGCCAGACCCTCGGCAAGAACACCTTCGGTTTCGGCTTCGAAGCAACTGAGGTCGCTGTGGCAAAAACTCGCGTAGGCATTCCAGTCTCCAAGTACCACACTCTCGAGCATGGCCTGGTTGCGTTCGAGGATCTCCTGATCCTGCGTGACTGCGCTCATGGCTTGGCGTTCAGCTGTTCGTAGGAATAGATCACCCTATAGGGACCAGGGTCGTGTTCGGGATTGCCTGCACGGTCGCTGAAGAGCACGTTCATGCCTGCGGCATCGGCGGCCTTGAGCTCGGCTAGGGCATCGCTGATGAATAGGACGTGGCACCCATCGCAGCCCAGCTTTTCGGTGATTCTTCTGTAGCTTTCTGGTTCCTTCTTCGCTCCCGTGCGTGTGTCAAACCACTGCCGGAAAAGGGGACGTAGATCGCCGGCTGGTGTGTGGGCGTAAAGCATCTGCTGAGCGGCCACCGAACCTGACGAGTAGACAGCCAGGCGGATTCCATTGGCCTGCCATCGGCGGAGGGCCACCGGTACATCGGGGTAAAGGGGCGCGAGCAGATCCCCTCGGGCATAACCCTGCTCCCACACCAGCCCCTGCAGTTCCTTGAGGGCCGCCAGCTTGCGATCCTCACGGATCAGCCATTGCAGATAGGGCAGGGTTGCCAGTGGGCCCTCCTGGGTTTTGCCATGATTCCGCAGCTCTGCGGCGGCAGGATCCGGATCCGCCTCCCAGGCGTCGGCGACTTCCTGAAGGAGGGTCTGAACCTCTGGCCGCCCCGCGGAAGTCCGAAGGAAGCTTTCCAGATGTTTGCTGGCATAGGGGAACAAGGTGGCTGCCACGAATGACACCGGACAGGTGGTGCCTTCGATGTCGAGCACCAGCCATTGAATGCCCTCGAGGTTTATTGATCTGGCTTGCGGATCGTCCGGGAGCCGTGCTGATTCCATCCCTGAAGTTGCTGCGGAGAGGGGAGCGGTGGGATCGTTCATCGCTTGGCCCCAGTGAGCGCCTTGAGCAACATGCGGCGCCATTGCTGCTCCAGCAGGAACTCGAGGATCTCGAGATGGCGCATCGCCGTGGCCAGATCCCGCCCCCAGGCATAGAGCCCGTGACCGGCGATCAGCAGACCGTGGGGAGCCGCTGCCAGATGAGGCCGTGCCCGCTTGCTGAGGGCCTCCAGGTCCTGATCGTTGGCCAGGACCGGCACTTCCACCTGTGTGGCATGGGTGGTGACCCCTTCCAGCCCCTTCAGCATCTCCAGGTCATGGAAGATGACACGACCGGCTGTGCCGGGTTCCGCTGCCGAAACGTCGGCCTGAGGGGCGTGGTGGGCCGAAAGCAGGGTCCCACTCTGGGAATGGGTGTGCAGCACAGCTCCGGCCTGCGTGATCTCCACGATCGCCAGATGCAGCAGGGTTTCGGCGCTGGCGCGCCCCTGTCCGCACACCACGGTGCCCCGGCCGTCCACCTCGATCAGCTCCTCCGGGGCGACCCGACCCTTGTCCACGCCGCTGGGTGCCATCAGCAGCCGCAACGGCTCGTGGGAGAGCACGCAGCTGAAGTTGCCGCCGGTGCCGTCGCACCAGCCACGGCGATGGATCTCGGCCATGCAGGCGGTGAGCTGGCGGGAGGCGGCGCAACCCCCGCCCGTGCCGCCCGCGCTGGCTGAGAGGGGAGATGGAGATGGAGTCACGGCTGGCAGGTGGGACACCAGTGGCTGCTACGGCCTCCTACTCTCTCGCGCCGGATCGCTGTGCCGCAGCGCCGGCAGGGCTGGCCGGTGCGCCGATAGACCCAGGCCATCCCCCCGTAGTTGCCGTTGGTCCCCCTCAGATCGCGGAAGTCGCTGAAGGTGGTCCCGCCGGCGCCGATGCTCATCTCCAGCACGCTGACCAGGGCGTCGCGGATTCGGGCCAGCTGGGCCGGCTTCAGATCGCCGGCCGGGGTCTGGGGATGGATTCCGGCGGCAAACAGGGATTCATCGGCGTAGATGTTGCCGACACCTGCTACGAGCGACTGATCGAGAAGGGCCGACTTGATCGCCCGCTTCGATCCCTGCAGCCCGCGTACCAGATGGGCGACGTCGAAACCGGCCTCCAGGGGTTCGGGCCCAAGGCGGCTCAGGCCGGTGATCACCTCCTGGTCGGCGACGCCAGGCGGCACCCACCACATCTGCCCGAAGCTGCGGGTATCGACGAAGCGCAGTTCCTCCCCCTGCGTGGTGTGGAGGCGGACGCGGGTATGGCGGCAGGGGGGCGCGGGCGTGTCGAGCCAGAGAAACTGACCGGTCATGCGCAGATGCACCCCCCAGCGGCCGGCCGCACTGCCGTCGTCGTGCTGGAGGGTGGCCAGCAGATACTTGCCCCGGCGCTCCCAGGCCCCCACCTGACACCCCTCCAGGGCGAAGCGGAACAGCTCGGGATCGGCCGGGGAGGCGATGGCCCGTTCCCGCAGAACCTCCACCTTCTCAAAACGAACGCCGCGGACCTGCTGATCCAGGCCGCGGCGCACGGTTTCGACTTCGGGCAGTTCGGGCACGCGCCTGGGCTTCAGGCCTCAGGCCTTGTCGAGCTCGCTCTCGGCGAAGTTGTTGGTGTTGATGCCGCCCTCGGAGCCGCTGAAGCCGTTGTAGTTCACCTTGTCAAAGCGCACGACGACGGGGTAGCGGATGCCGGAGGTGTCGATCGAGGCCACCGTGCCGACCTCATTGAACCAGTAGGACTCGGGGCGCTTGATGCGAACTTTGTCGCCGCGGGAGATGGCCATCGCTGCGCTGAGGGATCGGGTGGCTTTCAGGGAGACGTTACCCGCAGTGCGGCGGCGCCAGGAGGCGGGTGTCACGATTCGTCGCCGGGTCGCGTGGCAGCATCCACTCCCCGTTGCCGGCCCGCCCATGGCTGTTCCCGAGCCGCCCGTGCTCAGCCTGGATCTGCCCGATCCGGAGAGGGAGGACATCAGCACGATGGAGTTCCTCGCCCGCCTCGAGGAGGCCTGGGCGGTGTGCGATCGCTTCGACCTCCAGACCGAGATCTGGCGTGGCCGCATTCTCTGTGCCGTGCGCGATCGGGAGAAGCGCGGCGGCGAGGGGCGCGGGACCGGGTTCCTTCAGTGGCTGCGCGAACGCGAGATCAGCAAGACCCGCGCCTACACCCTGATCCAGCTGGCGGAATCGGCTGACGCCCTGGTGGGCGAAGGGCTGCTGGAGCAACAGAGCGTGAACAACTTCTCCAAGCGGGCTTTTCTCGACACCGCCCATGCGGATCCGGAGGTGCAGCAGATGATCAGTGAGGCCGCCAACGAAGGCCAGCAGATCACCCGCAAACAGGTGAAGCGCCTGGCCGATGAGTTCACCGCCGCCACCAGTCCGCTGCTGCCGGAGGAAATCCGCCAGCGCACCGCCGACAACCTGCTGCCTCCTCGGGCTGTGGCGCCGCTGGTGCGTGAACTGGCTCGGCTGCCTGAGGCCCAGCAGGAGGACCTGCGGCAGGTGCTTCGGGAGGAGCCGGAGCTGGATCGGGTGCGCGATGTGACGCTCACGGCCCGCTGGCTGAGCAAGGCCTCCGAGGCCGGTGTGTCGGTGCGCGCCTTCCAGCAAGGCGATCTCGATCTGGAGAAGGCGATCCACGAGGCCCAGCGACTTGACGCTCTGGGGATCCTTTCCGATGCCGTTTACCAGGCCCAGCAGGTGGAGAGCGCCGTGCTCAAGCTGCACACCAGCTGGCGGCGCCTGGGTGGACTGCAGGAGCGCCTCTGGGTGGAGAGCGGCAGCAGCACGCCGCACCTGCGGGAGCTGATCACCGCGCTGCAGACCCTCAGCGGCACCACGATGCGGGTGTCCCTCGGTGAGCTGGCGGGGGGCAAACGGGTGCGGCTGCAGTTGGTGGAGGAATCGCCGGAGCAGCTGGACGCTCCGGCGCTGCCCTGAACGGGGGCCCGCGCGTGGGCGAGGCGGTGTCCGCCACATCTGGTGGGCGGTAAGGTCGGGGCGCCATTGCTGGGGTGAAGGGGGGTGGCGGATCCGCTGCGGCAGGCACTGGGACGCCACTTCGGCTGGGACGACTTCCGGCCCGGCCAGCGGCCCGTGGTGGAGGCCTTGCTGGCCGGTCGCGACTGCCTGGCGGTGCTGCCCACCGGCGCCGGTAAATCGCTGTGCTTCCAGCTCCCTGCCCTGGTGCGCGAAGGGCTGGTGCTCGTGATCTCGCCCCTCGTGGCCCTGATGCAGGATCAGGTCCACCAGCTCCAGCGCCGAGGGATTCCGGCCGCCTGCCTGCATCGAGGACTGGATCCCCTTGAGCGTGCCCAGCTTCAGCGCAGGCTGCGGGACGATCGCCTGAGGCTCCTCTACCTGGCTCCTGAGCGGCTGCAGGCGGAGGCCACCCGGCGCCTCCTGGAGGAACTGCTCGACTCGGGCCGCCTGGTGGCCGTCGCGGTGGATGAGGCCCACTGCATCAGCGCCTGGGGGCACGATTTCCGCCCGGACTACCGGCGGCTGGGCCAGCTGCGTTCCCTCTGCCCCGGCGTGCCGCTGGTGGCCCTCAGCGCCACCGCGGCCCCCCAGGTGCGGGCGGACATCATCCGCCTGCTCCAGCTGCGTCGACCCCTCCTGCAGGTGCGCTCCGCCCGGCGCACCAACCTCACCTACGGGATGCGTCGTCGGCCGGAGGATCCCCTGCCCCTGGTGCTCGAGGCCGTGGCCGAGGCGCGGGGGGCGGTGCTGATCTATGCCCGCACCCGCCGATCGGTGGAGGACTGGTCGGCCCGGCTCTCCGCCGCGGGAGTGGAGGCGATCGCTTATCACGCCGGCATGGACCCCACCAGCCGCCAGCTGGCTCTGGCCCACTTCCAGGACCACCCGTCGCCGGTGTTGGTGGCGACGGTGGCTTTCGGCATGGGGGTGGATCGGCCGGACGTGGGACTGGTGCTCCACCTCGACCTGCCGGCCAGTGCCGAGGGTTATCTGCAGGAATCGGGCCGGGCCGGCCGCGACGGTCTGCCGGCGCGCTGTCTGGTGCTGTTCGATCCGGCGGACCGGGTGAGCCTGGGTTGGGCGATCCGCTCAGCCGTGGTGCCCGTATCGGAGGGCGAGCGTATGCGGGAGGTGGAGCGGAGGGAGCAGGCCCAGCGGCAGCTGCGGCGGATCGAGGCGGTGGCCGAGGGAGAAGGCTGCCGGGAGCAGGCCCTGCTGCTGGTGGTGGGTGAGCTGGTCCCCCCATGCGGGCGCTGCGACAACTGCCTTGCGGCCCCGGAGCGACGCGACTGGTCGGGGCAGGCGGCTCACCTGCTCGTAGCGCTGGAGGAGCGCAGCGGTCGTGATCTGCGCAGCTTGGCGGAGGAGATGCGCAGTCGTCACGGCAGCGAGGAGGAGCGCTGGAGCTGGCTCGCCCGCCGGCTGGTGCAGGAGGAACTGGTGAGTGAGAGCGATGACGGTGCCCAGAGGCTCTGGCTGCGCTCCAGCGGACGCCATTACCTGCGCTCGCCCTGGCCGCTGCACTGGGCGGCCTGAGCAGGGCTCAACTGCGGGACTTGCAGAGATCCGTCACCAACTGGCGCTCGAAGTCGAGCTTGGGATCGTCCCAGGTGCTCCATTGCCCCTCCTGGGAGGTGGCGTTGAGCTTGCGGGCGCTGCAGTTGATCGCCAGGTAGAGCGACTGTCCCTTGCTGTTGAGCGAGGGGGCCACCAGGCTGCCGCCCATTGGCTGCCAGTTCGCCCAGTCCACCTGCAGAGGACCGTAGCTGCGCCAATCGGTGCGGGCCGCGGCCGCTGTTGCCGGCGCGGCGGTGGGTGCAGCGGTGGCTGCGGCAGCGGCAGCGGCACCGGTGGCCGGACGGGCCGGGCTGCTGGCGCGGGCGACGGCGGGGGACACGGTGGCCTGAGGGGTGGGGGCTGGCGTGCTGGTGGCAGGAGTGCTGGCGGCTGGGCGGGGTTCGGGGCGGGTTGCCGGGGCTGCGGCGGGGCTGCCCTTGAGCTTCAGACGCATGCCGGCTTCGACGTGGTTGGGGTTGCTGAGGGCGTTGATCGCCACCAGCCGGCTCACGGGGACGCCGTAACCGTCGGCGATGCCCGAGAGGCTTTCGCCCGGGCGCACCACGTGCACGCTCGCCGAGGGGTCGTAGCGGAAAGGCGAGGCCCCTCTGGCGACCCCGCCCTTGGCGGCCCCGGAAAGCTTCAGGCTCTGGCCCGCCTCGACATGGTCGGGATCGCTGATGCCGTTGATCTTCATCAGGGTGGCGAGACTCATCCCGCTGCGCTCGGCGATCTCGGAGAGGGTCTCTCCTTGGCTCACCTTCACCGTGCCCGGAGCTGCCCCGCCGCCACCGCCGCCGCCAGGCACGGTGAGCCGCATGCCGGTTTCCACGTGATCGGCATTCCTGAGGCCGTTGAGCTGCATCAGCCGCGACACGCTGGTGCCGTGCCGGTCGGCGATCTCGGAGAGGGTTTCGCCGGGGCGGACGGTGACCTGGCCCGCCAGCGCTGGCCATGGCAGCACCACGGCCAGGGCGAGTGTGACGAGGGTGCGGCGCATGGCGAAGGGGGGTAAGTGGCTGGCGGCACGTTAAGGAGCGGATCCCCTCTCGCCCAGCCCCCCCCCGCCGGTTTCATCCCATCAGGCGCTTCATCCAGCCCAGACGGCCCTCGTAGGGGGGATAGCGCAGGGGCAGATCCAGCCAGGTGGGATGGTTCAGCACGCTGCGCACCTGGCAGAAGGTGCGGAAGCCGGCTTCGCCATGGGTGCCACCCATGCCGCTCTCCCCCACCCCACCGAAGGGGAGCCCGGGCGCCGCCGCCTGGAGGATCACGTCGCCGTAGACGACGCTGCCCGAGCGGCTGCCCTGGAGCAGGCACCTCCGTTCGGAGGGCCCACCGCCGAAGAGATAGACCGCCAATGGACTGGGCCGCCGGCGCACCTGGGCGAGGGCAGCGTCGAGGTCCGGCACCTCGATCACCGGCAGCAGGGGGCCGAACAGTTCCTCCTGCATCAGGGGATCCTCCTCGGGGCGGTCCACCCGGATCAGGGTGGGTTCGATGCGTCGCCCGGCAGCATCGCTGCGGCCTCCCATCAGGATGCGACCCTCCTCCCGCGGTGCCTGAAGCAGGGCCTCCAGCCGCTCGAACTGCCGCCCGTCGACGATGCGGGCCAGATCGGGTGAGGCCAGGGGATCGTCGCCGTAGAGGCGCCGGCCCTCCTGCACCATCGCCTCCAGCAGGCCCCCTCGGATCCCGGGCTGCACCAGCAGGTGGTCGGGGGCCAGGCAGGTCTGGCCGGCATTCATCCCCTTGCCCCACACCAGCCGCCGCGCGGTGGGTACCACCTCGGCGTCGTCGAGCACGATCGCCGGACTCTTGCCCCCCAGTTCGAGGGTCACCGGCGTGAGGTGGCGGGCCGCGGCCGCCATCACCAGCCGGCCCACCCGGGTGGAGCCGGTGAAGAAGATGTGGTCGAACCGCTCCTCCAGCAGGCTCGCGCCCACGGCCGCATCGCCCGTCACCACCTGGACCACCTCGGGAGGGAAGTGGCGCTGCACCAGTGCGGCGATCACATCGGCGGTGCGCGGGGCATGCTCCGATGGCTTGAGCACGGCGGTGTTGCCGGCCGCCAGGGCGCTCACCAGGGGCCGCAGGCAGAGCTGGAAGGGGTAGTTCCACGGCCCCACGATCAGCACGCAGCCGAGGGGCTCCAGGTGCACCGCCCCCTGCCCCGGCAGCAGCCACAGGGGGAGGGGCACCGGCCGGGGCCTGGCCCAGCGGGCCAGATGGCGGCGGGTATGGCGCAGTTCGTGCCGAACGCTCACCGCTTCGAACCAGGCCTCCACCGGCGGTTTGCCCATGTCGTCGGCCAGGGCCTGGGGCAGCACCGCTTCGGCATCGCTCAGCAGGGCCTCCAGGTGCTCGAGCTGGGCCCGCCGCCAGGCCAGGGGCCGGGTGTCGCCCTCCTCCACCAGAGCGCGCATCGTCGCCACCGGTACCGCCAGCAGGGAGGGGCTGGAGGTGGGACTGGAGGGAGCGGCCGGCGAGGACATGGGTTGAGCCCTTTTGTGGCCCAGGCTGGCAAAGCTCGCCTTGATTCGCCCTTCAGCTGGACAGGTTGAAGGCCAGCTCGTTGGTAAGGATCAGCCTCTCGCCCAACCGGCGGGAGACGATTTTGTGCAACAGGATCGCGGCGGCCGGATCCTGCTCTTCCAGCCTGGCAAGGTCGGCGTCGTCGAGGGAGAGGGCGCAGACTCTGGTCCGGGCGATCACGGAAGCGGTGGTTTCCCGCCGCAGGTAAAAACTGATCTCGCCGATGCAGGTGCCTGGATCCATGGTGCGCAGGCGGATGGGTTGTTCATCCGGCCGGTTTCTGCGCTCCACGCTCACTCGGCCTGTCAGGATGAAATGCAGGCCAACGGGGGGTGAACCCTGCTGGATGATGATCGATCCCGGTGGCCATTCCCGGTGCTTCAGATAGCGGAGCAGTCGATCCCTGGCTTCCTGCTCCGCCGGCGTGAAGGCTTCGAGAAGTGAATCGATTCCATAATGCTCCTGGGGTAATGTGCCGGCATGGAAGGCCAGTAACTCGTTTTCGCAATACTCCAGTCCATGGTCGAGATCCTGAAACCAGTCGATCCCTTCCTGAATGCCTCCGAGCACATTGGCTTTCCTCAGGGCGTGGAGGATCTGTTGGCTGGGCGCTGTCAGAATCAGTTCCACGCTGTAGGAATTGCACAGTTTCTTGATGCGGCTTAAGGTGTTGATGGCTGAGGCATCGATGCCGCTGCCCCGCTTCATGTCGATCAGGACCCAGTGGGGATTCCTGTGGTCCCGCGATTCCAGGTGGCGGCCGATGGTCTGTAGGAGGCCGTGGGCGGTGCCGAAGAACAGGTGTCCCTGGAGGCAGAGGATCAGGATCGCGTCGCCATAGCGCTCGAGAACCTTGGTTTTTGCATCGTCGCGATCGACATTGCTGCGTCTGGTGCGCCCTGTGAGGATCAGCCGGATGGCGGAAATGCGGCTGTAGTCGAAGGTGAACAGGGCTACCGCAAGAATCAGCCCGAAAATGATCGCCGCCATCCATCCAGCCGCCAGCATCACCAGCAGAATGGCCAGAAGGATGGAATACTCCATCGCCGAGAGAAAGACTCTCTGGTCGACCAGCCAGTTCCCCAGAAGCGAAAGCCCGAGGAACAGCAGCAGTCCCCCGGTGATCGCATAGGGAATCTGATTCACCAGTCCCTGGCCGCCGAGCAGGGCCACCAGGCAGAGCAGGGAGGAGATCAACCCGGCGGAGCGGCCGCGCACCCCCATGTGCTGGGGCAGCGCCGTGGCGCTCAGGGAGTGGAAGCCCGCCGGACTGCCCACGCAGGCGGCCAGCAGGTTTGCGAGGCCGACGGCCTTGAGATCGCGGTTGAAGTCGAGTTCCCGGCCGATCGTCGCCTCAATGGCGCTGGCATTCATCAGGGTGCCGAGGCTGGCGATGAAGGCCACCGACAGCATGTCGGGAATCATGCGGCCCAGGCTGCCCCAGGCGATCCTGGCGAAGTCGGGCCAGCGGGCTGCCAGATCCCCGGGGGACAGGGCCAGAGCCTGGGCGGGGAGGAGGCCTGCCGCCCGAGCCTGGGCCAGATCGGAGCCGGAGAGGGCCAGCGCGCCGTGGAAGACCATCAGGCCGATCACCAGAAACGCCGGGATGGTCAGCCAGGAGCGGCAGAGCCTGGTGGCCAGAAACATCGCCAGGCCGAAGGCCACCCCGGGCAGCCAGAGGGGCAGCGAGGCGGCCTGCAGCAGCAGGGGCACATCCGAGGCCCCTCCGCCGCTGGTGAGCATCACGCTGAATCCACCCTTGGCGAGCAGCATGCCACTGCCGGCCACGAATCCTCCCAGGACGGGATAGGGCAGAAAGCGGAAGAGATTGCCGGCCCGTCCCACCCCCATCAGCAGGGAGAGGAGGCCGAACAGGAAGGTGGTGCCGGCGATCATCACCAGCACGGTGGCGAAGGGATCAGCCTGAGGATGGGTGGCCGGGAGCTGGCGGACCAGGCGGCTGCCGAGCAGGGCCAGGATCACGATCGGCAGCTCATGGGGCCGGCCCACGGTTCCTGGATACGATCCCGCCAGGGTGAGGACGAGGCCGATCACCACGGCGCCTGACAGAATCAGCAGAAACCCCAGGCCCATGGAGGGCGCCAGGGGCCCGTTGTACAGGAGTGTGGCGAAGGAGGCCTGGGTCAGGATCGTGAGGATCCCGACGGTCAATCCAGCGGAGAGTGACGCAGCGAGCCGATGCGCTCGGGGCGGCATGCGTGTTCACGTTCTCCAGAAGCGTCTGAACCCTACCGATGAGCGCCTGTCGCCTGGAATGCACAGAAGGTGTTCATGATGAACATTCTCTGGGGCTTCCAGGGGGCGGCAGCACCGCTCACGGGGTGGGGGAGCGATCGGTGTCCACGCCGCTGGATCCGGGCGAGCAGCCCTGCTCGTAGGCCCTGCGGCGGAGGCTGTCGAGAGCGGGGGAACTGGGGCCCTCGAAGGCGAACAGCAGGGCGGCGGCCAGGGATTCGTGGCGGCGCTGCAGGGCTTCTTCCACCGCCCGCAGCCACAGGTCAGCGTTGCTGCCGAGGCTGACCCGCAGGGCTTCATTGCGCGCCAGCGCTGTCGCCGGAGCCGCTTCCAGTTCGATGCTGGCCATGTGACCTTCGACTTGATCCATCGGCCGCAGCCGCAGCAGCATCTGCTCGCCGGGGCGCAAGGGGGGCAGGGGCCAGGGCAGTGGCCCCTGGATCGGCTCCAGCAGCGAGGCCTGACGCTGCCACAGCAGGCGACCGCCCCGCTCGAGGCGCACCTCCGCCAGCGGGTCGGCGACGAAGATCGTGGGCCGGGGAAGCGGCACCAGGGCGCGCACCCGGCCCCCCGCCTGCGGGTCGCCATGCGGGGCGAGGAGACAGAGGTTCACCTCGCCCACCCCGGAGGATGCGTCCGGAGCCCCCGCCAGCAGCAGCGGCATCAGCGCGGCGATCAGCAGCGCACGGGATCGGCTCGTCAACATGGTCGATCCACCGGAGTGGCAGGGAGGAGAGCCCGCGAGCCGACGGCCATAGGGAGCCGCGCCGGGATCAACGTAAAGAAGCCCTTGACGAGACTTGAACTCGTGACCTCTCCCTTACCAAGGGAGTGCTCTACCGCTGAGCTACAAGGGCATGTGGAAGGTGGGCCGGGTTGGATTTGAACCAACGTAGGCAGAGCCAGCGGATTTACAGTCCGCCCCCATTAACCACTCGGGCACCGACCCGAACCACACCCCAAGAACTTACCAGCCGGAGGGTCCCCTCCCTCTCTTAAGGCCCGCCTGTCCGGCTCCGTAGCATGGCCACCACTGGAGTCCGGTTCCCCGGGGGGGCTTCCACCCATGCGCGTCCTGCTGCTCAACGGGCCGAATCTCAACCTGCTGGGCCTTCGCGAGCCCGGTCTTTATGGCGCTGCCACGCTCGCCGATATCGAGAGGGAGCTCCAGGCCGAGGCGGTATCTCTCGGCGTGGAACTGGGCTGTTTCCAGAGCAACCACGAAGGGGGCCTGGTGGACCGCATCCACACCGCCCGCGGCGAGACGGACGGCATCCTGATCAACGCCGGGGCTTACACGCACACCTCGATCGCGCTGCGCGATGCCCTGCTGGCGGTGGAGATCCCCTTCGTGGAGCTGCACCTGAGCAACGTGCATGCCCGCGAACCGTTCCGGCATCGGTCCTTCCTGGCCGACAGGGCCGTCGGCGTGCTCTGCGGCTTCGGCCCCGCCAGCTACAGCCTGGCCCTGCGAGGCCTGGTCGGGCATCTGCGGGCCGCGGCGGTCGGGCGATGAACGCGGTGGCCGGGATCGTTGGCCCGGCGGTGCCTACCGCCATGGAGGTGCCCCAGCTGGAGGCGCCGGACAGCCCCACGGCCCGGGTGAAGTGGCTGGCCTGCCCCAGCAGCGCCCAGTGGCTGGAGCAGGCGATCGCCAGGCCCGATCTGGTGCTGATCGACCACGCCCACTGTGAGCGCAAGGCCGCCGGCGTGGCCCTGCAGCTCATGTTCCGCTATCCGGGCGATGCCGCTCTGGCGGCCGTGCTCAGCCCGATCGCCCGCGAGGAGCTCGAGCACTTCGAGCAGGTGGTGGCTCTGATGGAGCGCCGCAACCTGGCGCTGCGCCCCCTGCCCGCCCCTCCCTACGGAGCCGCACTGACTGCGCAGGTGCGACGCGGGGAGCCCGGCCGCATGCTCGACAGTTTTCTCGTGGCCGGTCTGATCGAAGCCCGCAGCCACGAGCGCATGGCCCTGCTGGCGGCCCACAGCCCCGATCCGGAACTGCGCGACCTCTACGATGACCTTCTGGCCAGTGAGGCGCGCCATTTCGGGGCCTACTGGCTGCTGGCCGAGCAGCGCTGCGGGCGGACGGTCACCGTGCAGCGCCTGCAGCAGCTGGCTCTGCTGGAAGCCGAGGCACTGGCGGGAGAACCGGCCGGAGCCGAGCGGGTGCGAATGCACTCCGCCGGCGTGGTGGCGGCGACGGCGCAACCCGCTGCCTGTCTTCCCTGACCATCCCGGTGGCCGCCCTTCCGCCCGTGGGGCCACCGGTTTTCGCTCCTGCCCTTACCGTGACCTCATCGGATGCTCCCGAGACAGCCCCATGTATGGCCTGGTCAATCAAGCCATCCGCGACATGATCCTGGTGAACCATGGAGAGGAGATCTGGGCGCGGGTCAGGCAGCGGGCCGAGCTTCAGGTCGACACCTTCGAGGGCATGGAGCCCTATCCCGACGACCTCACTCACCGGCTGGTGAAGGCGGCCAGCGACGAACTCGGGACTCCTCCTCATGCGCTCCTTCGGGCCATGGGCGAGTTCTGGGTGAAGTTCACCGCCGCCGAGGGCTATGGCCCCCTGATGGAGATAGCCGGCTCCAGCCTGCAGGAGTTTCTGCACAACCTCGACGATCTGCACGCCCGGGTGGGCGTCAACTTTCCTGAGCTGGTGCCCCCCAGCTTCGACGCCGAAGATCAGGAGGAGGGCATGATGCATCTGCACTACCACTCGAAGCGCCAGGGCCTGGCGCCGATGGTGATCGGCCTGGTGGAAGGCCTTGGCGATCGTTTCGAGACGCCGGTGGATGTAGCGCAGCTCGCCAGCCGCAGCGAAGGCGCCGATCACGACGTGTTTGCTGTGCGCTACGACCTGGAGTCGCCCCCGACAGAAGGCGGTCCCGATCTTCCATGAGCCTGGCCCCGTCGGCGGAACGTTTCCCCGAGCTGTTCCCCTTCCACTTGGTGGTGGACGCGAGCCTGACGATCCGCCAGCTGGGTCCTGCGCTCACCCGCCTGCTGGGACCCGGGGTCTGCGGGCAACCGCTCATGGAGCACGCGCGCTTCCAACGGCCTTTGCTGGCGGAATGCAGCCTGGCCGGTCTGGCCCGGGTCAGTCACAAGCTTTTCGTGCTGGAGTTGCTGAGGTCGCCCTTGCAGCTCAAGGGCCAGTTGCTGGTGGAGGAGCCCTACGCCTTTCTCCTGGGCACGCCTGTGTTGCACAGCCTCGACCAGCTCAGTGCCCTCGGGATCCGCCTCAGTGACATTGCCCGTCACGATGCGCTCGCCGATGCCATGGTGATGCTGCAGACCAAAGACATCACCATCACCGATCGTGTCCTGAGGCGCACCAGCGATCTGGAGCAGCTGGCCACCCGGGATGTGCTCACCGGCCTGGGGAACCGGCTGCTGTTCAACCGGGAGCTGGATGCTGCGTTGGAGGACCATCGGATCCGTGGTCGGCCCCTGGCGCTGTTGCTGCTTGATGTGGACCACTTCAAGCAGTTCAACGATGAACATGGCCACGTGACCGGGGATGCCTGTCTGCGGGCCGTCGCCCAGCGACTGGTGCAGCTGGAAGGGCGTGGTGGTCAGCGGGTCTATCGCTACGGCGGCGAGGAGTTCGCGGTTCTGCTGCCGGGAGTCGATGTTGTCGCGGCCACGCAACTGGCCGAGAGGGTCGTAGCCGGGTTCGCCGCCTCGCCGCTGCAGTTTCAGATCGACGGCAAAGCCACCCTGCTCAGTCCCCGCATCACCCTCAGTGCGGGCCTGGCCTGCTCCGATCACCGTGGAGGTATCGACCGGACCGCGGATCAGGAGGGCCCACTGAATGCGACAGCCTTGATCTCGAGGGCAGATGAGGCCCTCTATCAGGCCAAGAACGCCGGCCGCAGTCGGCTCGTTTGTGTCGGCTGAGGGGCCGCGGCCCACGCCCCCCGCTCAGCCGGCAGCGGCTGAGCGCTCACCATCCAGCAGCGGGTAGCGCTGGGCGATCGCATTGCCGGTGAAGCGGGCCACCCAGCCCTCGGGGTTGTCGAAGAAACGGATCGCGGTGAACCGCGGCCTCGGACCCATGTCGAACCAGTGCTTCGTGCCGGCTGGCACGCGGATCCAGTCGTCGGCCTCGCAGAGCACCTGCAGCACATCGGCGCCGATGTGCAGGCAGAACAGGCCGCGGCCCTCGACGAAGAAGCGCACCTCGTCCTCGCTGTGGGTGTGTTCCGCCAGGAACTTCTCCCGCAGGGCTTCGCGATCCGGATGCTCCGGCGTCAGGCGGATGGCATCGACGGTGGGATAGCGGCCCATGCCCTGCACCCGATCGATTTCTGGGGCATAGGCCGCCAGGATCTGCTCCGTGGTCGCCTCCCGGGACAGATCCACGCGCGCCGGCCAGCGTTCGAAGCCGATGCCACGCTTGCGAAGTTCTGCCGCGATCCGCTTCGGATCGTCGCTGGAGAGCGAGGGGAGGGGGAGGGCTTGGGCCTCCACGGGGAAGATCTGTAACTGACTCACCGCTGTGCCAAAGCCTTTTTCGCAGGTTATTTCCCCATGGAAGCTTGCCGCGGAGGCCGGTTCCTGGTTCGGACTTCCCTGATGAACCTCTCCCTCGGGTAAGGCGGGGACAGTCGCTGGCAGGCTGCCGGGGGCTGTGACGCAGCGAGGATGTGATGGTGCTGGATCGGGATCGCCGGACCGCGGCGGGAGTCGCGGCTCCAGGCCTGACGCTGGTGGGGGTGGGCCCCGGCGATCCGGATCTGCTGACCGTGGCGGCGGTGCGGGCGATCGCCGCGGCGTCGCTGGTGGCCTACCCCGTCGCCGAACCCGGAGCCGAAGGCATGGCGGCCCGCATCGCCGCGCCCTGGATTGCGCCTTCGCAACGCCACCGGCCGCTGCTGTTCCCGATGGTGGAGGCGGCCGAGCCCCGCCGCCAGGCCTGGCATGCCGCCGCCGATGCCCTGGCCGCCGAGGTGGCCGCCGGCGCGGCGGTGGTGCTGCTGTGCGAGGGGGATGCCTCGCTGTATGCCAGCTGCTCCTACGTGCTGCTGGCCTTGGTGGAGCGCCATCCGCACTGCCCGGTACGGGTGGTGCCGGGGGTCCCTGCCGTGGCGGCGGCGGCGGCGGCGGCCTCCACTCTGGGCATGCCCTGGCCGCTGGCGCTGCAGCAGGAAGGCCTGCTCATCCGGCCCACGCCGGACAGCCACGAGGAGCTCGAGCCCCTGCTCGACCAGGCGGCCGCCAGCGGTACGGTGCTGGCCTTGCTGAAGCTGGGGCGCCGTTGGCGCTGGGTGCAGCCGCTGCTGGCGGAACGGGGCCTGCTGGCCGGCGCCCTGTTCGCCCGCAGGGTGGGCTGGAGCGATCAGCTGCTGGTCGTCGCCGATCAGGTGCCGGTGGAGGCGCAGCCCTACTTTTCCCTGCTGCTGATCCGCCAGGGCTGGCCGGAGGTGTTGCCATGACCAGCGTTCTGCCAGACAGCCCTTCTGCCATGACGGCCATCGACTGGCTGGCGTTGGTGCATCCGGTGCTGATCATCCTGTTCGTGTACCCGGTGGTGGGCGCCACGATCCGGCTGGGGATCCTGGTGCGGGAGAAGCGCCTCGGGATCACCCGGCAGCCGGATCTGGTGCCGGTGGAACATGCCGCCCACGGTGCCTGGGTGACCGCTGGCGTGGTGGTGGCGGTGCTGATCGCCATGCTCTCTTCGCTGCTCGCGCACGGCTGGGCCTCAGGCGGTGTGCCTCGCCTGCTGGCGCTGGGACTGGTGATCGGCGGCACCCTGGCGGCCCTGTTGGCCCTGCTGCGGGTGCGGCGGGCCGCACTGCGGGCCGCATGCGCGCTGCTCTGCTGGGCCGGCCTGCTGGGTCTCGGCAGCCAGCCGGAGATCGGGCGCCTGTCGGACAACCCCTTCAGCGCCGGTTTCTGGAGCTCCCATTACTGGAGCGGCGTGCTGCTCAGCGGTCTGCTCCTGTTCACCACCGCGGCGCGCCCGGAGATCATCCGGCTGCCCCGCCTGCGCCGCCTTCACCTGACGCTCAACCTCCTGGTGATGGTGCTGCTGGCCGTGCAGGCGATCACCGGCACGCGCGATCTGGTGCAGATGCCTCTCATCCCGAAGACCCCGCTGGCGCAAAGATGTGATCCGCCGGCTTCCGGCTGCATGCAGACGCCTCGGTCAGCGATGCCGGCCCACTGAAAGCCCCCACGGCTGGCGGCTGAGGTCGGCTGAGGGGAGCCTCAGTGTTCTCCTGTGCTGATCTCCCCCCGCCCATCCAGCCGCTCCCCGGCCCGCTGCAGCAGCTCCAGCGCTTCCGCCGGCGTGGGAGCCCGCATCAGCGCGTGGCGCAGGCGGGCGGCACCCTCGAATCCCTGGCAGGTCCATCCCATGTGCTTGCGGGCGATCAGCAGCCCGTGGTCGCCCTTGGCCGCCACCAGCGCATGCAGCTGCTCGGCCGCCAGGGCGATGCGCTCGGCCGCCGGCGGCTCGGGCGGAACCGGCCGGCCGCTGAGGGCCGCGTCGATGCGGCCCACCAGCCAGGGGTGGCCCATGGTGCCCCGCCCCACCATCACCCCCTCGGCGCTGGTCACCTCCAGGGCCCGGAGGGCGTCCTCGGGGGTGTGGATGTCGCCGTTGGCGATCACCGGAATGCTGAGGGCCTGCCGCACCCTGCCGATCGCCTCCCAGTCGGCCCGGCCGCTGAAGCCCTGCTCGCGGGTGCGCCCGTGCAGGGTGAGCAGCCGGGCGCCGGCATCCTCAAGGGTGCGGGCGAAGCCGATCGCATCGGCGGAGTCGTGGCACCAGCCCAGGCGCGTCTTCACGGTGACGGGCACCTGCACCGCCGCGGCCACAGCCGCCACGATGCGGGCCGCCAGATCGGGTTCGCGCAGCAGGCCGCTGCCGCCGCCCTTGCGGGCGATCTTGCGCACCGGGCAGCCCATGTTGATGTCGATCAGGAAGGCCCCCTCGGCCTCGGCGCGGCGGGCGGCCTCCGCCATCGCCGCCGGACGGTGATCGAACAGCTGCACGCCGATCGGCCCGCTCTCCTGGCTGAGTTCCTCCACCTTCCCCCGGCCGAAGCCCAGTTCCAGGCTGGTGGCGTTCACCATCTCGGTGAACAGCAGCGCATCCGGCGCCCAGCGCCGCACCAGGCCGCGGAAGATGCGGTCGCTCACGCCCGCCAGGGGCGACTGCAGCACGCGGCAGCGCAGACGGCGGGCCACCCCGTTGCCCTCGAGGGTCAGGGGGCCGAGCAGGCGGGCGGGGGGGAGGGTGCTGATCATGGAGCGATCATTCTCGGATCCGAGGGCTGCCTCCCCCGTGTCGTCTGCCGCCGCCCCTTCCCCCTTCCCCCTCAGCCGCGCCCTGCTGGAGGCGGTGCTGGCCGATCGGCTCAGTGACCGCTTCGTGAGTGAACTGATCTGGTGCCGCCTGGGCTACGTCCCCGAGCCCGAGGGCGAAGGCTGGTGTGCCGGCCCGGGCACGCCTCCGGAGTGGCGGGAGGCCTTCCCCCGGGCGCCCCAGGTGATCGCCGAGCGGGCCGCCAGCGTCGCCCTCACCCGTTCCATTCCCAAGGTCTACAAACAGCTGCTGAAGGAACAACTGGGCTTCGCCGGCTATCGCATCGGCGAGCTCTACCCGCGGCGCACCCGCCGGGCCACAGCGGTGAACTGGCTGCTGGCCCATCTGGCGGAGCGGGGGGAGAGCCTGCCCGAGGCTGGTCCGCTGCCGGACCTGCTGCCGGTGCCCGCCGATCCGGTGACGGGCCATCCCGGCGATCCGCCGGTGGGCTGAAGCCGGCCGGAGGGGCGCGCGGTAGGGTCGATTCAGGAATCGCCGTGGAAGGAATAAGGCCTCTTGGCTCTGCCCGTTGTCGCCGTGATCGGCCGCCCCAACGTGGGCAAATCCACCCTTGTCAATCGTCTGTGCAGCAGCCGTGAGGCGATCGTGCACGATGAACCCGGCGTCACCCGCGACCGCACCTATCAGGAGGGGTTCTGGGGTGATCGCCAGTTCCGTGTAGTGGACACCGGCGGGCTGGTGTTCGATGACGACAGCGAGTTCCTGCCCGAGATCCGCGAGCAGGCCAATCTGGCCCTGGCGGAGGCCGCCGTGGCCGTGGTGATCGTGGACGGCCAGCAGGGCCTGACTGCCGCCGATGAGTCGATCGCCGAGTGGCTGCGCTTCCAGACCGTGCCGGTGCTGCTGGCCGTGAACAAGTGCGAGTCGCCGGACCAGGGTCTGGCGATGGCGGCGGAGTTCTGGAGCCTCGGCCTGGGCGAACCCTTCCCGATCTCGGCGATCCACGGCGCAGGCACCGGCGACCTGCTCGACAAGGTGGTGAACTTCCTGCCGGCCACTCCTGAGGAGGAGGGGGAGCCGCCGATCCAGCTGGCGATCATCGGCCGCCCCAACGTGGGCAAGTCGAGCCTGCTCAATGCCATCTGCGGCGAGAATCGGGCGATCGTGAGCCCGATCCGCGGCACCACTCGCGACACGATCGACACCACGATCGAGCGGGAGGGCCACACCTGGAAGCTGCTCGACACCGCCGGCATCCGCCGGCGCCGCAGCGTGGATTACGGGCCGGAATTCTTTGGCATCAACCGCAGCTTCAAGGCGATCGAGCGCTCGGATGTGTGCGTGCTGGTGATCGACGCCCTCGACGGCGTCACCGAACAGGATCAGCGGCTGGCGGGGCGGATCGAGGAGGACGGCCGCGCCTGCGTGGTGGTGGTCAACAAGTGGGACGCCATCGAGAAGGACAGCCACACCATGCCGGCGATGGAGAAGGAGCTGCGCGCCAAGCTCTACTTCCTCGACTGGGCGCCGATGCTGTTCACCTCCGCCCTCTCCGGTCAGCGGGTGACCGCCATCTTCCCGCTGGCGAAGATGGCGGTGGAGCAGCACCGCCGGCGGGTCAGCACCTCGGTGGTGAATGAGGTGCTGCAGGAGGCCCTGCGCTGGCGCACGCCGCCCACCACCCGCGGCGGTCGGCAGGGGCGGCTCTACTACGGCACCCAGGTGGCGAGCGGGCCGCCCAGCTTCACTCTGTTCGTCAACGATCCCAAGCTGTTCGGCGACACCTACCGCCGCTACGTGGAACGCCAGATCCGCGAAGGGCTGGGCTTCGAGGGCACGCCGATCCGGTTGTTCTGGCGCGGCAAGCAGCAGCGCGACGCCGAGCGGGATCTCGCCCGACAGCAGACGCGCGGTCGCTGAGCGGCATGGACTGGCTGAGGCAGCTGCCCATCGGGCAGTACGTGGATGAGGGGCAGGGGGAGCGCGGCAGCTGGCTGCGGCGTCTCGATCCCCGGCTCAAGTTCGCCTGGACCCTTGCCTTCCTGGTGACCCCGGTGCTGGCCGGCCCGATCTGGCGCCTGTCGCTGGTGGGGCTGCTGCTGCTGATCACCCTGGCCAGCGGCCTGCCGCTGCGGCTGTGGAAGCGGGGCGTGCCGCTGCTCCTGGCCCTGGCCCTGGCCGTGGGGCTGCTGGCGGCGCTGCTGCCGGCCGGCGGCGGTGCCCCCGGCACCCTGCAGCGCCCGCCGGAGGAGCTGCGGCTCGAGCCCGGCCCCGCCGGAACGCCGCCTCCGGCTCGGGCCGGCCTCCCCTGGGAGCTGGTGAACCTCGGCCCCCTGTCCCTGGGACCGGTGACCCTCGGGCCGCTAGTGGTGACCCGCAAGTCGGCCCAGCTGGGGCTGAACGGCGCCACTCTGCTGTTCACCCTGATCCACAGCGCCAACCTGCTGCTGCTCACCACCACGCCGGAGGAGCTGGTGTGGGCGATCGGCTGGTTCCTGCGGCCCCTGGGCGCCCTGGGCTGGCCGGTCGACCGCATCGGCTTCACGCTGCTGCTGTCGCTGCGCTTTCTCCCCCTCGTGCAGGAGGAACTGCAGAACCTGCTGCGATCGGTGGCCACCCGCTCGCTCAACCTCAAGGCCCTGGGCTGGAAGGCCTCTCTCGCCCTGGTGCTGGCCCTGGGCGAACGGTTGCTGGCCAATGTGCTGCTGCGTGCGGAACAGGGGGCCGAGGCGCTGATCGCACGCGGCGGACGGTGGCTGCCACCGGACCGGCTGCCCAGGCCGCCCGGTGGAGCTGGGGGCGCCGGGCTGCTGGCGGGCGGGTTTCTGATCCTGCTGCTCGCCCTGCGCTGGAGAGTCGGTGCTCTTTAATGGCCGCAGCCCGTCAGGCCACGTGAGCGCAGAGCGTTACCTCAACCACCCCACATTCGGCCTGCTCTACCGGGTGGCCCCTGTCGCCGACAGTCGGGATCTCTATGCCACGCTCTACGCCCAGCGCATCTTCTTCCTGGTCACCCTGCAGACCCGCGGCGCCACGTTCGAGGTGATCCCGCAGATGGATGCTCGCCACTACGCCGAGCAGAATCTCGCCCGCGCCCGCCGAGAGGGGCCTGAGGTGCATGCCCGCTGGCGGCAACTGTTCGATCAGACCTTCCTTTGAGCCCTGCCGGATGATGCCGCCCGGAGCGGAAGATCCGCTCGCCACCCGTCTGGCCGAGTTCCGCCGCCGGTTTCCCCCCCAGGCCAGGCTGTTGGCGGTGAGCAAGGGGCAGCCGGCCAGTTTGATCCGACGTGCAGCGGCCCTGGGCCAGCGCAGTTTCGGCGAGAGCCGTCTGCAGGAGGCGGTGGCCAAACAGGCCGAACTCGCCGACATCGCCCCCCTGGACTGGCATTTCATCGGCCGACTGCAGGCCAACAAGGCCCGCGGCGTCCTGCGTCATTTCGGCACGATCCATTCGGTGGACAGCCTGGAGCTGGCCCAGCGGCTGGCTCGGATCGCCTCCGAGGAGGGCCTTCGGCCGAACCTGCTTCTCCAGGTGAAGCTGCGCCCCGATCCGGCCAAGACCGGCTTCAGCCCCGAAGCGCTGCGGGCGGCCTGGCCGCGGCTGCGCCTCCTGCCCGCGGTGCGCCTCGTGGGACTGATGACCATCGCCCCACTGGGTCTGACGGCCGGCGAGCGGGAGACGCTGTTCCGGGAATGCGCGGAGCTGGCCGCCGAACTGGGGTTGCCGGACCTTTCGATGGGGATGAGTGGCGACTGGCCCGAGGCGGTGGTGGCCGGCAGCACCTGGGTGCGCCTCGGCACCGCCCTGTTCGGCAAGCGGTCGGCCCCTGAGCCGGGGACGGCCGGGCCGACGGCCCCGGCCTGAAAGGTTGCACCCCATTGCGTGAGACGCTATTCAAGTGCCAAGCATCCATCCTGAGGCTGTCCCTGTGTCGTTGTTTTCCCGCCTGCGTGCTGTCGTCTCAGGAGATGACTATCTCGACGGCGAGTACGACGACGAGCTGGAGTACGACACCGGCGAGATCGGCGAGACCGCAGGTGTGAATCAGGCCTCCGCCTCCCGCGCCTCCACGGCTCCTCTGGCTCTGGGCAGCGACTTCACGGCTGACGATCCCTTCGCCGGCACCAATGTGATCGGCCTGCCCGGCCTCTCCAGCGCCGTGGCTGAGGTGTATCTGATGGAGCCGCGCAGCTTCGATGAGATGCCTCGCGCGATCCAGGCGCTGCGTGAGCGCAAGACCGTGATCCTCAACCTCACGATGATGGAGCCGGATCAGGCCCAGCGTGCCGTTGATTTCGTGGCCGGTGGCACCTTCGCCATCGATGGCCATCAGGAGCGCGTGGGCGAGAGCATCTTCCTGTTCGCTCCCAGCTGTGTCACGGTCACCACCGCCGGCGGCGAGGAGGCGGCTTCGCCCACGGTGGTTTCCACCAACCGCAGCGGCGGCCTGGTGAGCGAAGTGCAGGAGGCGGCCCCGAGTCCGGCCTGGGGCCGCACGGATGCCCTTGTCTGAGGCGGCTGGGCCGGAGCGCCTCGGTGTGGTGGGCCTGGGCCGGATGGCCCGGGCCCTGCTGTTTCCGCTCCTCGATGAAGGGCTGATTGAGCCCGTCCGTGTGCGGGCCTGTGTCGCCAGCGAGGCAACGGTGCACCAACTGGCGGCAGCGCGTCCCGGGCTCGCGGTGAGTACCGATCCGGCCGAGGCCTGGGCCTCACCGGTGGTGATTCTCGCGGTGAAGCCCCAGCAGCTCGAGGTCGTGGCCGCCGCTGCCGGGCCTGCGCCGCCTGAGGGTCTGCTGATCTCCGTACTGGCGGGTGTGGGCCTGGAGCGCCTGCAGAGGCTGTTCCCGGGGCGGGCCTGTGTGCGGGCGGTGCCGAACACCCCCTGCCTGGTGCGGGCAGGTCTTACAGGGCTGGCCTGGGGAGAGGGGGTGGCCGCTGGTCCGCGTGAATGGGTGAGCCGGCTGTTCGCCCGTGTGGGAGAGGTGCGGGTGCTGCCCGAATCCCAGCTGGATGCGTTCCTGGCCCTCACCTCCTCCGGGCCGGCGTTCGTGGCGCTGGTGGCCGAAGCCATGGCCGATGGTGCGGTGGCGGCCGGCTTGCCCCGTGCCCTGGCCCATCACCTGGCCCACCGCACCCTGGCCGGAACGGCGGCGCTGCTGCAGGAGCAGGAACTCCATCCCGGCCAGCTGAAGGACATGGTGAGCAGCCCGGCCGGCACCACCATTGCCGGACTGCGCCAGCTGGAGCGGGCGGGGCTGCGCTCCGCCCTGCTGGAGGCGGTGCTGGCGGCGGCCGAACGCAGCCGGGAGCTGGCCTGAGGCCCCCCCCCTCCCTCAGTCCCCCCGTCCTCAGGCCGCTTCGCGCTTCTCGCCCAGGCGGGGTTCGGTGCCGGCCATCAGGCGCTGCAGGTTGCTGCGATGGCGCCAGACCACCAGCACGGTGGTGAGCACGGCCAGGGCCAGGTAGGCGGGCCGCAGGCCGCCGTTGCCGAACCAGCCGAGCATCAGCAGGGGCAGCGACAGGGCCGCCACCACGCTGGAGAGGGAGACGATGCGGCTGAGGGTCAGCGCGGTGAGGAAGATTCCGAAGCAGGCCAGACCCACCGGCCAGGCCAGGCCCAGCAGCATGCCCAGCCCGGTGGCCACCGCCTTTCCCCCTTTCCAGCCGAGCCACACCGGCCAGATGTGGCCGGCCAGGGCAGCCAGGCCCGCGGCCACCACCCAGCCGTCCACGCCCCAGTCGGGCGCCTGGAGGCCGGCCGGGGTGAGCAGCCAGCGGGCCAGCACCACCGCCAGGGTGCCCTTGAGCACATCCACCAGGAACACCACCAGGGCCGGCCCCTTGCCCACCACCCGCAGCACGTTGGTGGCGCCGGTGGAGCCGGAGCCATGGGTGCGGATGTCGATGCCGGCGAGCCAGCGGCCCGCCAGCCAGCCGCTGGGGATCGAGCCCAGCAGGTAGCCGGTGAACAGCAGCAGCGGAGGGAGCAGCAGGGTCATGTCAGAGGAGGTCGTCGTAGAGGGCGAGTTCGTCGGGGCCCGCCGCGAAGGCCAGCCAGAGGGGGAACTGGAGCACGGGGATGTCGATCGCCCGCTCGGCCGAATCGATCACGATGAAGGGCAGCTCCCCCCGCTCCTCGAGCCGGTCGGCCCGTTCGATCAGGGCATCGGGCCGCTCGAACAGCACGATGCCGCTGCTGGGGCCGAAGTCGTCGCGCGTGAGGCCCAGGCAGTCCTGCAGGCCGCGGCGCCACTCGCCCAGCCGCTCGGGCTGGCCGGCCAGCACCAGGGTCTGGAAGCTCTCGCCGTAGAGCTCGCCCAGGATGGCGATCGCTGCCGCCGTGACCAGGGCGTTGCGGGAGCGGCTGCCGGTGCTGGGCTGGGCGCCCCGCCCCCCCTGACCGAGGAACCAGTCGTCGAGCAGGGCCGCCCCGGAGGCCTCCAGGGTGCGGCGCAGCTGCCAGGGGTCGGCCTGGAAGTCGGGCTGTCCCTGGAAGCGCTTGAGCCGGGTGCGGATCAGCTCCTCGTCGGCGCTGAACAGGCCTGCGGCGGCAGGCGGCGCCGCCGTAGGGGCGTTCTCGCCGCCGGTGGTGCGATCGAGCGGGGATGGCTGCACCACCACCGGCTGGACCACCAGGTCCATCTGTTCGGCCGAGGCGGCCAGATCCTGCAGCGCGCCCACCAGGTACTCCTGGAAGCCCCGCACCCGGCGGGCGATCGCATCGGACTGGCCGGAGAAGCCGGCGGTGAGCTCCCCTTCCAGCTGGGCCCGCCGCTGCTCCAGCTCGGCGATCTCTTGCCGCAGCTGCTCGCGCCGGGTCCTGAGTTCGGTCAGGGCCAGGGTGAGCAGCTCCTCTTGGGGGGCGACGGCGGATCCCGGCTCGTGGTCTGAGCCTGCGGTCGGAACGTCGGCGGGGGATTCGAGGGGGGGAGGGGTCTCGGTCATTGCGGCGCGGCGGGGGCCTGGGCGGGGATGCGCTGCTCGAGCTGGCGCTTGAGCTCGGCGGCGTCGAAGAGCATCGGCAGCAGGTGGGGGCTGCGTTGCTCCCGGAAATAGAACAGCACCGGCAGCGCCGGCCAGAACAGGCGCCAGCCGATCCAGTCGGCGTAGGGGAAGCGGCGGATCTCCTGGTCGGAGCGCAGCACCACCAGGGCGTCGGCTTCGAAGCGCAGCCGCAGCAGGGCCGTCTGCAGCAGCAGGAAGCCGCCGAACAGCACCAGGGCCAGGATCAGCCAGCGGCTGCCGCCCCACACCCCCTGAAGGGGGATCAGCAGGGGGCCCAGCAGCGTCACCCCCAGGGGCACGCCGTAGCGCGGTTCGAGGGTCACCACCGCCAGGGCCCCATCGGAGCTGGTGGGGGCATGGGGGGTGGCGTCGGGGGCGGGAGCAGGGTCAGGGAGGGACATCAGCCGAACAGGATCTGGGTGAGCACCACGTCCACCAGGGCCACGGTCACCAGAATCATGACCACGGCACCGGTGGTGCTGGTGCCCACCTCCTTGGGGCCGCCCTTGGTGGTGAGGCCCCAGCCGCAGGCCAGCACGGCGATCTGCAGCCCGAACACCAGCGCCTTGATCAGCATCGAGGGCAGGTCGTCGGGCTCCATCCAGGTGCGCACCGAGTTCCAGAACACCGCCGGCGGGATGCCGTAGAGCAGGGTGCTGCTGGTCTGCCCCGACCAGAGGGCGACCCAGAAGAACAGCAGGCACTGCACCGGCGCCATCACCACCATCGCCAGCACCCGCGGCACCACCAGATACTCCACCGGGTCGGTGCGCAGCATCGTGATCGCGTCGATCTGCTCGGTGACCTTCATGCTGCCGAGCTGGGCGGCATAGGCCGTGGCCACCTTGCCGGTGAGCAGGGTGGCGGTAAGCAGGGGCGCGATCTCGCGCGAGAGCCCGAGGGCGAGCAGGCCGCCCACGGCGGCATTGGCGCCCTGGCGCGAGAGTTCCGCCGCCACCTGGATATTGAACACCGTGCCGGCCGCCAGACCGGTGATCAGCACGATCAGGAAGCTGCCGGGACCGGCCTCCAGCAGTTCCTGCATCAGATCGTTGGGGCTGATCTTGCCCCGGGCGATGGCGCTCACCGACTGACCGCCGATCATCAGGCTGGTGCCGAGGCGCTGGAGCCAGCGGGGGGCGCGCAGCTTCATGGAAGGGGCCTGCTCATGCCGGCGAGGGCTGGGGCGGGAGTCTGCGCTCCGGCCAGCGGCGCATCACGATCAGCCCCAGCACCACCAGCACCGCCGGGATCACGCCCATGCACAGGCGGATGGCTACCAGGGCGGATTCGGGCTGATCGATGCCGCGGGCGGCCTGGTAGCCGCTGAGGCTCATCAGGTTGCCGAAGAAGAACAGGGCGAAGCTGATGCAGATCTTCTGGGTGAACACCATCCAGGCGCTGTACTGACCGGCCGGCTTCTCCGGATCGGCGTCGATGGCATCGGGCAGCAGCGACCAGGGGATGAGGTAGGCGGTGGAGGCCCCCAGCCCCACGATCAGGATCGCAAGCACTAGCAGGCCTAGACGCAGGCCGTTGGCGAAGGAGCCGAAGGGGGCCAGGGCCGCATCCAGGGGCGGCAACACCATCGCCATCAGGCAGGCGCCGATCCACAGCCAGGTGCCCCAGTGCAGGGCCTGCACCCGGCCGCGCCGATGGGAGACCCGGTTCCAGATCTGCAGGCCCACCAGGGTGCTGATCTGGAAGGGCAGCAGGATCCAGTTGCTCCAGCCCTCCGGCACCCGCATCACCACCGGCAGGTAGATCAGGGCGGCCGTCTGCATGATCTGCAGGGCGCACCAGAGCAGCAGATAGAGCCCCAGCACCATCAGGAAGCGGCCATTTCCCGTCACACGCTGCAGCAGGCGCCGGGTGGTGCCCGTGCTCGCCAACGGTTGCTGGCAGTGGCGGGCCGTGGGGGCGATCCCCCAGGCGCAGAGCAGGGTGGAGGTGGTGATGATCGCGCCGGAGAGCAGGCCCACCTTGAGGTAGCTGCCCGGGTCGCTGTGGTCGCGGAGAAGCAGCCCCCCGAGCACGATGCCGATCAGGCCCGCCACGATCGAGCCGGTGAAGCGCGCCGTGTTCAGCCGGGTGCGCATCGACACGTCGGTGGTGAGCTCGGCCGCCAGGGCGGAGTAGGGGAGATTGACGCAGGTGTAGAGGCTGTTGGCGACGATCGAGATCCCTAAGAACACGGCGAACTTGACCCAGGGGCCCCCCGGCGGCAGCCACCACATCAAGGCCATGGCCACCCCCAGGGGCAGGGCACTCCAGAGAATCCAGGGCAGGCGCGGCCCCCAGGGGCTGCGGGTCTTGTCGCTGAGCCAGCCCACGAAGGGATCGTTGATCGCGTCCCAGAGCCGGGCCAGCATCAGCACCAGGCCCGCCATCCAGGGCGGCAGGCCGGCGGCGGAGGTGTAGAAGAGGAAGAGGTAGAAGCCGATCAGCGAGGCCGCCATGCCGGTGCCGGCATCGCCCAGCCCGTAGCCCACCAGCAGCCGGCGCCGGCGCCCGGGCGACTGGAAGGCCGGATCAAGGGATCCTTCAGCGCCTGCCTCCGGCCCGGAGTCGGTGGGGGGAAGGGTGGAGGGGTGGGAGGTCAAGCCCTGGCAGTCCCGGCGGAGGTCATAATGCTGCAGCCAAGCCTGTACGGACAGGCGTTGGAGGCCGGTACATCTGTACTGCTGCGGGCGTAGTTTAGTGGTAAAACCTCAGCCTTCCAAGCTGATGATGCGGGTTCGATTCCCGCCGCCCGCTTCCTTTTCTTCTCTGATGGCAGTCAGCCGCAACGCGGTCGGGACGAGCCTTGGCGCCCTGCCGCCCTAGGGCTGGTCATCGGATGGTCAACGGCCATGCTGCTGGTCACGGTGGCGGAAGCCAAGAGCCAGCTGTCCAGCCTTCTGGATGCGGTGGAGGCCGGCCAGGCCGTGGTGATCACGCGTCGCGGCAAGCCGATCGGCGAGCTGGTGCCTCGGTGTGCCGTGCGTGATCTGCTGCCCCAGCTCCAGGCCCTGCGCGATGCGCTGCCCGAGCAGCAGACCAGCGGCGTGGAGACCATGCGGGCGCTCCGTGAGGAGTCCCGCGCCTGATGCTCTACATCGACACCTGTGTGCGTGGCTGGAGGTCGAGCTTGCGCGCTGGCGATGCCCTGCACCGGGCCATCGCCAGCGGCCGTGGCGCCACCCTCGGCAGCCTGGACGCGCCGTTTGTGGCGGCAGCCCAACAGCTGGGACTGGACGCTCTCTTGCTTGGGACAGGGGAAGGCCCCGGGAGTTAGTGGCAGCCCGGTGGGTGGCTGAGGCTGGTGAGAGAGGCTCAGCACCCCCTCCCTCGGGATCGCCAGGTTGCCGTCGTAGGTGAACAGCCGGTTCCGCCGGCCCCCGGCGATCTCCCGGGCGATGCCGAGGACTGCCAGCGTCTCCAGGGCTTTGCCGGCGGTGGGGAAGCTCAGGCCGCTGAGATCCTGCGGCTTGAGGATGCTGGTGAACTCGAAGTGGCCCGTGGCCTTGCGCGCATGGAACCTCTTTCGTGGTGAACCTTGAATACCGCCGCGCCTTATTCAAGGAGAAGCCCGCTGCCTTGAGTAACCGGGCTTGGGGATTGCCCTGCCGCCTGCTTCGTGGGTCACATCCTCAAGCCAGGCATTTGGCTGCTGCCAAGGTCCTGCAAGCCCCCCTTGTTCTTGGCACGTCAAAGGGGCCCCACGGGGGTGTTCCTGGCCGCCATGGGGGCCTTGCTGAGGCTTGTCAGACTCCGACCGTTCATGGCCCTGTTCCTACAGCTGCTTCGCCCCGGCGGCCGGGCCGCGGTGATCGTGCCCGATGGCGTGCTGTTCGGCTCCAGCAAGGCGCACAAGGAACTGCGCCGCTCCCTGGTGGAAGACCATTTCCTTGAGGGTGTGGTGTCCCTGCCGAGCGATGTGTTCCACCCCTATGCCGGTGTGAGCACGGCGATCCTGCTGTTCACCAAGACCGGCCGCGGCGGCACCGATCAGGTGTGGTCTACGACATGACGGCCGACGGCTGGAGTCTCGATGACAAGCGCAACCCGCTGCTGCGGCTGGAGAAGCTGGGGCCAGCCCCCAAGGAAACCCTGGCCGAGGGCGAGCACGAGAAGAACAACCTGCCCGACTGCCTGGCCCGCTGGCGGCAGCGTAAGGATTCAGAGCGCGAGCGGGAGCGCAACGCGCAGAGCTTCTGCGTGCCCGAGGAGGAGATCACTGCCCAGGGCTATGACCTCAGCCTCAACCGTTACAAGGAGCTGGTGCACGAGGAGGTGGAGCACCGCCCGCCGTTGGAGATCCTGGCGGACCTGCGGGCGATTGAGCAGGAGATCCTGCAGGGGAATGAGGAGCTGGAGGGGATGCTGCGATGAACAGCCCCATGTTCGGGCTGTTCACTTCAGCCGGGATCGGGCTCCAGGCCTAGGTAGAGCCGCAGGCCCGCATCGATGGCGGCCAGCTCCGTCTCGCTCACCTGCCCGTAGCGGCGGCGGATGCGCTGCTTATCGATCGAGCGCAGCTGATCCACCAGGGCATAGGAGGGTTTGGTGAGGCCGTTGGCGCCCGGGACGAGGGGCGGGTAGAGGGCACCGGGTGCCGGCGTTCCTGTGATCGGAACCACGGCCAGCAGCGGAAAGCGCTGACTGGCGTTCACCGCCGGATCACTCACCACCAGGCAGGGCCGGGTGCCGCGCTGTTCATGGCCCAGGGTCGGCTCCAGATCCACGAGCACCAGGCTTCCCCGGGGCAGGTTCATGGCTGGCTCTCGGGGGAGACGGCTTCCTGCCAACCGGATTCCGGCCGCCACTGCAGCAGCACGCCGGCGCTGGGATCCAGCAGGTCGCTGTCGCTTTCGGGCAGGGCCTCGGCCCAGTCCGAAAGCCCAAGGGCGGCGGTGGCGGCGCTGTCGGGATGGGGAGCCTCCAGGGAACGCTGCAGTTCGAGCCGCTGGCGCCGCTGCAGTTCGTGACGCACGGCCTCGGCGATAAAGCGGCTGCGGTTGGTCTCGATGCGGTCGATCCCGGCGACCAGCTCGGACGGCATGGTCACAGTCACCCGCTCGGCGGGCGATGCGGAGCGCACCATGAGCGGAATCAATAAGCAGATTAGTATGATCTTATGTCTTGGAGCCGCTGCTGGACGCCATCCAGGGCTGGGACATGGAGGTGGGTCAACCTGGGGTGCCGGCGTCGAAGGGGCCCAGGGCCGAAGAAAGCTGACACTGGCTGGAAGAGAACGTTGGGAGCCTGCCGCTGTTGAATCAGCGCAGGGCTGACGAGATCCTGGGTTATGGCGAAGACGGTCTCTGTTCTGGTTGGTCGGACAGCGGTGCCGAAAACGTCGAAATCGTCGATTCGTACGGAATCGTCATCATGACTCGTCTCCTTCCCATCCGTCCCGGCGAACTTCTCCAGGAGGAGTTCCTCAATCCATTAGGCATCAGCCCATACCGGCTGGCCAGCGGGCCATCACGGCCGACACCGATCTGCGCTTTTGTCGTGTGCTGCGTCCTGATGGCCTCAGCAGCCCACAGAATGCGCCCACCATGCGGTTCCCTGAAACTGGTCAGATAACCAGTCAGCAGGGTGCCGGTGATGAAGGTCTGGCCCGCCCAGGATGCCAAGGTCAGATTCAGCGAGTTGCTGGACACCTGTCAGCGCGAGGGACCCCAGGTGGTGTCGCGCCGGGGCAGGGAGACGGCCGTGCTGGTGCCGGTGGAGGCTAGGTGACCTGCGCGAACTGGATGCCGCTGGCCTGATCAGCCGTGATGAGTTCCGCCAGTTCCGCCTCCGCGTACGCGTACGCGACTTTCTTGGAGCCCACGAGGATCACCTCACCATGCGGCGCTTGCGCCGCAACCAGCCCCTCACACCAACCGATCTGCAGGAACTTGAGCGCTTCCTTCTCAGCCACGGAATCGGCAATGAACGGATGATCGACCGGGCGGCGGAAGAGTGCAACGGCTTCGGTCTCTTCATCCGCTTCCTGGTGGGCCTGGATCGCAATGCCGCCAAGGAAGTCTTCGGCGAGTTCCTCACGGAGGGCACCCACACCGCTACGCAGATCCAGTTCATCAACGAGATCATCAATGAGCTCACCAGTCGGGGTGTGATGGATCCGGCCCGTCTCTACGACACTCTTTTCAAGGACCTTGCTCCAACAGGGCCTGAGGGTCAGTTCTCGGAAGCCGAGGTGGATCGCATCAGTGATCTGTTGGCCGTTATTCGTCAGCGTGCCGAGGTTCCCCAGGCCGCCTGAGCTCACCGGCTGATACGGCTCGATGGTTTGGTGGCATTTACGGGGTGATCCGATCGTTGGCCCACGTGCCCGAAGATGCTCTGGTCACGCTGCTGGCGGTTGAATCGGCGGATCAGCAGCATTTCCTGCTGCCGGCATGGGGCCTGCCCGCCATGTTCGGCTCGTGGCTGATCCGATGGTCGCGGGAGATCGATCCCGGATCCGCCGCCAGGGCTCTGCGGCAGACGATCGAACTGATTCACCGCACGGGAGGACACCCCCTGCCTGATCATTACGCCTGCCGCTGCTCGTACCGGTATCTCATCAGCTTCCGTGCTGAGCGATTGCGCATTCTTGTCTCGGCCTGGAGCCGCCAGGATCCGGGCAGCCCCTGGCAAAGGCTCTGGACTCCAAGACAACTGAAGCCTGATGGATGCTGCCCCTCACCCCATGCCGGCTGACTTGGCCTCCATCCCCCCCCCCGCGTCCTCCCTACGCCAGGGCCGGGCTCAGTGCCAGGGCGGTGGGCGTCGGTTGCATCTGCCCGCCGAAACCGGCCAGACGAGACCAATCCATGGTCCTTTGCAACGACCTAGATTAAGGTCTCAATCCGGTCTTGGCTGCTGATGGCGCACCGCGTGCTGACCGAGATCGCCGTAAGCATCTCGGAACACAAGAAGAACCCCATGGCCACCGTGGCGGCCGGGGAAGGGATGGCCGTGGCGGTGCTCAACCGCAACGAGCCGGCCTTCTACTGCGTGCCGGCCAAGGCCTATGAGGAGCTGATGGACCTCCTGGATGACCTGGAGCTCGGCCGCATCGCCGATGCCCGGCTCGCGGATGGGCAGGAGCCCGTGCCGGTCAGCCTCGATGCCCTATGACCTGGCCTTTCATCCCGAGGCTCTGCGGGAATGGCGGAAGCTCCCGGATGGGATCCGGGGGCAGTTCAAGAAGAAGCTCGCTGAACGGCTGATCGAACCCCGCATCCCCGCCAGCAAGCTGCGGGGCTCAACCGACCGCTACAAGATCAAGCTCCGTGCCGCAGGATTTCGCCTGGTCTACGAGGTGCGGGATCAACAGGTGCTCGTCCTGGTTGTTGCGGTGGGCAAGCGCGATCGCCAGGCGGTCTACCGCAAGGCAGACCAGCGCTGAATTCCTCCAGCCCCACCCCCCCAACCGTCGGAACCGTTACGCGGCCTGGCTCTCAACCCCCATAGGTTGATCCTTGCGGCGGCCAGCCCATGGAACGGTTCTTTCTGGAGCTCGAGCCGCCTGTGGAGGCGATGCGCGACTGGCCCCACGTGGTGGTGGTGGGCGGCGGCTTCGCGGGGCTGAAGGTGTGCCACGCCCTGGCCCGCCAGCCGGTGCGGGTGACGCTGATCGACAAGCGCAACTTCAACCTGTTCCAGCCGCTGCTGTATCAGGTGGCCTCCGGACTGGTGTCGGAGGCCGATGTGGCCTCACCCCTGCGGCAGATGGTGGGCAACGCTCCCAACATCCAGATCCTGCTGGGGGAAGTGGTGGACATCGAGCCCGAGGCGCGGCGGGTGGTGTTCAACGACCGCTCCTACGGCTACGACCAGCTTGTGCTGGCCACCGGATCGGGCAGCACCTACTTCGGCCGGGAGGAGTGGCGGCCCCTGGCGCCGCCGATGAAGATCCTCGAGCACGCCGATGAGATCCGCCGGCGGCTGCTGATGGCCCTCGAGGAGGCGGAGCAGACGGTGGATCCCCAGCAGCGCGCCTTCCTCCAGACGGTGGTGGTGGTGGGTGCGGGTCCGGCCGGCTGCGAACTGGCCGGCTCGCTGATCGAGCTGATGCAGCGGGCGGTGCGGCGCGATTTCAAGCAGCTGCGCCCCGAGGATTGCCGCGTGGTGCTGGTGGACCCGGTGGAGCGGGTGCTGCCCACCATGGCCGCCCCGCTCTCCGCCGCCGCCGCCGCCCACCTGCAGGGGGCCGGTGTGGAGCTGCGGCTGGGACAGAAGGTGGAGACGATCGCGCCGGGGCGTGTGTCGTTGAGCGGCGCGGCCGGCGCGTCCGAACTGGAGGCGGCCACGATCTGCTGGACCGCCGGGGTGCGGGCCTCCCGGCTGGGCCGCCTGCTGAGCGAGGCCACGGGCTGCGCCGTGGATCGGGGGGGACGGCTGGTGGTGGAGCCGGATTTCTCGATCCCCGGCCATCCCGAGATCCGGGCGGTGGGGGATCTCTGCTGCTATTGCTACACCCCAGAAGGCACGCCCCTGCCCGGCATGGCCGGCCCTGCGGTGCAGGCGGGGGGCTGGGTCGCCCGCGACATCCTCGCCCGCCTGCGCGGGGAGACGATCGCGCCGTTCCGCTGGCTCGATCTCGGCAGCATGGCGGTGATCGGTCCCTGGTACGCCGTGGCGGATCTGCGGGGCTGGCACCTCACCGGCCTGGCGGGATGGGTGGTGTGGGCCCTGGCCCACCTGGCCTTCATCCCCGACACCGAGAACCGCATCGCCCTGTTCAGCAAGTGGATGTGGCAGATCGCCACCCGCCAGCGCACGGCGCTGCTGATCACAGGCCGACCGGATCAGCACCTGGGTGTGGATGTGGGGCTGTTCCGGGCGGTGCGGCCTCCAACCTGAGGAGCGCCGCAGGCGCTGCCGCTACCGGCGTGCCACCGGCACCCGGCAGCTGCTGGTGTCCACCAGGGCCACGACCCGTTCGGTGTCCTGGCGGCGGATCCGGTAATTCCGCCCATCGGAGCAACAGCGCATCTGGGCTTCCTGATAGGCCCAGTACTCCACGCTCGCTCGTCCCTGCTCGCGCCAGCCATCGGGATGGAGGGCTTCGATCACAAACATTGCCGCTGCTCGCCGACACGGTTCCTCCAGCCAAGCCCCACGACAATCACGGGACGGAAAACCAGCAGACTGATTTCGGGATCACGCTGATTCCCGTGCGGGTTCTGACACGCACCCGAGCCGTCTTCAGGGGATCTGCAGTTGCTCCACCAAGGGGGCCCCCACCATCAGCACCAGGCTGCGGCTCTCCAGCGGCACCCCGGCCGGCGTCCAGGTGATCGGCTGGCTCGGCAAATCCTCGTCGGCGGGGAGGGAAGTGTCGATCACGCGCCGCCAGCCCAGCTTCGAGGGGGGCAGATCGAAGTGCATCGCCCGGTGGTAGGCGTTCATCGCGCACCAGATCAGGGGCCCGATCTGGGGGTCCACCAGGCTCCAGGCCAGGCAGTGGGACCAGGCGGCCCAGTCGGGTCGGTGCAGCTCCACCCCATGCCATTCACGCCACACCATTCCCGGTTCGGCCGGCCGGCGGGTCATCAGTTCGTCGGCCACCGGGGTTTCCGGGTTGAGCAGGTCGGCCAGGCCCTGACGCAGGGCGATCAGGCGGCGCAGGAAGCGGCGCAGGGCCAGGTCCTGGGCATCGGGCTTCCAGTGCATCCAGCCCAGCGGGTTGTTCTGGCACCAGGTGTTGTTGTTGCCCCCCTGGCTGCGGCGCACCTCATCGCCCATCAGCAGCATCGGCACCCCCGGCGCCAGCAGCAGCGAGGCCAGCAGGTTGCGCATCTGGCGGTTGCGCAGGGCCTCCACCGCCGGATCGCTCGACGGGCCCTCGACCCCGTGGTTCCAGCTGTTGTTGTGGTTGTCGCCGTCGCGGTCGTTCTCGCCGTTGGCCAGGTTGTGCTTGCGGTCGTAGCTCACCAGATCGGCGAGCGTGAAGCCGTCGTGGGCCGTGAGGAAGGTGATCGTGCGGCCCACCGGCGCCGGCAGGCCGCCGAACAGGTCGGGGTTGCCGACGAGCCGCTGCCCCAGGTTCCAGACGCACTTCTCGTCCCCCTTCCAGAAGCGGCGCAGGTCGTCGCGGAAGCGGCCGTTCCAGCCCGCCACCCGCCTTGCGGGGAAGTCGGCGAGGCGGTACAGGCCGCCGCAGTCCCACGGTTCGCTGATCAGCTTGAGATCGGCCAGCTCCGGATCGGCCTCCATCTCCTCGAACAGGGGCGGTCCATCGAGGGGCTCCAGCTGGTCGCCGCGGCTGAGCGCGATGCCGAGGTCGAAGCGGAAGCCGTCGATGCCCAGCTCCAGCGCCCAGCAGCGCAGGGATTCGAGAATCAAGCGCCGGCTGAGCGGGCGGTTGGCGGCGATGGTGTTGCCGCAGCCGCTCACATCCAGGTAGTCGCCGCGGACGTTCTGCTGGTAGTAGGTGGTGTCGGCCAGGCCGCGCCAGCTGAGGGTGGGGCCGGCCTGGTTGCCCTCGCTGGTGTGGTTGTAGACCACGTCGAGGATCACCTCGAGCCCGGCCTGATGGCAGGCGGCCACCAGGGCCCGCACCTCGCCGCGGGCCTGGAGGGGATCGTCGCTGACCAGGTATCCCGGGTGGGGGGCCATCCAGCTCACGGGGCTGTAGCCCCAGTGGTTGAACCGGCCGGCCGGCGCATCCTGGGGATCAAAAGCCATCACCGGCAGCAGTTCCACCGCCGTCACCCCGAGCTCCACCAGGGAGGGCAGCACGTCGATCAGACCCAGCAGGGTTCCCTGCCGTTCCGCCGGCACCGGGCAGCCGGGGCCCCGGGTGAAGCCGCCCACGTGCAGCTCGTAGATCACGCTGTGCTGCCAGCGGCGGCGCGGCCGCGGGGAGGCCTCGAAGTCGAAGCGATCCCGCTCGGTCACCACGCCCCGCAGGCAGCTGGCGGTGTTGGGAACGGCGCCCACCGCTGCGCCGCGTTCGTACACCTCCCAGCCGGTGATCGCCCGGGCGCAGGGATCGAGCAGCACCTTGGAGGGATTGAAGCCGTGGCTGCCGGGCAGGAGCGGACCGAACACCCGGTAGCCGTAGCAGCAGCCGATCCCTTCGCCCTCCACTTCCACATGCCAGTGGTCGCCCGAGCGGTGGCGGCTGTCGAGTTCGATCACCCGCCGGGGCTCGGGCGCGCGGCCGTCGGCGAACAGCAGCAGCTCCACCCGTGTGGCCAGCGGCGCCACCACCGAGAAGTTCACACCGCGGGCCGTGCGGGAGGCGCCCAGGGGCCAGGGTTGTCCGATGCGGATCGCCGCCAAGGAACTGGCCGGGAGTAGCCACAAGTTAGGGGTACGTGGCGGAGGTGTCTGTTGCAGGGAGGCTTCAATGGTGATTCCGTCCCGGTGGAGCCCCCTGGAACCGCCAGCCACCTCGCCTGCCATCCCACAGGTAGCCCTTGAGGAGGGGCGCCCGCCCCAGTCGGTCGCGCCTGGCCTGTGGCTGTTCGCGCCCAACCGCGATACCGCGGGCGGCAGCGCCTGGCTGCTGGACGCGGAAACGGGCCCCGTGCTGGTGGATGTGCCGGCCCTCACCCAGGCCAACCTTGTTTTTCTGTCCCAGCGCTCCAAGGGCTTGATCGTCCTCACCGGCCGCGACGGCCACGGGCGCTGCCGGCGCCTGCAGGAGGCGCTGGGTTGGACGGTGCTGGTGCAGGAACAGGAGGCCTACCTCCTGCCGGGGATGGCGTCGCTGGAGACCTTCGCCGAGGAGCACCGCCCGGCCCCCGGACTGGCGCTGCTGTGGACCCCGGGCCCGGGCCCGGGGTCGTGCGTGCTCCACGTCCGCACCGCCCTTGATCTGCTCTTCTGCGGACGGCTGCTCCAGCCGGTGGGGCCGGGGCGGCTGGCACCACTGCCGCAGCGACGCATCTTCCACTGGCCGCGGCTGCTGCGCTCGATCGAGCGGCTGCGGCACTGGCTCCCGGCCGGATCCCCCCACTGGATCGCAACGGGCGGCGGCCTCGGGGCCCTGCGCGGTGAAAAGCTTGTGGGTCAAGGCGAGGATCTGCTGGCCTCCCTCGATCTGGCGGCGCTGGCGTCCGAGCTGCCGCCGCTGTCCATCGGCTGAGGGGCCGCCGATGTGATCGGCGGGGTCCGGAGGCGCTCCTGATGGGTCAGGGTCTGCGAAAACGTTGTTGGGATCAGACTTTTCTGGTTGCCGCCCCGGGCCCCTCCCCATACGATTGGCCCGCTCACGCTCACGGCGGTCCGGATTCACCGGCTCGCTCCCGCTCCGCCTGCCGGAGTTCCCCCACCGCCGCCCACCAGAGATTCCCGTCCGATGAACAAAGCTGATCTCGTCAACCTCGTTGCCGCCCGCACCGAACAGACCAAAACCGATGTCGCCGCCGTGGTCGACGCCCTGATCGACACGATCATCGACTCGGTGGTCGACGGCAAGAAGGTGTCGATTCTCGGCTTCGGTTCGTTCGAGCCCCGTGAGCGCTCCGCTCGCCAGGGCCTCAACCCCAAGACCGGGGAGAAGATCAAGATCGAGGCCAAGCGCGTGCCGGCCTTCACCGCCGGCAAGCTCTTCAAGGACAAGGTTCAGGGCGGCTGATCTCCTCCATCCCCAGCCCCGGACTCTCCCGTTTCCTGCCGGAGCACGTTCGTGCCCAGCTGGATTCGGGGCTTGCTCTGAGAAGCCGGGGCTATCGGGGCCGCTTCGCCCCTTCGCCCACCGGGGAGCTGCATCGCGGCAACCTGCGTACTGCCCTGCTGGGCTGGCTGGTGGCCCGCCGCCGGGGAGGCCAGTGGCTGCTGCGGATCGACGACCTCGACGTTCCCCGCAACCGTCCCGGAGCCGAGCAGGCGATCCTGGCCGACCTTCGCTGGTTGGGGCTGAGCTGGGATGGGCCCCCGATCCGGCAGAGCTCGCGCCGGGGCCTCTATGCCAGCGTGTTGTCGGCCCTCCGGCGTGCCGGAGTGCTCTACCCGTGCCGCTGCAGCCGCCGCATGCTGGCCGATATCTCCGCGCCCCACGGGGCCCTGGCTGTGTATCCGGGTCGCTGCCGGGCGGTACCACCGCTCTGGGGGCTGGTGGAGGGGCGACTCCCCAGCTGGCGGCTCCGCCTGGGGCCCGGATCGTTCGTCTGGGCCGAGCATGGCCAACCGCCCGCCTGCGTTGACGGCCCCCGCCGGGTGGGAGATGTGGTGCTGCGCCGTGCCGATGGCCTGGTGGCTTATCACCTGGCCACCGCGGTGGATGAGCTTGCCCTCGGCATCGAGGAGGTGCTGCGAGGCGAGGATCTGCGGGCCTCCACCGGCGCTCAGGTGGCTGTGATGGCGGCTCTGGGAGCTTCGCCGCCCCGTTATGCCCATGTACCGCTGTGGCGCGACGCCAGCGGCCAACGGCTCAGCAAGCGGGAAGCGGCCGAAGGACTGGCCGGCTTCCGGGAGAGGGGGATGGATGCGGCAGGGGTGATCGGTGAGCTGGCCGCCAGCCTCGAGCTGGTGCCCTCAGGGATGCGCCTGAGCGCCGCCGAACTGCTGGCCGGCCTTGAGACCGATCGGCTTGAGCAGGCCCTGACGGGAGTCGACCAGCGACCAACTGGCACCACAACCAGCAAAGATCGCCAGGCTTAAGGAAGGTTTCGGGATCAGAGCGTCCAATTGCGAGCACAGTGAACGCACGATCCGCACCCCACCGCCCATGAGCCAGGCCTCCAGTCATGCCCCGCCGGACATCACGCCCAGTTGCCGTCGCTGTGGCGGCAGCGGCATGCTCCGCCACGGTGATCAGCGGTTCCGCACCTGCCTCGACTGTCTGGGCCAGGGCCGTCGGATCGGCGAGACGGCCGAGGAACTCTTCTTCCGGCCGATCAGCGTTGCGGTTTCTTTGGCTTCCGGGCGATGAAGAAAACCGTTGTGGCCACCACCACGGCCAGCGGTGCCGCAGTGAGCAGAAGCAGGATGACGGCGGTCCAGTCGGTGTACATCCGTTCAGAGGTGAAACCGGTGCCATCATCCCAGCCGAGCGCTCCTCACCCATGCGTCCACCGCTCCCCGCCCTCTCGCAGGCCATCACCACCGTTGCCCTGCTCCTCCTCCCGCTGACTCTGCCGGGGGCGGCCCGTGCCGGAGTCCAGTTCGAGAACTGTGTCCACGGGAGCGACGGTTCGATCACCTGCGACACCGTGCCAACGGGCAACACGCTTTTCGATGACGAAGCCGCCCGCTACGGCCTGCTCCGGGACGCAAGCCCGGGCTGGAGTGAGTTCGATCCCTATGAAGGGCTCGAGGATGAGTTCGGCGGCAATCAGACCTGAAGCCAGGCACCTGAGGGCCGCAACAGTTCCGGTGGACGCCGGACAGTGGCACCCTGAAGATGGCTCTGCCAACGGCTGCGCGCCGATCGCCATGCATTTCTGGTCTCCCGAGATCGATCCCGACCATCCTCTGGAGTGCACCCACCCGGAGCGCTACGTCCTGCGTCGTCTCTCCAACGGTTGCTATCTGGCGATCGATCCGGTGGACCAGGGCCTGATCGACGTGGAGACCCCCGAGCGTGCCCACGGGTTTCATACCCATGAGGCTGCGCTGCGGGCCGCCACGGAACTGCGCAAGCTGGGGCTGGCGGCGGTGGACGTGCTCAAGCTGGAGTAAGGGGCTTCAGACCCCTTCGGAGATCGTTACGCCGCATGATCTCCCCACGCCCCCAGGGCCCGCCATCGATAGGGTCGAAACAGCGATCGGAGCGGGCTCCCATGCGACGCCACCATCAGCGCACCCTCGAGGCGCTCTATGCCCACCCTCTCCAGCACGGCATCCGTGTGAGCCGGGTGGAGGCCCTGTTCCGGGCCCTGGGGGCAGAGGTGAGCGAGATCGACGACCGGCGTCTGCGTATCCGCCTTCCTGATGGCGAGGAGACCTGGGTGGCCAAGGGGAGCGGCGTCCGCAGTCCCGATCTCGATGGTGAGGCTGTGATGCGCCTGCGCCATCTGCTCCAGCAGGCAGGGATCACGCCCGACCACCCAGAGGCCAGTCCCACCTCCCCCCGTGGGGATGTGAGCCATCGTCTGGTGCTCCATCTCAACCATCACGTCACCGACGTCTTCCAGCTCGAGGGAGATGAGGTGGAACATGCTGCACTCAGACCCCATGGTGTGTGGGGGTCAGGGGAACATCTCACCCATCGGCATGACCGCGACGTGGCAGGACAGCGGGCCCCTCGCGACAATGACTACCTGGCCAGGATCACCGCAGCGATGGCGGAGGCCGATGCGGTGCTGCTGCTGGGGCACGGCAGCGGCGAGAGCGACATGCGCAGCGTGCTTCTCCACTACCTGCAGACCCACCGCCGTGACCTGCTGGAAAAAATCGTGGGGATCGAAACCCTCGACGATGCCGGCATGAGCGAAGCTGCCCTGCTGGCCGTGGCGCGTGAGCACTTCGGCAACCTGCCTCACCGCAGGCCGCTGATGGTTCCCGGGCAGGAACCGCAGCGGATCTGACGGGCGCACAATCTCAGGAATTGCGGAGACCGCCCCGGGAGGGGGCTGCGGGCTCAGCCCAGGCTCACCTCACCGCGTTCGCCGGTGCGGATCCTCACCACATCGACCACATCCGTGACCACGATCTTGCCGTCGCCCACCTCACCGGTGGCTGCGGAGCCGCGGATCGCATCGATCAGAGCGGGGAGCATGGAATCCTTCACCACCAGCATCACCAACACCTTGCGAACGAAGCGTGCCTCCACCTTGACGCCTCGGTAAACCTCCGTGTGGCCGAGCTGGTTGCCGAAGCCCTCCACGGGAATCACGGTCATTCCTTGGATACCGAGATCGACGAGGACGTCTTTCACGGCATCGAGTTTCTCCGGTCGGAGGATGGCCTGAACCTGCTTCATGCCGGTGCTCCTTGATCAGGGGGGTAGAGGGATGGTTGCCTGCGGAGAGATCGCAGAGCTCATCGAATTTAGCGGCGTGAGCGTCCCTGCGGACCGGCCCCATCCACGGCTCATGGCAAGTCGATGGGCTGAACTGTAGTGATAGCTACCATGATTGTCCTGGGTCGGATGTTTACGATCTTCGCGTCTGCGTCGCCTCTCTCATGACATCTGTTCCGCATCGACCTCTCCAGGGGCCTCCGCGGCGGTTACGCGACGTAACCCTGGATCAGTCCCCCTCCCTGCTGCTGAGTCGTCTGCGTGGGCTCACCCGATCCGGGCGCTCTGCCTGGCTGGCGTGTGTGCCGGTGGCCCTCGTCGTTCTCGGGCTGTTCAATCTTTCAGCGCGTGCCGCCGATCTCCCTGAGCTGACACCAGCCTTTCTCAGTAACAATTTCTTCGTCTTCATCTGCGCGGCGCTCGTGATCTTCATGAACGCCGGCTTCGCCATGGTGGAGGCGGGCCTGTGCCGGCAGAAGAATGCAGTCAATATTTTGGCCAAGAACTTGATTGTCTTTGCCCTGGCTGCGACTGCTTACTGGTTCATCGGCTATAAGATCATGTACAATGCCGACTGGGTGATCCCCGGTTGGTTCAAATTCGGCGGTGTTTTCTTCGACCCGACTGTCACCCCGGAAATGGTGAAGGAGGGTAAGCTTGTTCCCAGCGTTGACTTCCTTTTCCAGCTCGCCTTCGCTGGTACTGCTGCCACGATCGTGTCCGGGCTGGTGGCTGAGCGCATTAAGTTTGGCGAGTTCATCATCTTCTCCCTTATTCTTTGCGGAATTCTGTATCCCATTTCTGGCTCCTGGCAATGGAATGTGGGTGAGGGCTGGCTCAATAAGCTTGGCTTCATCGACTTTGCTGGCTGTTCGGTGGTCCATTCCTTTGGAGCCTGGGCTGGCATTGTTGGAGCCGTGATGCTTGGACCCCGGATCGGCAAGTTCGTCGATGGCATGCCCCAGGCCATGCCCGGTCACAATCTCGCCATTGCCACGCTCGGCTGTCTGATCCTCTGGCTCGGTTGGTACGGCTTCAACCCTGGTTCCGTCCTGGCCATGAATGAAACCGTTCCGTATATCGCTGTCACCACCACTCTTGGTGCCGCTGGCGGCGCTATCTCGGCAACCATTTTCAGCCAGATCCAAGGTGGTAAGCCCGACCTCACCATGACCATCAACGGCATCCTTGCCGGCCTGGTCAGCGTGACAGCCGGTTGTGATGCGTTCTCGATGCCCGCGGCCTGGGTGGTCGGCTTCATTGGTGGTGGTCTTGTGGTGTGGTCGGTGGCGTTGATCGACTCGCTCAAGATCGATGATCCTGTGGGTGCCTGGTCGGTGCATGGCACCTGCGGCATCTGGGGCACCCTGTCTGTTGGCCTCTTCAACATGGACAAGGGCCTGTTCACCGGCCATGGCTTCGGCCAGCTGGGTATTCAGATTCTGGGTGCGCTTGCTTTCGGCCTTTTCGCAGCCATCAGCTCCTGGATTGTCTGGAGCGTCATCGGCGCCATCTTCGGTGGCATTCGCGTCACGGAGAAGGAGGAGATCGAGGGTCTCGACATCGGCGAGCACGGCATGGAGGCCTACCCCGATTTCTCGATCGCCCAGAAGTAGGCACTCAGGGGTCCGCACCGGCCCTTCGATGCACTCTCGCCCGCCCCCATGCCTTTGGGCATGGGGGTTTTCGTTTATTCGCGTCCGCCCAGGGGGATACCCTCGCGCTGAAGCCGCAGCAGCAGACGGCGCAGCAGCTCGCGCTGGGCCTCACCCTGGCGGCCCACGACTGTGACGAGCAGCACGCTCATCTCCAGGCCCTCGGGGCGGGCCGCCCGGATCCCCCGCAGCAGCGGCGGCTCCAGCAGCAGCGGCTGCCAGGCGGGGTCGGAGGCGAACGCCTGACGTTCCTGTTCGATCGCCGCCAGCGCCCTGGCCAGATCGGCCCGCTCCCGGTCGAGCAGCAGGGTTACCTCGGCGCCCGAGCGCAGTTTGGTGTGGTTCACGATCCGTTCGCAGCCGCTGTTGGGCACCACCACCACCTTCTGATCCACCGTCCGCACCTCGGTGCTGAGCACCCCCACATCGAGGACCTCCCCCACCAGGCCGCCGAGCTCCACCTGGTCGCCGATCGCATAGCGGTCGTCGACCAGGGCCACCAGGCCGGCGATGAAGTCGCGCAGCATGCCCTGGAACACCAGGGCGAGAGCCCCGAGCACGGCGCCGCCGGCCAGCAGGGCATTGGAGGAGAGTTCGCTCAGCAGGGGAATCCCGGCCACGATCCAGGCCCCACCCACGGCAATGCCCAGCAAGTTGGCCAGCCGCTGCAGGGCCACCAGCAGGCTGCGGTAGCGCTGCTCCCTTCGCTGGCGCGCTTCGACAGGCACGTCGACGTTGAGGGCCCACTGGCTGAGCAGCAACCACACCACTCCGCGCAGCAGGGCCACCAGCAGCAGCATCACCAGCACCTTGATCACCACCACCGCGGGCTCGGTGAGCACGTCGACGGCGCGGGTGAACTGGCCCGGCCAGGCCATCAGCAGCACCGCCACCAGCGCTGCCACCAGCACCGCCATCAGGGCGGTCAGCACTCTGCTGCGCCCCTGCAGGCCGTGCAGCACGCGGTCGTCGAAGCGGCCCGGCTGCTGCTCATGGCGCCGCTGGAGTACCGGGATCCGCTGCCGCGTGCGGTTCCAGAGCCACAGGCAAAGGGCCAGCAGGGCCAGCAGAACCACGGCGCTGATCGCCGTCTGCCGCAGCCGGCGGATCATCCGGTCGTCCTCGAACTGGAGGCGGGCAAAGCGCAGCCTCTGCTCCAGCAGGTCGCGCCAGCGCTCCGCCAGCCTTTCCGGTGAGGTGCCGTGCAGCCGGGCGTCCTCTTCCGTGACGCTGAGCAGCGGCAGGGGACGTTCCCTCCCCGGCACCACCGCCGCCAGCTGCGGAGGGACGCCGTCGCCCTTGAGCACCACCACCCGCAGATCATCCGGGGAGCCGCCCAGGCCCAGATGGTCGAAGTCGCACGGGAGGACGCGCTTCTCTTCCCCATGGCGAGCGGCCACCAGCTCCCCCAGCCGCTCGCCGGGCGTGCAGCGGTTGGGCGCCAGATAGAGCAGCTGGAGGTTGCCTTCGATCACCCTCGCCCTCTCAAGGGCCGTTGGCCCCTTCCCCTTGCTGCTGAGAGTCGGGGAGGCCACAACGATCGTGGGCACACCCAACACCCGCACATTGGCGAGTTGCAGGCTGCCGGCAGCCTCCCCGATCTGGGGCGCTGCCGGTGGCACCCCGCCGTTGCCTCCACCGGCGGCGCCCCGGCCGGCGAAGACCCCCCTGCTGGGGAGCAGGGTGAGCAGCACCACCAGGCTCAACAGCAACATCCACTGACGGGCACGGCGGCCCAGGGGGTGGGCGCTAGGGAAAGGCGGCGCGGAAGGCATGGTGACGCAGGCCCTCAAGCCTCCCCCAGGGCCTCGGCCACGGCCGTCTGGAACACCGCCTCCTCGGGGGTGATGCCGGTCCAGCGCTCGAAGATCTGCATCGCCAGCTGCACCAGCATCTCCACCCCATCCACGATCGGGCAGCCGCGCTCCCGGGCCGTCTGCAGGAACGGGGTGATGCGGGGATTGGTGATCACGTCCACCACCGTGCAGGACGGGTCCACCGACTCCCACTGCAGCGGCACCGGCTCCAGCTCGGGGGCGCAGCCCAGGTGGGTGGCGTTCATCAGCAGGGTGGTGCCGGCCGGCACGGCCACCGGGCTCTGCCACGGCTGCCATTCGGCCGGAACACCGGAGGCGCTGCGCACCCGTTCGGCCACCTCCCGGCCCTGCTCCTCCCGCCGGGTGATGAGGGTGAGATGGGCGGCTCCGGCCCAGGCAAGTTCCACAGCCATCGCCCGGCCGGCCCCACCGGCGCCCAGCATCACCACCCGCGCTCCCTGCAGGGGCGTCACCTTCGCGATCGCCTTCACCACCCCCTTGCCGTCGTTGTTGTGGCCGATCAGGCGGCCCTGTTCGATCGTGAGGTAGTTGGCGGCACCGATGGCCTGTACATCGGCATCGACGGCATCCAGCAGGGGGATCACCGCCACCTTCCAGGGCACCGTGATCGCCATGCCCCGGTAGCCGAGGGGCCGCAGGGCCGCCACCGCCAGAGCCAGATCCTTCTCAGTGGCGATGTCGTTCTTCCAGAACTGCCAGTTGAGGCCGTGGTGGGCGTAGACGGCATCGAACATCCGGTCGATCGGGTTCTCGGCCACCGGATGACCCAGCATCCCGGTCATCTGTTTCTGGGGAGGGATCATGGGGGCTGAGGCCGGAGTTCCCAGCATGGCCAGGCCGAGGCCAGTGGTCAGAACCTCGATCCCGGTGTCTGGAGAAAGGCCAGCTCCTCCACGCTCGACACCCGTCCCAGCAGGGCGTTGCGATGGGGGAAGCGGCCGAAGCGGGCGATCACGTCGTGATGGCGGCGGGCAAACTCCGCCGTCCGCCCATCGGTGAACCGCTCGAACAGGGGGAGGGACTTCGCCTGCATCGCCAGGTCTTCGGTGTGCATCAGGGGCATCAGCCAGAACTGCCGCCGCGCGGGTTCCGGCTCTGCGGACACCCAGCCCCGCTCCACCGCCTGCCGGCTGAGGGCCAGGGCCTGGGGGTCGCCGGCGAACGCCATCGCCGAATCCCGCCAGATCTGCCGGGGGAACTGATCGAGCAGCAGCACCAGGGCCAGGCCCGAGGCTGGATCGTCGCCCCAGGGCACGAGTTCACCGGCGATCGCCGAGCGGGTGAGGCCGCTGAAGCGCTCCCGCACCATCTGGTCGAAGGCCGGATCCTTGACGAACCACTGGCGAGGGCTGCTCTCCTCGAACCAGAAGGCCAGCACGGCGGAGGCGTCCATCAGCGTCAGGCTCCTGGGCAGCAGGGCCATCATCTCCAGAGGCGCCATGAAAAACCCCCGACCGAAGCCGGGGGCGATGGGTTCTCCGGAGCGAGGCTTGTCCGGTCTCAGCCCTCCACCTTCACGGTGACGGTGCTGACCTTGTGGGCCTTGGGCAGGGTCACCGTGAGCAGGCCGTCGCGGTAGCGGGCCTGCAGCTGCTCCCGCTCGATCGGGATAGGGAACCGGAAGCTGCGGCTCCAGGTGCCGTAACGGAACTCGCTGAGCAGCGGAGCCTTCTGGGGCTGGGCAGCTCCTTCGGGGCTGCCTTCGCTGGCCGGGACGCCCTGATCGGCCGAGGGGGGGCGCTGGCTGTGGCTGCGGCGCTCGGCACTGATGACCAGGGTTCGCTCGGTGGCCTTCACCTCGATGGCCTCCCGGTCGACGCCGGGAAGTTCGAGCACCACCTCGTAGGCCTCGGCCGTTTCGTGAACCTCGGCGGCGGGTACGCGCTCGCTGGTCTGGAGCTGGTGGCTGAGCTGCTGCTCCAGCCGATCGATCAGGGACAGGGGTGAAGTGGAACGCAGGGTGAGCATCGTTCTGGTGGCGAAGGATGGGGTCGGGGTCGTCATTCGCCCCCGGTGCGCTCACTCTCACCGGGCCGGAACATGGCAGGGATCGGGAGAGCCGAACCCCTTGATTCGGCCCTCACCACTGCTGACGGAGGGCCGAACCGCAGAGGCGTGACAACCGAATCCTGGCCGCCTCTGCTCCGGAGCGATCTCGCCTCCTGCGTAGGGTTGGATCCGGTCCGCGGTGTTTTGCTGGATGCGCAAGGATCGACGACGACTCCTGTGCTCCGGCTTCGGCAGGCCCCGCATCCTTGTGGCCTTTGCCCTCGGCTGTGGACTCACGGCAGCCGCGTTCACGTTTCCCAGGCGATTCCTCAACTACTGGCTGATCGCCCCTTCCAGCGGAGAGCATCACCCTGGCTATGCCGTACTTGTGGCCGGCAGGCCACTCGAGGGAGTGGAGAAGAACATCTCCGGGCTCACGTACAGCGAAGCCACGAAGACACTCTTTGCTGTTACGAACAAGCCGGAGCGTGTGATCGAGCTGGATCTCTGTGGCAAGGTTCTGAGGGTTCTACCAACGGCGTTTGGTGATGATCTGGAGGCGATCAGTCATGTCGCTGACGATCTATTCGTGATCGCCAGTGAGAGTGGAAATGTGATCTGGGGTGCACGAATCGATCGGCAGACGCGCGAAGTCAGGCCACACACCACCCATACGCTTTCCGTCACGTTCAATGGAGATGGCAACCAGGGAATCGAAGGATTGTCGTGGGACCATCGCGGCCGAAGACTTTTCCTGGCTAACGAGAAGAATCCTCTGCAGATTGTTGAAGTTAAGGGGTTCGATCGCCTGATGCTCGGCCGGCCGGGGAGCCTGGCCTTCGCCATCTGGAGGCAGCATCCTTCCCTCGGAAGTCTTGCCGGTGACGTGTCCTCGATCTCCTTCCATGAACGCTGGGGGAGCATGACGTTGCTCAGTCACGAGTCCCGGCGTGTCTTTCGCTTTGATCCTGGGCAGGATCCCTCGCTGATCCTGCATCTTGAGCGGGGCAGGCACGGGCTGCGCGAGCGGGTGGATCAGCCCGAAGGGCTCGCCTTCGGCCCCGATGGCAGTGTGATCATCGTGGCCGAGCCCAATCTCTTCTACCGGTTCGATCCGATCCGTGATGCCGGGCCCTCCGGATTGCCAGGATGTTGAGCGAAGGCGGCTGCGCCCGCACGGTGGACGGCGGATGAAGGCCGTGCCGTGGTTCTGGCCCATCCCGGCTCGGCAGCCTCAGCACAGTGGCAGCAGTGGCGGGTTGACGATGACCAGCGGTAGTCAGCACCACAGGCACCAACCCCCCTTCCCCTGACGCTGCGTCGGGAGGGCGGATGGCCAAGGATCCGATCGGCGGCTGGCGGTTCTCTACACCGGTGCCTGGGCCGCGCGGAAACGCCGGGCCCTGAGCATGGACGTGCTGATCGCGTTCGGTACCTCGGTCGTGTACCTCTACAGCGTGGTGGTGATCACCTTCGTGTGGCGGCCCTGGGCTGGTTGAACCCGATGATCGCCGGTGCAGCCATGTCGCTCAGGTCGCTCTCGGTGATCGTGAACTCCTCGCTGCTGCGGCTTCATCGCAAGGCATCCGGCTGAACGAGCGCAGGATCAGCGCTGTCGGCAGGGGTCAGCCCCGCCAGGTGGGTTGGCCCTCCTTGAGCAGCGATCCCCGATGGCGCCAGAGGGCTTCGCTGCTGATCGTGATGCCGTGGTCCAGCAGAACCGTCCGGGCCTCGTCGGTGCTGGCGGCGGCCTGCAGGGCATCGGCCAGTCCAACGCCGCTGGACGCAGGGTGGCGGACGGCGAAGGCCCGCCTTGACTCTCCACTAACTGGAGACCATACGGTTGAAGCCGTTCTGGTTTCCCGTGCTGCCGATGGCTGCTCCATTCCTTCGCGACGTGCGCGTTTACCGCATGGCGTTACCCGACCACGCCTGCCCCTGGGGACTGCGGGTGATCCGGCTGCTCCGGGAGCAGCACATCCCCTTTGAGGACCATCCCCTGCGCAGCGAGGCCGAGATCGCCGCGTTCAAGGCCGCTCATGCGGTGGCCACCACGCCGCAACTGTTCGCCGGCGACGAGCGGATCGGCGGCTACACCGACCTGGCCGCCCTCCTGGGGGTGCGGCCGGAAGCGGCCACTGTTTCCTACACGCCGGTGATCGCCGTGTTCGCCACCGCCGCCCTGATGAGCGGGGTGTTGGCGGAGGGCATCGGCGGCTTCATGGGCATCGCCCTCTGCCTGCTGGCGATGCTCAAGCTGATGGATGTGGAGGCCTTCGCCGCCAGCTTCTGCAGGTACGACCTCCTGAGCCAGCGCTGGACGGCCTGGGCCCGCTTCTACCCCGGCATCGAGCTGCTGGTGGGACTGGGCGTGCTGATCCGGCCTGAGGCGTTCGCGGCGGCACGCCTGATCGGAGCCTTGGTCCTGCTGCTCGGTGCCATGGGCATGATGTCGGTGGGCAAGGCCGTGTTCGTCGACAAGCTGGCCTTGAACTGCGCCTGCGTGGGCGGCAACGCCAGGGTGCCTCTGGGGGTGGTGAGCTTTGCGGAGAACCTGCTGATGGCGCTGATGGGTGGGGTGATGGTGACGGGCGGCTGATCCAGGCTCCGTGCCCACGGTCCGTTGCTCCCCCGTGCGCCTTCCCTGCCCCTGGCCTGCTTCAACGCCGCCGCACATCGCCAGGATGGAAGCGAAAGCTGACGGGAGGTGGCCCATGACGGTGGCGATCGATCAGCGATTTCCAGGAGGCCGAGCGTGGCCGGCGGCGATGGCAGCCGCCTCGATGACGCTGCCGCTCCCCTCGGAGGCCCAGGCCAGCCCGGGCGCCCCGGCCGGCTCCCCACCACTGCTCAGTGGTGCCGGCAGTGGTTCGGGGCTTCAGACGGCTGAGGGCTTGCGGCCACCGCAGTCCTGCCAGCGGCTGAGCAGGTTCTGGAGTTCGCTGTGGAGGTGGTGCAGGGAGGTGATCTTCTGCTCGATCTCCCCGGCCTTGCTGCGGATCCTCTCCTGAAGCGCGGCGCAGGTGCAGAAGCCGGAGCGCCGTGCCTCGAGGATCTGCCGCACGTCCTGAAGCGGGATCTCCATCGACTTCAGGGTGCGGATCAACGCCAGCTCCTCGAACACCTCCTCGCCATACAGGCGATAGCCCCCCTCGCTGCGGGCACTGGGGTGGATCAGGCCTTCCTCGCTGTAGAAGCGGATCGTCTTCACGGGCAGGCCGGAGCGCCGCGACACCTCGCCGATCCTCAGCGCGGAGCGGCTGGGGGCGGACACAGCATCCACTTGACTCTCCAGTAGGGGGAGAGTGCATCGTAGGGCCTCCATTCCGATCCCACGTTCGCGATGCACTGCGCACGGCTGGTTCTGACCCTGAGCGTGCTGCTCTCACCCCTGGCCATCGCCCCGTGCCAGGCCCAGGAGGATCCCCATCAGCACCACCACCACCACCAGATGACGGCGCCCGCTCCCGCCTCTGGGGCGGAGGCCCCCCGGGCGCCGATGGATCACAGCGCCCATGTCCACGATGTGGGTCCGGCCGGCGGCACGTACGACCTGCGCTGGATCGACGGGATGGTGCAGCACCACACCGGGGCCCTGCGGATGAGCGAGTTCGTCTTCGACATCGGCGTGCCCGGTGTGGGCTCCCTGGCCAAGGACATCTGGCGCGATCAGGCCCAGGAGATCAGGGCCATGGGGCAGTGGCGCAAGGCCTGGTATCCCGAGGCCCCTGTGTACCCGGTTGCCTTGAAGGAGGGTGGCGATTCCGATGCCATGGCTGATCTGATCCGCATGAGCCCCGCCCAGATCCAGGCCATGCAGATGATGGGTTCAACGCCCACCCGCGACAACCGCGTGACCTGGTTTCTGGAGGGGATGCTCCAGCACCATGGCGGCGCGCTGATCATGGCCCACGATGCCCTCAAAAAAACGCGCAATCCCACGATCGTGCGCCTGGCTCGGGCCATCATCATCGCGCAGCGCAAGGAGATCCTTCAGCTGCGCCGCATGCTTCAGCGCGATGGCCTCAACAAGCCGGAGTACTACCAGTTCGACAGGCTTTTCTCACTGAGTTGATGACTTGATCATGCTTCCGTTCGCCAACAGGGCAATATCCTCCGGAGCATGATCTGACTCTTTCGGTGGGAATCGTGGCGTCGTGGTGGGCCCATGAACGGGTGGTGGGCAGGCGCCATCGTGGGCTTTGTGCTTCTCTACAAGCCTTGCCTTGGAGCGGTGGCCGGCCAGCTGCAGGAATCGAAGAGTCGTGACTTTGTGCTGCTGTCTCTGGGATGATCCTTGTTGCTGGCCTGGTTCCTGGCATTGCTGGTGTACCAGAGGGGCAGCTGCTTGGTTGCGGCTGAAACCACCGCCCGGACAGCGATCGGCAAGCTTGCCTGTCGGTTCCGGACCTTCACCGAACATGGGGAAGTGTCACCACACGGTTTCTGCCCGTTCCTCAGCATGCACCGCAGGTTCCGGTTCCGCGCTCCCTGCACAGGCTGCCCGCGATCAGCACGGCCCAGTACAGGGCGGCGCTGATCACCGGCCTGGGATCCGCATCTGGGAACGTGAGGTGCTGGTTCAGGGCAATCCGATGTTCACCAACCGCGCCAATGGCAACAGGATCTTCATGCCCCTGCGGCCTCCAGCGAACCCCTGATTCAGCCGCCGGTCTCCATCTCCCGCTGCGGCATCAGCTTCGGCTGTCGTCGATCACCAGCAGCAGCCCTCCCATGATCGCCAGGTTCTTGAACAGCTGAATCCGCTCCGACACCTCCCCCACCTCGCCGTGGAACAGCAGGGTGGTGGGGATCAGGAACAGCAGAAGCAGCGCAGCGCCCAGCCGGGCCCGCCAGCCACTGATCACGAGCACTGAACCCACCGCCATCAGGGCCATGGCCAGCAACAGCAGCAGGGGCGACAGCGGCAGCCCCCGTTCGGCGATGCGGCCCGCCACGGCGTCGAAGCCCATCATCTTGCCCAGCACGGCATGCACGAACACCAGGCAGAGCAGTACCCGGGCGATGCGGTTCAGCAGGGTGGTACTGGCGGTGTGAGCAGCCATTGGGGTGATTGGATTGCCGGATTGCGGCATTGTGCGGCAGCCTGAGCGGCCGCGATGGTGGGGTCTGGAATCCGGTTCTCGAGTCTCCAGGCCTTCACGTCAGGAACCGATCGCGCCCAGGGGCAGGGGATGGCGCACAGGCACCTCCCCCCGCCCCGGAGCCCGGCCGCTGCCCGCCGGGGCCGCGGCTCACTTCCAGCCGTTGCTCTGCATCAGCCGCACCGCGGCCCGGTTCTTTGCACCCATCTGCTCGGCCGACACCCGATCGGAGCGGAAGCTGCCGAAGCTCCGCAGGATCGCGCTGTCGCCATTGCCCTTGAGCGGGTATTCGTGGTTGGCTTCGGCATAGCCCTTGCCGCCGGTGGGGGAGGCCAGGAATTCGATCAGCCGCAGGGCGGCCTGGGGGTTGTTCGAATGGCGCGTGACCCCGGCGCCGCTGATGTTCACGTGGGCCGGGTTGGGGAACACCACCTTCACCTTGCGGGCCAGGGCCTGATCAGCAGCACCGCTGTCGCCCGACAGCATCCTCGCCACGTAGTAGGTGTTCACCAGACCCACGCCGCACTGGCCATTGGCCACCGCGCGGATCAGGGGGGTGTCGGAAGTGAAGTAGGGCTGGGTCACATTGGTGGTGATGCCCTTCACCCAGGCGGCCGTCGCGGCTTCGCCCCGCTGGATGATCTGATCCGCCACCAGCGACTGGTTGTAGACGCTCTTGCTGTCGCGCAGGCAGAGCTTGCCCTTCAGGGAGGCTTTGGCCAGATCGGCGTAGGTGCGGATGCTGGAGGGCTGCACCATGGCGGGATTCACCACGGCTATGCGAACGCGGCGGGTGAGGCCATACCAGCGGCCCTTGGCATCACGCAGGTTGGCAGGCACATCCCTCGTCAGGGCAGCTGAATTGGTGGGACGCAACAGGCCCAGGTCGGTGGCCCGGTCGAGGCGCGCCGCATCGACCAGCACCAGCACATCGGCGGGGGTGTTGGCTCCCTCGTTGCGCAGGCGCTCGATCAGTGCATCATCCTTGGCCTCAAGCAGTTTCACCTTGATGCCTGTGCGGGCGGTGAACTGCCTGTAGAGCTCCTTGTCGGTGTTGTAGTGACGGCCGGAATACACGCCGATCTCATTGCTCTGAGCCTGGACGCTGCTGGACGAGCCGGCCAGCATGAGGGTTGCCAGGGAAGCCGCAGCGATCCGGGATCGATGAATCGGCCGAAGGGAATGGGAACGCAAGGCGCTGATCGTGAGCATCGGGAACCGGAGAAAGGCTCGGCTGTGTTGGCAACCTAAAAACCCTTTCCTTGCTGCATTCACCTGGATGCAGCGAAGTGCTGTGCCATTGGTTACAGGCTGACGTGATCGCAGGCAAGGGCCTGCTGGGGCTGCCGCTTTGCCATCCTGCTCGGGGCCGTTCGCTCAGCACCTCGTGGCGATCAATACTGCCGTGCTTCTTGCCGGGGTGCTGCTGCTGCTGGGCATCGCCTCCAGCAAGTTCTCGGCGCGGCTCGGCGTGCCGGTGCTGGTGCTGTTCCTCTCGGTGGGGATGCTGGCCGGATCGGAGGGCATCGGCCGGATCCCCTTCGAGAACTACGACCTGGCGAACAGCATCGGCAGCGTGGCCCTGGCCCTGATCCTGTTCGACGGCGGCCTGCGCACTTCCCTGACCTCGGTGCGACGGGTTTGGCGACCGGCGCTGGCGCTCTCCACGGTGGGCGTGCTGCTCACCTCGTTGCTCACCGGGCTGGCGGCTGCCTGGCTCCTGAACCTTCCTTTGCTGCAGGGGCTGCTGCTGGGCAGCATCGTGGGCTCCACCGATGCTGCCGCCGTGTTCTCGGTGCTGCGCTCCAGTGGCCTGAAGCTGCCAGATCGCCTCACTGCCACTCTCGAAGTGGAGAGCGGCTCCAACGATCCGATGGCGATCTTCCTCACCCTCGGCCTGATCGGGGTGATCACCGGCAGCGCCGATGCGGCCGCGTCACTGCTGCTGCTGTTCATCGCTCAGTTCGGTTGGGGCACCCTGGTGGGCCTCGCGGTGGGGCGGCTGGCCACTGCCTCGATCAACCGCATCAATCTCCACGTGCCGGGGCTCTACCCCCTGCTGGCCCTGGCCTTCGGCCTGGTGGCGTTCGGGCTGGCGGCGGTGCTGGGGGGGAGCGGCTTCCTGGCGATCTACATCGCCGGCATCGTGCTCGGCAGCAGCTCGATCGTGTACCGGCGGGGGATCTTCTCCTTCCACGACGCCATCGCCTGGCTGGGCCAGATCGTGCTGTTCGTGATGCTGGGGCTGCTCAGTTTCCCCAGCCGGCTGCTTGCCGTGGCCTGGCAGGGCCTCGGGATCGCCCTGGTGCTGATCCTGGTGGCGCGGCCGATCGCCGTGGCCCTCTCGGCATGGCCGTTCCGCTTCCGGCGCCGGGAGCTCGCCTTCCTCTCCTGGGTGGGCCTCAAGGGTGCCGTGCCGATCACCCTGGCCACGTTCCCTTTGATGGCTGGTGTGCCCCAGAGCCACCTGATCTTCAATGCCGTGTTCTTCGTGGTGCTGATCTCAGTGATCACCCAGGGGTGGTCGCTGCCGCTGGTGGCCCGCTCGCTGCACCTCGGTCGACCCGCCGATCCCACACCGGCGCTCACGGTGGAGATCCATGCCCTGCGCCAGGTCGACGGCGAGATCGTCGACTACACCGTGCAACGTGGGGCTCGGGTGGTGGGCCGGCCCTTGCGCGATCTCGCCTTGCCGGAGGGGGTGCTGGTGGCGCTGATCCTGCGGGGCAAGCAGGTGGTGATGCCCCGAGGCGACACCACCCTCGAACCCGGCGACCATGTGTTCGTGGCCCTGCGCACCAGCCTCCAGCCGGGGATCGATCGGCTGTTCGATCCCGAACCCGATGGCGATCCCAACCCCCACGCCGACGTCTCCGCGTAGCGGCGGTCATGTCTCCAGGTTCGGTGGCAGCCCATGGAGGGCCTGCACCACTTCGGGCTGCAGCGTGACCACGGCGGTGCCCTCTCCCTCGTCGGTTGGCATCTCCAACTGCAGCGGCTGAACAGCGCTGGGCGTGGGCTCCAGGGCGCGGGCATCGAACTGGGCCGAAGACGTGGGGCTCAGCTCCTCCCCCTGTCGCACAAGTTCCTCACTGCGGTTCGGCAGGCTCCAGCATCCGCCGATGCCATCGTGCAGCAACAGGGGGCGTCGGTGATCCAGCGTCTGCCCGGGTGATCGGGCCGTCAGGCGCAGACGCCAGCCAGCTGGGTAGGTGGGATCAGGCTGCTCGAACAGGCTCAGGCCCCAGAGATGGCCCGAGGAATCCGTGAGGGTCCAGCGCTGCGGAGCGGCGGCTGCCTGGGTCACCTGCGGCATCACCAGCAGGGCGAGGGCCACGAGAACACCGGCAATCACTGCCCCCCACAGGCGTCGGCCCAGCCCGTGGACACCAGGGCGGAACCCCGAACCAGAACTTTGAGAAGGAATGCTCATAACGCCTTTCGCGTCATAGACGCTTTCAACGCTACTGTTTTTCTGGGAAGTGATCGTGGTGGGTCGTCCGTCCGCCTGGGCGGGCCGTTCTCCCCTTCGCAGCGCTTCCCCGTTCCGTCCTTTCTCCTTGCCATGACGACCACCTCCCTTCGCCCCCAACGGGGCAGCGCCTGGGGGTCCTTCAAGGACTGGGTCACCAGCACCGGTAACCGCCTCTACGTGGGCTGGTTCGGCGTGCTGATGATCCCCTGCCTCCTGGTGGCCACCACCGCCTTCGTGATCGCCTTCATCGGTGCTCCCCCCGTCGACATCGACGGCATCCGCGAGCCCGTCTCCGGCAGCCTTCTCTACGGCAACAACATCATCACCGCCGCGGTGGTGCCCAGCTCCAACGCCATCGGCCTTCATCTCTATCCCATCTGGGCCGCCTCCAGCCTCGATGAGTGGCTCTACAACGGCGGCCCCTATCAGCTGATCGTCTTCCATTTCCTCATCGGCATCTTCTGCTGGATGGGCCGCGAATGGGAGCTCAGCTACCGCCTGGGTATGCGCCCCTGGATCGCCGTGGCCTACAGCGCCCCGGTGGCCGCCGCCACCGCCGTGCTGCTGGTGTACGCCATCGGCCAGGGCTCCTTCTCCGATGCCCTGCCGCTGGGCATCTCCGGCACCTTCAACTTCATGCTGGTGCTGCAGGCCGAGCACAACGTGCTCATGCATCCCTTCCACATGCTCGGTGTGGCCGGCGTGTTCGGCGGGGCCCTGTTCTCCGCCATGCACGGCTCGCTCGTCACCAGTTCCCTGGTGCGCGAAACCACCGAAACCGAATCGCAGAACCGCGGCTACAAATTCGGCCAGGAGGAGGAGACCTACAACATCGTGGCGGCCCATGGCTACTTCGGGCGCTTGATCTTCCAGTACGCCTCCTTCAACAACAGCCGCAGCCTCCACTTCTTCCTGGCTGCCTGGCCGGTGGTGGGCATCTGGTTCGCGGCCCTGGCGGTGGTGAGCTTCTCGTTCAACCTCAACGGCCTCAACTTCAACCACTCGATCCTCGATCACCAGGGCCTTGTGCTGAACACCTGGGCCGACGTGCTCAATCGCGGCGGGCTCGGCATCGAGGCCATGCATGAGCGCAACGTGCACAACTTCCCGCTCGATCTCGCGGCGGTGGAAGCGCAGCCCGTGGCCCTCATCGCTCCGGCGATCGGTTAGTGAGACTTTGAATCTCGCCCAGCCGATCCAGATCCGCCCAACGGTGTCACAAGGTTTCTGAAAGCGTGAGCCTTTCAAGCCGGGGCCCGAAATAGTCCGGGCCCCTTCCCATCTCAAGGATTCCTTCCCATCTTCCGCACATCCTCCTCGACAGGGTGAGTCAGGTGGAGTCGTTGCGAATCCATGGTCTCCGAGGACTTTCCATGCCCTTTGCACTGAACTTCGTTCACCCTGCACTCATGTGGGTGCTGCTCGGTCTGATGCTTTACTCCGGCTACCTCGGCTACAAAGCGAGCCTGATCCGCAAGGTGAGCGCAGAGGAACGCAAGGCGATGCTTCCCCAACACTTCGGCGAGCGGCACGCCCAGCTCGGTGCGGTGATCCTGGGCCTCACCCTGCTGGGCGCCGCCGGGGGGCTGGCTGCCACCTACCTCAAGAACGGCAAGCTGGTTCTTGGCCCCCACCTGTTCGTCGGGCTGGCTGTTGCCGTCCTGGTGGTCGCCACCGCCTCCTTGGGGCCGTCCCTCGTGAAGGGCAAGGACTGGGCACGGACCCTGCACGTGAGCCTCAATGGCGTGGTGCTGCTGCTGTTCGGCTGGCAGGCGACCACCGGCATCGCGATTGTTCAGAAGCTGCTGAGTTCAGCGACATCACCTTCCTCCCCTGGCACCTGATCCGATGACGTTCCCTCTTCCGCTCCAGCGGCTGGCACGGCTGGCCGTCTCCACCCTGCTGCCGCTGCTGGTGGGCATCGTCCTGGTGATGGCTCGGCCGAACACCGCCCTGGCGGCCCAGGTTTCCCCACCGGTCGATCCTGCTGCCCTCTCCAAGGCCGTTCTGGCGATGGAGCAGCTCGATCAGATGCGAATTTCCCTGGCCTCCACCCTTGAGGGCGAAACCGAGGAGCCCACCATGGAAACGATGAAGGAGGTGTGCAGGCCGGTGGGCATGCGGGCGGTGGCGATCGGCAAGGAGAACGGCTGGCAGGTGCGCCAGGTGGCCAGCAAGTTCCGCAACCCCGACCATGCCCCCGCCAGTGCCCAGGAACGTGACGTGATCGATCTGTTCCACCGGCATCCGGAGATCAACGGACTCTGGGAACCGGCCACAGCGGAACAGGGTGCCGGCCTGAACTACTACCGCCGCATCAACGTGGAGCCGAGCTGCCTGGCCTGCCACGGCACCAAGGCCAGCCGGCCGGCGTTCATCAAGGACAACTACCCCGACGACAAGGCCTTCGGCTTCAAGGTGGGTGACCTGCGGGGCATGTATGCCGTGCATCTACCGGCGGAGGTTCAGGCAGCTCTCGCCGCCGCCACGGGCTGAGCCACACCAGGTCAAAAGGGGATGGTCAGGATGTTTCCCCCGTCTTCAGCCGATCCATCGCTTCTTCGCCATGACCCTCCTCCCCTTGAATCCCCCCAACGACGAGGTCCCCAGCCTGGGGCGCCGTCAAGTCATGAACCTGCTCACCTTCGGTGCCATCACCGGGGTGGCGCTAGGGGCCCTCTATCCGGTGGTGCGCTACTTCATCCCCCCAGGGGAAGCTGGTTCATCGGGTGGTTCCCTTGCCCTGGACGAACTCGGCAAACCGATCGTGGCCAGCGGCTGGCTGGCCAGTCATCCTGAAGGCGACCGCAGTCTTGTACAGGGACTCAAGGGTGATCCCACCTACCTGGTTGTCGAGGGGGAAGGAGCCATCGGTGCGATCGGCCTCAACGCCATCTGCACCCATCTGGGCTGCGTGGTTCCCTGGAACAGCGGCGAGAACAAGTTCATCTGCCCCTGCCACGGCAGCCAGTACGACCCCGAGGGGGGCGTGGTCCGCGGTCCCGCCCCGCTGCCTCTGGCCCTGGCCCATGTGGCGGTGGAGGGTGAACGGGTGCAGCTCAGTGCCTGGCGAGAGACGGATCCGCGCACCGGCGAGAAACCCTGGTGGAGCTGACCCTTCTAAACGCTGGCTCCAGCCAACTCAGGATGGCTCACTGGATGGGCAAGGGTATGTGCAGTTGAAATTGGTGAAGTCGAAGCTTTGCCCCTCGCCACTCTCATCCTGCATCATGTCCACGAACCCTTGACCGAACAACACCTGCGCAATGGGATAACTGTGGTGGGCATGGATGGGCCGCTCCAGAGTTTCATCGACGCCACTGAAGGACACCACGATCTCAGCACCGCTGGCAGCCAGATCGCCAGAGGTGTGTCCATGCAAGGGGCTGTGCTCATCGATCGGATGCATCACCGTCCAGGTGAGCAGAAACAGGGGTGAACGATCGCGGTTCAACCTCAGGGGGTGCAGGCGCCGCATCCGGTGTCCTTCAATAGTTCGCTCATCGATGGCGAGATAGGCCTCGATCCTGGCCTCGAGAATGCTTTTGCGGCGTTCATTCGCCACGCGGAACATCAGGGTGGGCACACCGTTGTAGTCGTGCACGGTGACCGCCTCCGAGAACAGGATTCGCGCCGTGGATCGTGAAAACCGACTGAAGGCCATCCCTGTCATCAGGGCGATCACGATCAACCCCACCAGCGACTCAGCGGTGACGACCAGATTCGTGAACAGGCTGGCCGGATGGAGGGCTCCGTAGCCGATCGAGCCCAGGGTCTGCACGCTGAAGAAGAAGGCCTCGGAGAAGCTGGTGGTGGCGCCAGCCACCCCGGCGATGCCATGGGGATCGATTCGGTATAGAAGGCTGAACATCAGGTTGAGCAGCAGATACGTCGCGGCGATCAGCCCGAAGAAGATCGGCCAGGGCACCGCCAGCATCAGGTGGTTGGGGTAGCGCCAGTGGCGGAACCAGTCGGCCGGGTTCACGGCCGAGAAGATGCCGCCGTGCTTCTGGAGCCTCACCGGATGGGGGGACAGGCTCCGGGTGGAACGTCGGTTCCATGGCGCCATCGGCCGACCCCCCGCATGCCTGAACAGTCTATCGCGCTATGCGTGAAGACGCATGTACTTTTGTGTGGCGGGCGCCGTTTCGCGATTGGCTCTGCCTAGATAGAGGCTGGATCAGAGATGGCAGATGGCCGAATCCGGCACCGTGGGCCACCGTCACCACCAGGTTCTGATCGTGGGCGGTGGCTCTGGTGGTGTCACCGTCGCCAGTCAGCTCCTTCGGGCCCGTCCAGGCCTGGATGTGGCGATCCTGGAGCCCTCCTTCGTTCACGAGTACCAGTCGGGTTGGATCCTGGCCGGCGCTGGGCTGCTCCCCTACGAGCGGACCCACCGGCCGGAGGCCGCCGTGATTCCCGCGGGCGCCACCTGGATCCGGGACGGCGCGGCCATTTTCGAGCCGGAGGCCCACCGGGTGGTCACCACCGCCGGGGCAACGCTCAGCTACGACGTGCTGGTGGTGGCCATGGGTCTCCAGCTCAATTGGAGCAGCATCAAGGGTCTGCCGGATGGCCTGGGCAGCCACGGCATCGTCAGCAACTATTCCCACCCCCACATCAGGGCCACCTGGGAGGCGATCCGCAGCTTCCGGGGAGGAACAGCCCTGTTCACCCATCCCGCTACACCGATCAAGTGCGGTGGTGCTCCCCAGAAGGTGATGTATCTGGCCGATGACATCTTCCAGGCCACCAGCGGGGTGGGGGTGAACAGCCGGGTGATCTTCTGCAGCGCCCTCGCCAAGCTCTATCCGGTGAAGGCCTACAACGACACCGTCGAACGGATCGTGGCGCGGCGGGGCATCGAAACCCGCCTGCTCCACAACCTGATCGAGGTGCGCCCCGAGGAGCAGGTGGCGGTCTTCGAGGTCAGATCGGAAGGTAAGGAACCAGCCCGAGATGAGATCCGCTTCGACCTGCTGCATGTGGTGCCCCCCATGGCGGCGCCGGATGTGGTGGCCCACAGCCCCCTGGCGATCGAAGGGTCGGGCGGCTGGGTGGAGGTGGACAAGGACACCTGCCAGCACAAGCGCTTCGCCGATGTGTTCGCCCTCGGCGATGTGAGCTCTCTACCCACGGCGAAAAGCCTGGCGGCGATCCGTGGTCAGGCGCCGGTGCTGGTGGCCAACCTCCTGGCCTTCCTTGATGGACGGCCCCTGCAGGCCCACTACGACGGCTACACCGCCTGTCCGCTGATCACCAGTTTCCACAGTGTGGTGATGGCGGAGTTCGACTACGACCTCCAGCCGGTCAGTTCGTTCCTGGTGGATCCCACCAAGGAACGCTGGAGCATGTTCCTGATCGAAACACGGGTGTTCCCATGGGTGTACTGGCACCGGGTGCTCAAGGGGCGCCTGCACGAAAGCCGCTTCCTTAAGCCGTTCGGGCCCCTGGTGCGCGCCCTGGGGCTGGCGCGCCGCGAGACTTGAGCAGCATCTGGGTGCCGATGGACTGGCCGACAAGCTCAGCGATCACGCGACATTTCGCCTTGAAGAGAAAAAAGAGCTGGCCTGGCTTGTCACTCAGGGATTCATAGTTTCCCTGCCCCTTGGCGATGATCAGGTCGGCGGCAGCAAAGCGATCGCGCAGGTCCTGGCTGCAGTCCAGCAGGATGGTTCCCGGGGCATCCGAGCCGTTGTCAATGACCTGCACGATCCGATCAAGCCCCACCCGCTTGGCATCCTCCTGAGTGGCATCATTGAGGATCGGTGATCCCCGTACAACCAGGGTGATCGTCCTGGGTAGCAACTGGTCAATCAGTAGGCGATCAAGAGCGATTTCACCAGCGTTATCGGCCAAATAGAGGATCGTTTCAGCCTTGACGACGGCCACACGGAACTGTTCCACATGGCCGTGGAATGGATCCATCAGAGCCCTCTCCAGGGCCTGGCGCACATCCTGCTCCGTGAGCTGGCCGTTGCTGCCCATATCGATGGCATTACCGGCGATCGCCAGGCGGGCGGCCATCAGGAGGGGGTCGCCGGACGCCTTCACCTCAGCCTGAAGCACCGGGAGCATGTCCATCACGACGCTGTTCTGCCAGGCTTTCGTCTCGCGGTAGGGGTCGATCACGCCTGTCAGCTCCCGAAGACGCCGATGCAGGCACTGGGCCCATGGCAGGAGGTGATGCTGTCAGGTCCATGCCTTCGGCCCAATGCAGCGCCTTCCTGAGTAGGCGCTCATGGATCGATGCATCGTCGGTGACCAGTCGGGCAGCATCCAATGACTGGCGCAGCAGGCAAGGAATGCAATCCAATGAAGTGTTCATATGCAAAAGCCATGCAATCGTGCTGCAAGTGTGTCTCCATCTGCAGCATCAGGGCTGCCGGCGCAGATCGAGGCTCACGGACAGCGGTTCCCTGAAAGTGTGACACGCCAGGCGAACCATGGGTTTTGCTATCCACGTTAATGAAGGCGCGCACCTGCGCAAGTTTTGGATACCCGTCTTCGTCGCACTGAGCGATCCGATTAGGTTGGCAATATCCCCGCAGAGCACCTCAGAATAATGAAAAGAATTCTTGCATTATTCGCATCCATGGTGAAGACGCCCTGGCGCCGCCTTGGCGGCATGCTCTACGAGGCGTCAGACATCAACGAGGCCAAGGGGCTGCGTCTACGACTGAATGCGGAGTCCCCCAGGCTGACCCTGGACCATGCCCGTCCCCTGTTGCTCAGTGATGGCAAGGATCAGGACTGGAATGGGCCTCCCCGCAGAGTTCGGTTCAGGCCAGATTGTGCAGGGTCAGTGTTTGTTCGGGGGTGAGATCGATGCGCAGCGGTCCGGCACTGCTGGTCAGTGTGAGGCGCAGGGGCAGGACGTCGCTGGGACGGGGGGTGAGGGCGTCGAGGTCGAACTGGGCAGAACCCGCGGGTATGGGTGTGCCGTCGGGAGGCACGATTTCCTCGCTCCTGTTACCCAGTGTCCAGCGCTGACCCATGGCGTCGCTGACCTGCAGAGCGTCGGTGTGGTCGAGGACGAGGCCGGCCTCGAGGGCATTGAGGCGCAGCCGCCAGCCGGAGGGGTACTCGGGAAAGGGTTGCTCGAAAACCGAGGACTGGAAGCGGTGGCCGGCCTCATCGCTCAGCGGCCAGCTGTCGACTGCCGCTGCCGGGGCGACCAGCACCAGGGAGGCCAGCAGCACAGTCAAAAGGCCAGCTAGGAGCCTGTTGCGCAAAGATCCGCGTCCGCTTCTCCACAGACGCCCCTGAATCTGCCCAGATCCCTGTGACAGCAATGGATTCAGGCGAGAGAATGGGGCATGCAAAAGCCCAAGTCCTTCCGT
>QLAH01000139.1_pt1 | contig 63650 bp, 54 predicted proteins | sample 4693081 | NCBI WGS metagenome assembly QLAH01 (sample SAMN09425401, study PRJNA476045) | Lake water metagenome, whole genome shotgun sequencing project. | reverse complement strand
CGCCGCGCCCGCGCGCCTCCCAGCGGCGTTACACGCCCGACGCATCGCCAGCGCCTGCACCGTCCGCGCCCGCCGCACCGCTCTCCACGGCATTGCCGTTCTTGAGCTCCTGGAAGAACTTGCTCTCCTTGAGGAGCTCCTGCGAGCCCTTGTCGAGCGGCTCCTGCAGAAGGCGCAGGCGTTCGCGCTCCTCGCGGTTGAAGTTGCCGTCGTTGGCGTCGGGGTTCTCGACGACGAGCGGCACCAGGAACACCACGAGCTCGACGACTTCCTTCGAGCGCTCGGTCGAGCTGAAGGCCGCGCCGATGATCGGGATGTCGCCGAGGAACGGGATGCGGCGGTCGATCTGCGTCTCCTGCTCGCGACGGATGCCCGAGATCACGATGGTCTGGCCGTTCTTGACGGTGACGGTCGTGTTGGTCTCGCGCCGCTCGACGACGGGGTTCGAGTTGATCGTGGTGGTCGACAGGTTCGAGAGGAGGATCTTCACCTCCATCGCGACGTTGTTCTCCTGCGTGATGCGCGGACGGACGTTGATGCCGACGCCGACGAACTGCTGGTTGAAGTCGGTGGTCGTTCCCGCGGCACCCGAGGTCTCGCCCTGGAGGAACGAGACGTCGCTGCCCGCCTCGAACTTCGCTTCCTTGTTGTCGGAGGTGAAGACGCGCGGCTGCTGCAGGATTCGCACGCTGTTGTCGGTGGAGAGCGCCTGCAGGAAGAACGCGAGGTCGTCGGTCGTCGAGATGGTGAGCGTGCTCGAATTGAACCACGGGTTGGCGAAGTTGTTGTCGCTGTCGCCCGTGCCAGACTTCTCGAGCTCGAGGCCGATGGTGCCCGTGACCGAGTTCTCCGTTCCGTTGAGCGGCGACGAGAAGTCGCCGACCCGTCCGATGCGTGCGCCCCACGAGAATCCGTCGCCCACCTTCACTTCGGCGAGGACGGCCGTGATCATGACCTGGCGGCCCGGCTTGTCGAGGTCCTCGATGATCTCGATGACCTTCTTCTCGACCTCTGGCGGCGCCATCACAAGCACCGAGTTCTGCGATGCGTTCGGCACGATGCGGCTGCGTCCGATGAGGCCGCTGACCTCGGTGGGGGTTCCGCCCGCGCCCGCCCCTGCGCGGCCGCCCTGCCAAGGGAAGCGGAGTTGGTTCGAGGACGCGGCGCCCGTTCCGCCCGTTCCGCCCGCTCCGCCCGCTCCGCCCGCTCCGCCGGTGCCGCCCTCGCCGCCGAAGCTTTGGCTGAGTCCCGTCAGGCCCTCTTCGGGAAGACGAAGCCCTGCCTCAGTGCCCGACTGGGCGAGAAGGGTGTTGAGGATCTCGCTGAGCTCGACGGCGCTTGCGTGCTTGAGCGGGACATTCTTGGGAAGGCCCGAGGTGAAGGGCTGGTCGAGGTCGTCGATCCACTGGTCGAGCCACTCGAAGTTGTCGGGGGTCTTCGAGATCACGACGAGGCGGTTCGAGTCGGGATACGCCTCGATCGAGAAGATGTTGGCGACGGCCGCTGTCGGCGACGCCTCGCCTGCGCCGCCGCCTTGCGGCTGCAGCACGCGCCCGCCCGCGGCGGCGCGGTTGCCGATCCCCGTTCCTCCGCTCGTGCCGCTCCCGAGGAGCACACCAAGGAGGTCGCGCACCTTCGCGGGGTCTGCGTACTTGAGGTCGTAGGTGCGGAAGATGCTTCCCTGTGCGTTCGGGGGAAGGTCCCACGCGCTCGCGATGAGGCGCTCGATCTCCATCAGCTGCGCGGGAGTCGCGCGGACCGTGATCGAGTTCATCGACTGGAGGACGCTCACGATCGGTCCTGCGCCAGGGCCGCCGCTCGCTGCGGGCTGCCCTGGCTGCGGCACGGGCTGGCCACGCTGCGTGCGCTGCTGTGTGCGCGAGGAGGACGAACGGCCGGAACCATCGTCTGCGAAGATCTCGTTGATCAGCGATGCGATCGTCGACGCATCCTGGTACTGGAGCCGGATCGTCTTGGTGATGGAATCGTTCCAGGACGGCACATCGAGCATGTTGATGAGCGTCTGCACCTTCTTGGCAAGGCCGATGTCACCCGAGAGAATGATCTGGTTTGATCCACTGTCAGCCTCCCACTTGACATAATCCTCGGGCAGCAGCGCCCGCATGCGCTCGAGGATGTCGGCCGCGCGCGAGTTCGCGAGCCGGAAGACCTTGGTGACGAAGAGGCCGTTGTCCGGCATCGACATCACGTCGTCGGACGGCCCGAGCACCACGCCCGGCTGCGTGCGCGCAAACTCCGTCAACTGCCCGATGAAGATCATGTCCTCCGTCTCGGTGACGGCGAAGTTGTTCATCTTCAGCGCCTGGAAGAGGAAGTCGAGCGCCTGGCTCTTCGGCACCTCGCGGTCGCCCACGATGTTGAGCCGCACGTTGCCGAGGCCCGTGGCGTTGTAGAAGACGTGCTTCCCCGTCCACTCGTAGATGATTGGAAGGATGTTCTCGATCGACTCGCCCTTCAGCGAGATCTTCACGGGGTTGTCGTCAAGCGTGCGGCGTCCCTTGCGCATGCCCTGCAGCTGCGAAGGCGGAGTCTCGACAGGCGGCCGAGAGTCGAAGGTGGCGATGGTGCGGCGATCCTGCTGCGCGGGAGCGGTGTCGCGCGGCTGCGCGGGTTGAGGCGCCGGCGCGGGCTCCGTTGCGCGGGGCATGTCGACAGGGTCGCCCGACGGCGGGTCCACGGGGTCGCCGCTCTGATTGGGCTGGGGTTGGGCGTCCTGCGTCGCCGCAGCTTGGGGCGCAGGCTCGGGGCGATTTGCATCCGCGGCCGCGCCGGCCGAGAGGAACCCGCTCGCCGTCAGCACGGCGGTGGCGCGAACGATGTCGCTCAGGGAGACGCTCTGGAGAAGAGGTTGCGTGGAGGGCACGGTGGAGGGTCTCCGATGCTTTCGTAGGGCCCGAGGGCCGAGGGGTCTTCGTAGGTCGTACTTCGCTCTTCGTACTTCGCTCTGCGGTCGTCGTTCCTTCGCCGACCTTGCCGATCATGGCCGATCATGGTCGATCTTGGCCGACCATGCTCGAGCGCCCCGCGACGGGGCCTTCATCGGCTAGCTCGACGGGGCGCCGTTGATCCGCAGGAGGAGCTGGTCGCGCTCGTGGTCGAGCCGCGCCCTGCTGTGGCCATCGATGTTCCAGCCGTTCGTGTTGTCGATGGCCTCGAGCGCCGTGCGCGCGTCCTCGACGGTCATGGCCGCGATCTGCGCATCCGAGAGCCGCGGCGGAAGCAGCGCACGATCGACGAAGTCCTGACCAGCAGTCGAGGGCGACGGCGGCTCGGGCGGCGTCTGCGGAGTGCCGGCACCGGGTCTCGGCAGCCGCTGCGGCGCCATCGCGGGCGAGGGGAGGTCGCCAGAGGGCTGCGCTGGCTCTGCGATGGGGTTTCCGTTCGGGTCGAGGCCACTCGCAGGTTCGCCGCCTTGACCACCTTGGCCACCTTGACCACCTTGACCACCTTGCCCGCCCTGGCCACCTTGCCCACCTTCAGGAACCGGGCTTCCGCCGCCACCGCTGCGCGGACTTGCGCCGCTGCGGCGGATGTCCTGCAGCTCTGCGAGCGGAGGCTCTTCGCCAGCAGAGCCTTCGGGACCTGTACCTTCAGGGCCAACGCCTCCAGGACCCCGACCCCCCGGCTGCGCCCCCTGAGCAGCACCGACAGGTGAACGACCGCCCGCGCCTGGCGCGACCTCCGTGATACCGGGCACTCCGCTCGACGCCGAGGCGGCTCGCAGAAGCCGCGCATCGATGCGCGCCCAGAATGGCACGGTGTAGCTGCCGCGCATGTGCTCCACTCGGATCGAGTAGGGCGCATCGATCGCAACGACCTTGATGCCATCCCGCTCCTCGCCGAGCTTCACGCGCAGCGAACCAAAGTAGACGAAGTCGCCCACGATCGCGGTCGGCGCAGGTCCCGTGTAGCTCGCTGGCGGCGGAGGCGGCCCCGGCGGCGGTGGCGGCGGCTCAGCGGGCCGCGGTGGGGGAGGCGGCGGGCGACGGACAGGCGGAGTCGGGAGCGCATACATCGAGCGCCCGTCGAAGCGCTTGCGGCTCGTCTCGAAAAGCGCTTCGCTCTCCGTGCCGAGGTTCGCGAAGGGGTCCGTTTCGTCCTCCGACACCCCAGGCGCGAACACGGCCTTGACCGTCTGCGTCAGCCCGCTCCCGACGACCGTGGCGGCGAGCGCGACGGCGACGGCGGAGGCAACGAGCGGCACCGAGATGCGGAAACCCTCTGGAAGGCCTTGGAGCGGAGACTTCATCGGCGTCCTCCGCGGACCTGCACGCCCCAGCGCTCGACGGTCATCGTGACCTTCACGCGGCGCGTCTTGTCGAGGTAGCTGATCCTGAGATCGGTGATGGCGTCGACCGCCGGATCGCGGTCGATGTCGTGGATGATGCGGGTGGCCGTCTCAGGCGCCGCCTCGAAGTCGACTTCCGCGATGGCGCGCGCCATGGTTCCGCCGAGTTCGGCGGCGACCGTGGGCATCACGCCGCCACCGAGCGAGTTCCAGCGCAGGCTCCAACCGAAGCTCGCGCCGTGGGTCTTCATGATGTCGGTGACGGCCTCCGCGAGCTTCGTCTTGGCGACGCTCTCGAGTTCGGGCGCCATGTTCGGGCCGTGCACGGTGGCGCTCGCGACGACGCTGCTCGGAAGTCCCTCTGCGCGCATGGCCGCGCGGGAGAGGACGGACGCGTAGCGGTCCGCGCGGTTGTCAAAGGACTCGCTCGTCGGCCAGATCACGGCCTCGAACGCGAGGTAGACGCCCGCGCCGACGGCGGCCAGCGCGACCCACTTGCCGACGCGCGGCAGCGCCATGAATCGGGCGAGCAGCCGCTCTTCGACGCCTTGCTTCGCAGACGGCGCAGCCGAGGGCGCTGTGCGACCGGGCATCGACCGCCCAACGGCGGGGTTCTCAGCGATGGGCCTTTCGCCCGCTGTGTGATCGGAGTTGCCGTTCATGGTCCCTTCGCCCTCAGTGCGGCGAGCACCCGCTGGAAATCTTCGGCGATGCGCTTGCGCGTGTCCTCGTCGAGATCCTGACGGCGCCTCGCGTTTGCAATCTCGCTCAGGCGGAGCTGCAGTTCCTCCTTCGAGAGCGCCTTCAGTTCTTCGTCGCTGATCGGGCCTGGCACGGCTGCGACGGGCGCATTTGCCCCGGGGCCTCCGCCGCCGGCTCCTGCGCCCGCCGAACCCGCCACAACGGGGCGCTCGCCGCCTGAAGCCGCTTGATCGGGCCCGCGGCGGCCAATGCCTCTCGCTGGAACAGGCGTGCTCGGATCGATGGGACCAGAGTCGCCATCGGCAGCGGGCTGCTCCGTGCCACGCACCAAAGGCGTCGACTCCTGCGACCCGCGAACTGCCGGCGTGGCGGTCGCGGCCCCGGCACCTGGGTTCCCTGCAGCGCCATCCGTCGCACCATCGACCGCGACAGTACCCGCTGGCGGCGTGACCGTCGCGGGAGCAGGCGCAGCTGCGGAGGGCGCGCCTGCGCCCTCCTCGCCGTTGCTCGGATACTTCCGCTGCGCGAGCGTCTTGATGCTCCAGTCGCGGACCTCCTCGTACTTCGCCACGCGCGTGGCTCCGTCGATGCGCGAGGTCATGTTGAAGCGGATGAGGTTGCGCGCGTCGGGCGCCTGGTAGTTCCAGGTGGTTCCGCGGAACACACCAGAGGAATCCATCAGGCGTTGCATGGTGTTGATGCTGTCCTGCGCGCGCGTCTCGCCCTGCGGCTTCGCATAGCCGCGGATCGACACGCCACCGCTCGTCGAGATCTGGATCGACTCGATCTCGATGCCATCGGGCGTCGCGACGGCGAGGTCGCCGAGAAGCTTGGTCACGGGGAGCGCACGCGTCGGATCGGAGAGCGCCTCGTAGTGGGCCACTCGCCGCTCCGTGAGCCGCTGGGCGCGCTCGAAGGCGGCGGGCTCCATCGGCATCTTCCACTCGTAGATCTTCATGCGCGTCCACGAGAAGACGATGGGCGACAGCATCAGGAGAACGAGCGCCGCGACCGCCACCCGAAGCGCCCGGGTCGGGCTTGAGTAGCGGGCGATGAGCCGCGCGACGGGCGTTGGTTCCGCGCCGAGCTCGTGGCGCCGAAACTGGCAGAGATCGGCGAGCGGCCCGATGGCTGCGACCGCCGCACCAAGGGCGATCGCCCACTCGTTCCACCAGCGCTCCTCGCGCGCCTCTGGGAGTCCGACCGAGATCCGTGCCGCGAGCCGCTGGCGCACCGCAGGGTCGAGGATCGTCACGCGGTTGCCGCTCTCCTCCGCTTGCGCCTTCGCGGCGGAAACGCACGCCGCGATCTCCGCGGGTGCCACGCCTGCGTTCAGCGCCGTCTCCGCGATGGCGCGGCGAAGGCCTTCGCTCCAGCCCTCGCCCGTCGCTTCTTCACGGGTGGCGCGCACAACGAGCCTGTTGGGGTTGCTGGCGGCCCGCATCGCGATCGCGATCGAGCCGTCGCGCCGATCCGCAATCAGCGCGGGAAGTTCACCCGCTGCAAGCGGCAGGAGCGCCGCAGGCTCAGGGATGTACCGAGCGATCGCCTCGATGCGCGCAGGGGGCTCTGCCGATGGACCTGCAGAGGCGCCGCCGAGAGACCCTGCCGCCGCGGTCTGCGCCGTCGGCCACGCGAAGATGAAGCCTTGGCGCTCGCCATCGCCGACGCCGCTTCCCTGCGCCCCGACCGCAAGCGCAAGCCTGTGCTGCGGCACTGAGCCAAGGAAGAACCCCTCGGCCTGGAGCGCGAGGGCGGCAAGCATCTGGGTCTGGCTCGTCTGCGGCAGCGATACGGTGCGCACAAGCACCGAAGCCGAGGGCAGGACCAGCCGAAGGTCGTTGCAGCGGTTCGCGTCGAGCCACTGCTGGAGTCCCGTCCAGTCTCCGGCGCCGAAAACGCGCGCCGCCACGACGCTCGGCGAAGCTCCTTTGCGGACGAGGAGGGTGCGGAGCGAGTCCGATGTGCGCTCTGCGACGGCCAGGAGCGCGTCGTCGTAGGCGATGGGCGTCTGGGACTTCACTGCTCTCGATACTCCAGGATGCGTGCAGGCAGGGTCGAACGGTCCACGACGGCTGTGATTTCGACTTCCAGTCCGGTCGATGCGGATCGGCCCGTGCTCGTCACGGTGAAGACATAACTCTGGGTATCGGCATAGGGTGCGATCGCTGCAAGAGATTGTGTCGCGATCCTACTTGATCCGAGAAGATCGGAGATGGCCAAGAGCCCCTTTGAGCTCGCTCCGCGGGCGGAGACGATGGCGTCGGCCGTGATCGGGTCGTCGGGAAGCAGCGCGCGCAGCACCGCCGCGGGGACGGTGTTGAGGTTGAGTCGTCCGAGCGGTCGCGTGGTTCCGCCTCGAATCAGGCCTTCCTGGAAGATGCGGCGAAGCTGCATGCTGTCGAGCGACTGGACCCGACCGGCCTGTGCGCCGCCTTGCTGTCCGCCTGCGCCCGCAGAACTGCGCCCACTTTGCTGAGGCATCGCCGCCATGAGGAACTCGGGTGCCTCGACGGCGAGCGAGCTCGAGATCGAGGGGCGGATGCGCGTCGCGCCACCGCGAACCGGACCGGTCGGTCCGAGGTCGGGGCCTGAGCCGCCGCCGCGTGGGCCACCGCCGCCGCCTGGGCCGTCGCCGCCTCCGCCGCTACCGCCGCCACCGCCACCATCTCCGCGGCCGCCGCCGGTTCCATCGGGCCCACCGCCCATTCCGCCGCCACCGCCTGAGCCGCCGCGGCCGCGACGGCCACCGATCCCCCCAGCTCCTCCCATGCCGCCCGCACCAACGCCTGCGTTGTTCGCCGAGTTGGACGCGGCGAGCGCGGAGAGATCCTGTGTGAGCAGCATCTCGAGCCTTGAGTTCTGGCCCTGGCCGAACACGGAGAGCGCCGCAGCCTGCTGTTCCGTCACGCCGAAACGCGCCACCATCTCTTCAGGCGACGCAGTCGCGAGGTCGAGCTTCGGTTGCCCGCTTGCGCCGACCAGGCTGCCCGCGCTGCGCGCCGTGAGTACGCTCGACCATCCACCGTCGAGCAGACCATCGGCGTTGTCGGGCGGCTCGCTCGCCGCACCGTCGTTCTCGTTCTGATCGAGCTTGCCGTTGAGATTCTGGTCCTCGCCGCGCACAAAGCGCGGGAACGCACCCGCCACGAGCTCGAGTTCCGCGATCGATCGGAAGGGGCCGTTCCGCGGCTGGTAGCCCGTGCGACGGGCCAGATACCAGTCGTACTCCGCGCCCATCATCCCCGGGTTGTCGTCTGTGTCGCGCCAGTCGACGATCCCGTCGGCGATGTCCAGCGTCATACCGGAGATCTCGAGCAGCATGGCCCGTGTCGCCCAGTTGATGTTGATCTTGGCGTGTTCGTCCTGAGGTCCGGGATAGCGCACGCCGTCCTCGACATGGCTGATGTCCCAACTGCCGCTCTCGAGCTCGCCCTGCGCGGCCGCGGTGAGGTCCTTGTAGAGCTGCCTCGCGTCGTCGGGATCGGGGCGCTCTGTGTGGTATTCGAGGATCGCGATCGTCTCCTCGATGCCAGCGCGCGCGGCCCAGCGCGCCTCGACGCGTGCCATCGCCTCGCGACCCATCGCGGCCTGCCGGAAGGCAAGAACCTGCGCCGCCGCGACGAGCACAGCTGCGATCGCGACCGCCCAGATCACGAGCACGATCACAGACCCGCGGTTGCGGGTTCGAGGTCGGCAGGTGCGGCTGCGTGCTTCTGCGGTCATGGGCTGGCTTCTACCGTCTCCCCGGATCACGGGTTCCGACCTGTCTGCGTCGTGGAAGTTCTGTTGAAGGCCCCGCGGCGATTGCTCGAGTTGAGGCGCGTCGACGTGGGCCCATCCATCTGCACGGGCGAACCGCCGTCAGGAAGCGAGCCGCCGCCTCTCACGCCGCCAACTCCGCCGATGCCGCCAACTCCGCCAACGCCGCCAACTCCTCCGATGCCGCCAGCGCCGCCAACTCCGCCGACTCCCGCGGTTGCGCCGTCGCCGCCGACTCCGCCGCCCGCTCCCGCAGCGCCATCCACGCCACCGTCGAGGCCATCGGCTGCACCTTGGGCATCGCCCTCCGCATTCTCAGAGGGTGGCGGGGGAGGAACGATGCGATCGATCGCGACCTGCGTGCGCAGCACCGCGAGCGCGCGGTTCGGCGGGGACGGTTCCGCGCTGGGCGCGTCGCCTGTCGCGGTCACCGTGATGCGCAGCGCCCATGGAAGGCCCATCGAGTCCGAATCCCAGTCGGGGTACCACGACTCACCGTCGTAGGCCTCGATCGAGACGCCGACGATGCCGTCGACGATCGGCAGCGCGATACCGCCACCGTCACCGATGTCGTCGGGCGCCGGGTCGCGGCGCAGCCAGAGCACGTCGCCGTCGCCATCGCGGATGAGGCGGTACTGCGTCTCGTACTCACCGCCCTCGCCCTGGTAGGCGTCGCGCTTGATCGGCCGCAGGCGGTTCGAGTAGATCAGGATCTCATCCCGCTCCATCGTGCCGTACTCGGTGCTTGAAAGACCGTCGCGCAGAAGAAGACGCGTGTAGTAGAGGTCCTCGTCGCGCACGACGGCCGCGAGGTCCTGCCGCATCGACTCGAGCGCCGCGCTGGCGCGGCTCACGGCCTCGAGGCGCAGGCGGGCCACATCGCGGCCACGCGACACGCGCGAGAGCACGGACGAGACGGTGACCACGACGATCGCGCTCACGGCGATGGCGACCACGAGCTCGATGACCGTGAAGCCGCTGCGGCGGTCACTGCGTGATGGGTCGGCCTTCACGGCGTGCCTCTCTTTCCTCGATGCGCTGCGCGCGGTCGATGGGCGTCTCGGGCGTGCGGAGCGGGTTCGGCTCCTCGCCGCGGCGCTCGGCCACCAGCGTGGCGACCCTGTATGTCCGTCCACCCTCGTGGAGAAGCGCGACCTCCACCTCCGCCGGGATTCCCGATCCGCCCTGCTGGATGCGGATCGCGTAGCTGAAGTCGGCGTAGGGCGAGTCGAGGCCGAACTCCCCCTCGACAGGATGGATGTCGGCGAAGTCGACGGGCCCTTCCGTGATCACCATCGACAGCAGTTCGTCGATGGCAGCCGCCGCGCGCACGTCGGTCTCGCCGCGCCGGGCGAGCGACATCGCCTGACCCACGACGGACAGGACGCCCACCATACCGATCGCGAGGAGGACGCCCGCGATCACGGCGTCCATCAGCGCGAAGCCGGCGTCGCGCCGAGCGCGTGCAGGTCTCGTGGAGCGGCGGCGCGCGGTCACCATGGGTCGTACCCGCTTCCCTCCGCATCGAGGTCGATCGCATCGCGGATCTCGACCCGCGGGTCATCGCCGCGTCGGGGAGCGTTCGAGTAGGTCTCGAGCACGAGCCGCGCCGACTTCTCCTTGCCGCGCAGCGAGAGATCGATGCGCGGGCGGCTGCCGTCGGGATGGCTCGTGATGGTCCAGGCCTCGGGGGCGAGCGACGACTCGTCGCTCGACACGCTCTCCACGCCCATTTCTTCGGGGAACTCGACGGGCGAGCTCAGGCGGTCCTGCTGCCAGATGCGCGCGCCATCGGGGTTGCGCGGGTCGAGGTCCATGATCCACAGCGCGAGCGTGCCCGCAGCGCCGTCGTAGGTGAGCCCGACCTGCTGGAGCCCTGCGCTGTTTCGGAACGCGAACATGCGCAGGAGGTCCTCCACCTCGAGGATCGTCTTCTCCTCGCGCTGCCGTTCGATGACGACAAGTCGCGGCACCACCGCCGCCGCGAGGATCGTGAGCATCGCGCACACCAGGATCACCTCGAACAGCGTGAAGCCCCGCCCGCGGGATGCGCGGTGCACGCGTGGTTCTGCGCTGGCGGCGGGGCGTGGCATCGTGGTCGTGCGGGTTCGGTTCAGGTCTCGGTCTTCTTGGCGCGTGCGTCCTTGCCGTGGGTGATGTCCGCGTTGTCGGAGCCCGCCTCGCCGCCCGGCTCGCCGTCTGCTCCGTAGCTCACCACGTCGAAGTCGCGCCCCTCGGTGCCCGGAAGCACCACGTAGCGGTTGCCCCACGGGTCGACGAGGTCGTCCATCGACTCGAGGTAGCCGTCCGTCACGAGCACGTCGAGGTTGAAGTCCTCGCCGAGGCTGGTCTGGCGGTTCTCCGTGAGGTAGATCTTGATCTGCGAGGCGATCGCGCTGGCCTTGATCTGCGCCTGGTCGCGCTTCGCGCCGCCGAGGCGTCGCAGCAGGTTCGGGGCGATGAGCGCCGCGAACAGCGCGATGATGGTCACCGCGACGATGACCTCGAGAAGGCTGAAGCCCCTGCGGAGCTGGCGGCGTGCGTGGGAGCGGCGGATTCGGTTCTTCATGGCGTGTGTCCGGGGGATTGGTAAGGATTGAGGGACTGGGTGCGTGCCGCGGCCGCGCGCCCGTCAGCGCTGGAATGCGTCCTGAAGCTCGATGATCGGCAGGAGGATCGCTGCAAGCACGAAGCTCGCGACGAGCGCCATCACGACGAGGAGGATGGTGGGGAGGATCCTGGTGAAGATCTTGAGCGAGTTGTTGACCTGTCTGTCGAATGATCCCGCAGCGTGCATCAGCATCTGCTCGAGGCGGCCCGAGCGCTCGCCGATGTTCACGATCTGGACGAGAAGCGGCGGGAAGTGGCCGCTCCGCTCGAGGGGATCGGCGAGCGACTGACCCGTCGTCACCTTGTCGCTGACCTGGTCGATCGCTGCGGTGAGCGCCGTGTTCCCGAGGGTGTCGCGCACGATGCGCAGCGCGCTCAGGATGGGAATGCCCGCGGAGACGAGCGTTCCCAGCGTGCGCGTGAAGCGCGCGACGGCGATGTCGCGGATGAGCCGGCCCGCCACGGGGATCTTCAGGAGGAAGGTGTCGAAGCGCAGGCGGTTCGCAGGCACCGCGTGCCAGGCGCGCGCAGCGAGGAACGAGAGCACCGACGCGCCGATGAGGACGAGCCACCAGTCGATGACGAAGTCGGACACCGCCATCAGGATCACCGTCGGAAGCGGCAGCGACCCGCCCGCCTCGACGATCGGCTTCATGACGCGCGGCAGGACGAAGACGATCAGCACCACGACGCTGGCCGCGATGAGCGCGGCGATCATGAGCGGGTAGATCACGGCGCCGACCACTTCGCGCCGCAGCTCTACGGAGCGCTCGAGGAGGTCCGCGAGCTGGTGCATGATCTCCGCGTTGCGGCCCGAGGCGTCGGCCGCGCGCAGCATGCCCGTCGTCATGTCGTCGAACGGCGCGCCGTACTCCTTCGCCGCCTGATAGAGCGTCACGCCCGCCTCGACGCGCTCGATGAGGTGGTCGAGGATCGCCTGCAGGTTGCGGCTCGACGCCTGGCGGCGCACGGTGCGCAGCGCCTGCATGAGGGGAAGCCCCGCCTCGAGCGCCGTCGCGAGCTCGCGGATGAAGTCGGCGAGCTCCGAACGCGGAATCGACGGCCGCGACGCCCGCCTGCCCGAGGAGAGCTCCGCGTCGACGGCGCTCATCTCGATCTCGAGCGCCGTCTCGCCCTTCAGGGCGAGCGCCTTGATCGCAGACGCGCGGTCGGGCGCAGAGATCGAGCCCGCCTGCAGGGCGCCGCCGTGTCCGATGGTCTGGTAGCGGAAGGTCGGCATGGTGAACTTCAGCCTGCCCTCGTGCGGCCCTGCGCCTCGGACTGCGAGCGCATCTCTGCGCCGAAGTCCTCGACGTCTTGCGTCGCGCGCAGGACTTCCTCGATGGTGGTGATGCCCGCAGCTGCCTTGAGCATGCCGTCCTCGCGCATGGTGACGAAGTCGGGGTCGAGCAGCGTCTTCAGCTCGTGCACGGGGCGGTTCTGCGCGATGGCCGCGCGGAGCGAGGCGTTGACGCGCACGATCTCGTAGAAGCCGAGACGGCCGCGGAAGCCGCTGCCGCCGCACTTCTCGCATCCCGCGCCGACCATCTGCCGCCCGTTGAAGCGCCGCCGCTCCGCAGGCGTCAGGCGGTGGTCGGTCTCCTCACTGATCGGCCGCGACTCCTTGCATGCGGTGCAGAGCCGTCGGCCGAGGCGCTGCGCGAGCAGGCCCTCGAGCACGCTTGCCGCGAGATAGGGCTCGGCACCCATGTCGACGAGGCGTCCGACCGAGGAGATCGCGTCGTTCGTGTGCAGCGTCGAGAAGATGAGGTGGCCCGTGAGCGCGGACCGGATCGCGATGTCCGCCGTCTCCGTGTCGCGGATCTCGCCGACGAACACGATGTCGGGGTCCTGGCGGAGGATCGCGCGCAGGCCGGTCGCGAAACTGAGCCCGCGCTTCGCGTTGACGGGGATCTGGTTGATCCCGTTGAGCTCGTACTCGACGGGGTCCTCGATCGTGATGATCTTCTTGCGCGGGTCGTAGAGCTTCGAGAGCGCCGCGTAGAGCGTGGTCGTCTTTCCCGAGCCCGTCGGGCCCGTCACGAGCACGAGGCCGTGCGGCTTCTCGATCATGCGGTCGACGATCGCGCGGTGCGACTCGCTCATGCCGAGGCTCACGAGGTCGAGCGGAAGCGAGCTCTTGTCGAGGATGCGCATGACCACCGACTCGCCGTAGAGGGTCGGCACGGTGGAGACGCGGATGTCGACCTTGCGGCCTTCGAAGCGGAGCGTGATGTGTCCGTCCTGCGGCACGTAGCGCTCGGCGATGTTCATGCCCGCCATGATCTTGATGCGGCCGATGAGCGCCGCCTGCAGGTGCTTCGGCGGCTGCGGCTGCGAGACGAGCACGCCGTCGATCCTGTACTTGACGCGCAGCTCGCTCTCGAACGGCTCGACATGGACATCCGACGCGCGGCCCTGGATCGCCTCGAGCAGGATGAGGTTCACCAGATTGATGAGCGTCGGCTGCTCGGCCATGCGGTGGACGTCGTCCGCCTCGATGGCGTCGAGGTTGTGCTCGGCGTCTCCCGTCGTCGCGAGGCCGTCGTCCGATGCGAGCGTCTCCGCCATCCGCGCCGCGGTCGTGCCGTAGCGGTCGCGCATCAGCTCGCGGAACGCCGCTCCGTCGAGGCCGATGCGGCGCACGGCGCGGGCCGTGACGCTCGCGATCTCGTCGACCGCTGCGGTGTCGAGCGGATCGAGCATGGCGACGAGAAGGCGGCTGCCCTCGATTGCGACGGGTACCGCCCCGAGGCGCACCGCGAGTTCGGGCGGCAGCAGTTCGGCCGCCGCGGGATCCGACACAGGCGCCTTCTCGAGCCACTCGATCCCGAGAAGAGTGCAGCGCTCGCGCACCGCAGCCTCCTGCGCCGCGCCCGCGGCCGCTGGCTTCAGTTCGCGCGCGGCCGGGAGCGCGGTCGTGGTGATGGTTCCGTTGGTACCTGCTTGCACGAGTTCCTCACTCCTAGTTCCTCACTCCTCGAGAACGAGCCACAGCCGCCTGCGAGGCGGCTGAACGCCACCCTGATGGACCGAACTTCCGCGTCACTTCGGGCGCTTCGGGCTTCCGCCGTCGGGGGATGTCCCGAGCCCGGGGGTTCGGCCCCCGGAAGTGGAAGTCGCGCTGCCGTCCTTCTCAACCTTCTCGGTGCTCGCTCCGGGCGCGGGCGTGGACTGCCCGTCTCCCGCCACAGGCGAGAACTGCCGGTCGATCTCGACCTTGGTTTCCCCGGTGGGTGCAGGCTTTGCCATGCCCGGCACGGCTGCCCTCTGCTCCTCGCTCAGGACCTCGAGGATGCGGAGCCGGTACTTCGCGAACAGATCCTCGCGCGCGGTCTTCGCGTCCGCGAGCGACTGCGGGTCGGTCAGGCGGGTGGTGTCGCCCGCGGCGCGGCGCGCAGCGAACTCCGTGCGGCGGCGCGGTTCGAGCGGTTCCGTCTCCCGATAGGCGGCGACGAGCTGGCCGCAGACTCCGGCGAAATCGACGGTGAACTCCCGGGAGATGGTCTCGAGCGCGAGGCGCTGCTCGTCGGTCAGGTCGGGCAGGGCGAGCGCACCCTCGAGAAGCGGGGTGATCGGATCGGGACGGAAGACCATCGGGAACGCGAGCTTCATGGCGCGCGCCTCGAAGTCGGGCCCGTACTCTTCGCCCAGCGCCTCGCGGAGCGAGGCGATGCCCGCCTCCTGCGCTGCGCGCACCTCGATGCGCCAGCGCATGATGCGCTCCTGCGACGCGATGCCGCTGTTGGCATCGTCCGTCGACATGGCCCTCAGCATGGGGGCGATCGAGGCGTCGAGTTCGGCGTCGCGCGCCACGAGCGCGGCATCGAGCGCGACCTCGTATGCCTCGATCGCATCGGAAGCCATCTCGAGCGCCGACATCGGGGCTCGAAGCTCGCGCACCAGGACGGTCAGGTCGAGCGACTCGCCAGAGAGCTCGCCGAGGGGAAGGCTCTTCTCACGGCGCAGCGCGCGTTCGAGGCGGGGCCACTGCTCCGCCTGGTCGTTCGCCAGCGTGCCGCGGACGCTCTGGAGGAAGTCCTCGCGAAGCCGCTTCTTCTCGGCGGCCCAGCTGACCAGCGGGCGGCTCACCATCTCCATGACCTGCTCTGCGTTCGCGCCCGCGGCAGCCTCGCGGAGCTGGCCCATGCTGACGCGCACGCCGTCGGAAGCGGTGTTGAAGTTCGTCTCGTAGTCCTCGAGCAGCGCCTCGAGGATCGGCTTCTGCCACTCCTCGAGTCCGAGCGAATCGACGAAGACCGGAAGGTCGCGGCGGAGGAAGTCGGGCGTGAAGAGCGACGCCATGCCGCTTCGACCGCCGAACTGCGCCTCTGCGGCGGGCACTGCGGTCCACGCTGCGCCGAGGGCGAGCGCGACGGCCGCAAGACGGGTGCGAAGCATGCGATGGGACGGTCGGGTCGACTGGCGAATCACGGGAATCTCCTTAGGCACATCTCGACGGAACATCCTGATCTCCCTGCGTGATCGCGCAGGTCGCGTGGGGATTGTTCCATCTTGCGGCTGGCTGCGTTGCCCATTCAGCGGTTTGCCAACGAACTCGTGGAGTTCATGATGCATGGGCGATGCGCAAACGGCTCCGCGCCGCGTACGCACCCCGCATCCGCTCCCCGCGGAGCGGACCCTCCCTTGATCGACAGTTCAGGGCCGCGCCTCTAGTTCGGATCTCATCGACGGAGCGGCTCCGCACCCAAAGGTTGGCGGCAGAGGCGCCGAACCGAATCGAACCGCTCCTCCAGGGCCTGACGCGACCGCAACAGAGTGAGTCGAAGCAGTGTTGGCCGTAACATGTCCAATAACAAACTCAATCAAGGCTGTTCTAGGTTCTGTCTGACGGATCCCCGGACGTCGATCCGCGCGGCATCCCGCCTGGCCGCGTCGGCTTCAACTCGCTGTATCGCTGCGGATACAGCCTCGTTTCGCCTCCTTGCCAGCCGGGCGCCGCGCGGATCTTTGGTCTTCGGGGATCCGTCAGACAGAACCTAGGTCGGCCCGCTGGGTCACGACCGAACCCGAACGGTCCGCTGTTCAATGCGCTTTTCTGACTTCGTGACGACGATGCGATCGACGAAGATGCCTGGGGTATGGATGTGGTCGGGGTCAAGCGTGCCCGTCGGCACCAGTTCCTCGACCTCGGCAACGCACGCCTTGCCGCACATCGCGACCATCGGGTTGAAGTTCCGCGCGGTCTTGCGGTAGACGAGATTGCCCGCCCCGTCCGCCTTCCACGCCTTGACAAGCGAGAGATCCGCGCGGATTCCACGCTCGAGGACGAAGGTCTCGCCATCGAACTGCATGGTCGGCTTCCCCTCCGCGACGACGGTCCCGACGCCCGTCCGCGTGTAGAAGCCGGCGATGCCAGCGCCTCCAGCGCGAAGTCGCTCCGCGAGCGTCCCCTGCGGATTGAACTCGAGCTCGAGCTCGCCCGACATGAACTGGCGCTCGAACTCGGCGTTCTCCCCGACATAGCTCGAGACCATCTTGCGGATCTGCCGCGTCTCGAGAAGCAGGCCAAGCCCCCAGCCGTCGACGCCTGCATTGTTGCTGACGGCGGTCAGGCCGCGCGCACCCGAGTTGCGCAGCGCGATGATCAACTGTTCGGGAATCCCGCAGAGGCCGAACCCACCGACCGCGACCGTGATTCCGTCGCGGACAAGGCCTTCAAGCGCCGCTGCGGGCGTCGGAAAGAGCTTTGAGGCGGATGCGGTGCGGCTCGGGTGTGCTTGGGTTTCAGTCATAGGCCGACGAGTGTAGCGGTGTTCCGCCCGTGGTCTGCTTCGGGTGAACGCGCCGCGGGCGCCTGTGCTCCCGAGAGAGCAGCGGACGCCCGCGGCGGAAACGAATGGAGAAGGTTTGCGCCTCGGGTGGGGCGGCCGCGCGGTCAGTTCGACGACGCGGGAACCCGTCCCTCGCGCGCGGCAATGTCCTCGGCCATCTCCTTGGCCGCATCGGGGTTTGCGGCCTGAAGTGCGGAGCGGATCTTCTCGAGCGCCTTGTTCTGGATCTGCCGCACCCGCTCCTTGGTCACGCCGATCACCTGCCCAACCTGCTCGAGTGTGAGCGGTTGGGCACCGTCCGCGGCTCCAGAGCCAGCGGCGGGCTTGGACGCCGCCGCGATCGTCGGCCCCAGCGAGAGCTTGGTCAGGTCCGGCGTCGCCCCAGAGGCGCCGAGGGCCGCGAGCGCCGTCGAGGCATCGATTCCGAAGCGGTGGCTGATGACCTTGATCTCGATCTCCGAGAGGTCAGCCTTGTTCGCCGTCACGATGTGCTTCACTTCGTCCGCACACTCCCGCTCGTGCGTCGCGCGCACGGTCTCGAGGTGGTTCGAGCGCTCGAACGCGGGGTCATACTCTGCGCCGAAGCGGCGGTTGTGGGTCGTGACCTTGATCCCGTGCCGGCTGAAGGCCTTCAGGATCGCGCGGCAGGCGTAGGTGGAGAACTTGAACCCACGCCCGCAGTCGAACTTGTCGACCGACCGCATGAGGGCCATGTTGCCCTCGCCGATCAGGTCTGCAAAGTCGACCTCGGAAAGACGCACGCGCTTGGCCATCGCAAGGACCAGCGCCAGATTCGTCTCGGCGATCTGCTCGCGGTACTTGTGGGCGATGCCGTGCCAACGGAGGAGTTCCCGCGCCTCCTCGAGGGTGACGGGCCGAGACGCCGCGCGCTTCTGGATCTCGGAGATGCTGAAGCGTGCGAAGTTGTACTTCATGAACAGGATGCGCTCCTGCGCACCCGTGAGGAGGATCGTCGACTGTGACTTGGGCGAGCGCACCGAGCGGCTGCGCGCGGCGATGAAGTCATCCATCAGCGGGCGGTACCAGGTGACATCGGGCCGCTCGATCTCGGCGATCCCGTAGATGCGCTCCTCCGCATCGGGAAGCCGGAAGTCGGGGTGGTCGATGTAGTCCATGGGCTCCGCGAGGATGCCCTTGAGCGCGCGTTCCTCCGCGGCAGAGAGGGGCTGAAGCGCGGGCAGAGCCGCCGGGCCGGGCGATGGGGCGGCAGGCGACCGCTTCGCCGCGGCAGCATCGGCGGGTGTGCCAGCAGCCGACGCGGACGCGCCAACGCCACGCGTCCGACGCGCAGTCGGGCTCGCGGCTGGTCGCACCGACAGGCCGTTCCGCTTGCGCGCCCGCGCAAGCGGCGACTCAGCAGCCGAGGGGTCAGATGGGGTTCGGTTGGTCATCGGTCGCATGCCACGCACCCTCCACAAGTTGCGGAGCGCAGCCCTGTTGGGTGCGCCCCAAGTTGTTCGAATCAAAGTGAGGTTCGAACGGACTCAATTCCCTACATATCGACGCATTTAAGCCACATTTCGCGCGAGATACACAATTCTTCCAGCTCGCCTTCTCTGCCTTCGGGAGTTCCTGACAACCCGCCAAACCCGCTTTCCCTTTCTCCATCGCCTGCGCTGGCGAGTCTGTGTCTCACGCAATCCGTAGGCCAGAGGGACGGCATGACAGCAGACTCTTCTGGCGCCCGATAGCAGGAAACTGCCGCCAAAGTGCCCCAAGCAGACTGCCATCCCTGCCAGAAGCGCATCCACGGAGGCAGCACCGAAACGCAGAGCAGCCCGCGTTGGTTCGGCCATCCCGACCTGTCGCCACCCTCAAATCCGCTGCTCCCGTTTCATGTACGGGTGTCAACGCCCGCCGTGGCAGAAAAGCGCTGTTGTTGGATACTGGAACCAAGGAAAGCAAGTCGAGCGCCGCCGATCACGACGCCGCGCGGCCCTTCGCCAGACGAGCGCCGGCGTTTCATACCTGCATGAGAACACCTTCCGATCGACCCAAAAGTCGTCGTGCGGGTGCATGGGATGTCCTCGGAACAGCTGTTCCGTCAGGCGACCGCCCAAAAAGACCGATCGTGTCAGACGCGTGGCGCTCGAAGGGACTTACTCGGCCTTGCCCGAGGAGCTGTCGTAGACCCAGCGGTCCGATGCGCGAGGGAAGTCAAGGACCTCGCCCGCCTTGAAGAAGAGGCCGAGTTCGCGCTCCGCTGCCTCGGGGCTGTCCGAGCCGTGGATCAGGTTGAACGAGTTGGAGACTCCGAAGTCGCCGCGGATCGTGCCCGCAGCAGCCTTCGAGCCGAAGGTGGCGCCCATCATGCCCCGGCAGATGGTGATCGCGCCGATCCCACGCACGGCCATCACAAGGACCGGCGAGCTCGTCATGAAGCCGACAAGGCCGTTGTAGAAGCCCTTGCCCTGGTGGTCCTTGTAGTGGGTGGCCGCGAGCTCGGGAGAGATCTGCATGAGCTTCGCGCCCACGATCTGGAGGCCCTTCTCTTCGAAGCGGCTGATGATGCGGCCCAGGAGGCCGCGCTGGACGGCGTCCGGCTTGAGGATGATGAGCGTGGTTTCCATGTGGATTCTCTGGTTGAGTGGCGAGGGAAAGGGCGGAGAGTGTAGCGAAAACCGCAGCGGTTGGTCGAAATCCTGCGGAATCCTCGCGCCGCCGTCGCGGTGCGCGCGGTTCGGATAATGTCGGGTTTCGGTCCCAGCTGGGCACCGAGCGGCGAAGGAACGCCGGGAGCCAACACGATGGAGAGCGCAGTGAAGGAACGGTCCGCGCAGGGAGGCACCAAGCGTCGAGGCGCCACCGCCGAAGAGATGTCGGCGCGGCAGAAGGAGGTCTCGGTCAGCGAGTTCTTCGTGAAGAACCGCCACCTCCTTGGCTTCGACAACGCCCGCAAGGCGCTCCTGACCACGGTCAAGGAGGCGGTCGACAACTCGCTCGATGCGTGCGAGGAGGCGGGCATCATGCCCGACATCGCCGTGATCATCGAGGATCTCGAGCCGAAGCGGCCCGCGACCGCGAAGCAGTCGCGCTACCGAGTGACCATCGTCGACAACGGCCCGGGCATCGTGCGCAAGCAGGTGGAGAACATCTTTGGCCGACTGCTCTACGGCTCGAAGTTCCACCGCCTGAAGATGTCGCGCGGCCAGCAGGGAATCGGCATCTCCGCGGCGGGCATGAACGGTCTCATCACGACCGGCCGCCCGATGTTGATCTACACGAAGCCGAACGCAAAGCAGCCAGCGCACCACATCGAGCTGGCGATGAACACGAAGACGAACCGCGCCGAGGTCACGCTCGACAAGGAGACGAAGGACTTCCCGCCCGAGCGGCTGCGCACGCTGTCGGCGGGGACGAAGCAGCTGTCGCAGGAAGGCGTGTTCCTTTCTCCCGAAGTGTTTGCGACCGGTACCAGCGTGTCGATCGAGCTCGAGGGCAAGTACCAGAAGGGCCGCGGCTCGGTCGACGAGTTCCTCGAGCTGACCGCGATCGCGAACCCGCACGCGCGCATCGTGTTCGTGCCGCCGTCGCGCGTGGCGCAGGAGGAGGCCGACGACCTGCTTCCCGGGACGAGCGCAGCCGCCGCGGAAGGCGGCAAGCCCGACGCCCTGGCGCACACGACCGAGACGGGCGGCGTCACGGTCTATCCGCGCGGCGTGACTGAGCTTCCGCCCGAGACGAAGGAGATCCAGCCGCATCCGAAGGGAATCGAGCTCGGCATCCTCCTTCAGATGCTGAAGGACTACGAGGCGAGCGAGAAGGGGAGCCTCTACGACTTCCTGCAGACGCGCTTCTGCCGCGTGTCGGCGAACACCGCGAGCAAGTTCTGCAGCGCGATCGGCGCCACGAGCCGCACGAAGGCAGGCGACGTCGAGCCGCAGCAGGTCGAGAAGCTCTTCAAGGTGTTCGAGGACGAGAAGCTCGCGCCGCCTCCGACGGATTGCCTCGCGCCGATCGGCGTGCGGCAGCTTCTCGCGGGTCTCCTGAAGGGCGTGAAGGCTGAGTTCTACGCTGCGTCGACGCGAGAGGCGGCGGTCTACCGCGGCCGACCGTTCCAGATCGAGGCCGCGATCGCCTTCGGCGGCGACCTTCCGGGCGACCAGTCCGCCCGCGTGATCCGCTTCGCGAACCGCGTGCCGCTGCTCTTCCAGCAGAGCGCGTGCTCGAGCTTCAAGGCCGTCGAGGAGACGCCGTGGAAGAACTACGCGATGCAGCAGCCGCGCGGCAGCCTGCCGATCGGTCCGCTCGTCGTGATGATCCACATGGCGAGCGTGTGGGTGCCTTTCACGAGCGAGTCGAAGGAGGCGATCGCCGACTACGACGAGATCCGCAAGGAGATGCGCCTGGCGCTGATGGAGTGCGGGCGCAAGCTCGGAACTTATCTGCGCAAGCGCCAGAAGATGCGCCGCGAGGGCGAGCGTCGCGATGTGTTCGAGCGCTACATCGGCGAGATCGCGAAGGCGCTCAACGCCATCACCGGCGAGGACGCGAAGCGGATCTACGACGCGCTGCTCGAGCAGGCGCGCAGGAAGACGGCGGTCGCCGACCAGCAGCTTGACGAAGACGGCAAGGTCGTGAAGGACGACGATGACGATGATTTCGGCGAGGGCGTGATCGTCGTCGAGAGCGCCATCGCGCCGGTCGAGAGTGCGGCGCCGATCGCGCCGCCCGTGTTCGACGCGCCGAAGCCGAAGGGCGCGAGGGGTGTGAAGGATTCGAAGCCCGCGAAGCCGGAGAAGGCGGCGAAATCCGCGAGGTCCGCGCCTGCCGAGAAGCCGCCGCCAAGGGGCGCTCCTGCGATCGTGACCAAGAGGGACCTCTCTTCGCGCGTCGCGACCGAGCCGAAGCCTGCGCCAACGAAGAAGCCGTTCGGCGACGACGACCCGCGCCTCTTCTGACATCGATGCACAACGCCCGCGCGACCCGCGCGAAGGGAACGAAACATGGCCAAGAAGACGACTGAACAGGGTGGCGGCCGCGGACCGACCGCGCGCATGAAGGAGCGCGACGTCGCGACGCAGAAGAAGATCCTCGCGCTCGCAGAGGAGATCGCGCAGCGCTCGCTGAAGGGCAAGGAGCCGATCGTCGAGATCCCGACGCGCACCAAGTCGAACACGATCTGGAACAAGAAGAAGGGCATCCTCGAGATGGGCGGCGCGACCGCCGAGCGCCCGCTCTTCGACCTGAAGACCGCGAAGCAGTTCATGCAGACGATGCTGCATGCGAGCACGATCAAGGACCTGATCGACGCGCAGAAGACAAGCAGCCTCCGCGGCGTCTTCTACAAGGCGAAGCACACGGTCGCGGGCACGAAGGAGAACACCTTCGACACGCAGGACGAGTCGGATCCGATCCTCGAGGACCTCGAGGTCGCGCTCGGCGCCCTGCGCGAGGAACTGCATGTCTTCGCCGAGAACCGCGGCTCGATGGTCGGCAACATCACGATTGTCGACAAGGGCGACGAGATCGACTGCCGCCGCATGGGTTCGGGCGGCTACGCGCTGCCGTCGATCGTCGAGCCCGACATCATCCAGTTCAAGAAGTGCGAGGCGAGGTTCGTCCTCCATGTCGAGAAGGGCACGGTCTGGAACCGCTTCAACGAGGACCGCTTCTGGGAGAAGAACAACTGCATCCTGACGCACGGCGCCGGCCAGCCGCCGCGCGGATGCAGGCGCCTGCTGCAGCGGCTCAACCAGGAGCTGAAGCTTCCGATCATCTGCGTGCTCGACAACGATCCGTGGGGGCACTACATCTACAGCGTCATCAAGCAGGGATCGATCTCGCTTGCGTTCGAGAGCACGCGCCTTGCGATCCCCGATGCGAAGTTCCTCGGGATCCGCGCCAAGGACTTCCGCGAGTGCGGTCTCGACGACGCTGTGAAGATCGACCTCACCGACAACGACATCAAGCGGGCGAAGGAGATCGCCGCGTATCCGTGGTTCGAGGTGCACCGCGGCTGGCAGAAGGAGATCAACGCGCTGTTGTCGAACGGCTTCAAGATGGAAGTCGAGTCGCTGATCACGAAGGACATCTCCTACGTCACGGAAACCTATGTGCCCGAGCGGCTGAAGGCGCGGGACTGGCTCGAGTGATTCCCCGCGAGGGCTGAGACGCATTCCGGAACGCCGCGCGATTCACTCGCGCGGCGTTCGTCCAGAGGGAGCGGCCGCAGCCGCGACCGCTGGAGCGCGAAACCAGCACCAAAGGGAGCGGCCGCAGCCGCGACCGCTGGAGCGCGAAACCAGCACCAAAGGGAGCGGCCGCAGCCGCGACCGCTGGAGCGCGAAACCAGCACCAAAGGGAGCGGCCGCAGCCGCGACCGCTCAAACTTGCCGTTCGGCGCGGGTGAACAGCCGATCAAGCACGGTCTTGCGGGCGTCGTCGTCGTCGGCGATGGCGCGCGAGGAGTCCGTGGGACCTTCGACGGGCAGACGCACCACAAAGTCGCTGCCCTTGCCTGGCTCGCTGAAGAGATCGATGCGGCCACCGTGCTCCTCGACGATGCGACGCGTGACCGCGAGGCCGAGGCCTGATCCGCCTTTCCGCCCCGTCACGTACGGGCGGAAGATCTCGGCGTGCTTCTCAGGTGGAATGCCGGGCCCCGTGTCGATCACATGGATCGTGACTTCGCGCGCGGCGTCGGAACGCGCGGTGCGCGCAGGCAAGGCCTCCGCGGTTCGAAGGCGAATCAGCAGTTCCCGTGCGCCTGAGTCCTGCGCCGCCATGACCTGCGTGGCGTTGATGAGAAGGTTCAGCAGCGCCTGCTTCACCAGCGCGGGGTCGACGCGGGCGGTGGCGGGCGCACTGGGGAGATCGGCGCGGAGCACGACGCGATTCTGCTCGCACTGTGGCCTGTAGAAGTCGACCAGTTCCTCGACCACCTCTCGAAGATCCGTCGCGGCGGGTGCGAGCTTGATCCGACCCGCGAAGCGGAGGAAGTCGTTGAGAATGTTCGTGAGCCGCGTCGCTTCCCGCCCGACCGTCTCGACGCGCCGCACCAGTGTCGCCTTGTCATCGTCGGGAAGTGCGGAGTCGGCGATCGCCTCGCTGGCAAGCTGGACATTGAGACCGATGGTCGAGAGCGGGTTCTTGATCTCGTGCGCAAGACCGCCCGTCATGGCACCAAGCTCGGCCAGTCGCTCTTGCCGCTGCGCGCGCTCCTCGGCCTTGCGAAGCCGCGCGAGCCTGCGGCGAAGGAAGAGCGCGGTCGAGAGAAGCGCGCTTCCAGCGCCAAGGAGCGCGGCAAAAATGAGATACACCCAATCCATGCGCGGCAGAGCGTATCAAGTGGCGGTGGGTGACCAGCTTCGGCGGCTGCTCAGCTCGACGCGCGCGAGCGCGATCCGGGGCGCTCGGCAGGCGGCACGCGGGAACCCAGGGACTTCGCCTTGGTCGCGGACCAGCCTTTGTCGCCATCGCTTGCGGAGTAGAGCACGCGCTCGCCATCGCGCAGCGCGCGGAACCCTTCCGACTGCTCGATCACCGAGAAGTGCACGAAGATGTCCTGTCCTTCGGGGCCGACGATGAAGCCGAAGCCCTTTCGGGCATCGAACCACTTGACGACGCCTTCCATGTCGTTGAGTGCCTGCGCATCCGCCATCATCGGGCTCCCGTGGGAATCAAGTGCCAAGCAAACGGGGAATCGAACCTTCGCACCCCTCGCTTGGGGGACGGAGGCCACTGCTGCGGGGACGAGCCGCCTACGCATTGTGGACCCGGAACGGAAGAGGTGCAAGCACAACCGATTCTTCAATGACTATTCCTACAAAATTGAACGCGGGGGACGGCGAGTTTCGCCGTCCCCCGCGGGGGTTTGAGCTCCTCCAAGCCCTTCGAAGGTCGAAGAGACTCGATCGAGGCGATGGTCGGGTCAGCTGCGCGCTGCCGCCGCCTCTGGCGCGGGCAGCATGGCCTTGCGCGAGAGCTTGATACGGCCATTGTCGTCGATGTTGATGACCTTGACGGTCACCGTGTCGCCGACCTTGACCTGCTCGGTCACGTTCTTGACGTAGCCGTGGGCGAGCTCGCTGACATGGACCATGCCGTCGGTGCCGGGGGCGAGCTCGACGAAGCAGCCGAAGTCCTTGATGGCGACGACCTTGCCGGTGTAGACAGCGCCGACCTTGATCTCTGCGCCGAGCGCCTCGACCGCAGCGCGGGCCTGGGCCGACTTCGCGGCGTCCGAGCACGCGATGAAGACGGTACCGTCCTCCTCGACGTTGATCGTGGCGCCGGTCATCTCCTGGATGCCGCGGATCGTCTTGCCGCCCGGGCCGATGAGCTTGCCGATCTTCTCTGGGTCGATCTTGACGATCGTGATGCGCGGAGCAAGCGGCGAGATGTCGGCGCGGGGCTTGGCGATGACCTTCTCCATCTCGGCGATGATGTGGAGCCGGCCGACCTTCGCCTGCTCGAAGATCGTCTCGATCTCGGCGACCGAGAGGCCGCGTGCCTTGAGGTCGAGCTGGATGCCGGTGATGCCCTCGCGGGTGCCCGACACCTTGAAGTCCATCTCGCCGAAGAAGTCTTCCTCGCCGATGATGTCGGTGACATGCGTCACCTTGCCGTCGGTGTCGGTGAACCGGCCGACCGAGATGCCGGCGCACGTGTTGCGGATCGGAACACCCGCGTCCATGAGCGCGAGGCAGCCGCCGCACACGCTCGCCATCGACGACGAACCGTTCGACTCGGTGATGTCGCTGACGAGACGGATGGTGTAGGGGAAGTCCTCGCTCGTCGGCAGGATGCCGAGGAGCGAGCGCTCTGCGAGCGCGCCGTGGCCGATCTCGCGACGGCCCGGGCCCATGATGCGGCCGGCTTCACCCGTGCAGAACGGCGGGAAGTTGTAGTGGAGGTAGAACTTCTTCGCGTACTCGGCGAGGAGGCCGTCGACGATCTGCTCGTCCTTCACGGTGCCGAGGGTGCAGGTGACGAGCGATTGCGTCTCGCCACGCTGGAAGAACGCCGAGCCGTGGGTGCGCGGGAAGACCTCGACCGCCATGTCGAGCTGGCGGATCTCGTCGAGCTTGCGGCCGTCGGCGCGGATCGAGTGCTGCGCGACCAGGTAGTGCGTGATCTTCTTCTCGAGGAGACGAAGCGCTTCCTTGGCCTGCTTCTGCTTCTTCTCCGCCTCCATGTGATCGGAGTAAGGGATGCCGGCCGGAATGGAAAAGTGGGTCTTGATGACCTCGCCCTTGATCGCGTCGACCGCGTCGTTGCGCTCCTTCTTGCTCTTGATCTTGCGCGCCTCGACCAGGCGGTCGTAGGCCGCTTCCTTGCACTTCTTCATGACCTCGTCGCTCGGCGTGTTGAGCTCGCCCATGCGGACGGCGGGGGCGCCGCACTTCGTGCGGAGCTCCTCCATCAGCTCGAGGATGGGCTTGATGCCCTCGTCGTAGCCGAACTTGATCGCGGCGACCATGGTGGCCTCCGAGACCTCGGCGGCGCCGACTTCGATCATGTTGATGCCGTCCTTGTGGCCGGAGAGCACGAGATCAAGGTCGCTGAACTCAAGCTGCGCCTGCGTCGGGTTGAGCACGAAGCGCTCGCCCTGCTCGGTGATGATGCGGCCGACGCGGACGGTCGCGACCGGGCCGAGGTAGGGGGCGTCCGTGATGTAGAGCGCGGCCGACGCAGCGGTGCACGCGAGCACATCGGAATCGTTCTGGCCGTCGTGCGACATGACCCACGCCTGGAGCTGGATCTCGTCGCAGAAACCCTCGGGGAAGAGCGGACGGATCGGGCGATCCATCATGCGCATCGTGAGGACTTCCTTCTCGTTCGGCTGGCCCTCGCGCTTGCGGAAGCCGCCGGGGAACTTGCCCGCTGCGCCGGTCTTCTCGCGGTAGTCGCAGGTGAGCGGGAAGAAGTCGATGCCCGCGCGGGGGTTGGCGCGGACGCAGGTCGCGAGGACCCAGGTGTCGGCGTAGCTGGCGATGACGGCGCCGCTTGCGAGCTTGGCCACGCGGCCCGTCTCGAAGCGGAGCGTGCGCCCGCCGATGACCTTCTCAACGATGGTGACTGCCATGATCTGAATCTCCTGATGCCGCGGCAATCGCGGCGGTTTCGGGCGCCCTGCGCCCTGTCTGGAATGGAAGGAAGTCTGTGGCGCGCCGCGCTGCTCGATCCCGCGGTGGGAAAGCGACAGCATCGGCGCATTGCGCCGCGAGTGCGGAAAGGACGCGGGCGAAAAGCAGGCACCAGCGCCACGCCGCGGTCGCGGCGCGCGAACGGTTACTTGCGGAGGCCGAGGCGCTTGATGAGCGAGAGATAGCTCTCGCGGTCGGTCGAAGCGAGGTACTTCAGCAGGCGGTTGCGCTTGCCGACGAGGAGAAGAAGGCCACGACGCGACGCGTGGTCCTTCTTGTGAGCCTTGAAGTGGTCCTGCAGCTCGCTGATGCGGGCGGTGATGGCAGCGACCTGGACCTCGGTGGAACCCGTGTCCTTGGCGTGGTGGCGGCTGGCTTCGACGGTGGCGTTGCTCATGGAGTTTCCTGCGATCTCGACGGCATTCCCGCCGTCTTTGAGTCCTTCGAATGTTGAAGAGGGAAGAGGATACAGGATGCCCCGCCCGCTCTGCAAGGGCATTGCCGCTGCGCGGGGCAGCGGGCGGTTCTCGGACGGCGCCTCGGCGGGTGAGAGGCGCTGAATCACCTATTCTCCGCGCTCCCATCCAGACCGCGAGCCCCGAGGAACGCATGACCGCGACCAAGACGCCCATCGAGACCGCCACGGCAGAGTACCTCGCGGAGGCCGCGAAGATCGAGGAGGGTGGCGGTGCGTCGGGAGTCGAGCGGCAGCACAGGAACGGCCGCCTCACGGCACGCGAGCGGCTGGCGCTCCTCGCCGACAAGGAGACGCGCACGATGGAATGCGGTCTCTTCAGCGCCTGGCGGATGTACAAGGAGTACGGCGGCGCCCCTGCAGCGGGCGTGGTGACGACGATCGCAGAGGTCGACGGACGGCTCGCGATGGTGATCGCGAACGACGCCACCGTGAAGGCCGGCGCGTTCTTCCCGATGACCTGCAAGAAGATCATCCGCGCGCAGGGAATCGCCGAGCGCGCGCGGCTGCCGCTCCTCTACTTGGTCGACAGCGCGGGTGTCTTCCTTCCGCTTCAGGAGGATGTCTTCCCCGACACGGACGACTTCGGGCGCATCTTCCGAAACAACGCGGTGATCAGTGCGCAGGGGATCCCCCAGATCGCGGCGATCATGGGGAACTGCGTCGCGGGCGGCGGATATCTCCCCGTCCTTTGCGACACGCTGCTCATGACGGAAGGGAGCGGGCTCTACCTCGCGGGCCCTGCGCTCGTGAAGGCCGCGATCGGGCAGGATGTCTCGAGCGAGGAGCTCGGCGGCGCAGAGATGCATGCGCAGATCTCGGGCACGATCGACTTCCGCGAGAAGGACGACCCCGCGTGCATCGCGCGCCTGCGCCGCGTGTTCAGCGCGGTCCGCACCGCGCCTGCGAAGGCGCGCGCGCCGTTCGCGGCGGTGGCGCCTGCGCGCGGCGCGGATGAGATCACGAAGGTCTTCAAGAGCGAGCCGGGTGCGCAGTACGACATGGTCGAGCTCTTGTCGTGCTTCGTCGACCGCGACAGTTTCGATGAGTACCGTGCGGAGTACGGCCGTTCGCTCGTCTGCGGTTATGCGCGGATCGGCGGGTTTCCCTGCGGCATCGTGGCGAACCAGAAGAAGCTCACGCAGCGCAAGATGCCGGGCGGCAAGGCGGGCCCGTCGAGCGCGACCAACATGCCCGCCGTGATCTACGACGACAGCGCCGACAAGAGCGCGCGCTTCATCATGGACTGCAACCAGAAGGGGTTGCCGATCGTGTTCGTGACCGACACGACGGGCTTCATGGTCGGCCGCGACAGCGAGCAGGGCGGCATCATCCGCTCGGGCGCGAAGATGGTGAACGCGATGTCGAACTGCGTGGTGCCGAAGATCTCGCTCGTCGTGGGCGGAAGCTACGGCGCCGGCAACTACGCGATGTGCGGACGCGCGTTCGATCCGCTGCTCACGCTCGCGTGGCCAGGGGCGCGCTTCGCGGTGATGGGCGCCGCGCAGGCCGCAGGCACGCTGCTCTCGATCGATCTCGCGGCGCGCGAACGGAAGGGCGAGAGGATCGATGAAGAGATGCGCAAGCAGCTTTTGGCCGCGATCACCGCGAGCTACAACGAGCAGCAGGACATCCGATACGCGGCGAGCCGCGGCTGGATCGACCGCATCATCGATCCGAAGGAGACGCGCGCGGAGCTCGAGCTTGCGCTCGCGGTCGCCGCACAGGCGCCAGCGCAGCAAAGCGGCGTCTACCGCACGGGCGTGCTGCAGACCTGAGGCGTTCCACGGCGTCGACGCACGCGTGCGAGCGCGGCGAGTGCGAAGAGGGCGCCCGTGGCGGGCGTCGGGATCGGCGTGAACTCGATCTCGAGGCGCGGCACGATGCCGCCGAGCGCTGCGCTGTCGGCGCTGTCGAAGCGGCGTGCGGTGCCTGTCGCCGATTCGTCGCCGACGATGAACCAACCGAGATTCGCCGCGGTATTCGCAAGGAATGCCTGCACATCGGCGACGAGGCCGGCACTCGACCACGCTTGAAGACCGCTTGTCGTCGTGAGAAGCACGGCGCTCGCCGCAGCGAAGTCGCCGCCGGCGCTCTGCCAGAGGTCGCCGCCGCCGACGCCGTCGGCGCTCGCGTGGAGCCAGGTCGCGTCGCCTGCGAGCGCAGGTGCTCCTGGCGCCTCTGTCCCATCGGGGTCGCTCGCGCCCGCGGTCCATGCCGTGAGCGCGCGGTGCACGGTCATCGTGCGGTTGCCGCCGTTTGCCTGCGACACATTGAGGATGAGACGCACCGCCGTGACGGTCGCGTCGGCCGGCACGAGCGTGGCGATGTCGAACCACAGCACCGCACGGCGCGTGAGGTTCTGGTTCGTCTTCCCTGCGAAGAGGTACTGCCCTGCGCCGTTCGCGAGCGAGCCGTCGAAGGACTCGTAGAGCGTCGCGTCGCGCGAGGCGGAGATCGAGACGAGCTCGCCCTGCGCTGTGGTCGCGGCGGCGGAAAGCACGAGAACGGCGATAGCGGTCCTTCTCAACGAGGATCCCTCCGTCCTGTAGGCTGACACGGTTCGAGGGGACTGCAAGGCCTTCGCGGGAGTCGACATGAAATCACTCGTCATCGCCACATCGAATCCGCACAAGGTCGAGGAGATCGCCGCCGTTCTCGGACAACTGGGGATCCAATGCCTGCCCCTCGGCGACGCCGGGATCCCAGAGCCCGTGGAGGACGGCACCACCTTCGAGGCGAACGCGCGCATCAAGGCTCTGGCGTACGCGAAGGCGCTCGGTCGCACGGTGCTCGCCGATGATTCAGGCCTCGAGGTCGACGCGCTCGGCGGTGCGCCAGGCGTCCACAGCGCATACTACGCGGGCGTCGGTGCAACGCGCGCCGAGCGCGACCTTGCGAACAACGCGAAACTCCTCGCGGCGCTCGAAGGCGTGGCCGATGCGCAGCGCACCGCACGCTTCGTGTGCGTCCTCTGCATCGCGCGGCCGGACGGCACGATCGTCGCCGAATCGCGCGGCACCTTCGAGGGCGTGATCGGCCACGCGCCGCGCGGCGCGAACGGCTTCGGCTACGACCCGCTGCTGGTGCTTCCCGACGGCCGCACGAGCGCGGAACTCTCAAGCGATGAGAAGAACGCCCGCAGCCACCGCGGAGACGCTTTGCGCGCGCTGGTGCCGAAGCTGCGGGGCCTTTGACTCACACGCTCTCGCGCATGATTCGCCGCAGGCCGTCGTCCAAGCGGAAGTACTCGAGCCGCAGGCGCTCGCCGACGGAACCGAGCCACGGCGCGCGGCCCGCGTGGCGGTCGACGCGGCCGAGCGCGTCGCGGACATCGTCGAGGGTCGCATGCTCGCGCCCGCGCTTCGCTGCAAGGGCGCGCGCAAGCCACGCCGTGCAGGCGATGTTGAGGACCAGCGCCTGCAGGCCGCGGACCACGGTCCAACCGTAGTAGCCCGCGCCCCACGCGCGGCCGCCGAGGATCGTTGCGCGCGCGTAGCGCGAGAGGAACTGGTCGATCGCGTCGCGGTCGGGGCTCTCAGAAAGCGCGGGAACGCGCGAAATCGCCGCGAACTTCGTGTCTTCGAGAAGACCCCGCGCGACCGCAGGCACGCGGCCCTTGCCGCGCGTGAAGGCGCGGCTTGAAAGAAGCTGCGCGAGCACCGTACGCCAGCGCCCCTTCGCCTTGGCCTGGTTCACCTGCACGTCCTCGAGACGCGCGTAGACGGCCTGACGCAGGAGGCGCAGCTGCTTCGGAAGCGCCGCCTCGAGCGGCAGATGCTCGAGCTCGTCTGGGAGCGCGCCGACGAGGACCTGCACGAGTTCCGTGAAACGCGTCGCGCGCACCTCCGCGAGCTTCGCGCGGCCGAGGCTCGCCGCGATCCACGCGAGGCCATCGAAGCGATCGCGCATCGTGAGGTCGCCGCGCGCGAGATGGCGGTCGAGAAGCTGCGCGAGCGCGTCGACCTCGACGTCCTTCGCCCTCATCGCGTCCGCGAGGTCGGGCGGCGCTGTCGCCAGGCGCGTCTCAGGCACGCCTTGGCTCATGCGGTGCACCTCCTCGAGGTGGCTGCGCAGCTCGGCGCCCTTGTTCTCGCGCACGCTCTGGCAGGCGAAGCTGATCCCGATGTGCGTCCTTCGGTCGTCGGGCACGAGGACGAACGGGAAGAGCTGGCATGCGACCGGCTTCTCCGCGAAGCCGTGCTCCTTGTGGATGCGGCAGAGGCCATCGTCCATGAGGAACACGCATGCGCCATCGTCGCGCTGGCGGAGATACGTGACGCCGCGGAACTCGGTCGTGACAGGCATGCCGAGCCTCTCTTCCCATCCTTGCGCCTGCAGCTTCTCGATGTCGGCCGGGCGCAGTTGCACCGTGAAGTCGCGGCAGCAGTTTCCGCAGCCGTGGCAGCTGTAGCGCTGCTCGCGCACCGGAAGCACGAGGATCGGAAGGGCGATGGGCCTTTGGTCGCTCATGTGGCGTCTCCGCCGGGCGCGCGTTCTCCGCGGCGAAGCGTACGCACGCACCAGATGGTTCCGAGGATGCCAAGCGGGATGGTGAGCGCGGCCTCGCCCGCGCTCTCGAGGAGCGCAAGTTGCGCGGTGAGGGCGTTGATCTCCTCCACGGTTCCGCTTCCCGAAAGCACCGCGGGCGCGATGAGGGCGACGAGCGCCTCGCGCCATCCGATCCGTCCGAGCGGATTTCCCGCGCCGAGGATCGCAACCGATGCAAGCAATGCGGCCTGTGCGGGATTGAGCGAGACGCCGACGATCTGTGCGGCGGCCCACATGCGCAGCGACCACATGGCGACGTCGATCGAGCGGAAGAAGACGCCGCCACCGAGGGCGCGCGGGTCTGTGAGCGCCCGCTCCGCGCCCTTGAGGAACCGCGCGAGCGGGGGGATGCGCCCGATCGCCACGGTGAGCGTGCAGCCTGCGGCGATCGTCGCGGCGAACGCGAGAAGCCAGAGCCAGTCTAGGAGCGGCACCTCTCGCCCCGCCGCGATCTGCGCGAGCCCAGCCGCAAGCCCCGCCATGAGCGTGCCGAGCGTGACGATCGCGACGCCTGCGATCCATGCGCCGAGTTCAGGAGCGCTCATTCCATCGCGGCGCCAGTGGAACGCGCAGCGCAGGAAGAGCCCGAGCCGCACGGGCGCATAGTTGAAGAGCGACGCCATCAGGTTGACCGCCTGCATGTCGAGCACGCGGAAACGTCGGATCGGAAGCGCGACCGTCCAGAAGGTGTAGCCTGAGCAGACGATCGAGCCGAGGGTCGAGAGGAGGAGCACCGCGATGAGCGTCGGATCGGCGGTTCGCAGCTTCTCGAGCCCGGCGCTGCCCTCTGAGAACGCCCGCTGCGCGCACCAGACGACGAGCGCGCACCCGATCACGAAACCTGCGATCTGCAGGCCGACCTTGAGCCGCGATGGCCGCTTCGGGAGGTCGGGCTGGTCCGCGCTCGTCACCCGCGCGAGTGTACCGCGCGCGCCATGCGCTTCGTCTTGCGGTGCTCGCGCCAGAGCACGACGAAGACGCGCACGCCATCCTTCATGCGGATCTTCTTGCCCTCGTCGAAGCTGCGCGGCGCGTACGACACGGGCGCCTCGCGCACGCGGAGACCGTGCCGCGCGGCCGCCGCCACGATCTGCGGCTCGATTCCGAAGCGTTCCTCGTCGAGGTCGCCGACCACGCGCCGCATCGCAGGCACCGTGAAGAGCTTGTAGCAGCACTCCATGTCGTGGACGGCGAGGCCCGTGGTGAGGTTGCTTGCGAGCGTCAGGAACCCGTTCGCAAGCCGATGCGCGAGGCGCTTCAGGCCCTTTGGCGGCACCGCCCAGCGGTTGCCGAGGACGAGATCGGCTTCGCTCCCGACGAGCGGCGCGAGAAGCGCGGGATAGTCGGCGGGGTCGTACTCGAGGTCCGCGTCCTGGATCAGGATCGCGTCATCCTCGGCCGCGCTCGCAAGCACATGCGCGAAGCCCGTGCGGATCGCCGCCCCCTTGCCGCGGTTCTGCGGATGAGCGAGCGTGGCGACTCCAGGCCGCGCGGCGAGCTCGACGATCGCAGCCTTCGTGGCAATATCCGACCCGTCGTCGACGAGCGTGGCGCGCACCTGCCAACCCCTCGGCACCGGCGCCGACAGCACACGACCCACGGCAGCCGGCAGCGTCGCAGGCTCGTTGTACACGGGCATGACGACGTGCAGCGTACGCATCGGTTCGGGCGCCGATGCTCAGCCCTGCTGCGGCTCGCCGCCGATCGCGGAGCGCATCTGCGTGTCGGCGAGCATGTTCTGCATGCGGTAGTAGTCCATCAGGCCGAGCTTTCCAGTGCGGAGGCTGTCTGCGACGGCCTTGGGGACATCCGCCTCCGCGAGGACGACGAGCGCGCGGTTCTTCTGCGCCTCGGCCTGGAACTCCGCCTCGAGCGCGACCGCGAGCGCGCGGCGCTGCTCGGCCTGCGCCTGGAAGCGCTTGGTGTCGGCTTCCGCCTGCGCTGCCTGCAGCTGCGCGCCGATGTTCTCGCCGACATCGATGTCCGCGATGTCGATCGAGAGGATCTCGAACGCCGTTCCCGAGTCGAGGCCCTTCGCGAGCACGGTCTTCGAGATCTTGTCTGGGTTCTCGAGCACGCTCTTGTGGTCTTCCGCAGAGCCGATCGTCGAGATGATGCCCTCGCCGACGCGGGCGATGATCGTCTCTTCGGTGGCGCCGCCGACGAGTCGCGAGATCGCGGTGCGCACCGTCACGCGCGCCTTGGCGCGCAGCTGGATGCCGTCCTTCGCGACCGCGTCGATGGTGGTCTTCCCTGACTGCATGCTCGGGCAGTCGATGACCTTCGGGTTCACCGAGGTCTGCACGGCGTCGAGGATGTCGCGGCCCGCGAGGTCGATGCCTGTCGAAGCGTTCCAGGGGAGATCGATGCCTGCCTTGTCGGCCGCGATCATGGCCGCCACGACGCGGCTGACGTTGCCGCGGGCGAGGTAGTGCGCCTCCATCAGGTCGGTGGGGATGTCGAGGCCCGCCTTCTTGGCGGTGATGCGGTTCAGCACGATGACCTCGGGCGGCACCTTGCGCAGGCGCATCATGATGAGGTCGAGCATGGCGACCTTCGCGTCGCTGAAGAGAGCCTGAACGTACAGCTTCAGGACGCCCAGCATCACGAAGAAGACGAAGAGGCCGATGAGGCCCGCGATGCCGGCGAGGACCCACAGCACGATGTCGCCGGCGGAGGTCTGGGTGGCTTGGGCGAGGAGGTGGAGCATGGCTTTCCCTTGTGAATCAATCGAAGCGAGCGGCGCGGGGCCGCAACGGGGGTCAGACTGTAGCAGGGCGGTTGTCGCGGCGCGGCCGCACGCGGATCTGCCCGTCGCGCACCGACACGACCTCGATGGGCGTGCCCGCGTCGATCAGATCCCCTTCCGCGCTTGCATCCATGCGACGGCCGTTGATGCGCGCGAATCCGGCGGGCCGAAGCGGCGTGATGGCCTCGCCTGCATCGCCGACGGCGGGCAGCGATGCAATGGGCGCCGGCTCCGCCCCTGTGCGCGCTGGAATCTCGGCGGAGAGGACGAGGCGGCGGCCGATCGGCGATTTCGAGGCGACACGCAGCCCGATCATCAGCATGAACGGCGCTGCGACCGCGTAGAGCGCGAGCAGCAACATGCCCGTGGTCGGGTCGTGCATGAAGCCGAGGACGATCGAGGCGATCGCCGTGGCGACGCAGAGGATCGCCAGGAGGCCGCCTGTCGGGATCAGCAGCTCGACGATGAAGATGCCGAAGGTCGCGACGCCAAGGAGCACCGCCGCGATCAGCGAACCCGATGAACTCTCTTCGCTCATGCGCGTGAAACCTCGGGTGTAACTTGCTTTCCGTCTTCGGCGCGCTCGACGATGAGCGAACCTCCGAGCCGCGACACGACCCGCACGGCGTCGCCGCGTGGAATGTACTCACCCGTGGACTGCGCGTCGAAGAGCTCGCCTGCGAACTCCGCCCGCCCCGATGGGCGGAGGTCCGAGTCCGCGCGCCCGAGCGCGCCGACGGAGGGAAGGCGTGCGACCTCCTTCAGCGGCGGCTCGATGTTGCCTGTTGCGGAGGCGGCGAGCACGGCCCTTCGGAAGACGGAGGTCTCGCGGAACCACCGGGACGCGAACCAGGTCATGATCGCGCCGAGGACAAGCCCTGCGATCGTGGTGACGGACGCGGTCAGGAGCGCGCTCCGTTCCGAGGCGCTCGTGGGGTCGGTGCCCGTGAAGCTCGCGACGAGTCCGACGAGGATGCAGATGGCGCCTGCGATGCCCGCGACCCCGACTCCCGGCATCACGAACACCTCGACCGCGACGAGCGCGATTCCCGCGACGACGAGCAGGATCTCCCACCACTCGGCGAGCCCGAGCAGCGCGGGCGCGCCGATGAGGAGGAGCAGCGCGCCGAGCGCGACCGCGCCCGCGACGCCCACGCCTGGATTGAGGCCTTCGATGACCATCGCCACCACGAGGATGCCGATGAGCACGATGCGCACGGGCCACGAGATCAGGAAGCGCACGAGCGACTCGGTCCAGCTTTCGGGAAGCCGCACGACCTCGCGCGCGCCGAAGAAGGCGCCGAGTGCGGCGTCGTCGCGCACGATGGCGCTCGCGAGCCCCCAGCGCATCGCCTCGTCGGGCTGGACGACGAGGAGACGCGAGTCCGTGTCGACGACTTCGGCAAGGCGCCACGCGCCGCGATCTGCCGCCGTGATCGGGAGCTCTGCGCCCGAACTCGGACGGGAGGGCGCAAGCGACTCGATGTCCACGGGTGGCTTGATCGGCGCGAGGCTTGCAGCCGGGTCGAGGCCGAGCAGGTCGAGTTCGGCACGGTCTGCGAATCGGCGCAGCCCGTCTGCTGTGCGCTCGACGACCCAAAGCTCGCGCTCCACGCTGACAAATGCCTGCAGGAGCCGCGGATCGTCGCCACGCCGCACGGCCGATGCGTCGAGTTCATCGAGCAGCGGCGATTCGAGCTTGGCGCGCTCGGCCGCGGGAAGCGGCGTCAGCCCCATACCGGGCATCATGGTGATGGGCGCCGCATCTCCGAAGGCCGCACCTGGCGCCACGACCAGCTCGCGGCAGGCGAGCGCGATGAAGGTGCCCCCGCTGTAGGCCTTGCGTCGCACCCACGCCACGCTATTGGCGGGCGCGTCGTTGCGCAGACGCGTGCAGATGTCGAGCGTGGCCTCGACCTCTCCGCCGGGCGTGTCGAGCTCGATGACCAGCGCATCGAAGCCGAGTTCGCGAACGGCCTTCAGGCGGCGCTCGATGGACCAGAGCGTGACCGTGTCGATCGGGCCCGTGAGCGGCAGCACGGCGACGCGCGACGCCTGACGCTCCAACGGGATCGCTTGCGTCGCGGACGTCGCCGCCGATTGCGCAGGCGCGTGCGCCGCCAGAAGCAGGAGCACCCCGAGGGCGATGTGCAGGGTTCTCGCAAGCACGGCGCGGATCGTACGCGGTGGCCGCTCCGGGCGGCGCGGACAAAAAGACGGACGGCCAGCGCGAGGCTGGCCGTCCGTTCTTGGTCAGGATCGTCTTCGGTCGATCCATGCGCCCGACCCGTGGTCAGGCGCAAGGGCGTCCTTCAGATCAGTCCCATGCACGCGAGGGCGCGCCCGCGGTGCTCATCTGGTAGACCATCGTCAGGAACGCATCGCCAGTCAGGGCCTGGGGATCGTCGAGGAAGATGTTGTCGTCGACGGTGGTGCCACCCGAGGTGAACTGCACGATGCCGTCGGGCTGGAACTTCTTGTCGTAGATCACGTGGCCGTCGTTGAAGCAGATGTTGCCATCCCACTCCTTGGCGCCGCCGTGGATCTGGAGGGTCTTCGAGTTGTTGTAGACGCTGGCGGTGTAATCGCCGTTCTGGACGCCGCGGTTCGCCAGGACGACGAACTTGGAGTCGAGGGTGTCGCGCCACTGCTTGACCTTGCGCTGGCCGTTCAGCTCAAGCGTGCCGTAGCTGACATGCGCGAGCTGGCCGGGGCGAAGGTCGGCCTGGAAGGTCGGATCCCAGTACTGGTCGTTGGTGATCGGCTGGTAGGCCTCGTGGTTGTAGTTCGCCATGATCAGCACGTTCGCGCTGACCTCGCCGGGGGTGACCAGGATCTCGGTGCTGAACGCGTTCTGCGCGACGCAGGCGGCGTAGAGCTTGGCGTGATCGTTCTGGCTGACATCCTCGTTGCCGGCGCCTGGACGGTTCTGTCCGTTGACGGGCAGACGGTCGATCAGGCCCGGGGTCGGGAAGATGCCGTTGTACTCGCGGGCGAGGGTCAGGAAACCCTTGTGGATCTGCTGGACCTGGGTTGCGCACTTGACGCGCTTCGTGGTTGCGCGCGCCCTGTTCAGGGCAGGGAGGAGGATCGCCAGGAGCAGCGCGATGATGCCCATGACGACGAGGAGCTCGATCAGGGTGAATCCTGATCTGCGCCCGTTGCTTGGCCTATGCATAGAAGGTTCTCCAAATGAGGAATGAGGAATGGAAATGGAACGAACGGTCGTGTTGGCCGACGCGCTCACGTCGGGTTGGTGCCGTCGGTGAGACGTTCAGCGGCCTGCTGGTAGCTCGTGTTGGTGGGCGAGCCGATGCCGATGCACATCCAGGTGTCGTTCTCCTGGATGCCCTTGCAGCCGCCCGAGGCGAAGTCGGAGAAGGTGTAGATGTTGTCCTTCTTGAGGGTGATCGAGCCGCACTCGTACTGGACGGTGTCTGGGATGACGCTGCGCTCGAGGTTCACGTGGTTGTCGCCGTAGCAGATGTTGCCTTCCCAGGTGTCCTTGGGCTCGTGGAAGAGGAGCGTGTAGCTCTTGGCGTAGTTGTTGCCCGTGACGGCGCCGTTGTGGGTGCCGCGGTTGCCCATGATCGGACGGGTGCTGTTGGCCTTGTTGTTCCAGGTGAACTTCTTGCGGTCGCCGATCAGGGCGAGGTGCGCGTAGCTCGTGTGGGAGACGTTGGTCGTTCCGCCGTCCGGGATCGCGTTGATGTTGGCGCGGAAGGTCGCATCCCACTGGAAGGGGCCGAAGCTGTCGCCGGGGCCAGCGGGGTTGTAGCTGTTGAAGTTGTAGTCGTTCTTCAGACGGACGACGGGGTTCTCCTCGACGGGCGAGATGAGGATGTCGGTCGTGATGAAGTTCTTGGCGATCATCGAGCTGTAGAGATTCGCCGTGTTGTTCTGGTTCTGCTGCTCCTCGCCCTGTCCGGGGACGAAGATCGCCGAGCCACCGGGACCCGCGCCTGGCACGGCCGCGCGGCGGATGAGGCCGGGGAGCGGGAGGCGGCCCCTCGGGTCGCTGTTGGCGTAGGTGAGGAAACCCTTGTGGACCTGGGAGATGTTGGCCGAGTCGTTGAGGCTCTTCGCCGCACGCTGGGCGCGGCCGAGCGCTGGGAGGAGGAGGCCGATGAGCAGCGCGATGATGGCCACGACGACGAGCAGCTCGACGAGCGTGAAGCCTCTACTGGTCCGAAGGTGCGATCGATTCATGAATGTTTCTCCTGAGAAGGGGACACACGAACTGTGGCATGGTCGGGATCGACGAATGCCTGCGGGAATGAGACGACGCCAAAGAAGGGCGCCGATAACAGCACGGGTAGGGGTGCGCGGCCGAGCCAGATGCCTCGCTGCGGGCGGGGCGCGTGGCCAGACGGGAACGAGCGCTGCGGGATGCCGTTTGGAAGCGCGCGACTTCGCGCGCAGTCCAAGCAAGCCTCGGCCGTGCCACGGACAGAATATTGCTCGGGCATGGCTCAGGCTCAGAGCCTCTTCGAGGCGCCCGCTGCGGTCGGTTCGTGCTTCAGCAAGGATGCCGAAGCCAACCATGCCGCAGGTCGGGGCGCGTGTGAGGCTGCAACCGCAGCACAACTCGCGGGAGCGCGTGATTCAGGTTGTCGGCGGTTGCGGCTCGAAAGCGTCGGGGGGCCGACAAAGAATGGAATCAGGACAGGGGAAGAGGAGCGAAGCGCTCGACCTCGGGAATGTCCGCAACCGTCATCTGGCAGGTGCAGAGTAATACGGCCGCTCCGCCTGTCAAGTTCCAATGAGGCTGCGATTCGGCATTTGCGATCAGACTCTTGGGTTCGGCCGCGCCGACTGGAAGGCTGGAGCATGCTGCGGCGAGCGCCCTTCGCACGAACTCACGAGTCGCCTTTGGATGGTTCGCGTCGCGCAAGCATATGTTCGATAGGAACTTGCGATCGAGCAGGGGGCTTGGACCCGAGAGGATCCGCCGCCCGAGACGCTGGCGGCAGGCCGCCGGCGCTCGAGCCCGTGGAAGGGGCCGAGTCACTCTGTACAGTGCCTGACCCACGAAGGAGAGTCCTATGTCGAATCCCCATGACGCGCTTGCAAGCCTCGGTCTTGTCCTCCCGCCCGCCCCGAAGCCGGTGGCGGCCTATGTGCCCGCGGTCCGCTCGGGCAATCTCATCTTCGTCTCGGGGCAGCTGCCCCTCTCGGATGGCGCGCTCCTTGCGACGGGCCCCGTGCCCTCGAAGGTGTCGATCGAGGAGGCCCAGAAGGCTGCGCGGCAGTGTGCGCTGAATGCGCTCGCCGTGCTCGCCGACCAGCTCGGCGGCGACCTCTCGAGGGTGGTGCGGATCGTGCGGCTCGGCGTCTTTGTTCAGTCGGATGATCGCTTCGACGGGCAGCCGAAGGTCGCGAATGGCGCCAGCGAGTTCATGCAGCAGGTCTTCGGTGAGGCAGGGCGGCATGCGCGCGCCGCCGTCGGCACGAACGCGCTCCCGCTCGATGCGTCTGTCGAGGTCGAGGTCCTGGCAGAGGTCCGCTGAGACTGGACGTCGGGCGCGCCGTCAGCCGGCCAACAGCATGAGGAGGAGCGCGATGTTCGCGAGGATGCTCAGCGTCGCCACCACGGCGAGGACCACGATCGCCGGGCTCGCGAGTGCGCCCGTCGGGTCGCGGCGCACAGGCTGAACAGGTTCCGCGGTGGTCGAGTGGACGGAGGTCGCGATCGTCGAGAGGTCGACCGCGGGCTTGGCGAACTCTGGCTCCTGGCCTGCGAGGGCGAGCTCGAGGTCGCGGAGGAGCTGCCGCGCGTTCTGATAGCGCTGGCGCGCGTCCTTCTTCAGCATCGTCTCGATGATGAGCGCCGTGTTCGCGGAGATGTGCGGATTCAGATGGTCGGGCGGAACGAGCGGCGCCTTGAGATGCCTGTGCATCACCTGCGACGGGGTCGTCCCCTCGTAAGGCACCTTGCCCGTGACCATGTGGTAGAGCGTCGCGCCGAGTCCGTAGATGTCGGCGGGCGGCCCGATGTCGACCGATCCGCGGATCTGCTCGGGCGAGATGTAGTAGGGGGTGCCGTAGGCGCGGCCCGACTCGGCCTCGGCGGCCTCCTTGTCGCTGATTGCGCGCGCGAGGCCGAGGTCTGCGAGTTTCGCGACGCCCGAGGTCGTCATCATGATGTTCTTCGGCTTGATGTCGCGGTGGACGAAGCCCATCTCGTGCGCGTGCTGGAGCGCGGCCGCGACCTGGCGGATCACCTCGAGCGCCTCCCGCTCGGGCATGCGCTTGCGCGCCACGATGCGGTCGTAGACCGTGTCGCCGTCCACATACTCCATGACGAAGTAGTGGTGCTCGCCCGCCTGGCCGACGTCGTAGGCGGCGACGATGTTGTTGTGGTTGAGGCGCGCCGCTGCGCGGCCCTCCTTGTAGAAGCGTTCGATGAAGCTCGGGTTCGTCGAGAACTTCTTCGGCAGGACCTTGATGGCGACGAGGCGGTCGAGCGAGAGCTGCTTGGCGAGGAAGACGGTGGCCATCGCGCCGGCGCCGAGCTTGCGGATGATGCGGTAGCCCGGGATCTGCTGGCTTGTCTTGACGGCCTCGAGGTCGCCTCGCAGGCGCTCGACCTGCTTGCGCGTGAGGAACTCGCGCTCGACGAGGACCTCGGCGAGGGAGACGGGCAGGGTGTTCGAGCTCGTGCGCAGCTGCGCGCTGCACGACTCGAGTTCGTCGGGGGTCATGAGCCCGCGTTCGACGACGATCTTGCCGAGCATCGTGTCGAGGCTCGAACCGCTGCGGGAGGCCTCGGCCGTGCCCGTGCTGGTCGCACGGACCGGCGCGGCGGAGGAACCGGGGTCCGACTCCTCCGCGAGCCTGATCGGCGCGCTGCCCGATGCGGAGCCCGCGCTTGAACGACCGTCTATGGACGGACCGTCGCTCGAGAACTTCTCGCTCGGGTCGGAATCGTTGGCGGGGGACTTGGACACGGATCGACCTCTTCTCTTCTCCCCAACTCTTCTCTTCCCCAACTCTTCTCTTCCCCTGCGCTCCTCTTCGGCTCTCCGCACGCTCGGGGCCCCGCACCGGACTCGTGCGGGGGTCAAGGGTGCGGTCGAACCTTCACATCAGGTCTTGACACATGCCCGCCGACGCGGGCGCCGACGCGGGCGCCGCTGCGGGCCATCGATGCGCATCGCTGGCTTGCCGCCCGGCGTCCCATGCGGGGTCCCGCGTGGGATATCGGGTCGCGAACCCGACAGGTTCACCCAATGGAAGGCGGATGTCAACCGACGACACATCTGGCCGATACGCGCGCCACGCGACGGGGGATGCGGCCAATATGCACGGAGCGCGAAGGCCGTATCCTCTGCGGCAATGGATGCCGCGACGCCCGATCAACGCCCGCACCGAGGCATGCGCGCCGCCCTTGTCCTCGCGAGCGGGTCGCCGCGCAGGGCCGAGATGCTCCGTGCGGCGGGGTTCGAGCCCGAGATCGAGCCCGCGGACATCGACGACAGCGCCCTGGTCCCCGGCGCGGTCGAGGGTGCTGCGTTCGCGACATCGCTCGCCTACTTCAAGGCTCGGCGAGTGGCCGCGCGGCGGGCTGCGCGGGGCGCGCCGGCGGCGTGGATCCTCGCGGCGGACACCGTGACCGAGACGGATGGGCGGCTTGTGGGGAAGCCCGTCGATGCGCAGGACGCGCGGTCGATGATCCGCGGCTTCATGGGGCGGGGCCATCGCGTCGCAACGGGCTGGTGCCTCCTCTCGCCCACGGGAGCCGTGCGCATGGGGCGCGATGTCGCGACGGTGACCCTCGGCGATGTATCCGAGGCGTCGCTTGAGCGGTTCCTCGTCGCCCGGCTTTGGGAGGGAAAGGCGGGCGGCTACGACCTCGCCGAAGTTGCGGCGCTGGGCTGGCCGATCGCGTGCGAGGGCGACCCTGAGACCGTGCGAGGACTGCCCGTGGCGCGGCTCACGCCGCTGCTCCGCGACGCGATCGCGGCGGCCGAGTCGCACGGGGCCCGTCAGGGAGTGGATGGATGAGCGTGGGCCGCGAACTCGGCCCGTGGTTCATGGTGCCGCCGTGGGCGAGCATCTCCGTCGCCACCGTCGCGGCGGCGCTTCTCGTGTGGTACTTCATCCGTCTTGGCCGCAGCGAGGTGCCGGCGGGGCGCAGATGGCTGCGCCGCGCCTCGGTCGTTCTTCTGCTGCTCGGGCTTGCGCCGCTCGTGCGCGCCCTCAGCTTCGTTCACCCGCATGAGGACAGGGTCGGCTTCGCGGTCGCGTGGTCGAGCGTCCTCTTCGTGGTGCTCGCGGCCCTGGTCCTCGCCATCGTCGATGTGGTGCTCGTCACGCATGGCGGGCTTCGCGAGTACCGCGAGATCCGACGCGACACGTTCGGAGGCAAGCGCGGAGCGAAGGACGGGAAAACGAGAGGCGCGTCCGATGGCTGACGCGCGCGGCCCGCTGCCTGCGTGGCTCTCGCCGCTCTCCTGGCCGCTCGCGCGGGCGTACGGGTTCGGCGTGGCCTGGCGAAACGCACGCTACTCCCGCGGAGACGGCGTGCGCGCGCTCGAGGTTGCGGGAATGCGCGTCCCGGTCATCTCGGTTGGCAACATGTCGGCGGGCGGCACGGGGAAGACGCCGTTCGTGGCATGGTGCGCGCGCGAGGCGCTGCGTGCGGGCGTCAGGCCCGTGATCGCGCTGCGCGGATACCGCAGCGCGGACCACGGGCAGGGCGCGGCGACCTCCGACGAGGCGATGGAGTACGCGCAATGCCTGCCCGAGGCCGGTGTCGTGGTCGGGCCGAGGCGCCGCGAGAGGCTCGTCGAGTGGTTCTCGAGCGGCGCGGGTGCCGCGATGCGTGGTGGCTCGGCCGTGTTCCTAGACGATGGATTCCAGCACCGCCAGCTCGCGCGCGAGCTCGACATCGTGCTCGTCGACGCGACGCGCCCTTCGCTCGACGGCGACCTTCTTCCGAATGGTTGGCTGCGCGAACCTGCTGCGAACATCGCGCGCGCAGGGCTCGTGGTCCTGACGAAGGCGGACGACCCCGCGCAGCGTGCGCGCGCCGCGGAGCTCGTCGCGCGATGGCGCGGCGCGCCGTGCGACGCCGTGTGCGTGCATGCGTGGCGCGGGATCGAGCTTCATGCGGTCGATGCTCCACCCCGGCCCGTCGTGGCGGGCTGGCTTGCAGGAAAGCGCGTGGTGAGTGCGTGTGCGCTCGGGAACCCTGCGCATTTCCACGCGATGGTCGAACGGACGGGGGCGCGCGTCGCGGCGACGATCGAGAAGGGCGACCACCGCGCGTTCACGCGCGCGGAGCTCGAGGATGCGGCCGCGCGCTCGGGCGCGGAATGCATCGTGACCTCGCGGAAGGACTTCGTGAAGCTTGCCGGCGCGCGGGAGATACGCGTACCGATCGCTGTGCCCGAGCTCGCGATCGAGTTCATCGAGGGCGGCGACATGCTCCGCGCTGCGGTGCGCGCTGCGATTCGCACCGCGTGATGAGTGTCCGTTCAGCGGCGCACGCGCGAATCGGTGCGGGTGCGCGAGGAGTAGTCGCCGTAGATGCGGCCGTTGAGGATGACCTGACGGTCGTAGACGGTCGTTCGGACGTACTCGCCCTGTCGCTGGATGCTGAGCCTGCGTTCGCCGAGCGCCGCGTCGTTGCGCCCGTCGCCGATCGCGGGCATCGCACCGCGGACGAGTGAGCCGTTCACGGGCGCTCGGGCCACGAGCATCGGCTCCGGTGCGCGTTGTGCGCACCCCGTGCAGACGGCCGCGGCGCCGACGAGAGTCGCGCGCAGGACGAGATGAATGGCAATCTTCAGGTTGTCCACAAGTCGTTCTCCCAGCGCGAGGGTGGCACCGGCTGGGAGATCTGCAAGGTCTGTAGCGGCTCTCCCGCGCGAATCGCCGCGGAGGGGCCCTGTGTGCACGAGTTTCTGGACCTCGCGCCGGGGAGCGCGGGCATCGGCGACGCAAATCCCGTCAGACCCTTGACTTCGGCCCCCGCGAGGTTGCATACTCGGCAGGTCTCGACCCGTACGCAACGAACCCGGTCACGGACCGCGAAGAGGATGATGATGGCCACGACGACGAAGAAGGATCTGATCGAGCGCGTGGCTGCGGAGACGCAGCTTCCCCGGGGCGACGTGCGCCGCGCCGTGCAGAGCTTCCTCGAGCACGTGATCGACGAACTGGCCAAGGGGAACCGCCTCGAGTTCCGCGACTTCGGCGTGTTCGAGACGCGCGAGCGCGCCGGCCGCGTGGCGCAGAACCCGAAGACGCTCGAGCGCGTCGCAGTGCCGCCGAGGAAGAGCGTGCGCTTCAAGGTCGGCCGCCTCATGCAGCAGTCGCTCGAGAACGGCCAGACGGTGCGCACTCCCGAGGGCGCGGGCGCGCTGTCGGACGACTGATTCGACGCGGCGCCGGAACGGGGTGGACAAGCGTTCGACTAGACGCGGGGCCCTTGCGGGTCGGCTACGCTCCGCGCCGTGAACGACGAGCAGCGAACAGACGGATTCGTGCGGGAAGGCGGCTTCTCCGAGGGCAGGCTGTCCGACGAAGGCGGCGGCCGTGGCAGGCGTGGCCGGCGCGCGCGGACCGATGCGGCGGTCGAGTCGCAGCGGCGCGACATCGCCGCGCTCTTCGGCGCGGAGCCGCCCGTGGCGCTCGAGGCCGAGATGGGCCTGCTCGGCGCGGTGATCTGGGACCCGAAGGTGATCGGCGACGTGGTGACGGTCGTACGCAGCGGCGACGACTTCTCCTCGCCGCGCCACGCGCGCATCTATGACGCAATCGTCGAGCTCTACGACCGCGCCGCGACGGTCGATCTCGTGCTTCTCAACCAGCTTCTGTCCGATCGCGGGCTCGTCGAGGCCGTCGGCGGGCTCGACTACATCGTGCAGCTCGCGGAGGCGGTGCCGAGCGCCGCGAACGCCGTGCACTGGGCGCGCATCGTGCGCGAGAAGGCGGTGATCCGCGAGCTGATCGGCGCTGCGGGCGAGATCCTCGAGGAGGCGCACGGGTCGCGCATTCCCGCGCAGAGCGTGCTCGAGAGCGCGGAGCAGAAGATCTTCCGCATCGCGCAGAAGCGCGAGACGGGATCGGTCGCGACCGCGCATGAGCTCGTGAACGAGACGATGCGCCTCATCGAGGAGAGCGAGGGGCGCGGCTTCATGGGCGTCCGCACGGGCTTCAACGAGCTCGACGAGATGACCAACGGACTGCAGCGGGGCGAGATGATCATTCTCGCGGCGCGTCCGTCCATGGGAAAGACGGCGCTCGCCCTGAACCTCCTCGAGCAGGTCGCGCAGCTCGGCGTGCCGAGCGTGATGTTCAGCCTCGAGATGGGCAAGCAGCAGCTGATCCAGCGCATGCTGTGCGCGCTCGGCCGCATCGACAGCCAGAAGATGCGCAAGCACATGCTCGGGAAGGACGACTTCACTCGGCTCTTCGCGGCCTGCGGCGAGGTGGCGAAGCTGCCGATCTACATTGACGACACGCCCGGCCTGTCGCTTCTGGCGATGCGCTCGAAGGCGCGGCGCCTGAAGGAGCGGCACGGGATCGGCTTCATCGCGATCGACTACCTGCAGCTGATGAGCTCGGGCACGCGCGTCGAGAGCCGCCAGCTCGAGGTGAGCGAGATCTCGCGCGGCATCAAGGCGATGGCGCGCGAGCTCGACGTGCCCGTCCTGTGCCTTTCGCAGCTGAACCGCGCGGCGGAGCAGCGCGAGGGCCATCGTCCGAGGATGAGCGACCTTCGCGAGTCGGGATCGATCGAGCAGGACGCCGACGTGGTGATGATGCTCCACCGCGAGGAGTACTACCACAAGGCGGATCCCAACTGGGCCGACGAGAACCCCGACAAGGTCGGCACCGCGGAGGTCATTCTGGCCAAGCAGCGCAACGGACCGACGGGCACTGTGCATCTCGTGTGGGACGGCAACACGACGCGCTTCCGCAACCAGTCGTACTCGATGCCTCCCGAGGGGGCGCAGCGGAACCTCTCCGCACCCACAAGGGCGGCCCCCATGAGGCCGCGCGCCGTCGCCGAGCCCTCGGGCGATCTCGACGATCTGCCGCTCTAGGTTCTGAGTCGGAATCCCGCTGAGTGTCGGCGTTCTTCCGACTCAGACCACTCGCGCGCTCCGCGCGGCTGATGGGCTGCAGGCAATCGCGGCGCGCGAAAGGCGTTACGGTGCGCGCCTTGCGCGCAGCTCATGAAGGAGCAGAGCCCACACGATCTCGATCCGCCCGAGGCAGACGCGCCTGCGGACGCGGCGCACGCCGCGCGAAGCCGTGCGCTCGAGGCGGCGCTTTCGCGTGCCGCCGGGGGCGACTCCGACGCGTGGCGCGAGGTCGTCGTCGCGGTCGCGCCGCGCGTGCATGGCCTGCTTGTCTCGCTCTGCAGGGACGACGAACTCGCGGAGGAGATCACGCAGTCCGCCTTCTGCACGGTCGCCGCGAAGCTCGGGTCCTATGTCGAGAGCGGGCGGTTCGAGCCGTGGATCTTCCGCATCGCCACCAACCGCCTTCGTGACGAGATGCGCAGACGCGCGCGTCAGGCGAGGGCGGTGGGCGACGGGGTGCTCGATTCGCAGGCCGTCCGAGGAGGGCGGGGTTCACCCAGCACCACGGACGAGGTTCGCGAGCTCCTGCGACGAGCGATGGACAGGCTTGGCGAGGGTGACAGGGAGATTCTCGACCTCCGCCACATCGGCGGACTGAGCTTCAAGGCATTATCAGACTATTTCGAGGAACCCATCGGTACGCTGCTGGCGCGCCACCACAGGGCATTGCGCAAACTGCGGGCGATCCTCGAGGAAATGGGCGTGGACGGGCTCGATGTCGGGGAGGAGCGATGAAGGCGGCGCAGGCGGCCGAGGCGGCTAAGCGGTGGGCCTCCGCCGAGAACCGCCGCGAACCGCGACCGACGAGCGCCAAGTTCGCTCGGGCGCGGCAATCTCGGTGCGGGCGAGGCGTTTCTCATCTTGAGTGGGCGGAGCACGGAACATGAACGAGCGGAGCGAACAACCCCAGCCTTCGGACGACGGTCGCCGCGGAAGCGGTGGCGTGCAGCGGGATGTGCGCGGTGTGGCGCGACTCCTCGACGAGGCGGGGCTCGATCTATCGCGACGGCTCGGTGCGGACGGGGTCGATCGGATCTTCGCGGCAAGCGACCTGCAGCGGCCGCTTGGGCTCGCGGAGGTCACGCCGATCGCATCGCGCCGCGAGCTGCAGCCGCGCCCGCGACGGATCCTCGGGCCCCTCGCGCGGCTGCCGCGCGGCACCCGACGCCTGGCGCTTGCCGCCGCATTCTCGATGGTCGTTCTTTCTGCGGCCGTCCTCTATCTCGCGATGCGCCCGACGGCGGATTCTGTGCGGGAAGGCGGCCTCGGCGGAAGCGTGATCGCAGACGGCGCTTCCGATCGCGCGCCCGCTCTCACACCCGATTCGACAGGTCTTCCGGCGATGGGTCTTCCCGAGCACTTCGATGAGGCGCTCGGCGGCGGCTACGCAGTCGCGACGCGCGCGCAGCCGCTCGGCGAGGTCGTCGTGGCCTTCGCAGGCGGAATCGTGATGCCGCAGGCGCCGCAACGGCCGGGCGGCGAACCCGTCTTCGATGCGGCGAGCTTCCTTGACGCGGGCGGTGCGACCTACGACGATCTCTCGGGCGAGATGGCCGCGATTCTCGCGCGCACGGGCGGCGCGATCCGTTGAGCGACGCGTCGGGGTCATGCGTCGGGGTCGCATCTACCTTCAGTTTCTGCGAACACAGTTGCCATGCACCGCTCCTTGACCATCTTCCTGTGCACGATCGGCTTCGTGACGACACTGACGCTTGCTCCCGCAGGCGCGGCGTCCGACCGCGAAGCATCGGGTGGTTTGCTCGAGAGGCAGTCGCAGCGAGCGGATCGGCCCCAGCGCGGCGGCCGCGCATTGCCGCCGCCGCCGGACTGGCCGCGTGCAGGTGGATTCGGGCCCGACGGCGGCGCGGGGCTCGCGATCGAGGCCATCGTGGCGGGCGGAGAGTTCGGCGGTCGCGTGCTGACGGATGAGGATGTGGCGCGCGCCGTGGCCGTGGCCCATGCCGTCTCGCCCGAGTGGGGCGCCGCGATGGAGGCGCGTGCCAAGGCGGACCCCGAGCAGATGCGTGTCGCGCTTCGCACGGGCGCCCGCAGGTTGCTTGCGCTGGCGGCGCTGCGCGAGCGCGCGCCCGCCGTCTACGAGGCGAAGGTCGTCGAGCTGCGCGCGCAGGCGGAGACGGCTCGCGCGGCAGGAGCCCTGCGCATCGCAGAGGTCGATCCTTCCGCCAACCGCGAGGCCCGCGTCCAGGCGCGTGCGGAGCTCGAGGCCTGCGCGGCGCGGCAGGTCGAGGCGACGCTCGCGGTGCGCGAGGCGGAGCTCGCGGCGCTCGATGCGGTCGTCACGCGGATGCGCGAGGAACTCGCGGTCGATCGGACGCGCACCGCGGAGCTTGCGGAGGATGTCGTGTCGCGCGCGCGACCGAGGCGCGCGGAGGACGGCGCGCGCGAGGAGCCTGTCGAGGGCGACGAACGAGGCGAGAGACGGGGTGCAGGACGAGACGAGAAGCGAGGCGAGAAGCGAGACGACCGGCGGGGCGAACCGTGACGAACGCCACCGCATCGCGGGTGGCCCCGACGCGCGTCGGCGCAGCGGGATGGGTCGGGCTCTCCGTGCTCGGAGCCGTCCTCTTGGCGTGCCTTGCCTCGCTGCCGTGGTCGATGGGCAAGGTCGAGACGGGCGCGACAGAGCTTGCCCGGTACGAGGCGTCGAACCTGACGCTGAACCTCCTTCCGCCCGTCTGGCGCGAGCTGAGCGAGCCCGATGCCGCGCGAATCGCCGCCGCCGCGGATGCAGGGCAGTATGTCCCGTCGCGCGTCCTCGGGACGGACCGCCTCGGTCGCGATGTCTTCGCGCGCGTTCTCGCGGGTGGCGCGATCAGCCTCCTCGTCGGACTCTCCGCGGCCGCCATCGCAGTCGTCGTGGGGACGCTCTACGGCACGATCGCGGGCGCCGCGGGCGGTCGCGTGGACGCTGTCCTCATGCGCATCGTCGACATCCTCTTCGGTCTGCCGTCGATCCTTCTCGTCGTGCTGCTCGCGGTCGCGGTCGACGGCATCCTCGAGAAGCGCGGCGCCGATCTCTCCGCGTTCGCGCGGCAGGCGATCAACATCGCCACGCTTCTCATCGCGATCGGCGGCGTGAGCTGGCTCACCATGGCGCGCGTGATCCGCGGGCAGGTGATGTCGCTCAAGGCGAAGCCGTTCATGGAAGCGTGCCGCGCCATCGGCGTGAGCCCTGCGCGGCAGTTCACCGCGCATCTCTTGCCGAACCTCGTCGGGCCGATCGCTGTGTATGCCGCGCTCGCGGTGCCCGCTGCGATCCTCTCCGAGAGCTTCCTCTCGTTCCTTGGAATCGGCGTGCGTGAGCCGCTTCCGAGCTGGGGGAATCTCGCCGCGGAGGGCCTCGGCGAACTCAACACGGTCGAGAGCCGCTGGTGGCTTCTGGCGGCGCCATGCATCGCGATCGCGCTCACCCTCATGTCGCTGAACTTCCTCGGCGACGAACTGCGCGAGCGGTTCGATCCCATGCGCGGCCGCAGGGTGGCGTGAGGGGCGGCGTGTCCGCGCCGATATCTTTCGTGGAGACGGTCGGGTCGCGGGGCAGGGGCGCGGTGAGCGGGTAGGATGCCCGCCCCCTTCGGGGAAGGTGCCCCATGACCAACCGCTTCGGCTTCAAGGATTTCGTTCAGATCGTCCTGCTCGCGGGTGTGCTCGTTCTTGGCTGGATGCAGATGCTCCAGCAGGACCGCGCCTTCAAGCTGCAGCAGGGGATCGAATCGCGCCTGGCAGACCTCGACCGCCGCATGGCGACAAGCCAGTCGGGCGGCGGCCGAGAGTTGCTTCAGAAACTCGAGCAGTTGGAGCAGCGACTCGCGTCGGGCGTGGTGATCGCGGGTGGGTCGGGCGGTGGCCGCGACACCTCGTGGGCGCGCGCAGGCGTCGAGATCGAGTGGCAGGAACCGTGGGACTTCGCGACCGATCCGCGCACGCAGCCCGGCTACGCAGCGGGCGGCGAGTTCACGGAGATCTTCGAGGGCCAGCCCGCGAAGGTCACGCCGTACCTCTCGAGCGACGTCTACGGACGCCGCGTCATCGACCGCGTGTGCGACTCGCTCGGCGCGTATGACCCGAAGACGCTGAAGTTCCGCGGCGTGCTCGCTGAGGCGTGGCAGCAGGACCCGGAGGGTTTCTGGATCCGCGTGCGCCTGCGCGACGGGATCCGCTTCTCAGACGGCGAGCCGCTCACGGCCGAGGATGTCCGCTGGACCTTCATGGACTTCATCTTCAACCCGTCGATCGAGGCCGAGCGCTCCCGCTCGACGCTCGAGCAGATCACGGGCGTCGAGGTGATCGATCCGCTCACCTTCGAGATCAAGTTCTCGCAGTCGCTCAGCTTCAACCTGCCGTACGCGCTCGGCATCTACGTGCTGCCGAAGCACTTCTACTCGAAGTTCGAGCCGTCGCAGATCAACAGCTCGACGGGGCTTCTCATGGGTTCGGGGCCGTTCCGCATCGAGCGGCTCGACCCGAGCGAGCAGTGGACTCCCGGCCGCGACCTCGTGCTCTCGCGAAACGAGTACTACGAGGGCCCGCGCCCGCCGCTCGACCGCCTGCGCTTCAAGGTCGTCTCCGAGGATCTCGCGCGGCTCGTCTCCTATCGCAACGGCGAAGGCGACATGATCATCCCGACGAGCCCGCAGTTCGTGACCGCGACGAAGGAACCCGGCTGGGATGACGCGAACCACTCGCTGAAGTGGATCAACATGCGCTCGGGCTACTCGTTCATCGCATGGAACGGCGGCGTGCGCAACGGGCGCCAGACGCCGTTCGGCGACAAGCGCGTGCGCCAGGCCATGACGCTCTGCCTCGACCGCGAGAAGATGATCCGCGACATCTTCGAGGGAATCGGCATCCTGGCGAAGGGCTCCGTCAACCCCGAGAGCCCTGCGTCCGACCCCGCCGTGAAGCCTTGGCCGTTCGACCCCGAGAAGGGGAAGGCGCTGCTCGCCGAGGCGGGATGGATGGACCGCAACGGCGACGGGATCCTCGAGAACGAGGCGGGGCAGCCGTTCCGCTTCGAGTTCACGCGCTCGGGCGCCGGCGAGATCGCCGAGCGCATCTCGAACTACATCAAGGACAGCTACGCCAAGGTCGGCATCATCGTGGACGTGCGCGTGGTCGACTGGTCGATCATGCAGGAGATCCTCAAGTCGCGCGACTTCGACGCGTTGACGATGGGATGGTCCGCGAGCGCGCCTGAGAGCGACCCGCGGCAGATCTTCCACTCGGAGTCGATCAAGGAGGGCGGCGACAACTTCGCGCAGTGGAACTCGCCGCGCGCGGACGAGCTGATCGACCTGATCCGCACGACGCTCGACTACGACGAGCGCATGAAGGTCTGGCATGAGTTCGAGGCGCTCCTGCATGACGAGCAGCCGTACACCTTCATCCGCGTCTCGCCGTGGCTGCGCTTCGTGAAGAAGTCGATCGGCAACGTGCAGACCTACAAGTCGGGGCTCGAGCCGTGGGAGTTCTTCCGCGCCGATCCCGCGGCAGTGCCGATGCAGTGACGACGGGGACGCGGGTGATCGAGACCACAGCGCGAGACCGTAGAGCGAGACCGACAGGATGCTGAACTACATCATCAGGCGCATCCTCTTCATGGTTCCGACGGTGATCGGGATCACGTTCGTCGTGTTCCTGCTTCTGGCGCTTTCGCCGGGTGGAATCGGCGCAGCGCTTACGGCATCGGCGGGCGGCCAGCAGGACGCGTCGAAGGCCGCGATCCTACAGGCCTATCTCGAGGATCGCTACGGCCTCAACGACCCCGTGCTGGTCCAGTACGGCCGCTGGCTGCACCGCATCTCGCCCGTGAAGTTCGGCGTGCGCGACCAGCTGACGCCCGCGGGCGAGCGACTCCGGGCTCCGAAGGAGATTCCCGATCCGCCGCTCGTCGCGTGGGTGGGCGGACCGCTCGACCTCGCTGAGATCCGCGCAGCGGCCTCGGCCGCGCTGGCCATCGACCCGAACACGATCGAAGGCGTCACCATCGAGGCTCGCCAGCGCGCCTATCGCAAGGCTGCGAACGACGCGCTCACGGCGCGCTCGCGCTATCTCGCCGCGCGACGCACCTTCGAGAGCACGCTGGTCGACTATGCGAACGCAGCGGGTCGCGCGGAGCTTCTCGACGCCAAGGGCAAGATCGTCACGGCGCGCCTCGAGGGCGAGGAGCCCGATCGCGCGAACGCAGCGTTCGCGAAGATCGAGGCCGCTGCCGCCACGGTGCGCGAGACCTGGCGCAATGCGAGCGTCCAGCGCGAGATCCTCGCGGCCGCGTTCGCGGAGAAGCCGTTCCCCGAATCGGGGTTCACGGTCATCCCGCGTGTCCTGTGGGTCGGGCCGCCCGACCTCGGCACGGCGTTCTCGAAGAGCCGGCCCGTGACCGACCTCATCGGCAACGCGCTGCCCGTGACGCTTCTCCTGAATCTCGTGGCGTTCCCCATCATCTATCTGATCGCGATTCCGTCGGGTGTCCTCGCGAGCGCGCGCGCGGGCTCGTGGTTCGACAAGATCTCAGGCGCGACCTACGTCGCGCTCTGGTCGATTCCCACCGTCTGGGCTGGTGTCCTCGCGATCGGCTACCTCGCGAACCAGCAGTATCTCGGCCTCTTCCCAGTGTCGGGGCTGCACGACCGCGCGGCGGAGTCGTGGACCTTCCTGCCGGGCACGCAGGTCGACGGCACCTGGCAGATGGGCTGGATGCTCGACCTCCTCTGGCACATGGTGCTGCCGGTCGCGTGCCTCGTCTACGGCGGGTTCGCCGTGCTCTCGAAGCAGACGCGCGCCGCGATGCTCGACAACTTCAACGCAGACTATGTGCGCACCGCGAAGGCGAAGGGCGTCGCGCGCAAGGATGTGGTGATCCACCATGTCTTCCGCAACAGCCTGCTGCCGCTCATCACCATGTTCGTGACGGTCTTTCCGGCCACGCTTGCAGGCTCTGTCGTGATCGAGCGCATCTTCTCGGTGCCCGGGATGGGCAGCCTGATCCTCGATGCGATCAGCCAGCGCGACCGGGAGCTCATTCTCGCCAACACCTTCATGATCGCGTGCGTGAACCTCGTCGCGCTTCTGATCGCCGACATCCTCTATGCGGTCGCGGATCCGCGGGTGAGCTATGAGTGAATCGAGCACCACCGGGCAGCCCGCAGCGATCAGCGGCATCGAGGCCATGCGCGGCGTGGGCGCTGGGCAGGCCAAGGGCTTCTGGGCCGACGCCTGGGACCGCGTGGTCGCACGCTTCGGCGCGCGCATGGCGCTCGGGTGGATCGGCACGGTCGCGTTCTTCGCTGTGTTCGCGCCCGTCCTCGCGAGCGCGCATCCGCTCGTGCGGCGGAACACCGAGACGGGCGAGTGGGACTCGCCGCTTTGGCAGAACCTGACCGCGGTCGATCTCGTGATGCTCGCTGGCGGGCTTTTCGCCGTGCCGTGGGTCTACATGCCTGCGACGATCGCTCAGCGGCTCGGGGTGCCAGCGCGCTCGACGCGGCTTGGGCTCCTCTTCCTCGCAGCGATGCAGGCGGGGTTCACGGTCGTGGCGGCGGGTGCCGTGTCGGCCTGGTCGCGCGGCCTCGACAGCGCTGCATGGATCCGCGAACTCGGCAGGGGCGAGTACTTCCCGTGGCTCGCCAGCGCCGCGATGGGAGCTGTGGCGATCGCCGCGGCGGTCGTGATCGCGGGCAGGCAGCCAGCGCGCGTCGCGCTGATCGCGCTCACCGCGGTCATTGCCGTGACGGCGGGTGCCTCGCGCTGGTCCGACACGCTCGTCAACTTCGACACCTACGACTCGCAGGAGGCCTCGGGGAAGTACTCGATGGTCTACACGGTGGTGCCGTTCTCACCCGACTTCGGACGCTCCGACCTCCATGTGAAGCCGCCGCTTGCGAAGGTCGCGGAGGTCGCGCCCGAGACCGCGGGCCGCCCGGTCGGCGAGCGCACGGTGATCCTCGGCACGGACGCGCTCGGCAAGGATGTCTTCTCGCAGATGCTCTGGGCGTGCCGCCTGTCGATCTCGATCGGGCTCGTCTCGACGGGAATCGCCGTCCTGATCGGCGTCACCATGGGTGCCCTCATGGGTTACTTCGGTGGCTGGATCGATCTCCTTCTCTACCGCGTGGTCGAGATCTTCATGGCGATCCCCGTGCTCTTCCTCCTGATCGTGGCCGCGGCCGTGCTGCCGCGCAACACCTACATGATGATGGCGATCATCGGGTGCGTGTCGTGGACGGGTGCCGCGCGCTTCACGCGCGCCGAGTTCCTCAAGCTGCGCAAGCAGGACTTCGTGCAGGGCGCGCAGGCGGCGGGGCTTCCGCTGCGGAGCGTCCTCTTCCGCCACATGCTTCCGAACGGCGTGACGCCTGTCCTCGTCGATGCGTCGTTTGCTGTCGCCGCAGCGATCATCGCCGAGGCCACGCTCTCCTATCTCGGCCTCGGCCCCGATGGGCAGCCGTCGTGGGGCAAGCTCCTTTCGAGCGCCACGGGCACGACGGGCACCTTCGTCTGGTGGCTCGCGATCTTCCCGGGGCTCGCCATCTTCTTCACCGTGCTCAGCTACAACATGCTTGGCGAAGCCATGCGCGACGCGATCGACCCGAAGCTGCGAAAGGCGGCCCACTGATGGAAGCCGCAACGACGACGAAGTCCACGGCCCCGGAGGCCAAGACGAAGCCGATCCTCGAGGTCGCGGATCTCGCGGTCAGCTTCGCAAACTCTGCGGGCGGGCCGCGCATCCAGGCCGTGGCGGGCGTGTCGATGACGGTGCACCCGAACCAGACCCTCGCCGTCGTCGGCGAGTCGGGCTGCGGCAAGAGCGTGACCGCGATGAGCACCATGCAGCTCATCCCGCGTCCGCCAGGTCGCTTCGACCGCGGCTCGATCCTCTTCGAGGGGAACGACATCCTCTCGTACACCGAGTCGCAGATGCTTCAAGTGCGCGGCGGGAAGATCGCCATGATCTTCCAGGAGCCGATGACGAGCCTGAACCCGGTCTACACGATCGGCGACCAGATCATCGAGGCGATCCTCCTGCACCAGAAGGTCGGGCCCGACGAGGCGTGGAAGCTTGCCGTGCGCGCCATGCAGGATGTCGGCATTCCCAAGGCAGAGGAGCGGATGCGCGCCTATCCGCATCAGTTCTCGGGAGGCATGCGCCAGCGCGTGATGATCGCGATGGCGCTTGCCTGCCAACCCACGCTTCTTCTTGCCGACGAACCGACGACGGCGCTCGATGTCACGATCCAGGCGCAGATCCTCGAGCTTCTGCGCGACCTCCAGCGCACGCGCGGCATGGGCATCATGCTCATCACCCACAACCTCGGCGTCGTCGCCGAGAACGCCGACGTGGTGTGCGTGATGTATGCGGGCCGCGTGGTCGAGTACGCGCGGGTGTTCGAGCTCTTCGACAACCCGCTGCATCCCTACACGCGCGGCCTCTTCAACTCGATTCCGCTCCTCCGCGAGCGGAAGCACCGCCTGACGACGGTCGAGGAAGTGGTACACGACCCGGCGCAGTTCAGGCTGCCGGGCACAGAGGGCGACCTTGTTCCGTGGTGGCCCGATGCGCCGAAGGGCGTGCGGCCCACGATCGCAGCGGGGCGCGACGAGTATGCGCTTGTCAAGGTCGCGCCGACGCGTTGGGTCGGGTGCTTCAACACGCCCTGGGTCGAGTCGCACTCGAGCCCGCGACCGGATCTTGACTACCGCCGCGAAGACGCGTGATGCGTGGTTGAGCGGCGCGACGAGCGACCTGTGTGTCCGTGGCGAACGGAGCCCTTTCGTGCTTGGGGCGGGACCGTCCGTATCGCTCCCGCGTTGAATCCACCGCACCACATGCGCGAACGCTGCGCACCATGCTGACCACCACCAAGAAGATCGTGAAGAACACGAGCAAGAAGGCCTCAACCAAGAAGGTCTCGACCAAGAAGGTCTCGACCAAGAAGGCCTCAACCAAGAAGGCCTCAACCAAGAAGGCCTCAACCAAGAAGGCCTCAACCAAGAAGGCCTCAACCAAGAAGGCCTCAACCAAGAATCCCGTCGCCAAGAGGGCGATCAAGCTTGCGAAAGAGCCAGCAGTCGCCAAGACGCCCGCCGCGAAGGCTCCCGCTAAGCCCGCAGCCAAGCCCGCAGCCAAGGCCGCAGCCAAGGCCGCAGCCAAGGCCGCAGCCAAGGCCGCAGCCAAGGCCGCAGCCAAGGCCGCAGCCAAGGCCGCAGCGAAGCCGGCAGCGAAGCCCGCAACGAAGGCCGTCGGCCTCATCGAAGTCGGCTCGCCCGCGCCGGCGTTCAGCGCCGTCAACGCCGCAGGCAAGCCCGTCACCCTCGCGAGCCTCAGGGGCAAGCCCTTCGTCCTCTACTTCTACCCCGCTGACGACACGCCAGGGTGCACCGTCGAGGCGTGTGCGTTCCGCGACAACCGTCCGAAGTTCGCGAAGCTCGGCTGTGAAGTCCTCGGTGTGAGCCCCGACTCGGCCGACAGCCACAAGGCCTTCGATGCGAAGTACAAGCTGGGCCTGACGCTGCTTGCCGATGTTGCGGGCAAGGACGGCGTGCCGCCCGTCGCCGCGGCCTACGGGGTCTGGCAGGAGAAGAACATGTACGGCAAGAAGTACATGGGCATCGTGCGCACGACCTACGTCGTCGCCAGCGATGGCACCGTCGCCGCGCGCTTCGACCGAGTGAAGGTCGATGGCCACGCGGATGAGGTGCTGGCCGCGGTGTCTTCCCTGCGCTGAGCGCTGCGGCAAATTCCCCGAGGATCCTTCCGACCTCGTGGAGGGGATCTGTTCCCGTTCGATCGTGAATCACGCATCGTGGTCTTGAGGTCGGCGTCTCGCGTGGCTTCCATGCACGCCACTCCCGTCCTTTGGGCCGATTTCGCCCGGGCATCGTTGCCCTCGGCGAGGGGCTCGCCCGAAGGAAGATGCGGGGGTGCAGCGTTCTTGATCGGAGGGCACCCGCGGGTTGCCCGTCACGGTTCCAAAAGGAGAGGAAGAGATGAGATTCACGCAACAGGCAGTGTTCATGACGATGGCGGCGGCATTCGTGGGCGGTTCGGCGCAGGCCGCCTGGACGCTTGGGAACGGCGAGACACTTTCGTTCGCCAAGCTCTTCGCGGAGGGCAGCGACCGCACGGTGTTCATCGACGACAAGAGGTTCGTCTTCGAGTCGTTCACCTCCGCGCACTTCGATCTTGAGGGAATGACTCTCATCGGGTTCATCTCGCTCAACGGCAACGGCTTCGGCTTCCGCAATGTCGGCTTCGACATCACGGGCGGCTTCGGCGATACGTCGCCAGGCGATGCGACCATCGCCGAGGCGAACCTCCAGTACACGGTCGAGGTCACGGAGCAGGCGTATGCGAACGGCCTGCGGCTCTGCGACGTGAAGGCCACCTTCAACGGGAACGCGATCGGAGCGGGCGCCTTCGCCCGCGTCGACGAGACGATCATCGATCTCGACACCAACGAGTTCCTCGGGCAGCTGAGCATCTTCGACTTCTGGGGTCCGCCACGCGAAACGAAGCTCACTGACTATGTCAACTTCTGCCCCGATCTCCAAGGCGGCTATCGCGCCTTCGAGATCAACAAGGACATGAAGTTCTTCGCACCCGACGCGAACTCTGCGTCCTCCGCGTCGTTCGTGCGTCAGGAGTTCAGCCAGATCCCAGCCCCTGGCGCGCTGGCCCTCCTTGGCCTCGCGGGCCTCGTCGGCCGCCGCGTCCGCCGCTGAGCGCGCCCGCGGTCACTCGCTCCATCCATGCGCGGGGCGTCGACCTTCGGGTCGGCGCCCCGCGAACCATGGTGTCTCGCTACCGTTCCCGCATGGCCGTCTACCCCACGAGCGTCACCCTCGAGCTTCGCCGCCTTCGCCCGACCGCGGTGCTTCCCGCATACCAGACTGATCTCGCCGCAGGGCTCGATCTCTCGGCAGATCTCGACGCGCCCGTCATGCTCGAGCCTGGGGCGATCGCACTCATCCCGTGCGGGTTCGCCATGGCGCTGCCGCCGGGTTTCGAGGCGCAGGTGCGGCCGCGCTCGGGGCTCGCGACCAAGCACGGGATTTCCATGCCGAACGCTCCCGGCACGATCGACGCCGACTATCGGGGCGAGGTCAAGGTGCCTCTCATCAACCTCGGGAGGGCGCCGTTCATGGTCGAAGGGGGAACGCGTATCGCCCAGATGGTGATCGCCCGAGTGGAGCGTGCGCAAGTCAAGGAAGTAGAGGCGCTTACGGAGACCGTACGCGGGGCGGGGGGGTTCGGCTCGACGGGAACGGGTCACGGCCCTCTGCGCCAGACAGGGGGCTGATTTCGGCGCGGAGAGGCTTTCCCAGCACCTCCGATTCCTGCACAATGGCGGGTCTCCGGTACTCCGGAGGAACAGGAGTTCATCTTGACGCCCGCGACCGCTGCCGCCGTGACTGTCCCGCTTCTCGACCTCAAGGCGCAGTACGCGACCATCCGCTCGGAGATCGAGCCCGTCGTCAAGGAAGTGATCGAGAGCCAGTACTTCATCGGGGGCCCGAAGATCGGCGAGCTCGAGTGCATGACCGCGGGCTACTGCCAGGCGAAGTATGCGATCGGCTGTGCGAACGGGTCGGACGCGATCCTGCTCGCGCTGCAGGCGCTCGGCATCAAGGCTGGCGACGCCGTCGTCTGCCCGAGCTACACCTTCTTCGCCACCGCCGGCAGCGTGCATCGCCTCGGCGCCCAGCCCGTGTTCGTCGACTCTGACCCCGCGACCTACAACATCTGCCCCGAGTCGACGCGGATGGCGTTCCGCTGCCACAAGAACATCAAGGCGATCGTGCCCGTCCATCTCTTCGGCCAGGCGTGCGACCTCGACGCGATGCTCGAGATCGGCAAGGAGCACGGCGTTCCCGTGGTCGAGGACGCCGCGCAGGCGATCGGCACCGAGGACATCCACGGGAAGCGCGTCGGTTCGCGCGGCGTGATCGGCACCTTCAGCTACTTCCCGTCGAAGAACCTCGGCGGCTTCGGCGACGGCGGCATCATCACGACGAACGACGAGGCGCTCGCCCAGCGCATGATGCGCCTCCGCAACCACGGCATGGAGCCGAAGTACTACCACGCGGAAGTCGGCATGAACTCGCGCCTCGATGCGCTGCAGGCGGCCGTCCTCCTCGTGAAGATGCGCCACCTCGACGCGTGGAGCGCGGGGCGCCAGAAGAACGCAGCGTTCTACGACGCGTCGTTCGCGGCGGCGGGGGCGAAGGACTCGGGCACGCCGCTCTCGGCGGGCGGCTTCGCGCTGCGCTATCCGAAGGCAGCCCCGAAGGGCGCGCGCCACATCTACAACCAGTACACGATCCGCGTGCCCGCCGAGATCCGCGACGCCGTGCGCCAGGATCTCGCAGACCGGAAGATCGGCACCGAGATCTACTACCCGGTGCCGCTTCACCTGCAGGAGTGCTTCAAGCACCTCCACTACACGACGGGCATCTTCCCGCACGCAGAGGCGGCGGCGCGTGAGACGATCGCGCTGCCGATCTATCCCGACCTCGTGCAGGAGCAGCTTGACCATGTCGCGCGTTCTGTCGTCGAGAGCGTGCGCGCCCGCGCATCGGGAGGGGTGTCCGTGCAGGCGGCGGGTGTGCGATGAACCTGAACTACCGACGCAAGATGCGCGAGCGGCACCACGCCGCCTCGCAGGGCGATGAAACCGCCGACACGCCGCACCTCGAGCACACGCTTGTGCCGCGCGGAGAAGCGCGCCTGATCGCGAGCACCGCAGAGCTCGAGGCGGAGCTTGCGCATGTCCGCGAGAAGGGCGTCTTCGCCTACGACACAGAGTTCATCGGCGAGGAGAGCTACTGGCCGAAGATCTGCGTGGTGCAGCTCGCGACGACCGAGCGCGTGGTGCTTGTCGACGCGTTTGCGGTGCCCGACCTTGCGCCGATCTTCGAGCTGGTCGCCGATCCGTCGCTCCTGACGCTCGTCCACGCGGGCACGCAGGATCTCGAGCCGGTGCGGCGCGTTCTCGGCAAGGAGCCCGCGAACACGCTCGACGTGCAGGTCGCGGCGGCGTTCGCGGAGATGCCGTGGCCGGCGGGGCTCGAGAAGCTCGTCGAGCGCTTCGCGGGGCACAAGCTCTCGAAGGGCCACACCTTCACGAACTGGGATGCGCGGCCACTGTCGGCGTCGCAGCTTCGATATGCGGCCGACGACGTGCGCTATCTGCCGCTTGTGTGGGAGCGGCTGCGCGGCGAGCTCGAGCGGCGTGGCTCGCTTGCGTGGGCGATGCGCGAGTGCGAGCAGAGCAGCAGGATTCCCGCGCGCTTCGACGAGGAGTCGCAGATCCGCCGCACCATGAAGAGCTGGCCGATGAAGCCCGCGCAGATCCCGACGCTTCGGCTCGTCACGCGCCTGCGCGACGAGATCGCGCGCAAGGAGGACCTGCCGCACCGCGTGGTGATGCCCGACGAGACGCTCGCAGAGATCATCAAGCAGCGGCCCGTGAGCGTGCAGCAGCTGTCGTCGGTGCGCGGGCTTCCCAAGCGGTTCGCGCAGAAGTACGGCGACCAGATCGCGCAGGCCGTCGACGAGGGCGGGAAGATGCCGCCCGAGAAGCTCGCGCACGGCAAGATCACCGAGGAGACGGCATCGGACCGCGCGGCGATCGATGCGATCCTTGCGATCCTCGGCGCGCGCTGCATCGCGATGGGGCTCGCGCCCTCGATGGTGGCAACGCGCGGCGATGTCTCGCGCTGGTGGATGTCGCGCGCGACCCCCGCGCCGCAGCCGCTCTTCGAGGCGGGCGACTGGCGCGTCAACGCCGTGGGCAACTGGCTCGAGAGCTTCCTGCGCGGCGAGGCGAGCGTCTCGATCGCGTGGAAGGACGGGCGGCCGCTGCTTGTAAACGAGCAGGGCGCCTGACATGCGCGCCGTGAACCCGGCGTCTGGCGAGACGTTCGGCGCGGAGTTCGCGCGCGCGTCGCGGGCCGAACTCGAGGCGATGGCGGATACCGCGTTCGACGCGATCGACGCGCTCGCGGACGCGCCGGGCGCTGTGCTTGCGGGATTTCTCGAGGACTACGCGGCTCGGCTCGAAGGCGACCGCGAGGGCATCGCGCGGCTTGCGCACGAGGAGACGGCGCTGCCGTTCGCGCCGAGGCTTTCCGAGGTCGAGTTCAACCGCATGACCTTCCAGCTGCGCGAGGCGGCGCGCTGCTTGCGCGATGAGTCGTGGCGCGAGGTCGCGGTCGACGCCACGCACAAGTTGCGCTCGGCGCTCGTGCCGCTTGGCGGCGCGGTGGTGTGCATCGGGCCGTCGAACTTTCCGCTGGCGTTCAATGGAGTATCGGGTGGCGACTTCGCCGCAGCGATCGCGGCGCGCAATCCCGTGATCGCGAAGGCGCATCCGGGGCACCCCAATACGACGGCTCGGCTCTTCGCGCATTGCTGCGCCGCGCGCGATGCGGCTGGGCTGCCGTCTTCGGCGGCGCAGCTCTTCTTCGATTGTTCACCCGACGACGGCGAGGCGCTGCTCGCGCACGCGGGCGTCGCTGCGCTCGGTTTCACGGGGTCGCGCGCGGCGGGGCTGCGGCTGAAGGCCGCGTGCGACCGCGTCGGCAAGCCCGCGAGCTGCGAGATGGCGGGGGTGAACCCCGTGTTCGTGGCGTCGCACGCTGCGGGTGCGCGGGCGGAGGCGATCGCGGATGCGTGGACTGCGTCGGTCCTGCTTGGCGGCGGGCAGTTCTGCACGAAGCCTGGGGTGATCTTCGTGGCCGGCGAGTCGGCCGCCGCGCGCGTGGCCGCGCGAGCGGAAGAGGTGCTTCGTGCTGCCGCGCCAGCGGTGCTGCTGACTGATTCGATCCGCGTGCATCTCGCGCAGTCGATCGATGCGCTGCGCGCCGCTGGTGCGCACATCGCGTGCGGCGGCCGCGTGCAGACGCCCGGGTTCCGCTTCGAGCCGACGCTCGCGGTCGCAGACGCGCCGCGTGTGCGCCGTGCACGCGCCGCGTTCCTGCAGGAAGCGTTCGGTCCGCTCGGCACGGTCGTAGCCGTCGAAGGCGACGCGCAGCTCGTCGACTTCGCGCGCGCGCTCGAGGGACAGTTGGCGTCGACGGTCATCGTCGATGCTGCGGACGATGCGGTGCGCGCGACGCTGTTCGGCGTGCTGCGGTTCAAGGTCGGGCGAGTGCTGACGGAGACGATGCCGACCGGCGTCGCCGTGAGCCCCGCGATGGTGCACGGCGGCCCGTTCCCCGCGACCGGCGACGCGCGCTTCACGGCGGTGGGGTTCCCCGCGGCGGCGAAGCGCTTCTCGAAGGCGCTGTGCGTGCAGGGGTGAGCGGCTTCGCCCTCGTCATGATCCATCACACGCGCTTCGCCAGCGCCGCGCGGATCACCGCCAGCGCGCGTGCGCGCGCTTCGCCTTCGACCGGCTTTCGCGGCGCGCGCACGCGTTCGTCGCCTGTCTGCGTCTCGGCCATGACGAGCTTGATGAGCT
>QLAH01000138.1_pt1 | contig 63690 bp, 61 predicted proteins | sample 4693081 | NCBI WGS metagenome assembly QLAH01 (sample SAMN09425401, study PRJNA476045) | Lake water metagenome, whole genome shotgun sequencing project. | reverse complement strand
ACGGAAGGACTTGGGCTTTTGCATGCCCCATTCTCTCGCCTGAATCCATTGCTGTCACAGGGATCTGGGCAGATTCAGGGGCGTCTGTGGAGAAGCGGACGCGGATCTTTGCGCAACAGGCTCCTAGGGCCTTTGTCTTGGCTGTGGTCTCTGCTCCATGAGCCCCATCTGTTTCTGCTTGACTCGGGCCGTCAGGTGTGGGCTCTTTATCCCCTGATACCTTGGTTTGGAGTGATGGCCTTTGGATTCGGTTTTGCCCCAAATCTAGTACCACATGCTCGCAGCAGCGGATTCTTCTATGCATGGGGAACTAGCTTGATTGGATTGTTTGTGCTCTTGCGTTTCACGGGCCTATATGGAGATCCACATCTATGGCAACCTCAATCCACATTCCTGGCAAGTCTGCTTTCGTTCGTCAATTGCGAGAAGTATCCGCCCTCCCTGCAATTCCTTTTGATGACCCTTGGGCCTGTGCTCGCTGTTTATCCCCTGCTCAGCAGCATCCGCGGGAAAGCAGCAATGGTTCTTCTCACCTTTGGTAAAGTGCCTTTGTTCTTCTATGTACTGCAAATCCTCTTGATTCATGGAGTCGCTGTGCTCGTAGAAGCCTTGAATCGTCATTCTATGTCTTGGTTGTTTGGTGATTTTCCGCTGCTGAAAAAGCCTGTGGGGTACGGGATGCCTTTGCCCCATATCTACTTGTTCTGGTTGTTGATTCTCTTTGTACTGTACATCACTTGTCATAGGTATGGATCAGTAAGGCTTTCAAGTCGGCGATGGTGGACTAGATTGCTTTAGTTCTTGGTTAGAACCCGAGGCAGGGTGGTCATCGGGCTTTAGATGTAAAAATGTACTTCCCGCTAACAATACTCCGACTGATAGGGCCATACGACATAAATTGACCGCAGAGCTTGCCTTCGCTATTGTTTTCTAGCAGGAGAGTCCCGAAATCCTTCTTGCTGGCATCGGTATTCGTATAGTCAAGCCTAATATAGTCGCCATTCTGCTCAAGTCTGCCGGTAATTTCGTAACTACTTGATAGGTGCGATAATTCCTTTAGATTTGGCGATATTTCTAGTGTTCCCTGCAAGGACTTTCTTGAGAAAAAGGAAGTTCGTACTACGTTCAATGTTAAATGTGCAGGGAACCAAATAATCGGTGGAGAAGGTTGCTTTGACTCCGTAAAACTGCAGTCAGTGTACTTGTCAAGAAGTTTCTGGAGATCCTCGTCGATCTTATCGTTAAGCCTTACTTTACGATCCTCAAGTCTGCGTTTCGACCCATCATCGGTAACTGGTTGAATTCCATAGCCTTCCCACATGCCCTCCAAGGCCTTTATTCGCTCTTTGCTAATTTCTGGATAGGCGCTGGCTTCGAAAGACTTCTGAATCTCGCTTCCGGCAATCCCTATTAGCGGTGCAAGGACCAGCGCCCAGATTGAAGTTGGAATTTTTGAAAGTAGATTTCCAATCCGTGTAAGAACGCCCATAAGATCACTTCCGAATGTCTTGCTGGCCCATAAAGCCTATCTCAGATTCTATAAGGTGGCTGGTAACAGCCCAGTCAGTTGGAGCTCCCTGAACTGCAAGCTGTTGGATCTGGAAGGGCTGGCGAGTGTTTCGATGTACCTCGTGAATCTAACGCCAAGATCACCTGCACGCAAGAACCTGCGGTGATCCTCATTGTATTCAAGGAGGCGTGCCGGGTGGATCTTGATGTTAGACAGCTTCTACGCAATTGGTAAGCGCGCAATGAAACGGAAGCCCTCTCTCGTAACGCCAAAGTACCTATCGATTGCATCAAACCTCTCAATGAGACCAGTAACAACAAGCTGGTTTAGGGCTGATCTCCAGCGTGCTACGGAACCAGCATCAGCCGGATCTACGAAGGGGAGATTCTCACTATCTATGTAGTCTTCGTATGTTGGAAAACTCGCGCACATTCCTTTTGAAACCTCTCGAAGCAACCTTATTGCATCGTCTGACAATGCGTTGCTGCTACTTGCTTCACCTATACTCCCTCCTATATTCAGCGTTGCATGTCTTCCATCTCCTAATTGAATGACAGTGTTCCCATGCCCCGTAACTCCTGCGCGTTGACCGATTCGCACTTTGCGTAGCTCCATGGGAAGACGGGAGATGACGCCATCCTTGAAATCAGCGTCCTTATCGAGTTGGCGCTGAAGCTGCGATACAACATTATCAGCTACGTCTTCATCGTCTGGTGTTCTCTCAAGATGCTCTAAGACAGTGACTTGCAATGGTTTGCTAAATCGCGCCTTTAGCCACTCAAGCAGCAACTTGCGCGGCACTGCGAACATGTCATCTGTGAGATCACCGGCAGCCTGGGTGAAGTGAGGGCGAAGAAAGTCAACAACAGTTTTTGCAAGCTCAGAACTGTCCATTCCGGCAAGGAGAATATATCAGTGTTTCATCGGAGATAATCTTGTAAAGTAGTGATTCCCGTACTACATGTCCTGACGGTGTAGAAGCTTTGCCAACAGGCTCAAGTGGGTCTAGGCCAATGGCTGCTCCGTTGCGCCTGTCTAACGCTTGCCATCACCTGGCCGCAGAGAGCATTGGCTTTCAAAATTAATTTAAAGGTGGCGGCACAGGTGCATGGCAATGTTAGATGCTCGCTTATCGCAGTCTGCTGTAATCAAAAATTAAAGTAATGATTCTCTGGCCACTAGCTGCATACTCCAATCCTTTATCAGGAGGAGGTGAGATCTTTTTAAGGGTTTCACATCAAGAACGGACAGAAAAGGCCCCTGCCTCAGGCAGGGGCCTAGAAGAAGGAAAACTATTACTGTTGTGAACCACTAACCAATGCGGAAGCCTTTGATTCGCTTCCGCATCTTGCGGCTATAGCCGAAGGCAGCACCAACACCGAGGAGAGGCAATGGACCTGGTACTGGATTTACCTTAACATTTCCGCAATCCCCAGGACAGCCACCGTAATCTTCTCCAACTGGATCATTTACAAGTAAACTTTTGAAGAAGACCTGATACGGAAGGTATCGATTGGGATAACCTTCAGCTGCCCAATCTTCCGGATTCCCATTTTCATCAATTCCATAGTCTACAAAGAATAACAAGCCTCCGTATGAGAGAAGGCCGTTATCCCGTCCACCAGGAAAACCAAGATCTCCTGGCATGAATCCCCCGATTGGGTTGTAGAGATTATCTGTTTCGCCATGGGCAGTGAGATCAGGCGGGTAAAAAAATGGATCGGTGGGGCAGGGACCAGGGGGAGCAAAAGGGGGGCCAGGGCAAGGATTGGTTTGGGGGGGTGGTGTACCAAGCGGCCAAAAGGCACTCCAAATCGTGGGAGTGGTGCCAGTTGTCAGAGGCGGTGCTGTGTTGGTTCCAGCAGGCCCTGATGATGGGAAATTGGTTACAGAAGATCCGACGGGCGCGGGTCCTTGAAGGGGAACGATATATGTCTCACCGCCAAGAATTGGGGGATTGGTATAAGTGCCTCTCACTGAAAGGATATTATAACCTTGGAAGGTATAGGGGCGCCCGAGTGGTTGTTCAAGTCCGTTTCTTGGAGCAGGAGTCAGCCCTGAAATGGACCCAAAAGAATCCAGATCATAGGTTATATACAGTTCAAATTCATCTGTAAAAGGTATGGCTCCTGGCGGATTTGTTCTTTCTAGTTTCAGCTTGACTTCTGGCGAGGGAGTCACAGCCATCGAGGCCTGGGGTGAAAATGCAGCTACGCCTGTTAGTGCGGCGATGGCGAGCATTTGGGGCAATCGAAGACTTCGCTTCGATACAGAAAGGACGACAGTGCGACTGGACAAAGCATCAGGATGAATCATTTTTAGAGACAATGGAATGGATAGTTGAGTTGCAACACCCCAAACTAGCATTCTTTAGTTCCGATGTCAACAGTCAGATGGGCGAGGTAGAGCAGGTGTAATTAGGGGCTTGATAAGGCCGGTTAAATCCCATCCTTCTCCGGGCCACCGACGACGGAGAGCCCTGTGCATCTAACGCTCTAGATCAGAAGCGGGCGAGAATCTTTGCCAAGAAATCATCTCGCGCTCCCGCCTTCTGAATCTGGATGTTAGAAAGACGCATATGCTGTGAAGATGAGACATTTCATGGCTCATTTCCACTATCGTCACTCTCGGATTCAGTGTCAACCCCTGTCTCAACGACAAATGCATCACCAAATACATCTTTGAATGCTTCCCTGAATTGAGGTTGCTCCCTGAACTCCTTAAATAATGGCCAATCTCTATAGTCGGTGCTTCTAATCTCCGAAGATGCTCCCATCTTTCTCATCAGTTTAGCTGAATCGTCCCAATGCCCTGCAAGAACAGAACTAGCAAGTCTGAGGAGTTCAGACCTCGCAGTCCAGTCAACAGATCCCATGATCTCTGCGCACTTTGCAGAATCACCGCTCCATTTGTATGCTTGTGCCCAGTTAACCAAAAGAGATAGCTTTCTGACTTCATTGGAGAAATCAGTGAAATCTTTAAATGCAAAATCAAGAAGCAGTTTTGCCATGTCATACTCTTCGTTAACAAGAAGTTCATAGGTGAGATTGATAAAGCTCCCATCAGCGACCTCGCGCTCTTCTGGTAGGAGCTTTCGCCAAAGAACATGACCAAGCTTTATTCCAATCTCGTATATGCATGCAGTTGCATTTCTAAAGTAGCTCTGGCTCACCCAGAGTTGCTCGCCTTCTTTTAGTTCTGGATCGAGTTTAACGCCATGTTTCTGACATACGGACATGTATTGTGAGGATACTACTCCATCTGTATGGACAAACAGATTTCTCCGCTCAGTCAGCTCTATAAAGGTTGGCCAGCAATCCAATCCTTTATTCAGTGGTAACTTAAATGCGTTTTCCATCCATTTAAACTGATCAGCATGACTTGAGCGAAGAATTGCTTCAACTTCCTTTTCCAGTACGTACTCACGAGCTGCTTCGACCGATCCCAAAGAGCTAATCTCTTGAAATGACAACTTGCGCTCCGAGCTATTTAAAACCTCTGGCTTTGCCAAGAATATACATCGAAGAAGCCGGCCAAGGTAAGCATCATATTGAGAAACTAGAGTAACAACTAAAGATCTGGGCAAAAGCTTGCTAGCCAAGGCAAAGTTTTCGAAACGCCTTGTAAGCTTCTTCCATTTAGCAAACGACTCATATGGCACCCTTACGGTTCTTTCGTCATCATTTTCGGCAACCTCACAGTTCTCATCTTCGAATTTCTTTAGATCTTTTCTGAATTCCCTGGTTACGCTGCCAGCTGCGGAAACCATTACTGGAAGAGCATTTCTAATCGACTCAATATGCTTAGCAAAAAGATCTATCTCATCATCAAACCCGCTCATCGGATTGCTTGCCGGCAGCTCTGCGGTCATTTCTGTGGATCCTTGGGTTGGTGTTCCGAGAGTTAGCTTTCGTTCTTTCTAACGCTTATTGGATGGTTTCCGAGAACCACGGCCGACCAGCCTCCGCCTTCCGTGAACCACGGCAGCCTGGTCGTGTGGGTGCGGCACAAAGCAAGGATCCATGCAAGGTCTCGGCAGCCACGGTCCATCTATAGCAATGGTTCACGGGTCCGTGAACCACCTGTAGCTTTCGCTACAGAAGATCGGCGGGGCTGCGCACGCCCAGGGGGCCACGGTTCAGCACATGGGTATAGATCATTGTGGTGCTCACGTCCTGATGGCCCAGCAGCTCCTGGATCGTTCGGATGTCCTGCCCACGCTCCAGCAGGTGGGTGGCAAAGGAGTGCCGAAACGTATGGCAGCTGGCGGCCTTGGTCACTCCGGACTCAGCCACCGCCCGCTTCACCGCCTTCTGCACCACGCTCGGATCGACATGGTGCCGGCCCTGGGTGCCTGCTTCCCGGTCGTGCCAACGGGTCTGCTGAGGGAAGACCCATTGCCAGGCCCATTCCCGCTCCGCGTTGGGGTACTTGCGGGCCAGGGCATAGGGCATGACCACCCGCCCCCAGCCTGCCGCCAGATCGTGCTGATGCAGGCGGCGCACCTTGAGCAGTTGCTCCTGCAGATCGGGGATCAGGCTCTCGGGCAGCAGCGTCCGTCGATCCTTGCCACCCTTGCCGTCACGCACCGTGAGCTCTCGTCGCTCGAAATCCAGATCCTTCACACGCAGCCTGAGCGCCTCCATCAGCCTCAGCCCACTCCCGTACAGCAACCCCACCACCAACGCAGGTTCACCCTGCAGCCTCCGACGCACTGCTTTCACTTCACTCTCGCTCAGCACCACCGGCAACCGTCGCCGCGTCCGCGCCCGCACCACCCCATCGAGCTCCAGATCCATGTCCAGCAGCTCGCGGTAAAGAAACAGCAGCGCCGCCAACGCCTGGTTCTGGGTGGATGCGCTCACCTGAAGCTCCACCGCCAGGTGGCTCAGGAAGGCATTCACCTCGTCGCTGCCCATCGTGCGTGGGTGACGCAGCCGATGAAAACGCAGAAAGCGCCGCAGCCACTGCTCGTAGGTGTTCACCGTGCGCCGGGCGTAGTGGCGCGTCTGCAGTTCCTCCCGATACCTCTGGATCAGGCCCGGTGGCCGCAATGCGGAAGCCATGGACGCAAGGCAGAGGTCTGCCCTCAGCCTTCCCCTCAGTCGCCCGCCGCTTGATGACTGCTCCACACCAGCGAGCCGCTGCGCACATCCGCGAGGCCCGGCTCGCGGGCGATCGGGCTCAGCCGGTCAACACAAGCGAGGTAGGGCGTCACCCCGAAGACGCTCGAGCCCGGCCAGCCTGGGAGATCGCGCCCGCCGGGTTGCGCGTGATCCTCTTGATGAACTCCACCTTGCGGAACCGCAAGGCCGACCAGTCGGCGTCGATGGCCACCTGGCGGACGGCTTCGTAGCCTGCCGCTCCCAGCACGGCCCAGCCGCTGTCGCGGTTGAACTCGCATCGGTAGGTGCGCGACGTGCCCTTCGGGTAGGCCATCCACACGATGGAGTCGCCCTCGGCGCAGGAGGCGATCAGCTGGCTGGCGGCGTCCACCTCGGCCTGGGTCACGGCGAAGGCGATCACGAAGCCTGTCGGCCCCTTCAGTTCCTTCAACACCTCCACTCCCGCCAGCGCCTCGAGTTCCGGCGTGAACGAAGCAGGTGCGTTCAGCACGTGAATCACCGTCTGGCTGGTGAGGTTCAGCTTCCTGAAGAGGGGCGTCATCCTTGCCTTCAGTCACCCGCCGCGTGATAACTGCTGCGCACCAGCGGGCCGCTGCGTACATCCGCGAAGCCCAGCTCGCGGGCGATCGCGCCCAGCCGCTCGAACGCCTCCGGTTCCCAGTAGCGGGCCACCGGCAGGTGGGCCAACGACGGCCGCAGGTACTGGCCGAGGGTGAGCCGCTGGCAGTCCACCGCCCGCAGGTCGCGCAGGGCGGCCAGCACCTCCTCCTCCGTTTCCCCCAGTCCCAGCATCAGGCCCGATTTGGTGGGGATCGCCGGCGCCAGCTCCCGGGCCGCCGCCAGCAGGCCCAGCGAACGGCGGTAGGTGGCGCCGCGACGCACCTCGCCCTGCAGCCGCTGCACCGTTTCCAGGTTGTGGTTGAAGCACACCGGCTCGGCAGCCAGCACCGCAGCCAGGCGCTCGCGCTGGGCCGCCACACCGGCGGCCTCGTCGCGATGGCCGCCCCAGAAGTCGGGGGTGAGCACCTCGATCGCCACCGCCGGATCGCGGCGGCGGATCGCCGCCATCGTGCTGGTGAACAGCACGGCGCCGTGGTCCGCCAGGTCGTCGCGGGCCACGGCGGTGAGCACCACATAACGGAGCCCAAGCACCTCCACAGCGCCCGCCACCCGGTCCGCCTCGCCCGGATCGAACGGCGCCGGCGCCTGGCCCTTGTCCACCTGGCAGAAGGCGCAGCTGCGGGTGCAGATCGGGCCGCCCAGCAGGAACGTGGCGGTGCCGGCCGCGTAGCACTCGGCCCGGTTCGGGCAGCGGCCCTCCTCGCAGATCGTGTGCAGCCGCGCGCCCTTCACCACCCCCTGCACCGTCTCCAGCGCCGACGCATCCCCCACCGGGCGCCGCAGCCAGGGCGGCAGCCGTTCGGCCGGCGGCACCTCACTCCAGCGGCTCATGGCACCGGCCTCCGTCCTTCCAGCGCCCGCGCCAGCGTCACCTCGTCGGCGTACTCCAGCTCGCTGCCCACCGGCAGGCCGTAGGCGATCCGGCTCACCGCCGTGAACGGCCGCAGCAGCCGCGCCAGGTACAGGCTCGTGGTGTCGCCCTCCACGCTGGGGGTGAGGGCGAGGATCACCTCGCCGGTGCCCTCCCGGTCCACCCGCTCCACCAGCGGCTGGATCTGCAGCAGGTCCGGGCCCACCCCGTCCATCGGCGAGATCAGGCCGCCCAGCACGTGGTACGCCCCGTGGAACTCGCGGGTGCGCTCCATCGCCAGCAGGTCGCGCGAATCGGCCACCACGCAGATCTGGCCGTTGCGCCGCTCCTCGTTCAGGCAGATCTCGCACACCGGCTCGGCCGACAGGTGGAAGCAGCTGCGGCACTGGCCCACCTGGCTGCGGGCCGCCAACAGCGCATCGGCGAAGGCGCGGATCTGCTCCTCCGGCTGGCGCAGCAGGTGCAGGGCCAGCCGCTGGGCGGTGCGCGGACCGATGCCCGGCAGCCGCTCGAACTGATCGATCAGCCGGGCCAGGGGTCGGGTGAAGCCGCTCAGCGCTCTGGGGCAGGTGGGGCGAATCTAGGCAGGCCGGCCCTGGATCCAGGAGCCGGACGGCCCGGCGCAAGAATGGGCCCACTTCCCTGCCCCCCATGCCCCTCCCCGGCTTCCCCTTCCGCCACCGGGCCGGCTGGTTCCGTGCCCTCACGGCCCTGCTGCTCGCCGCGGCCCTCACCGCCTGCAGCGCCGCCGCCGCCGGGCTGAACACCTTCCAGAGCCCCGACGGCCGCTACGCCTTCCTCTATCCCGCCGGCTGGACGCGGGTGCAGGTGAGCGGCGGGCCCCAGGTGGTGTTCCACGACCTGATCAACAGCGACGAAACCCTCAGCCTGGTGGTCTCCGAGGTGAACGCCACCAACGACCTCGAGGCCCTCGGCAGCGCCGTGGCGGTGGGCGAGAAGCTGCGCCGGGTGGTGATCGCCCCCGAGGGCAGCGGCCGTGAGGCCGAACTGGTGGAGGCCCGCGAGCGCGAGGAAGACGGCCACACCTTCTACGACCTCGAATACGCCGTGCATCTGGCCGACCGCGAACGCCATGAGCTGGCCACGGTGGTGGTGGATCGCGGCCGCCTCTACACCCTCGCCGCCAGCACCAACGAAGCCCGCTGGCCCAAGGTGAAGGAGCTGTTCGAAGCCACGATCAGCTCCTTCCGCCTGCTGATCTGAGTGACTTCGGCCGTCCTGCCCCCGGTGGCGGTGGTCGGGGGTGGGCTGGCCGGTTCGCTGGCGGCCCTGGCCCTCGCCCATCGCGGTTTCGCCGTCACGCTGCTGGCGCCGCCTTTCGCCGCCGAGGAACGGGAACCCGCTGAGCTCGGCACCGCCACGGCCCTCAGCTATGGCGCCCTCGCCGGTCCCGCCAGCTGGCAGGCCTGGCGCGACCTGGAAGCGGTCCATGGGCCGCTCGGGCTGCGGGCGGCCACCCTGCTGCGCCATGGCGATCCCTGGCTGGACCGGCTGCCGGCGGGGCTGCAGGCCTGGCCCTCGCGGCTGCTGGGCTTCGGGCGGGTCGATCCCGCCGCGCTGCTGGCGGCCCTGCCGGCGGCCCTGGCCGCCGCCGGCGTGCAGCGGCAGAGCGCGGTGGTGCACTCCCTGGAGCCCCGCAACCGGGGCTGGCGGCTCGCGCTCGACACCGCCACCGGCCCGGCAACCCTCCACTCCGCCCGGGTGGTGCTCGCCGCCGGCGCCGGCTGCCACGCCCTCTGGCCCGGCCTGCCCGATCGCCTGCGGGTGAGCTGGGCCGGGGTGCTCACCCTGCCCAACGTGCCGGCCGGCCCCTGGCCCGCCCACGCCCGCCACGGCCGGGTGGTGCAGCCCTTCCACTGGCAGCGGCCGCTGCTGGAGGCCCGCGCGGCCTGCCTGCAGCAGGAAGAGTGGATCGTCGACGCCGGCCTCGCCCCCCGCGACGACGGCCTGGTGGTGGGACAGGTCACCCTGGTGCGCCCCGGCGCCTCCTCCGGTCTGCCGCCGGATCCGGCGGCGATGGAGGAGCGCCTGCGGGCCGGCCTGCGGCGGCTCGATCCGGCCCTGGCCACGCTGACGGGCACCTACCGGCAGGTGCCGGTGGCCTTCTGCGTGGGCGGGGACCCCCTGGTGGGTCCGGTGCCCGGGGCGCCGGGGCTGTGGGCGTTCACCGGCTTCAGCGCCGCCTTCTCGCGGGTGCCGCTCCGGGCCGTGGACCTGGCCGCGGCGATGGCCGCCGAGGCCGCGGCAGGCTGACGCCATGACACGCCCTTCCGAGGACCATGCCCTGGTGGGCACCTGCCTGAGCGGCGTGGGCGGGCTGCTGGCGCTCTGGGCCCTGTTCTGGCCGGTGCCCACCGAGGTGATGGGCAAGGGGGTGCTGATCTATCCCGATCAGGCCGGTCTGGTGGATTCCCGCGCCGCCGGCCAGGTGCGGCGGCTGCGGGTGCGGGTGGGCGATCGGGTGAGCCGCGGCCAGGTGCTCATGGAGCTGCGCCTGCCGGTGCTGGAGCGCGAACTGCGCCAGCAGCAGGGCAACCTGGCCCAGCTCGAACGGCAGAACCGCGACCTCGACCGCCGCGACGCCTTGCGCCTGCAGACCGAGCGCCAGGCCCGCGACACCGCCCTGGCCCGGTTGGACGACACCCGCCGCCGCACCACCGCCCTGGCCGCCACCTACGACGAACGACTGCAGCGGCTGGAATGGCTCGCCCGCAAACAGGTGGTGGCGCCCCTGGCCAGCGAGGTGGTCACCACCGAGCAGGCGGCCACCCGCACCGCCGTCGATCTCGACACGGTGGCCGTGGAGCGCCGGCGGGTGCTGGCCGACTACCAGAAAGTGAAGCTGGCGGTGGAGACCGAGGCCCTCGATCGCCGCTTCCGCATCGATGACCTGCGGCGCCAGATCGAGGTCACCAAGGCCCGCCTCGCCTACGACGGCACCCTGCTGGCCGAGCGCGACGGCGAGGTGCTCGACCTGCAGGTGATCGAAGGGCAGACCGTGGCCCCCGGCCAGCGCCTCGGCACCCTCGGCCGCGCCGGCGACCTCGCCCGCAGTGGCAAGGGACTGCGGGCCGTGGCGTACCTCGCCCCCGCCGACGGCCGCCGCCTGAAGCCCGGCCTGCCGGTGGAGCTGGTGCCCCTCTGGGACGAGCGCAGCCGCTTCGGCGGCATCGTCGGTCGGGTGGAGCGGGTGCTCACCCTTCCCGCCACCGAGGACGACATCAGCACCACCCTGGGCAACACCCCCCTCGCCCGCTCGCTCATGGACCAGGGTCCTGTGCTGCGCAGCGAGATCAGCCTCGAGCGCGATCCCCGCAGCCACGACGGCTTCCGCTGGACCCTCTCCCGCGGCAGCCGCGTGTTCCCGGTGCGCGAGGGCCTCACGGTGGCAGCCCACGCCTACGTGGAATGGCGGCCGCCGATCAGCTACCTGGTGCCGGGCTGGCGCAGTCTCACCGGCAGCTACCGCCACCTGCGCCTCTCCCCCCCATCGCTGCCCGTCCCATGAACAGCCGCCTGCGCCCCTGGCTCGCCCGCCATCCCCTGCTGCGGCAGGAGCTGCCCTGGCTGGCGGCCGAACTGGTGATGCTGCTCGTGCTCACCCAGGCGAACCCGCCGGAGCTCTGGTTCTGGATGGTGGTCCTGCTGGTGGTGCTCGCCTATCGCATCGAGCGCTGGTGGGCCTCACGGCCCGGCGCCTGAGCGATCGGCCGCCGGGCCCGGTTCGAGGGTGAGCCGGGCCGGCACCGGACCGGCCGGATCGCGGGGCATCGGCAGCAGCTCCCGCAGCAGCCGGGCGTAGGTGAGGTTCACGTCCACCGTGGCGCTGAGGCGCTGCACCAGGCTGCTGATCAGTTGGTCCTGGGTAAGCGAGAGCTCCACCTCGCTGGCCAGGCCGGTGCGGTAGCGCAGCTTCACATCGCGGAAGGCCTCCAGCGCGGCCACCACCCCGCGTCGCGCCGCCGACAGCGACGCCAGGCTGGCCTCGTGCTGGAAGAAGGCCTGCTCCAGCCGCAGCTGAATATCGTTGCGGCGGGCGGCCCAGCGATACGTCTGGGCATCCGCCCGCCGGGCCAGGGCCCGGGCCTCGGCCGCCGTACTGCCCCCATCGGACAGCAGCCAGCGCAGCGTCAATCCCACCGACCAATCGCTGCCTGCCGTGGTGAGCGAGGGGATCACCGCCGAGCCACAGCAATCGCCCTGGATGTTCCACTGATCCGTGCGGGTGAGGTCGCCGCCGGCCGCGGCGAACAGCGACAGGCGCGGCAGCAGGGCCGCGGCGGTGGCATCGCGATCGCGGGCCAGGGCCTCGCGGGTGGCCAGGATCGCCTCCAGCTCAGGATTGTCGCGGTAGGCCTCCAACAGGCTGCGGTCGAGATCCAGCGGCCAGCGGGGTTGGAGGCGGATCGGATCGCCAGCGGCGGGCACCGTCTGCGCAGGCAGATCCAGCAGCACCGCCAGTCGGCGCCGCGCCACCGCCTGGTCGGCCAGAGCCTGCACCAGCCGCTCCTGGTTGGTGGCCTCGATCGCCCGGCGCCGCAGTTCATCCAGCCGGGGCACCAGTCCCGCCCGCTGCAGATCCAGCACCTCGGCCAGGATCGTGATGTCATTGCGCAGGTCCGCTTCGCGGATCCGCACCAGCTGGTCGGCCTTCTGCAGCTGGTAGTAGGCCTCGCTCACCTTCAGCTGCAGCTCCCGCAACCGGGTGGCGTAAGCGCTGCGGGCCTGGCGCAGCCGCTCCCGCGCCGCCCGGATCGCGGGGGTGCGGGCGAAATCCACCAGAGCCCAGTCCACCTCCAGCCCGGCGCCAACCTGGCCGGTGCCGGTGGTCAGGGTTCCCTCCCCGCCGCTCGGCACGTAGAAGGGGCCATCCACGGCCCGGCCGTCGGCCGCCCGCAGCCCGCCCGCCGCGAAGTTCGGCCCCAGACCGAGGCCACCGTTCCCCCGCGGCACGGTGAAGGTGTCGGCCTCCTGCCCCTGCCCCACCCCGGCCACCGCCGACACCCGTGGCCACCAGCGCCCCAGCCGCCCCTGCAACTCCGCCGCCGCCGCCGCCACCTCCTGCCGGTCCGCCAGCAGAGAAGGATTGGCCTGGAAGGCGATCGCCAGCGCCTCCTCCAGCCCCAGCGGCCGCCGCCCCGCACCACTGGCCGCGGCGGCAGAGCGCAGGGTCTCGAATCCGGCGGGGGCACTCTCACTCGGTGGGAGGGCCTCCGGCGGCAGGATGCGATCGAGCTCCCTGAGCTGCTGCTCCAGCTCCCGCCAGCTTCGTTCCAGCTCGGCCACAGGCGGCGCCGCGGCTGGGGTGAGCGGAGCGGCCAGGGCGGCAGGGCCCGGCGGCAGGGCGAACAGCAGGGCGGCACTGAGCCGGTGGGCCAGGCGGCCCCGGCGGCGGCGCACCGGTGGGTGGCAGGGGCGCGGCGACTCGGGGCTCACGTCGGGGCAACAGGCTGCCCGAGCCTATGGCGAGCCGGCGACGACGCATCAATCATGGGAGGCATGACCCCGCTCTGGCTCACCCCCGACCTGGAGGATCTGCTGCGCCTCGGCCTGGCCGTGCTCTGCGGCCTGGCAGTGGGCGTCAACCGGGCCCACCATGGCGAGGTTCCTCATCCCAACCGGCTGCGCGTCCATGTGCTGGTGGGCCTGAGCGCCTGTCTGATGGTGCTGGCCGCCGGACCTGACCCGCAGGCCCGCAGCCGCGTGATCCAGGGAGTGGCCACCGGCATCGGCTTCCTCGGTGCCGGCGAGATCCTGGTGCCGTCCCGCGGTCCCAAGAACCGCCCACCGGAGGTGCGGGGTCTGAGCAGCGCCGCCTCGATCTGGTTCACGGCAGCACTTGGAGTCACGGTGGCGGCCTCCCGGCCGGTCTACGGGCTGGTGGCCCTGGCTCTGGCCCTGATCACACTCTCGAGTCGCGATGGTGGCAACGGCACGGCTTCGACCGATCCCGGCCTCACCACCGGCGCCGTCGCAACACCTGCCGTTGGCGGGAGCAAACCCGGCCATCACGGCGGCGGGCCCCTGGCGGGCGGTACCCCCGACGGCCATCGCCACGACCGCAGGGGACCGCAGAACCCTCAGAAAAGGAAGCGCTGACGGCCCGAGACGGTGGTCTCCTCTTGGATGCCATCGGCTGAGTCGACACCGCTGCCGGGCCAGTCGGCCTCCCAGTAGCTGACACCGCCCAGATCAAAGGGTCGGCCACCCAGGTGCTGGGTCTGCAGCTTGGTGGTGCCCATCAGCGTGATCAGACCGCCCAGTTCCATCGGGCCGAGATCGGTGCGCACGTCGTTGCCGGCGCCCATCAGCAGAGCCGGCAGCCGCACCAGTTGATCCGGCCGGGTGAGCTTGCGGAACAGGGCCTGAAGCGCCAGCTGCTGGCGCTCCATCCGGCCGATGTCGCCGGTTTCGTCGTGGCGGAAGCGCAGGAAGCCCTCCAGATCGCGCCCTCGCAGCACCTGGGGGCCGGGTTGGAGGTCGATGTTCAGGCCCTGGGTGTTGTCGACATACACCATGCGCTTGGGCACATCCACCTCGATGCCGCCGATCAGATCCGCCATCCGGCGGATGGCCGCCAGGTTGATCACCAGATGATGCTGAACCGGCCGGCCGAGCTTGTGGGAGATCTCGCTCTTGAGCGCATCGGCTCCGCCCACGCTGTAGAGGGCGTTGATCTTCATCGGGCCGAAGCCCTCGGCCTCGATATAGGTGTCACGAGGGATCTGGGTGATGCGGGTGACGCCGCCGTCCACCCTCATGGTGGCGATCACATCGGTGTTGCCGCCTCCCTCGTCGGTGCCGAGCAGCAGAATCTCACGCTGTCCGATGCCACCCGCCCAGGCGCTGAAGGGATTGGCCAGGCTGATGGAGCCCCCGTCGCGGCGGGCACCGAGCAGATCGGCCAGCGGAGCCGCCAGCACCAGCCCACCGCCCAGACCGATCGTCATGGCGATCAGGACAGGAAGTCCGCGGCCGCGGCGGCGTGGCCGGGAGGAATCACCGCGGTGAGGGGGAGAGGGCGGGCGCCGCACGGAACCTGGGTTGGAGGAGCGTGCGGTACGCGGTGCCGCGGTACGTGTCATTCCGTTAACGCTACGCCATTCGAGCGCAATCGCGATAGGGGGGGGTCAGAGCGGCAGGGCTTCCTCCGGCCGCAGCCCGGCCTGCACCCGCCAGAGCGCCGCATAGACCCCGCCCCGGGCGAGCAGCTCCTCGTGCACCCCGGTTTCCACGATCCGGCCATGGTCCATCACCACGATGCGGTCGGCATGGCGCACGGTGCTGAGGCGATGGGCGATCACCACAGTGGTGCGGTCGGCGGTGAGGCGATCCAGCGAACGCTGGATCGCCGCCTCGGTTTCGTTGTCCACCGCCGCGGTGGCTTCATCGAGCACCAGCACAGGCGGATCCTTGAGGATGGCGCGGGCCAGGGCGATGCGCTGCCGCTGCCCGCCTGAAAGCCGCTGGCCCCGCTCTCCCACCACCGTGTCGTAGCCATGGGGAAGGGCCTCGATGAAACCGGAGGCCTCCGCCAGACGTGCCGCCCGCTCGATCGAAGCCCGCGGGGCATCGAAACTGCCGTAGGCGATGTTCTCGGCCACGGTGCCGTGGAACAGGAACACCTCCTGGCTCACCAGACCGATGGCGCGGCGCAGGTCGTCCAGGCGCAGGTCATCGATCGGCTGGCCGTCGAGCAGGATCCGGCCCGCCTGGATGCCGTAGAGCCGCAGCAGCAGCTTCACCAGCGTGCTCTTGCCCGAGCCGGTGGCCCCCACGATCCCCACCGTGCTGCCGGCAGGGATGGCGAGGTTGAAGTCCACCAGCAGGGGATCGCGACCCGCATAGGCGAACGTGACACCCTCGAAGCGGATCTCACCTTCCACCATGCCGATGGCCAGCGGGGTGCCGCCGCTGGGCAGAGCGATCGGGGTGTCGAGCAGATCGAGCACCCGGTGGGTGGAAGCCATCGCCCGCTGATAGTCGTCGAGGGTGCGGCCGAGGGTGGTGAGCGGCCAGAGCAACCGCTGGGTGATGTACACGAGGAAGGAGTAGGTGCCCACCGCCAGCACTCCCTTCCAGGCCTGCAGCCCGCCCACCACCAGGATCGCCAGGAAGGCGAACAGGATCGCGAAGCGGATCAGGGGGATGAAGGCCGCCGAGAGACGGATGGCCCGCCGGTTGCTGCGGCGGTAGGCATCGCTCTGCTGCCGCAGCCGCTCCAGTTCCCAGGCTTCGGCGGCATAGCTCTTGATCGTGAGCATGCCGCCGAGGTTGTTGTTCAGCTGGCTGGCCAGATCGCTCGCTCGCTCGCGCACCTCCCGGTACCGGGGAGCCAGCCGGTTCTGGAAGCGAAGGGAACCCCAGAGAATCACCGGGATCGGCAGAAACGCCACCCCGGCCACGGTGGGGGAGAGCCAGGCCATGGCGCCGCCCACGGCCAGCACGGTGGTGATCAGCTGCAGCAGCTCGTTGGCTCCATGGTCGAGGAAGCGCTCGAGCTGGTTGATGTCGTCATTGAGGATGGCCAGCAGCCTGCCGCTGCTGCCGGCTTCGAAGAAGGCCATCTCCAGCCGCTGGAGATGGTCGTAGCCGTCGAGCCTCAGTTCATGCTGCACCGTCTGGGCCAGGTTGCGCCAGAGCAGGGCGTAGAGGTATTCGAACAGCGATTCGGCGCTCCAGATCAGGAACGAAAGCACCGCCAGCAGCGTGAGCTGGGACGGCACCGTGCTGAATCCGAGGGCCGCGAGCCAGGAGGTGCGTTGCCGCACCACCACATCAACCGCCAGCCCGATCAGCACCGGCGGGGCGAGGTCGAAGAGTTTGTTGAGCACCGAACAGGTGGTGGCGAGCACCACCTGACGGCGATGGGGGACCAGACGATGCAGCAGCCTGCTCAGCCCCGAGGGGGAGCCAGGCCCCTCGGCCCTATCGCTCCCCCCGGACAGGTTCACCAGCGATTGCCGCCGCCACCGCCGTAGCCGCCACCACCGCCGGAGCGCCCACCGCCACCGCCGCCGTAGCCGCCGCCACCGCCGGAGCGATTGCCGCCGCCGCCGCCGCCGTAGCCGCCGCGGCCACCACCGCCACCACCACCGCCGCCTTCACGGGGGGTGGCCTTGTTGACGCGGATCATGCGGCCCATCCACTCCACGTCCTGGAGGTCGTCGATCGCCTTCTGCTCGGAGGCGTCATCGGCGAGTTCCACGAAGGCGAAGCCGCGCTTGCGGCCGGTTTCGCGATCGAGGGGAAGGCTGCACTGGCGGACTTCGCCGTACTGGCCGAAGAGATCAAGCAGATCCTCGCGTTCGGCCTGGAACGAGAGGTTGCCGACGTAGATGGTCATTCACTGAAGAAGCTGGAACTGATTCGTCTGATGCGGGGAATCCCAGCGAAAGCCAGTGAACGGAGAAGACCTGAGTGTCGAAGCCTGAGAAGGGTCGAACCCTGAGGGGTCGCAGCCGGCTGAGCGTGCCGAAGGGAACCTGAACCTTGGAATCGGCAAGACTGTACATGGCGACCCTGCCGGCAGGAGGCGCGGCGGGTCTGGCTGTGGAGATCCGTGAAGAGGTTCCGAAGGGAAACGGAAGAACCCACCCACGGCAGCCGAAGATGCCCCATTGTCAGCAAACCCTGATCCATCGCGATCCCACGATGACGGCCCCCGTTCCCTGGAGCCTCACCTGGAGTGAGGACGGCGAGCTCGCTCCCCAGGACCTGTTCGACCTCCTGCAGACGATGGTGGCCTCCGAAAGCATGGAGGTGCAGCCCGCGCTGATCGCGGCGGTGGAAAGGCTCTCGGTGGTGGAACTCTCCGTGGTGGCCTCTGGCGAGGTCACGGAACTGTGCGCCTGAGCAGCACGTTCTGCCCCTGAGGCCGAGCGTGGGGACGCCCCGGTGCCCCCACGCTCAGATCGGGTAGCGCCGGGCCGTGGCCTCCCGGCAGGTGTTGCGGGCGGCATCCACGCTGCTGCCGTCCTGGATGCGATCAGCCACGCAGCCGCAGGCATAGTCGGCCATGCCGGCAGGTGCCTGTTTGCCGGACTGGGTCAGCTCGTTCTCGAATGCCGACAGACACATGGCCCGGACGATCTCGCCCAGGCCCGTGCTGTGGGCGGCGGTGGGTGCCACGGCACTGCTGCCGATCCCGCAGGCCATGACAGCCGCCATCCCCAGGCGGACCAGCGGGTGGGAGTGTCGGCGGTCGAAAGGCATCGGAAGAAGCAGGGGGGGAGGGACGGATCAGACCGGCAGCCTCGAGATCTGGAGTTCGCGGTTCATCACCCGCAGGCGGCGCAGATCCTGGAAGACATCGTCGGGCATGCCCTTGGGCAGATCCACGGTGCTGTGACTGTCAAAGATGCGGATCCGGCCGATCGCGCGGCCCGTGAGCCCCGCCTCATTGGCGATGGCGCCCACGATGTTGCCGGGCTTGACGCGGTCGCGCCAGCCCACTTCGATGCGGAACCGCTCCATATGCGGCTCGGGCGGGGCGTCCTGCCGCTCGGGGCCAGGGCGACGGCCGCGGTCCCGATCGCCGCCACCATCCCGTTCGCGTTCGCGACCGCCGGCGCGGGGCGTCAGCCAGCGCTCCTCACCCTGGAGAAGCAGCGGCTTGCCGCCGAGGCTCAGCTGCAGGGCCGCCAGGGCCAGGTCGTCAGCGGAGAGCTGGCGTTCCTGGGCAACCCGCTGCAGGATCTCAGTCAGCAGGGCCCGCTCCTCGTCACCGCAGGGGGGGGTGTCGAGGGCGCCGGTGAGGCGTTCGCGCAGGCGATCGAGCCGGTTCTGGTTGATCGAGGCATTGGAGGGAATCTCCATCGGCTCGATCGGCTGGCCCACGGCCCGCTCAAGGCCGCCGAGGAAGCGGCGTTCCCGCGGCGTGAGGAACAGGATCGCGTCACCGTTGCGTCCGGCCCGGCCGGTGCGGCCGATGCGGTGCACGTAGGCCTCGCTGTCGAAGGGGATGTCGTAGTTGATCACCAGGGCGATCCGGTCGACGTCGAGACCACGGGCGGCCACATCGGTGGCCACCAGCACATCGACCCGGCCATCGCGGAGCCTCTCGATCGTGCGCTCCCGCTGGGCCTGGGGGACATCGCCGTTGAGCACCGCCACCTCGTAGCCGTGGGCCTCCAGCGATTCGGCCACCGTGAGGGTGACGGCCTTGGTACGGGCGAAGATGATCACGCCGTCGCGGCGTTCCGCCTCCAGCACCCGCTCGAGCGCTTCGAGCTTCTGCGGTCCGTTGACGTTCAGATAGCGCTGGCGGATGCGGCGGCCGTCGGCCCCCTTGGTGCGGATCGTGATCTCCGCGGGGTCGTTGAGGTACTTGTGCGAGATGCGCCGGATCTCGGTGGGCATGGTGGCCGAGAACAGCACCACCTGCCGCTGGGCGGGCAGCTGCTCGAGCACCCACTCGACATCGTCGATGAAGCCCATGCGCAGCATCTCGTCGGCTTCGTCGAGCACCAGGCTGCGCAGGCCCGAGAGGTCGAGGGTGCCCTGGCGCATGTGATCCATCACCCGCCCCGGTGTGCCGACCACGATCTGCACACCGCGGCGCAGCTGCTGGATCTGCTCGCGGAAGTCAGCGCCGCCGTAGATCGCCAGCACCTTCACGTTCCGCAGGCGGGCGGCATAGCCGTTGAAGGCCTCGGCCACCTGCAGCGCCAGCTCGCGGGTGGGGGTAAGCACCAGCACCTGGGGGGTGCGCTGGTCGGGATCGAGGCGCTGCAGCAGGGGCAGGCCGAAGGCCGCCGTCTTGCCGGTGCCGGTCTGGGCCTGACCCACCAGGTCGCGGCCGAGCAGCAGTTCGGGAATGGCGGCCTTCTGGATCGGCGAGGGTTCGTGGAAGCCGATCGCCTCCAGGCCTTCGAGGATCTCCGGACGCAGACCGAAAGCCGCGAAGCCCTGGGTCAGGGAAGCTGCGGGCTCGCAGAGAAGCGGGCCATCGCGGTCGATCTCAGACGGAAGGGCCTCGCTGGCAACTTCCGCAGCGGAGGTCGCAGAGTCGGAGGATGTGGCCACGGGCGCGGCAATCAGGGCCTCACCGGCGGCATCAGCCGACAGGAAGGATTCGGCGGCCACAAGGGTGGCGCCGTCAAGAATCTGAGTCAAGGGTGTAGCAGGGCCTGCGTGGGCCAGGTGAATCCTTCAACGCAGGCCGGCAGCGCCCGTGGGGAAGTGGCTCCCTGCTGCCTTGCCCTTGATCAAAGGGGTGAAGCAAAACTTTATCACCCCGGGTTGCCGTCCTTCCTCCAGGGTGGCGGGGAGGCTGCGAGACGGCCGTAGTCGTCGGCCAGGCGCTCGATGTCGTCCTCGCGCAGCTGCTCGCCACGCTGCACCTCCACGATCGCCAGGCCGTCGCCAGCGGCGGTGGCCCGATGCACGGCACCCAGGGGAACGAGCAGGGTGTCACCGGGCTGCACCGCCTGCTCGCGGCCATCGATCTCCACCGTGCCGCCTCCGCCCACGATCACCCAGTGCTCGCTGCGGTAGAGGTGGCGCTGCAGGCTGATGCGTCGGCCCGGAGCGATCCAGAGTCGCTTCACCAGGTAACCCCCGCCGCTGGCCAGGGTCTCGTACCACCCCCACGGACGTTCACAGCGGTCGCCGCTGCCGGGTTCGGTGGACAGGGAAGCAGCCACGGCAGGGCACGACGGGGTCCGGCGGCAAGGGTACGGAGAGGGGCCAGCCCTGACCTCAGCGGTCGCGGGCGGTGGGGGTGAGCAGCAGCGCCCGCTCGCGCGCCCGCGTGAGGGCGGTATAGAGCAGACGTCGATCGCCGCCTTCGCGCTGGGGCAGCAGCACCACCACCTCCTCGGCCTCACTGCCCTGGGCCTTGTGCACCGTGAGCGCCAGGGCCGGCTGCACCGCCCCGGCCAGCTGGGCCGGATGGACCCAGATCGGCGCACCGCCGGGGCTGGCGAACACCAGACGTCGCCGCTGGGGATCGGCACCGTCACCCACCAGCACGCCCACGTCGCCATTGGCCAGGCCCAGCTCCCTGAGGTTGCGGGTGCAGAGCACGGGCAACCCCTGGGGCCAGGACAGTGGCGGGGCCATGGCCGCCTCGCCGAGCACGCTGCGGTGCAGGGCCTCCAGCCCCCAGCGCCCGTGCCGCACGGGCGAGAGCACCAGCAACCGCTCGCGCTCCGCCAGCAGCGCCTCCGCCCCGGTTCCGCTGGCAGGGTCGCAGGCGGCCGCGAGGGAGGCCAGGGCATCGAGCTGGCGGCGCATCCGCCGCCTCACGATCTCGGGCACCACCAGGGGCGAGGCCTGACGCCACTCCAGGTTGGCGCCGGTGGGCAGGGTCTCCAGCAGGGGCCGCAGACCCGCCAGCGGATCGGCGCCCGCGCCGAGGGAGCGGCGCAACACCTCGGCCGCCGCCGCGATCGCCCCGTTGTTGCGATATACCCGGGTGAGGGTCACCACCCCCTCGCCCAGGGCCTGACGCAGGGCCGGTCGCTGCAGTTCCAGCAGCAGGGCGCCCGGCGCCACGGGCGGCAACTGGTCCGGATCGCCCACCAGCAGCAGATGGCAGGCGGCGGGCAGGGCCTCCAGCAGGGCCCCCATCAGCTCCAGATCCACCATCGACACCTCATCCACCACCAAAGCGTCGAGGGCGAGGGGATGGTGACGATCGCGCCCGAAGCGATCGCCCCGGCTCTCCAGCAGGCGGTGGAGGGTGGAGCAGGGGAAGCGGCCTCCAGTGGCGGCCTGGAGCCGCGCCGCCGCCTTGCCGGTGGGGGCCGCCAGATGCAGCCGGATCCCCGGCCGCTGCTGCTCCAGGGCGGCCAGCATCGCCGCCACCGTGCTGGTCTTGCCGGTGCCCGGCCCCCCCTCCAGCAGCACCAGGGGGCGTTCGAGCGCCGCCCGCACGGCCAGGGCCTGGTGGCGATCGAGGCCCTGCTCCCGCGCCAGCGCGGCGGCCCGCCGCCGCAGCACCTTCGGATCCACCTCGGGATCCAGCGCCGGGCTGCAGGCGGCCCGCCGCCGCAGGGCTTCGAGCACCTGCTCGCGCCCCTCATGCCAGCGCCGCCAGCACAGGCGCCCGTCGTGAAGCACCAGCGGACCATCAGGGCCGCGTGCCAGCGGGGATCCATGCAGGGCTCGGAGGTGCTCGCCAGGCCAGCCAGCGGCTTCCACCCCCGTCGGCGGGGGCCCCTCCAGATCGAGGTCAGTCTCACCGGCCGCCAGGGCGTGGGCGAGGGCGGAGATCAGCTCGGCGAGCCTGGGATCGCTGGCCGTGCCATGAAGCCGCGGCAGAGCCTCGACCAAGGCCCCGGCCACCGGGCCCAGCCAGGCGGGCAGGTCGCGGCGGAGTTCAGCCATCCCCGGCCTCCTCCTCCGGCCGTCCCACGCCAAGGGCGGCGTCGAGGGCCAGCAGCCGATCCAGGGGCGGCCGCTCCACCACCATCCCCGGCACCGCACCGGGGAGGGCCCGCTCCCCGGCCGGCCCCGGCGTGCCGCGCAGAAACACATACGCGTACCCCCCCAGATCGCGCTCGGGCCGGTAGTCGCTCAGGCGCCAGCCCAGGTAGCGGTGCAAGGCCACCAGATAGAGGTGGGCCTGCAGGGGGTAGTGGCTCTCCACCATCAGCGACACCATGGCGGCGGTGCCGTAGTGCCGCGGGCCGCAGGCCACCGGCCGGCCCTCGGCGTCGCGGCGGCCCAGCCAGTTGCTCTTCCAGTCGGCCACCCACCAGCGCTGCTGCCCCGCGGTGTCCGGGGCCGTGAACACCAGATCGATCGAGCCCGTGAGGAAGCCGCGGCTGTCGATCGCCAGCGCCTCCAGCCGCTCGGCATAGGCGGCAGCGAACAGGCCGCCGGGATGGCGGCGGAAGACCGCCGCCAGGGCGGAGCTGCGGGCCCGCCCGAGCGAAAGGTCGAAGTTCATTTCGTTCAACCGCCGCTCGCGGGGCAGATCGGCGAAGCGGAAGGCCCCGAGCTCACCGCCGCAGGGGGTGGTCAGCACCTGGGCCAGCCCAACGAGCACGGGCTCGCTGAAGGCCTCGTCGATCGCGCTGCTCCGCAGCACCTGATCGGTGACGGCCCGGCTCGCGGGATCCCGCAGGTCGCCGCTGTAGTCGATCGCCTCGAGGATGCGGTGCAGGGCATCGCCGGCCTCGGCCCCGCGGGGGACCTCCGCCAGCGGTCCCTGATCGGGCCAGTCCGCTCCGTCCTCCTCTGACACGATCGCTTCCTCAGGACTGGGATCGCTGATGTCGCGCCCTTCATCGAGGGCGGCGGGGGGAGCGGTGCGATGGCTGGCCTGGGTCCAGCCGGTGTAGCTGGAGCGGCCCCAGCTGCGGTCGAACGGACGGTCCGGCAGCGGACCGAGTCCCAGGGCCAGGTCCGAGGCAAGAGCGACCCAGGGATCCACGTCGGCAGCGGCGCCGGTGGCGATGGCCAGCTCCAGTTGCCGCTCGGCGGCGGAGTTCTTCAGTTCCACCAGCCAGTCGCCATCGGAGCGCTCCGCCAGCGGCTCGCCGTCGCCTGGGAGCTGGAGGTGAGGGAAGAGCCAGGGCAGCAGCGGCGAGGCCTGCTGGCCGGCGGCGGGGCCCCAGGCCAGCACCAGCAGGTGGCGCGCCCGGGTGGCGGCCACGTAGGCGAGCCGCTCGGCCTCCGCCCGCTGGTCGTCCCGCTGCTGCCTCTGGGCCCGCCAGCCGGTTCCCCACTCCAGGTTGCTGTGCAGGTCGAGCACGGGATCCGCCGCCCCCGGCGGCTGCCAGCGCACCCCGAGGCTGGCGCGCTTGCGATCGGGGGACTGCCAGAGATAGGGGCACACCACCACCGGATACTCCAGGCCCTTGCTGGCGTGCACCGTCACCACCGCCACGCAGCCATCCTCCCGGTCGCTGTGGCGCTGCTGGTCGTCGGGCACGCCGCGGCCTGTGCGCCCTTCGTCGAGGCGCAGGCGCCGCAGCCAGTCGGCCGCGCCCTCCACCCCGAGCTGATCGCCGTGCATGCGCCGCTGCACCAGCTCGGCCACCTGCTGAAGATCAGCCCGCAGCCTGCCGCTGCGGGCGAGGCGGGCCAGGCTGCGGCTGCCGAGCAGCTCGGAGAGCACCCCGAGCAGCCCCTGGCGCGGCAGGGCGCGGGCAAGCTGGTCGAGCCGGCCCGCCAGTTCACTCCAGCGCTCGGGTGGGCTGGAGGCCAGGTCGGCGGCGCTCCAGCCCATCAGGGAGGATGCGGCCAGAAGGCGCAGCCGGCCCCCGTCGGCGGGATCGGCGAGGGCATCGAGAAAGCGCTGCAGGGCGGTGGCCGCCGGGGTGGCGAACACATCGGCCGTGCTCACCAGCCGGCTGGGCAGCCCCAGCCGTTCGAGGGCCTGCCTCAGTTGCTCGGCCTGCCGATGGAAGCTCACCAGCAGGCAGATGTCGTCGGGCCGCAGCGGTCGCCGCCGTCCGCCCTCCTCCAGCTCCGCGCCCCGCCGCAGCAGCTCGAGCACATGGGCGGCTGTGCGTTGCGGGACCTGCCGTTCGAGGGAGCCCTTCGCCGGGGGCTTCGCGCCAGCGGCCCGTTCGCCCCCGAGCCAGAGCAGCTCAAGGGCCGGACCGTCGGGCCCGTGGCGATCCGCGCAGGCCTCCACAGCCGGCACCTCCAGATCGGAGCGCCGCAGCCTCCCAGCCGACCCCGACGGACCGGCCATCAGCCGGTTCAGCGCCGCAATCAGCTCCGGGGTGGAGCGGCGGTTCTGGCGCAGTTCCAGCACCACCGTGCAGGACGCGCGGGCCTGGCGGTAGGTGGCGATATCTCCACCCCGGAAGCGGTAGATCGCCTGCTTGGGATCGCCCACCATCACCAGCAGGTGATCCGGGCCGCTGAAGGCCAGCCGCAGCACGCGCCACTGCACCGGGTCGGTGTCCTGGAACTCGTCGATCAGGGCCACCCGGTAGCGCGCCCCCACCGCCTGCAGCAGGGTTGTGGGGGCGCTGGCCCCGGCACCGGGGTCGAGGCCCGCCAGCAGATCGGCGTAGGAGAGGGTGCCGGCCCGCTGGCGGCGACGGCGCAGTTCCGCACGCCCCCAGCAGCAGGCGTGGAGCAGCACCGCCTCGAGCGGGCCATCGACCACCCCCGCGACAGCCTCCATCAGGGCCGGGCGGGGCAGGCGGATCGGGCGCTCCTCGCCTTCGAGCTTCCGGGCCACCTTGGAGAAGATCCCGGGGTGGAAGTAGCCCTTCAGGTGCTTGCACTCGTGCACCCAGCCGGGATGCGGTGGGTCCCCACCGGGCTCCCCGCAGGTGGTGGCCAGGAAGGCATCGACCTCCGCGGCTCGGTTCGTTCGGGGCGCGGGCGAATAGGGAGTGGTGTCGTTGCTGGAGGCCCCCAGGCTGCGCCACTCCTTCGCCTGGGCGCGCAGCGCGTCCTCGAGGGCATGGCCGTCGAGGGCCCAGGCCTCGCGGAACGCCGCCCACAGCCGCTGCCAGCAGGCCGGCAGGCCCTCGGGCAGCGGGACGTCCGGTGGCAGCTCCGGCGGCAGCGGATCCAGGGCCAGGGCAGGATCGCTGTCCAGCTTCTCCAGCAGCGTGGCCAGCAGAACGGGGTCGAGCTTCCCCCGCTGCAGCGCCGCCAGCCAGTCGGGCGGCAGGGCCAGAACCTGCTGCTGCCAGTAGTCGTGCACCACCTGGTCGATCAGGGTGCCGGGATCGGTGTCGAGGCTCAGGTCGGGCGCCATCGCGGCCTCGAGGGCGTGACGGCGCAGGGAGCGCTGGGCGAAGCCGTGGATCGTGGTGATGTCAGCGGCGTCGAGGTCCTCCAGGGCCAGCAACAGCCGCCCCCGCAGCCGCTCCGTGGCCGTATCCGCCAGGACCCGCTCGCGCCAGGCCTCCAGCACCCCGTCCTCGCAGGCGGCGGCCGGATCCTCCAGGCCCCGCAGCCCCTGCTGCAGCCGCCGCCCGATCCGATCGCGCAGTTCCGCCGCCGCCGCATCGGTGAAGGTCACCACCAGCAGGTCCCGCAGGCCGATGCCGCGCTCGCTCAGCAGCCGCAGTACCAGGTGGGCGAGGGCGAAGGTCTTGCCGGTGCCGGCGCTGGCCTCCAGGAGTCGCCGTCCCGCATCGAGGGGCAGGGTGTTGGCGTCGAAGTCGCGGGGCGTCGTCATCGGCGCTGCGGTTTTGTCTTGGGCGGCGCCTTGGCCTGCGTGGCCTCCAACAGCGAAGTGAACAGCTCGGTGGCGCGGGCGGTGAACGTGTCGTCGAGCATCGACTCCACCGGCAGGTCGGCACCGAAGCAGAGCAGCATCTCCGGCTTCTCCCGCTCCGGGAAGCTCCGGTCGCCCTCGCCCCCCTCCCAGGCGTCGCGAGCCTTGTCAAGGCCGCTGCCGGGCTGCTTGCGCTCGGCCTCCAGCCAGGCCCAGCCGGTTTCGGGAGGAACCGGCCAGCAGGTCTCCCGCCAGCAGTTCCGCAGTGCCAGCAGTTCCTCGAGCCGGTCGGCGGCGGCCTGGCGCTCCGGAGCCATGAGCGTGAGGTCCTCGCCGAAGACGTCCTTGTCCTGGCGGGCCACCAGCACACCCCGCGCCGGCGGGGGCTCGTCGGGCGGGGCGGCGGCCACCGCCAGCAGCAGGCTGAGCCAAAGCTCCAGCTTCTCGGGCACCCGCCCTCGCCCGGCCCTCACCACCACCACGGCATCCCCGCGCCGCTCGACCGTGGCCTCCAGCCCTCCCCAGCACAGGGGTTCGCGGCGCAGGGGCCCCAGCCCGGCAAGGGTGGACCGCAGGCTCCGCCAGCGGCTGTCGAGACCTTGCGCCTCCAGCACCGCGGCGCTGCCCGGGGGCAGCAGGCCCCGGCCACGACCATCGCCGCGCCAGTCCGGCGTCAGGTCCGTGTCCGCCTCGGACGCGTCGCGCAGGGCCTCCCGCAGCAGGGCCGAACGCTCACGCTCCTCCAGCGCCAGGGCCTCCAGATCCGACACGATCGTGTTCCATTCGGCCGGCCGCAGCCGGAGCTGCCGCAGCCAGTGCTCCTGCGGGGCCCTCAGCCAGGCCTTCAGATCCTCGAAGGCGGACAGGCCCCCCTCTCCGCCTTCGTGCCCGCCCGCCGGACCGACCGGAGTGGGCTGGGCCGTCCAGCGCAGGCCCGTGGCGGGTGGCGGCAGCTCGCCGTCGAGCAACCGTCGGGTGGCCAGCAGGCGGCGGTCGCAGCTGGCCGGGGGGCGGCCGTCGTGAGGCAGGAAGTTGGCGGGCGCCAGGGGGCTGGCGGCGTGGCGCCGCACGAGCGGGCCAGCGTCGGGGCCGAGGCGCTGCTCGAGCCATTGCAGCCACTGGCGCACGGGCGCGGCCGGCGGCAGCTCCTCCCCCTTGCGATCCTCGCGGCAGCTCCAGGTGATCAGCAGGTGGTCGCGGGCCGACAGCAGCGCCTCCAGCAGGGCGTAGCGGTCCTGATCGGCGGGATGGGGATCCCCCAGCCGCCGCTCCTGCTCCATCCGGTGGAATCCGGGACGCGGCCGCTGGCGGGGGAAGTGGCCGGCATCGAGGCCCATCAGCACGATCACCCGGTGGGGGATGGCCCGCATCGGCTCCAGAGCGCTCACGGTGAGGGCGCCGCTGCGGTGGCCGAAGCGGCCGCTGTCGGCGGAGAGGCCCTCGTCGAGCACCGCCGCCAGCACCGGAGCTTCCAGCAGACGGGTCTCCTGCGGGCCCGCCGCCTCGAAGCAGGCGGCGAGGGCCCGGCGAATCGGCGCCATCTCCCAGGCGGCATCGCCGCCGTCACCGAACAGGTCGTCGAGCAGGTCGGCCAGCAGCGGCTCCCAGGCCGGGCACGGGCGCGGGCGGCGCAGGTCGTTCAGCCAGTGGCGCAGGCGCAGCAACAGATGCAGCCAGCGGCCGAGCAGGTCGAGGTCGGCCAGGGGCGGGGCCGGGGCGGTTTCGGCGGGGGCCAGTCCCGGCCGATCGGGAAGCACCAGACCGAGCAGCAGGCGATCGATGGCCCAGGCGAGGCTGTGGGTGGGATCGCCGCCGCGCTCTGCGGCGTCGAGGCCCCAGCGGAAGCCGCACTCCTGGAGCCACGGATTCAGGCGGCCAGCCTCTTCCACCGTGAGGCCGAACCGCTGCTGCATGGGCCGGCACTCCAGCAGGCCCTCCAGGGCGGAAGCCGTGAGGCGCTCACCGCCCAGCCGCAGCAGGGCCAGGAGCGTGCGGCCGATGCCGGCCTGATGCTGCTGGCTGCGATCGGTGAGGCGCCAGGGCAGCTCCACCCCCGTGGCGCCGGCATCGCCGAACACCGCCGCCACCAGGGGCGCGAACCGCTCCACGTCCGGCGTCATCACCAGCAGGTGGCGCGGTTCGAGACTGGCGTCGGCCGCCAGCAACTGCAGCAGCCGGTCGCGCACGATCTGCACCTGGCGCAGATCGCCGGGGCAGGCATGGAATTCCAGCGAGTCGTCAGCCGCCGCCCACTCCAGCGGTTCGTCGCTGCTGGCCTCCAGGAGCTGCTGCTGCAGCTGGGCCAACAGCGGCGGCGTCCCCCCGTGCCGGCGCCGGCGGGCCACGTCGGCCGGCAGGAAGAACAGGTCGCCCTCCCGGGCGGTGCCGAGCTGGGTCTCGCCATCCCCCTCCAGCAGCTGCTGGAACTCGCCGCCGAGCCTTCCGAAACGGGCATCAAGCCCCGGGGCCTCGAGCAGCCAGTCGGCATCGAAGGGAAGCTCCAGCGCCAGGGCGTCATTCAGGCGACGGCGGCGGTCTTCGCAGCGCTGCCAGAGGTCACGGCAGGGGGTGAGCAGGTGCAGATCGATCCGCATCCGGCCGCTGAGAGCCTGCAGCAGCTGCACCTGAACGGGCGCCAGGCTGCTGAGGCCGAACAGGCGCAGGTGGCCGTCGTCGATCCCGGGGACCGGAGAAGGATCCCGAAGGCGCTGGATCGCACGCTGCACCCGCAACCCGAACGGTTCCCGTTCCAGCCGCCGGCGCAGGGCGGTGTAAAGCCGGGGCTGCCAGCACTGGGAAGCCGGCAGGGGCCGGCCCCGCTCGTCACGGAACGCACCGGCGTCCCAGGCCTGCAGCAGGGCGGGGCGGTAGAGGCCGTAGTCGTCGAAGGCATCGGCGATCGCCCGGCCCAGCTGCCAGCTGGCGAGCTCCAGCCGCCGTTCCAGGTCGCGCTCCCCCAGCCAGGTCCGCAAGAGCTCGCCATCCGGCTGACCCGCCAGCTCCGGCAGCTGGCGCAGCACCTCCCACACCAGCCGCTCGGCCCGCCAGGGATCCTCACCGCCAACACCGGCCTCGTCCGCCGGCTCGCCCAGCACCCGGTCCACCAGGGAGCGCAGCAGGCTGCCCGGGAAGGGGAAGCGCAGGTTGGCGGCCACACCGCCCAGGTGCAGCGCCAGCTGCTCCCCCAGCCAGCGGCTGGTGGGCCAGGTGTTGACCACCACCGCCACCTGTTCGAACGGCCCGGGGGGGTCGAGCTTCAGTTCGGCCGCCAGCACCCGGGCCAGCAGTTCCGCCCGGTTGCTCCGGTAAACCGTCAGCACCGTCCGGCTCCAGCGGCCCTCACGCCGTCAGCGATCCGGCCTCCAGGTCGGCGTCCCCACGCTCCGTCAGCCGCTGAGTGAATTCGCCAATGCCATGGCGGCCCTGCACCGAGTGGATCGCGCCGGTTTCCGGGCAGTAGGCGGTGAGCTGGCCGCCGTAGCAGGCACCGGTGTCGATCAGCACCACGTGGCCGAGCTTGCGCACGCAGGCGCCCGGGGTGTGTCCCACCACCACATCGCCATAGCGGCCGTCATAGGCCTGCCAGAAGGCCATGCGGATCCGGAGGTGGGGCTCCCAGCTCACCGGATCGAAGCCGGCGTGGGTGGCCGCCCAGCCCTGGCCCCAGTACACCAGCGGCAGTTGCTCCAGGCGCTCCAGCCAGCGGCTGCAGCGCAGATGACCCAGCTGGCGATAGGTGTCGCAACCGACCAGGCGGGGATGGGAGGGCGTGCCGCGCAGGGCATCCACCAGATCCCTTTCGTGATTGCCCATCAGCCATACGCCCCGGCCGGAGGCCACCAGCTCCCAGGCCAGTTCCATCGCCCCAAGGATGTCAGGGCCGCGGTTGATCACATCACCGCAGAACACCAGCCGGTCGTGGGGCGGAAGCTCATCCACCAGCCGGCGCAGCGCCTCGGCGCAGCCGTGCACATCGCCGATGACCCAGTGGTTCGCCGCTCTGCGCACGGGGCGCCGGGCAATGCGGGCGGGGGGAGTCATCAGACGGAAGCGTCGTCCCCAGTGTTGCCCGGCGCCCCTCCGTCTGTCAGCCCCCCCGCCGCCGCTGATACCGTTCCGCCACTGCGGGACGGGGCGCCATGGCCGAGGGGATCGATCCGAAGACCCTGCCCGTTCCCCAGCGGATCGCCCTCCTGGTCAAGGCCCTGAACGGAGCGAAACGCACGAACGAGGCCCTGGCCCGCTGCTCCGACGGCGAGGCCATGCTCGACGTGCTGCTGGACGCCTCCAGCCGGCTCGGCCTGGGGCTCACCCGCGAGGATCTCACCCGCACACCACCCATCCGCGACTGGATCTGGTGGAAGAACAAGGAGGCCCTGCTCACCATCGGCGACAACAAGCCGCGCTATCAGCAGGACGGCCAGCAGGGCCGGTCCGCGGCTGCCGGCGATGGGGAGGGCGACGGGGAGGAGAAACCCCGCCGCCGCTTCCTCGGCCTGTTCTGAACGCCGGACGACGGCCTCAGGTCAGGCTGGCCAGGGGATCGGGGATGGCGGCGCTGGGAGCCTCGAACGTGCCCCGGGCGACGAACTCCAGGCGCAGTTTCAGAAAGGTGATGAACTTCTCGTCGGTGGAGATCACCGCAGCGGCAGGGCGCGGCACCGTGGCCGCCACGGCCGCCAGTTCCGGTGCGTCCAGGAAGGCGGGACGTCGCACCAGCCAGAAATCGATCGCCTTGCCCTTTTCTCCGTAGTTGGCTACCCGCTCCCGCAGCACCTCGTCGAGGGGCTCCTCCACGGTGAGGAAGGCCTCGCTGGCGGCGACGAAGTGGTAGGTGCTCATGGCTGGCGGCTGCCGAACAGGGGATCGCGCCGTGGATTCTGGATCAGAGCCTTCATCTCCCTCACCGCCTCCTGCAGGCCCACCGCCAGGGCGCGGGCCACGATCGTGTGGCCGATGTTCAGCTCCTCCATCCCCTCGATCGCTGCGATCGGCTCCACGTTGCGATAGGTGAGGCCATGGCCGGCGTTGACCCGCAGGTCGAGGGAGCGGGCGATGGCCGCGGCCTCGGTGAGGCGCGCCAGTTCCCGGTGCTGGCCGCTCCAGTCGGCCTCCGCGAAGGAACCGGTGTGCAGCTCCACCCAGCGGGCGCCGGTGGAGGCGCAGGCGTCCAGCTGGCGGCTGTCGGGATCGACGAACAGGCTCACGCCGATGCCCGCGCGCTGGAGCCGCTCGACCATCCCGCCGAGGGCCTCCACCTGGGAAGCCACGTCGAGCCCCCCCTCGGTGGTCACCTCTTCGCGCCGCTCCGGCACGAGCGTCACCATGTCGGGCCGGATGCGCAGGGCGATCGCTTCCATGGCCGGCGTGGCGGCCATCTCCAGGTTGAGGCGACTGCGCACGGTGTGGCGCAACAGTTCCACGTCCCTGTCCTGGATGTGGCGGCGGTCCTCCCGCAGGTGCACGGTGATGCCATCAGCGCCGCCCAGTTCCGCCAGCAGGGCGTAGGTGACGGGATCGGGCTCGGTGGTGCGCCGGGCCTGGCGCACGTTGGCGATGTGGTCGATGTTGACGCCGAGGCTGGCCATGGGGCGAGACGCCGGGGGGCGGTACTGGTACGGACCGTATCCGGCCGTCTCCAGCGCCGCACCCCGGGGGCCGCAGGGGCAACCGGCCCCACCGCCCGGATTCTGACCCCGCGATCGTTCCTATGTTTGAGAGCATTGTCTTTGCGCTGGTACCAGCGGTGTTGGCGTCCCAGGAGGGCAGGGCGACCCACGAAGCCCAGGCGGCGGCCGGACCAGTTGCCGAGCGCGATGCCGCGGCGCTTCTGGAGCGGGAGAACGGCCTGTGCAATGGCATCAGTCCGTGGCTGTCGCCCCTGGCGATGGTCGTGACCCAGGACCTCACCCTGCCGGCCTTCTTCGCTCGGGTGCGGGTGATCGGCCAGGAGCATCTCCCTCGGGAAGGGCCGGTGCTGCTGGCACCCACCCACCGGGCCCGCTGGGATGCTCTGCTGCTGCCGCACGCCGCCGGCCGGCGGGTCACCGGTCGCGACTGCCGCTTCATGGTCACGGTCGACGAGATGAAAGGGCTGCAGGGATGGTTCCTGCACCGGCTGGGCTGTTTCCCGGTGGATCAGGGGCGTCCCACCCTGGCGAGCCTGCGCTACGCGGTGGATCTGCTCGCCTGCGGCCAGCAGCTGGTGGTGTTCCCCGAGGGCCGCATCCGCCGCGACGACGGTCCGATCCGCCTGCACCAGGGTCTGGCCCGCCTCGCCCTGCTCACCTCCGGCCAGGGGGTCGACGTCCCGGTGTTGCCCGTGGGCATCGCCTACAGCCGAGCCCTGCCCCGTCCCGGGGAAGCCGCCGCCGTGTGTTTCGGGAAACCGCTTCGGCCGGAAGGCCAGGGCCGCGAGGCCGCCCGGGCCTTCAACGACAGGCTGGCCCTCGCGATGCAGTCGGCCGAGCAAGCGGCCCGCCTGACGATCGGTCGCCTGCCGCAGTCCCCGTAGAGTCCGATCTGCTGCTCCGGCGCCGACGTGATCAGGCCCACCGTCCCCTCAGCTCTGCCCCGGTCTCTCGGTTCCCTGCTGGGCTGTGCGCTGGCGACCTGCAGCCTCGGCCTTCCGCTCGCCATGCCGGCCGCCCACGCGCAGGCTGCGGAACCGGAGCGGGCCCTGGCCACACCGGGCAGCCCCTTCAACATCACCGCCGTTCAGTCGCTGCTGGCCCGGGGCGATGCGGCAGCCGCCGCCGGCAACCTCGCCGAAGCCCGCCGCCTCTACGACCAGGCCCGCGATGCCAGCCGCAAGCTGCTCGGCTTCTACCGCGATCTGAGCGGCGCCTTCCGCGGTCTCGACGCCCGCATCCCGCGCGAGATGGACGAGAAGGGCCGCCAGACCCTCGATCTGCTGGTGGGCGCCAACATGCGCCTGGCGGCCCTGTTCCGGCGCCAGGGCCAGCCCGAGGTGGCGGTGCCGCTGCTGGTGGAGGTGGTCAAGACGATGACCCCCGCCAACGAATCGGGCCAGAAGGCCTACCAACAGTTGCTGGAGATCGGTTTCGTCAGCACTCCCTACACCGCCCCGGGCACCGGCAGCTGAGACCCATCAGCGGCTTCAGCCCCTTAGATTCCCCCCGCCCGCCGTTCTCCCCGATGGTTCACCCGGATCAGGTCAAGGCCGCCATCCGCCAGGCCCTGCCCGATGCCGAGGTCCAGGTGGACGACCTCACCGGCGGCGGTGACCATCTGCAGGTGTCCGTGGTGTCCACGGCCTTCACAGGCCTCCCCAGGGTGCGCCAGCACCAGCTTGTGTACGGCGCCCTTCGCGCCGAACTGGCCAGCGAGGCGATCCATGCCCTGGCCCTGCAGACCTCCGTTCCGACCTGACCGCTCCCTTCCTCCATGGACGACCGACTTCGCCAGCGCATCGAGGGCCTGATCAGCTCGAGCCCCGTCTTCGTTTTTATGAAGGGCAACAAGCTGATGCCCCAGTGCGGCTTCTCCAACAATGTGGTTCAGATCCTCAACGCCATGGCGGTGCCGTTCGAAACCTTCGACGTCCTCTCCGACATGGAGATCCGCCAGGGGATCAAGGAGTACTCCGAGTGGCCCACAATCCCCCAGGTGTACGTGAAGGGCGAGTTCCTGGGCGGCTCCGACATCCTGATCGAGATGTACAACAACGGTGAGCTGGGCGAGAAACTCGCCGTGGAACTGGCCTCCTGAAGTCCCGAGGGTCGGAACAGAGGCGCCGACGCGATTCTCAGTACCGACCCGTCTCGAACTCGCTCTCGAACAGGGCGCGGGGATCGCCGTCGGGTCCGATGAACGAGGAGGGATCAAGGATCCAGCGGTCGATCAGCTCTTCGAGGCGCCGCTGAGAATGGTGATCCAGCACCGAGGTGCGCCGAAGCGCGTGGAGGTAGCCATCGGCGTAGAGCCGCAGCTCGGAGGGCGAGTGGTGGCGGAGGGCCAGTTCCTGGCAGGCATCACAGAGGGACTGGAAATGCCTGATGGCGTCGGGATGCTGCAGCGCTGTCATGGATGGGGCGGGCCCTGATGCCCATTGTGGCGTGCCGCCGGGGTGATGGGGGAAGGGGACGGTCGGGCGGCCGGCCCGGAGGGGGACGGTTTGAAAGGCATCGCCTGATACCCGAAATCCCGGGTCAGGCCCGTTAGGTTGTGCCTTCCATTTCACCTTTCCTCATCTCCGAAGATCCGCGCATGGCCCTTGAGAAGCCGATCGACAACGGCGGCGGCCAGCCGCGAAGGGTCCTGGTGGTCGATCCCCACGCCACCCTGCGCACCGTTCTTGCCCAGAGGCTCCGCCAGGACGGCCACCTGGCCGCGGCGGTGGCCACGGCGCGGGAGGCGTTGGAGATCTGTCATGAGCAGTCCCCCGATCTGTTGGTGAGTGCCGAACTGCTGGAGGAAACCTCCGCCCTGCGCCTGGCGGCCCAACTGCATTGCCCGGTGATGGTGCTCACGGCTCGCTCCGGCTCTGAGCCCGTGGTGTCGCTGCTGGATGCCGGCGCCGACGACGTGCTGCGCAAACCCTTCGGCCTGGAGGAACTCGCGGCCCGTTGTCGCACCCTGCTGCGCCGGAGCGGCAGCGGCCTGCAGGAGCGGGTGTGCGTGGGTCCGCTGGAGGTGCATCTTCTGCTTCGGCAGGTCACCCTCCGCGACCAGCCGGTGGAGCTCAGCCCGAGGGAATTCGCTCTCCTCTGCGCGCTGCTGATGCCACCCGGAGTGGTGCGCAGCCGCCAGGAGCTGTTGCGCATGGCCTGGCCTCCCTTCAGTGGTGGTCCTCGCTCGGTTGATACCCAGGTGCTCACCCTGCGCCGCAAGCTCGAGCAGGCCGGCCTGGGAGAAGGGGGCGGCATCGAGACGATGCGCCAGCAGGGCTACCGCTTCAGCCTCGACACCCTGCCCGAGGCCGCTGAGGAAGAACCAACCTCACCAACCATGGTGCTTCCGCCCCAGCCCAGCCGCGTCAACTGACGACGGCCCCAGCCGCTGAGCCGATTCCGAGCAGCATCACCAGCGCTTCACCCAGCAGCATCAGGCCGCACAGGAGTGCCAACAGCCGGTAGGTCCAGGGTGGGCTGATCCGCCCCACCGCCGACGTGTCGATGCCCGTGTGGCTCGAGAAGCGGGCGAGGAAATCATCGAAACCGGCCACCCGCTGGGGCAGCAGCCAGGCCGGAGCCAGCCCTTTGCCGGTGGCAGCGGTGCGCACGTAGAACACCCTCCCTCCCTGGCTGGTGGCCACGGGGGTGAGGGCTGTGATGCGGCCCCAGGGCAGCGACCAGCCACGCCGCAGCCACCAGGAGCACCAGGCCGGATGGCCCACCCGCAGACCCTTTGCATCGAGTTCCACGCGCTCGCTGGTGATCGCCAGCACCAGCACCAGGCCGAGGGGCAAGGCCCCCAGCAGCGCCGGCCTCAGGCCCGGGGGGGCCAGCAACGGCAGGGGAAGCACCAGGGCCAGGTAGAGGGCCAGCAGGGTGAAGCGGATCAGGGGCGCCATCGGATAGGCACGGATCCCATCAGCGGCCGGCTCGGACGGGGGCAGATCGGGGTGAACCATCGCCGGGGTCAGCGGTCGTCGGCGGATCCGGGCAGCGGCTCGATCGTGAGCGGCGGCTGATAGCGGCCACCGAACACCTCGGCCTCGCGGCCCTTCCAGAACTCGCCGAGCCGCATCAGATCGGCATGGGCCTCCTGCAGGCGATGCACGAATTCCTCGGGCGGGATCGAATCCTTAGCCTCCTTGAGCTTGGCCAGGCGCAGCAGGTGCCACATCCAGGGCTTGCCCAGTTCTCCGCGGGCCTCGAGGTAGCGGGCCAGGTCTTCGGAGCTGGGCAGGGGGGAGGCGGTCATCGCCGCAACAACGCAGGGCGACCACCCTATGGAGAGCGTCGGCGCCATCGCGAGCGGAGGCGGCTCCTACAGGAAGCCTGCGGTTGAATGAACCGTCCGGATCAGTCGCCCCAAGCCATGGAGATCCGCCGCCGCAGCGAGACCATCGGACTCAATCCCGCCCTGAGTGCCCGGCTGGCCCAGGCCGGCCTGCTGGGCGAGATTCCCCGCGACCGGCTGGCGCCACAGGGACTGGATGCCGAGCTGGCCTATCAGCTGGTGCACGACCACCTGATGCTGGATGGCAACGCCCGCCTGAATCTGGCCACCTTCGTGGGCACCTGGATGGAGCCGCAGGCAAGGCGGCTGATGGAGGAATGCGCCGACAAGAACATCATCGACAAGGACGAATATCCGCAGACCGCCGAGCTCGAGGAGCGCTGTCTGCACATCCTGGCCGATCTGTGGCATGCGCCCGATCCGGGGCGGGCTGTCGGCACCTCCACCACCGGCTCCAGCGAAGGCTGCATGCTCGGCGGGCTGGTGCTGAAGTGGAACTGGCGCCAGCAGCGGCTGGCGGCTGGCCACGACACCGGACGGCCCAACCTGGTGATGGGCACCAACACCCAGATCTGCTGGGAGAAGTTCTGCGTCTATTTCGATGTCGAACCCCGCCTGGTGCCGATCCAGCCGGAGCGGCTGCATCTTGGGGTGCCGGAGGCCATCGCCCTGTGCGATGCGAACACCATCGGCGTGGTGGGCATCCTCGGCAGCACCTTCGACGGCAGTTATGAGCCGATCGAGGAGCTGCAGGCAGCCCTGGATGCGCTGCAGGAGAGCCGCTGTCTCAACATCCCGATCCACGTGGATGCGGCCTCCGGGGGGTTCGTTGCCCCGTTCAACACCCCGGATCTGCTGTGGGATTTCCGCCTGCCGCGGGTGCAGTCGATCAACGCCAGCGGCCACAAGTACGGCGGCGTGTTGCCAGGGGTGGGCTGGGTGCTCTGGCGCGACGATGCCCTGCTGCCGGAGCCCCTGCGTTTCAACGTGAATTATCTCGGCGGCCAGATGCCCACCATCGGCATGAACTTCTCGCGGCCCGGGGCCCAGATCGTGGGGCAGTACTTCAACTTCCTCCATCTCGGCCGCGAGGGCTACCAGCTGCGGATGGCCGCACTGGAGGCGATCGCCTGCCACCTAGCCGATGGCATCGCCGAGCTGGCGCCGCTGAAGCTGGTGAGCCATCCGCGCGGTCAGCTGCCGGTGTTCGCCGTAGCGCTCGACCCAGCGGTGAGCCACTGGGATGTGTTCCACCTCTCCGACAAGCTCAGGGAGCGAGGCTGGCTGGTGCCCGCTTACACCCTTCCTGCCGACTGCGAGGCGATGGCGGTGCTGCGTTTCGTGGTTCGGGCCGGCTTCAACCGCGACATGGCCGACGAACTGCTCCACGACATCGGGCGGGCGGTGCAGTGGTTCCAGAGCCTCGATGGACCGATGCCTTCACCCCTGGATCGGCAGCCCTCTTTCCATCACTGAGCCCGCCGCGGGGAGGCAGGCCTCCGTGGGGGCATCAAGATCCCGCACCCGATTCAGCATCCGGGTGATAGCGGCGATGTCATCCGAGCTCAGGCCGCAACGGGCCAGGGCCTCGAGCTTGTGAGAGGTAGAGACGTAGGTCGGGGCCTGCGGCGTCTCGGCACCGGCCCCGGCGAGGCACTCCAGGTAGCCGATCAGGTGTTCGGATCGCACGGCGTGAACGATCTCCGTGCGGGTCGCCTCCGCTGCCATCGCCTCCTCCAGGATGGGGAGCAAAGGCCTGCCCACCCAGGAGGCTGACTCCCAACCGTTGCCGAGGAGAAGCAGCAGAAGATAGAGCAACGCGCTGTGCGCGTCGGCATTCATGCAGTGGTTGCCGCCATCCCGCTGGATGGCGTGGGCCAGGCTCGGACGCAGCTGCAGGTCGTGCCGGTCGAACAGGGCGCCGAAGTAGTGATCGACCAGGCATCCATCGGCTGCCTCGAGGTGTTTCTCGTGCACCGTCAGTCCGCAGTGCTGCCAGAAGTGGGTGGCGAGGCGGAAATTGTCCAAGGTGGTCTTGTAGAGGCCGATCGGATCGGCGATCGCATCGTGGAATCCCCCTCTCAGCATGTTCTTGAGAGAGGACAGGGCTTGGTGCTTCAGCGCCCGGCGTGTGAGGAGGATGCTGGTGCGATCGAAGAGCTGCGCAAGGGCCGCGATCAGCTGCAGGCAGGCGGAAGGCTCGTAAAAAATGGTTTCCGTGAAGACCTCGGAACTGATCACGGTGAGGCGGGGTTTAGCCTGCCTCACTTCCGCCTGCAGCGCGTCGAGATAGTGCGAAAGATCCCTGCTTCTCGGTTCCTGATCGAGGGACGGGTGGATCGCGATCAGGCAGCCCGGGATCAGAGCGTGCTGAGGACCGTACAGGCCAGTGCTGGGATAGAGGATGCCGCTGCGGGCGAGAAGCTCGCTATTGCAGTAGAGGGCGTCCTGAACCGTTGTGGTGCCCGTCTTGTGAAGGCCGACATGAATCTGGAGATCCATCAGCGGGCCGGCTGCACGAAGTGAGAGCGATCGGTCGCCGAGGTGATCGAGCCGCCACGTGCGGAAGGGAAGTCACCCCGGATCACAAAGGCAGGCGCTCGGGGTGCAAGTCGAGATTACCAGCATTCCTTGCCGTTCCAGTGCACGGTTTGCATCGCCCCCGGGCCTCACCGCCCCAGGGCCTACCTTGCGGCACTGAGCCAGCCGGGCGCGGGGATCGGTGGAGGCGGGGTCAGGCCGGCAGGGCCCAGGGGTTGAGCCCCAGATCGGCGCCGATGCGGTGGGCGCAGGCGAAACCGCTGAAGGCCACGGCGTTGAGCCCCTGGCCCGGGAAGCACGAATCCCCCACGCAGTAGAGGCCGGAGAGACCGGTGCGGTTGAACGGCATCGGCAGCAGGCCGGGCAGCCTCAGGGCCGGAATCGGTCCGTAGCTGCCGCCCATGCGGCCGAGGAAGCGGCGGTGGGTGCGGGGCGTACCGATCTCCTGCAGGCTGATAGCGCCGGCCAGGCCCGGCACGATCGCCTCCAGGCGCTGGATCAGCCGCTGGGCATCGGCCTTCTTCTTCGCGGCATAGGCCGCCGGGCCCAGCCCCTTCCAGGCTTCGATCGACGAGGGGGTGAAGGCATGAAGGATGTGATGGCCGGCCGGTGCCAGGGAGGAATCGAGCAGGCTGGGCATCGACACGAACACCACCCCCTGCTCGGCCTCCATCTCCTCCCAGCGCTCCAGCAGCAGGTGGTGGCAGTGGAAGCCTGCCGGCACCACGTCGGCGCGGATGCCCAGGTGCAGGGAGAGGAACGAGGAGGAGGGGCGGTAGCGGCGCCGCCAGGTGCGCTCGGCCGCCGGGGTGTCGGCCGCATCGACCAGGCTGCTGGTCTCCGAGCCCTCACCGCCGAAGGTGTCCCAGCGGGTGGCGTTCGACACCACCCGCCGGGCCCGGATCTCCTCGCCGTTGGCCAGCCGAACCCCCACGGCCCGGCCGCCCTCCAGCAGCACCTTCACCACGCGGGAGCGGTAGCGGATCTCGCCGCCGTGGCTGCGCAACCCCGCCACCAGCTTCTCGGCGATCACGCCCACACCGCCGCGGGGGTAGTTGATGCCGCCGGCATGGCGATCGGAGAACACCATGCCGGCATTGATCATCGGCGTGCGATCGGCGGGCATCACCGACCAGCAGAAGCACTCCATGTCGATGAAGCGGAGCAGCTGGGGATCGCGGATGTGGCGGCGCGCCACATCGCCCACGTTCACCGGCAGCCAGCGGGCCAGGCCGAGGCAGGCCAGGGGCGCCCGGAAGAACACCTTGGCCAGGTAGGCGGGATCCTCGAGCGACAGCAGCGGCATCGCATCGAGGCAGCGGAACACCTGCCAGCAGGTGTCGTAGAAGGCGCGGATCCCCTCGGCCTCGTGCGGGAACCGAGCGGTGAGATCGGCGATGAAACGCTCGTAGTCGCGGTCCACCGCCACGCTCAGGCCGCCTGGGAGGTGGTACTCGAGCTGAGCCGGATCGGGGATGGTGTCGGCCTGCTCGTCCACATCGGCCAGGGCGCGGGTAAGCAGGTTGGTGTGGCCCTTCTGGCCGAAGCCGAAGATCATCGAGGCACCCACATCAAAGGTGTACCCCTCACGCCGGAAGCTGCCGCCGCTGCCGCCGGGGATCAGATAGCGCTCCAGCACCAGCACCTTCGCCCCCTTCGCCGCCAGCTGGCTGGCGGTCACCAGGCCGCCGATGCCGGAGCCGATCACCACCACGTCCCAGCCATCGCTCTCCCTGGCGGGGGCGGGGCTGCGGTGGACGCTGGCGACCGCGGAAGGGGAAGGAGCGCTCAAACGAGGAGGGATTCACCGGCCACGACCTTAGGGATGGCCGCCGCCTGCAGGCCAGCGCCAGGCGGCCCGGTCCAGGGCCGTCTGGCCCGGCAGCCGGGTGGCCCCCAGTTCTCGATCCAGCGCCAGCACCCGCACGTCGTCGTGGCCGGAGAGGGCCTCGATCAGCGGCGGCGCGTGGGCGACGACCCACACCTGGGTGCGGGCGGCCGCGGCCAGGATCAGCCGGGCCAGGGGCAGGAGCAGATCCGGATGCAGGCTGTTCTCCGGCTCGTTGAGCATCAGCAGGGGAGGCAGGCGCGGGCTGAACAACGCCGTCGCCAGCAGCACGTAGCGCAGGGTGCCGTCGGAGAGTTCGGTGGCTTCCAGGGGGCGCAGCAGCCCCGGCTGTTCCATCTGCAACCGGAAGCGGGGCGAGCTCACGTCCACGGTGATCAGGCAGCCGGGGAAGGCGTCGTCGATCGCCGCCTGGAACCCTTCGAGATCGCCCACCTCCTCGATCGTGCGCACGGCGGCGGGCAGGTCACCGCCGTCGGCGGCCAGCGAGGGGCAGCGGCTGGCAATCGGCGTGCGACGGGCGGGAGCGGTGGCATCGGTGCGAAAGCCGTCGTAGAACCGCCAGCCGAGCAGCTCCCGGCGGAGGCGGAACGCTTCCGGGGTCTCCAGCGGATCGGTCACCGCCGTGAACAGGCTCTCGAAGCTGGCCAGCTCCCGGGTGACGACCACCGGACGGCCACCCCCGTGGCGCAGGACAGCCCCGTCGCTGCGCTCCAGCAACAGGGCATCGGGATGGAAGGTGCTGCCGGCCCAGATCCACTCGCGCTTGATCTGCGGATCCAGGTGGAAGGCGCTGCGGGCCTCGGCCGGATAGCCGAGCTCGATCGCATAGGAGAGTTCACTGCCGCCGAAGCCGAGCCGCAGGCGCACCGGGACGGTGCGTGGGCCCCCCTGCACCGGCACCTCGCCGCTCTTCATGGCGCGGCCCAGGCGTTCCGGGCCGGCCCAGAGCACCGCCGGCAGCCCGCCTTCAGCGGCCAGCACGGCCACCAGATCGCCGCGGGCGGCGGCGCTGAGCAGCCGCAGGGAGCGGTAGAGGTTCGACTTGCCCGTCCCGTTGGCGCCGCACACAAGCGTGAGGTTCCCCAGTGGCAGGACCACGTTTTGCAGGGAGCGGTAGCCGCTCACCGCGATGCGCTCCAGAGTCATCCCGCCTGCGTCAACGTGAGGGCCGAGCCGTCCCGATTCTGCAAAGGGGAGACGCCGGGGGCCCCGATCAGCGCAGCAGCATCAGCGCAGCAGACCCGCGATGGAGACCGACTCGGCGATCAGGGCGCAGCACGCTGCCCCCAGCGCCAGGCAGCCGGCCCTCTGCAGCAGGTGGACAGTGACGATGAAGCGGACGGGGATCAAGGCAGGTGCCTCGGAAGGCCGGGGGCGGCAGCGCCCCAGGCGGGGATCAGGCCGCCGCAGTTGCAGCCCTGGCCTCCACGGTTTCGGTCAGCTCGTGGAGGGGAACGGAGAACACAGGCGAACCCTGGAAGGGCAGGGGCCAGCGGCGCACCCAGCAGCTGTCGGCGTAGTCGTCGACGCTGACCACCTGGTAGACGTCGCTCTTGCGGCCTTCGAGCCGCACGAAGGTTCCGGGTTGGAAGTCCATGGTTCAGCCTTGCGAGAGCAGGGCACCGAGCCCGATCTGGTGCAGGATCCCCTGGCCGGTGAGGGCTTCGGTGAGTACGCCGATCACGAAGCCGAGCATGGCGGCGCGGCCGTTGAACAGCTCGGCCCGTTTCAGCTGCTCCTGGTGGATCTGGCGGGCAGCAGTGTTGAGAAACCAGCGGTCGTCGGCGTTGAGGGAAGAGGAGGACATGGCAGGAACGCGTGATGGGCTGAGTGTAAAGGAGTATTTCGACGGGTTGACAAAGGTGTGCATTCCGCCACCAGGTTAAGGATCCAAATCGTTCCACGTCCCGGTCTGTCTCCCATTCGGGGTCCTTACGGTGGCTCCTCCCCCGTTCCTCGCGCCCTGTTCCCATGGCTTCCCCACCCGAGAACAACGGCCCCTCCCACAGCCCCTTCCACCGCCTCGCCCGCCGCGATCTGCTGAGGGGAGGCCTGCTGGCCGGCTTCGCCCTGGCGGCAGGCCCGCTGGCCGCCTCCACGATCACCACCCCCGAGAGCGGCCTGGAGGCCGGCTGGGTCTCCATTCCCGCCGCAGGTGGCTCCATGCGCGCCTACCGCGCCAGGCCGGCCGGGGGCAGAAAGCTGGGAACGGTGCTGGTGGTGCAGGAGATCTTCGGGGTGCACGCCCACATCCAGGACGTGTGCCGCCGTCTGGCCCGACTCGGCTACCTGGCGATCGCGCCCGACCTGTTCGCGCGCCAGGGCGACGTGAGCCAGCTGCCGGATATCCCCTCCATCCTGCCGGTGGTGGCCCGCGTGCCGGATGCCCAGGTGATGGCCGATCTGGATGCCACCGCGACCTGGGCCGCCGCCAGCGGCGAGGGTGATCCGAAGCGGCTCGGGATCACGGGCTTCTGCTGGGGCGGCCGGATCACCTGGCTCTACGCCGCCCACAACCCGCGGTTGCGCGCCGGCGTGGCCTGGTACGGGCGCCTGGTCGGCACCACGACCGACCTGCAGCCCACCGAGGTCATCGCCCTGGCCGGCCGCCTCAAGGCCCCGGTGCTGGGGCTGTACGGGGGCAAGGACGACGGGATCCCGCTGGAGAGCGTCGAACGGATGCGCAAGGCGCTCGAGGCCGCCGGCAGCCCCAGCAGGATCGAGGTGTTCCCCGATGCCCCCCACGGCTTCCACGCCGACTACCGGCCCACCTACCGGGCGCGGGAAGCGGCCGAAGGCTGGAAGCAGATGCGGGCGTGGTTCCGCGCCAACGGCGTGGTTTGAAGGGCGAGTGCTGACCGGGCCTAGGGAACGGCGGCGGCCGCCAGAGCCGGATCCACCGCGGTGGCTGCCTCCTCTTCGCTCCTGGTGAAGGGGGCCAGATCCGCCAGGGAGCGGTCGCGGTAGGCGCCGTAGCGCTCCCGCTTGGCCCGGATGCGCTCGGGCAGTTCGGGCAGCAGGCCGAAGTTGGGCGGCATCGGCTGGAATCCGCCCCGCTTGCCCTCGCCGCCGCAGGGGGCGGTGGCGATGAAGTGGGTGAGGGCGCCGATCATCGTGGTGGGCGGCAGGCTGAGAGGCTCCATGCCAAGGGCCAGGCGGGCGGCGTTGGTGCCCGCCAGCCAGCCGCCGGCCACCGCCGCGGCATAGCCCTCGGTGCCGGTGATCTGGCCGGCCGCCAGCAGGGTGGGACGGCTGCGGAACTGCAGGGTGGGATCGAGCAGCTGGGGGGATTCCAGGAAGGTGTTGCGGTGCATCACGCCAAAGCGCACGAACTCGGCGTTCTCCAGCCCCGGAATCAGCCGCAGCACCCGTTTCTGCTCACCCCATTTCAGGTTGGTCTGGAAGCCCACCAGGTTCCAGAGGCGGCCGTCCCGGTCCTCCTGACGCAGCTGCACCACCGCGTAAGCACGCCGGGCGCGGCGCACGTCGCGGTCGTTCACGTCGCCCCAGCGGGGATCCCAGAGGCCGATCGGCTTGAGCGGGCCGTAGCGCATGGTGTCCTCGCCGCGACGGGCCAGCTCCTCGATCGGCAGACAGCCCTCGAAGAAGTGGGCACTCTCGGCCTCGAAGTCCTTGAGGTCGGCCTGCTCGGCAGCCAGCAGGGCCTCGCGGAAGGCGAGGTACTGCTCCCGGTCCATCGGGCAGTTGATGTAGTCGGCGTCGCCCTTGTCGTAGCGGCTGGCGCGGAAGGCCACCGACAGGTCGATCGATTCGCCCTCGACGATCGGGCTGGCGGCATCGAAGAAGTGGCAGTCGCCGCGGCCGGTGAAGGCGCGCAGCTGCACGGCCAGGGCGTCGGCGGTGAGGGGCCCGGTGGCCAGCACGGCGATGCCGCCCTCGGGGAGCTCGGTCTGCTCGCGCCGCTCCACCGTGATCAGCGGATGGCGCTCGAGGGCGGCGGTGAGGGCGGCCCCGAAGCGGCCCCGGTCCACCGCCAGGGCACCGCCAGCGGGCACCGCGTGGCGGTCGGCGGTGCGGATCACGACCGAGCCCAGGCGCCGCAGTTCCTCCTGCAGCAGGCCCGCGGCGCGATCGCTGGAGAGGGCCCCGAAGCTGTTGCTGCACACCAGCTCGGCGAAGTCGGCGCTGTGGTGGGCCGGGGAGCGCCGCACCGGGCGCATCTCCACAAGTCGCACAGGGATGCCCGCCTCGGCGATCTGCCAGGCCGCCTCGGTTCCGGCCAGCCCGGCGCCGATCACCAGGATCGGCTCGCGGGTCGGATTGGCTTCAGACAATGGGCTCATGGGGCACGGAGCGCGGAATCAGGGCCGCGCCGGGTGCCTCAGGCGGCGCGCTTGATGAAGAGCTGCAGCTGACCCACGGCGGCCCGGCCGATGTGGAACACGGCCCAGGATGCTGCCAGCACGATCGGGGCGAGAACCAGAAGGAGCCGGAGATCCATGGCGGCAGGGTGACGAAGTGATGCGATCTTACGGACTGCCACTGGCATGCGAGCGCACTGCCGGCGATCCGATCGATTTCGCAGCAATCCCCCCACGGACGCAGGAACGCCTCAGAACCCTCGATCGGTGCTGCGCCCCGCATGGGCCATAGCCAGGCGCCGGTAGCGGCGGGCGTGCTCGCGCTGGGCCACCACCGCCTCCGCCCCCAACTCCCGCTTCACCTGGGCCGGGGCGCCCATCACCACCACGCCAGGGGGCACGTCCCGCGTCACCACCGATCCGGCCGCCACCAGGGCGCCGGCCCCCACGGTGACCCCGTTGAGCACGATCGCCCCGATCCCGATCAGGCAGCCATCCTCGAGGGTGGCGCCGTGCACCACCGCCCGGTGGCCGATGGTCACGTCAGCTCCGATCGTCACCGGCTGGCCGGGATCGCCATGGAGCACGGCGCCGTCCTGCACGTTGCTGCCCTCACCGATCACGATCGGGCACACGTCGCCGCGGGCGACGGCGGTGGGCCAGAGGCTGGCGCCGGCCGCCAGGCGCACGTCGCCGATCAGCACGGCCGAGTCGGCCACCCAGGCGTGCGGATCCACCACGGGCTGGCCCCAAGGCGGCCGGAACTCGGCGGACTCGGCGGCGCCCATCCTGCGACTGCGTCTGGCCGCATTGTGGGCGCTGGCGCGCTGGGCGCATGGCAGAGCCGGCTGGGTTGGAGCCAGGGAACTCCGGGTGATACGTTCTTCCAGTGCCGGGCGCGCCCCGAGCACGGGTCGCTAGCTCAGCGGTAGAGCACTCGGCTTTTAACCGATTGGTCCTGAGTTCGAATCTCAGGCGACCCATTCCAGACACAGCCTTAATTCGGGGTCAAATCCCAGGTCTGGCAGTCGATCTCATCAGTCCTCTCGGCTTTGCGAATAGGGACAGATGAGGACCATCTGGGCCCGACGCGGACGGTTTTTTGAAACTTTTTTGAAACTGTTTCAAGCGCCTGGGCGAGACTGGATCCAGTCGACGCGACTTGGGCATGCGTGCCGTCCCAGGCTTCCAGAAGGCGCAGGCGCGGCTTCGGATGGAGGGCTGCTCATACCGGCTCCGTGAGGTTGCCCGCAGTCCCTTCGCCTACGTCTATGAACTCGATCCACCCCAGCGGCAGCAGGTAGCCCGTTGCTGCCGGATCCAGGACGACGAGGCCTGTGAGCGTCTGACCGAACTCCTGCTGGAGGCAGGCAAGAACCGCGCTGCTGGTGGCAGGGGCTTGGACTGGGATTGCCTCAGCAGACCGCTTGGCAAGCCATCGGCAGATCCAGCCGCACCGACCAGCCACACCTTGACCTGGGGAGAGATTCGGGAGGCCATCAAGGCCGACATCGCACCGGGCGGGCCCAAGGCACGGGACCGCAACCCCTTCGTCTGCTTCCGGGACAGGGGGTTCTTCGGCGTGATCTTCTCCGACACCCTGCCGGCAACGCCAGAGCACCTGGAGCAGTTCTGTCTGTACACCCCGGACTCCATTCAGGCGAATCGCGCCGAGCCTGAATGTCCTCTGGTGCCTCGTGAATACAACTCCAAAGTGTTCTATCAGGTGATTCAGATGGTGAATTACCTGGCCAAGAAGGGGATCAGCATCGCCACCCCTCAATTACAGGAGCGTCTTGCGGGGCTCAAGACCACCGCCGGCAAGAGCAAAGCCCCCAAACCGCGCTTCATCCCAGCAACCGATGACATTGAATCCTGGCTCGATCAACTGGTGATGCTCGATCCGTTCCGCGGCTGGGTGATGGCGATGGTGGCCACCTATGGCCTCCGCAACCACGAGATCTGGCATGTCGATGCCCTTCCAGGCGAGATCGATGCCAATCCCCGCATGATCAGCGTGGGTTCGTTCAGCTCCACCAGTGATGGCAGCGAAACGAAGACTGGCCACCGCTTTGCTCTGGCCCTACCTGAGGCCTGGCTTGAGCGCTACCGCCTTAATGATCATGAGCACGCCCGCGTCATGCTCGACCAGCTGCGGCGCAGCCATCCGATCCGCACGACGGAGCGCTCGGACGGGGTGCTGCAGTTCCACAACAACGAAGCTCTGAGCCGGGTGCTCAGCCACTGGTTCCGCAACAGTGCCCGCGAGGACCGGGAGCTGCCCGTGAAGCTGTACGGCTGGCATCAGCCCCGCGCGATTCCGGGTCGGCCCAAGCCCAAGGCCATCCAAGATCGCTGCAAGGTCTATGACCTGCGCCATGCCTGGGCTCTGAGGGCGAAGGAAACCACCACTTGGTCGACCACCCTCAAAGCCATGGCCATGGGCCACAGCGAGGCAGTTCACACACGCCGCTATCTGGTGGAGGAGCAGGCCCTGCATCGGTTGGAGGGCATGAATCGACTGCTAGCGCTTGATGAGGGCGGGGTCCATATCCCGACTCCACGCCGCCGTGGTGCTCAGCGCGTGACCTCATCAGCGCCTGAGGCTCCCGCCCATAGGCAAGCTCCGGCCTTGCCTGATGGAATCACGCCGGAGCTGATCGAGATGGCGCGAAAGCTCAAGGCCGCCGGCCTGGGCTGACGATCAGCCTCCGCAGCTTCAAATGCGGCCGAGGGCCATTTCGCAGCGTTGAACGTGCCAGAGCAGGTCTGAGCAGGGTGACGCCGGATTCTTCCTTGCCCAGTGGCGCTGCTGCTTGAGGATCCCTGCCTTCTTCAGCCGGAAGAGCGTTTTGCGGCTGATTCCGAGGTGTGCACTGGCCTCGCCCGTGCTGATCCAAAGGCAGGCCGGCGAGCGCGGGCTGCTTCTGCTTCCTCTCCTGCTCGTAGCTGTGGAGTGAGAACCCGGCTCTTGGCGCTGGTGGCTCTCATGCGGGTAAGCGCTCATGCGATCAACCCTCGGAACAACGGCGATGAAGTGGCTTGGTTGTCGGGAACGAACTCTTGGTCGCGCTGCGAGATCGATGGGAGCCCTGGCGGATGCAGATGGTCCGGGGATGGTCGCGCCACCAGCAGCAAAAGCGTGAGGCCCTGGAGCAGCAGCACCACCCACAGCAGGGGCTGCCGTCGTTCGGGTGCCACTGGTCTGGATGGCCGCCTCACCGGATAGGGCCGGGGGAAGGTGGGCAGCTGGACGTTGCGGTGATGGTTGCTCATCAGAAGGGCACCTCCTCGTCGCTCAGCGGGGTGCCGCCGGAGGGACTGCTTCTCCACTCGCTGCTCGCCGTGCTGGGCTGCGCCGCGCCGAGGGCAGCAGCCACAGCCCCCCCGGCTCCCTTGCCAAAGCCGCCATCGGCGCCGTTGCGGCTGCCGCAGAGCTCCAGGCGATCGATCACCACCAGGGTCTTGCTGCGCACCTCACCGCTGCTGCGGTCGGTCCATTGCTCGATCTCGAGCCGGCCGACGACCGCCACCTTGCTGCCCTTGCGCAGGTAGTCCCCCGCCACCTGGGCGGTCTTGCCCCAAGCCTTGCAGTTCACCCAGAGTGGCTCCTGGTTCTGGCCATCCCGGGGCGGTCGGTTGACCGCCAGGGTGAACTCGCAGACGCAGCTGCCACTCTCAAAGAAGCGCAGCTCTGGATCCCGGCCGGCATTGCCGACCAGCACGATCAGGTTGATGCTCATGCCTCCACCTCCAGCGCCGAGCCGCTGCGGGCCTCGATGCGCTCCTGAACCGCCAGCAGTGACGGCAGGCCGATGAGTGGATGGGTGCGCACCAGTTCGTGCAGTGCTCCGCTCCAGGTGATGTTGTGCCTGCGGGCGAAGGCATCGACCCGCTCAAAGGTGTCGTTGTTCATGGCGATGGTCTTTTTATGGTTGCCGATCCGCTGGCGCAGTGGCCGCGGTTTCTGGGGGGAGGTGCTCATGCCGCCGCCCCCGCGATTTGCTGGCCGCTCTCGCCGCCCTCGAGCTGACGGCGGCGCCTGGAGATCGCATTCCAGAGCCGCTCAGCGTTCTCGTCGTTGATCTGGCCCCCGCTGAGCAGCTGGTTGACGCGCCCGTAGGCGCTGTCGAGCTCCAGCAGGGTGGCGATGCGTGGGATCTGGCGGAGGCCCACCTCCACAGGATCCAACTCAGGCTCTGGAGCTGGGGCAGGAGCTTGAGCTGAAGCTGGCTCAGGAGCTGGAGCTGGAGCCGGGCTAGGAGCCGAGGCAGCAGCGGCCTGACTCCTGGTTCGCCGCGGTGCTGGCTGGGTGACTGCGGCAGAGGCCTCGCTGGCCTGCACCGATAGGGCTTCCAGCTGCGCGGCTTGGTGCTCGGCCGCGGCGGCCGGCTCCGGTAGAGCTGTGCTGGCGTCCACAAGCACGGCGTCGATGACCTCCCCCTTGGGTTCAGCGCCACCCCCATGGGACGACCCGACGCGACCATCGGCGTTGTTCTGGGCTTGCTGCGGAGCTGTGCTGTCTTCGCGATGGCGTAAGAGCTTGGGCACAGCGGCAGTGCGGGAGCTCGCTGCAGGACGCCGGGTGGCGGGTTTTGCCGGCGCCGTGGCGGTTGGCCCTGCGGGGGCTTCAGTGGCCTGGGTCCATGCCGCAGCAGCCTGGGGCTGGGCCTGGATTTCAGCCCCACTGACGCCACTTCCGCCGGCTTCTCGGACGCTGACCGCCTCGTTGTCGAGCGCTTCCTCCTGGGTGATCAACCCCAGGGCGATCTCCGGGCAGTAGACGTTGGACCACCAGGCGGCAGCGCGGTAGCGCAGCATCTGGCCGGTCATCGTCTGCCACTTACTGGTCTCGTTGCCGTTGCGGTCCTTGCGGCTCCACCAGCCCTCCTTGCGGGCCAGCTCAAGGGTGATGGTTTCCCCCTCCAGCACCTCACCGGTGGCTTTATCGGTGGCCACCGCATAGCAACAGGTGGGCTTCTCCTTGTCATCAAAGACAAAGCGCAGCGGCGAGAAGCGGCCGCTGGCATTCACCGTGGCGATCAGGAACTTGCTGCTCCAGGTCGGCCGGCCATGGATCGGCGTCATGTTCTGCATCACCACCAGCGGTGAGAGCCGCATGCGCCCGGCGATCTCCAGGGCGATCAGGCTGTTGGCCAGGCCCTGTTGCCCCTGGTACTCCCTGGGCACCAGGGTGGAAGAGCACAGGGCCCTGGCCATCCGCTGGGCGGCGTCAAAGGCGGCGATGCCGCTGAACACCTGCAGCACCTCCCCCGATGGGGCCAGGGCTGAGGAAGGCGGTGCATCGGCACCGGTGGAGAGAGAGGAGTCGTTCATCAGAAGAGGTCGATGGAATCCAAATCAATGCCTACGGCTTCGGGAAGGCTGAAATCCTGGGAGACAGGACGAAACGCCTGGCGTCCATGACTGGGCCAGCTGCCCGTGGCCTGGCATTCGGTGATCCGCCGGAAGGCCTCCTCCCGTCGCTGCAGACCTTTTTGCAAGTCCTGCTCATCAAAGATGAGCAGGCTGCAATCGATCGGGCCGGCCGGATCGGTGGGCCACTCAAAGGCGATCACACCGGTCTCAACCGGCGGCTGCCCATGGCGGTCCTCGTGGCCCAGGGCCAGGTGGGCCATTTGCAGGTCATAGGCCAAGTCCTTGGCCTGCCAGTAGAACTTCCGCGGCACGGCGCTGCGGGTCTTCTTGAGGTCAAACAGCCGCCCGTCGCTGGTGACCACATCGGGGAGGCAGCGACAGGGCCGGCCTTCCTGGTCTTCCCAGAAGTGGGGCTGCTGGCTGAGCGCTGGATCCAGCGCCGCTAGCACCTCGCCCACCACCGGATCGGCCCGCAGGGCCTCACGAATCCGCTGGGCCTGCTCGACCATCTCGATGCTCACCGGCGTCAGCCCGGCAGCCTCGGCCTCAGCGCAGTTGGCGGTACCGATCTTGGTGTTGCGGGCAATCGTGGCGTAGGCGGCAAAGCGCCCCTTGATATCAAAGGGCGGCGTCAGCAGGGCATCAACCAGATCGCCCTTGACCATGTCGGCCGAGGGAACGAACCGCGCTGCCCCTGGCCTGAAACGATGGCTCCAGGCCCGCATCGTGCCGGTGACCGCCGCCTTGAGCGCCGTGGGAGACCAGGCGGGGTGGCGGTGATACTCCGCCAGAGAGAAGTTGCTCATGGGGAATCCTCCAGGCCATGGCCCAGGACGATCCGCCGTGCCTCGATCAGCGAGGGACAGAGTCCTGAATCAATCCCGCCGCCGTCGCGGTGCAGCAGCGTTGCCACGTAGCTCCCGCAGATGCTCTGTCGAAAGCTGATGGCGATGCCGTGGCCGGCCAGGGCCGCCAGCGAGTCGGTCGTGATCGCCCTCCAGTGCTGCTGCCACTCAGCCAGGGCGGCAGAGAAGGAGGCCTGGATCAGGATGTACTGCTCCAGATCGGAGCGTTGCCATCCCCTGGAATCAGGGGACACGGAGAGGGAAGCCGGAGAGCCTCGTTCGTGTTGGTTCACCTTTCTGCAATGAGGGACGCCAACGCTACCCCTGCGGCTACCTGTTCGGGAACCCTTATGTTTAGTATTCGGAGATTGCATAAATTGCCTTTTCGTAGCACTCGCGACGGCAACGGCAGCTGCGTTCTGGGACCCCCGCTGCCTTTTCAGACCGGATTGCTCACCAGTTCGGTGGGCTCCAGCTCCGGGGCTACTTCCCGCACCCAGGCATGCAACGCCTCGCGGGCGATCGGGACGATGGACGGGCCCAGCCGCTCGCCGGCGAACAGCGCGTTCTCGATCGCCACCACCTGCTCCATCGGCAGATCTCCCGCCTTGCGCAACACCTGCATCGCGGCGGACACCGGCCGCACCCTGACCTGTTCGAGGACCTGATCGAACAGGCTGCGTAGCCGCTTGGTTTCGGCCTCGGCGTCGATCTCCTCCTGGCAGGGCCAGAGCTCGGCGGGCCCTTCCAGCTTGCCGATGTAGCAGGCGAACCAGTCCTCAGCGCCCCAGGGCCGGCCGTCGTCATGCAGCACCGGCTTGGCTCGCTGCACCCGATCGCGCAGCAACCGGTCCTTGATCGTGCCCCGCTCCTCTTGCGCCAGGCACTCGTTGAGCACCCCCAGCTGAATGAAGGTGCTGGGCTGGGGCTGCAACACCTTGCTGTTCTCCAGGTTTCCCCATTGGCCGCCGGCCACCCGCAGCGGCCAGGGGATCAACCCGGGGCAGACCTTGGCCCAGTCCTGAGCGGTGGTGACGGTCCAATCATTGCTCTTGCGCCAGTTCCGTAGGAACTTGCCGAACTGCACTCGGGCCGCATCGAGCTTGTCCTGCAGGCTCTGCACTGGGTTACCGTTTGGGAACCCTTAAAGTATGCCTTGCTACCTGCGAAGCATCCAGCCCCAGGGGTCGGCTTCGTGACAGGCTGTTACGCCGCGTCGGTTGGCGGCTGGATGGACAGGGACAGGGACTGCGGCAACCCCCACTGGGCTGATCAGCCGAGCCTCAGCACCCTTGCTGCTTCTGCCGTGCTCCGGGCCACACCGGCGTAGCCACCAAACCTTTCCACCAGGGCAAGGAACGATCGCTGCTCCTCCCGCAGCCTTCCCCCCGGGGCCTTCACCTCGATAGCGGTGAACACCGCCAGGGTTTGGCCCAAGTGCTCCGGGCCGATCAGCACCTGGCGCAGGCCGATCAGGTCGCTGCTGCCCGGGCAAAGCCCGTAACGCACCAAGCGGCCACGCTCATCGCGCAACGCACCGGTGTTGTTGCGCCACAGCCTGACCGGCCCCCGGCCGAGCTCCAGACGGATCTGCTGCTGGATCGCCTGCTCGTTCATGCCACCCGGCTCCAGTGGCCCCGGGTCTGGCGGCCCGCCAGCACATGCCGTGCCCAGCCCTGGGGGTTCTTGAGGCCCCGCTTGGTGCCCAGCGCAATCAGCTCCTCGAGGCTGCGGGCATCGCCCTGCTCTTTCTTGCGCCGGCTCCTGAGCTCCTGCTGGCTGATCTCCCGCAGCTCACCCTCCACCGTGACCAGCTTCTGGCGCTCCGGCCGGAACACATGGCCGCACTCCGGGCAGAGGCTGAGCGTGCTGGCCATGGCGCAGAAGCACTGCGGGCAGGTCTTCACCGAGGGGGCCTTGTGGTGCTCCCGCTTCTTGACTCCGTCGAGGGTCCACTCCTGCTCGTCGAGGTGGTGGCCCAGCCGCTCGATGTTGCCGACATGATCGAGGATCACCGCCTCTTTCCCCGGCTGGGGCCTCAGGCAGCGGCCGATCATCTGCAGATGCAGCCCCAGGCTCTGGGTGGGCCGCAGCAGCAGGCAGCCGCCCACCGACGGCACATCCACCCCCTCGCCGATCAGGTTGCAGCTGGTCAGGACCTTCAGCTCCCCGGCCCCCAGCGCCTCCAGGAGTTGGCGTCTGGTCTCAGCGTCCTGGGTGCCGTCGATGCTGGCCGACCTGATTCCACGCTCGCTGAACGCTTCGGCCACCGCCTCGGCATGGGCGATCGAGCAGCAGAAGGCAATCGCCGTTCGGCCCGCCAGGTGGCGCTGGTAATGGCTGACCGCATCTCCAAGGATGCGGCTGCCGCCCAGCTCACCGGCGGCCTGGCGCAGATCGAAATCCCCCATCCGCCGCCTGAGCCCCTGCGCCGAGAAACCGATCGGTGGGGCATAAACCCGGGCCGGAGCCAGGTAGCCGTTTTCGGTCAGCCAGGCGGGCGTGGGGCCGAGCACCATGCTGGAAAACCAGGCACCGAGAGGCTGGCCGTCGCTGCGGCAGGGTGTTGCCGTGACGCCGAGCACCTTGGCGCTGCAGAAATGTTTGAGCGCCTTCGCCCAGGTGCCGGCGCTGGTGTGGTGACAGTTGTGCACCAGGATGCCAGCGGCAAAGTAGTTGTGATGCTGCTCAACTTCGATGTTGTACACATAATCTCCCTCACGCAACTCTCCAGGTCCGCCTCGACCTGTTGGTTCGTAAACCTCAACACGCTCCACCCGATCGAAGCAAGGAACTCGTCCTTCTTCCTGTCCAGCATCTGGCGCTGGATCGTGCCATGGGATGGGCCATCCACTTCGATGCCGATCCGCAGCTCCTGATGGCCGATATCCAGCTTGTAGCAAGTCGGGTAGCCACTGCCGCGCGGCATCCCCGTTCGGACCACCACTTCCATCGGCCAGCCCAGGGCATCCGCCAGTCGCTGCTGCTGTTTGGTGGGCCCACGGCCATTGCCGCCGCGTACCAGTGGCTGATGCTTGTTGCGCCGCAGCGTTGCGCTCATCTTCTCCCTGCACCCTGGCCGCTGCATCGGGTTGTTGTCGCGCATGCGTTGCGATGCGTACTGTCGATTGGTTCTCGCCATCACCACGGCTCTTTGCTTGCTCAATGAGGCACCGGAGCACTCCCGACTGCAGTAAACGCGGCCGCTTGCTTTCAGCTGGTTGCGCTTGATCTTCGTGTTCAGAGCAACCGAGACTCCGCACCAATGGCAGGGCGCAGAGTTCGTCTCCAGGACGCAGGATGCCAGCGGGAATGTAGCCATGGTTGACCGTAAAGAACGGATGGGAGAGGGTGGTTTCGATACTTCTGCCGGAGGTTGTCGTGACACGCACCATCCAGCGGGGCATCGGATTGCAGAACACGCCAGTGACGCGGCCGCTGGTGATCTGACCGCTCTGGTGGTCAAAGCAGCTCACGACATCGCCGACCTGCAGGGTTTCGATCGGCCTGCCGTCAACCGGTGTTCCGGCTGGAAAGCACTCATCAACCACCAGCAGCTGGAAGTGCTCCGGCTTCAGCAAATCCAGCCGCCTGGCCAAGGTGGCGACCGAGGCCACCTGCACTGGAGCCCGCAGATTCATCGAGCGGCCGGCGGCGATCAGGCCGTGCTCCACCCCCAGCGCCGCCAGGGAGCGGGAGGCCTGCTCCAGTGACTCGGCCCGGTGCACCAGTACGGCGATGCGGTTGCCGCGGGCCGCCGCCTGCTGGGCGATGTGGCTGAACACCACCGTCTTGCCGCCACCGGTGGGGAGCACAAACAGCACGGCGCGGTGCCCCTCCATGAAGGCAAGTCGGACCCGCTGCACGGCCTCCATTTGGTAGGGACGCAGGGCGATGGCCACGGCACGCCGACAGCACTTCGCCAGAGTTTAGGACTAGCGGAAACTATTGCTAGGCTTTTGCGGTAGCACTCCACTGTCATCATGAAGCGCGTACAGCTCCAGCTCCCTGAGGCGGTCGTCGCCTGGATTGACCGCAACGCCGACGGCATCGAAAGCCGCGCCTCCTTCGTCAGGCGCACCTTGGTGCAGGTGATGCGCGGCGACGAGCGCAGGCTTCCCCCTGCCCCTAGCGATTCCGTCTCCAGCGATGGGGCTTCCCTGCGCTGATGGCGAGCGATGTGCTGCTCGCCGCTGATGGCCAGTGGCCCCGGCTCCTGACGGAACTGGCCGGCCTGACGCCGGAGCAGCTGCAGGACCGGCACCAGCCCTGCCCCGCCTGCGGCGGCACCGATCGCTACCGCTGGGACCGCGACGACGGCCCCGGCGGCTGGTTCTGCAACCAGTGCGGCGGCCGCGAACGCAGCGGCGGTGGCGGCAGCGGCATGGATCTGCTGCTGCGCCTGACCGGCTGGGATTTTGCGTCCGCCGCCCGGCGGATCGAGGCCCAGCTCGGGCTCAGCCCCTCAACATCAGCAATGGCGATGCTCAGAACTTCGTTTGCGGCTGAGGCTCCAGCGGCCGCGGCGTCATCGCCCAGACCCCGCCAAAAGGTCGGCAGGCCCGCTCGCACTCCCGAGCGGCCCCCGGCCGACGCACCGCCACCGGAGCTGGGCCGCGCCTCCGCGCAGTGGTGCTACACCGACACCCGCGGCGCACCGTTGTTCTGGGTGCAGCGGCTTGATCTGCAGCAAGGCGGCGAGCTGCGCAAGCTGTTTATTCAGCGCACCTGGCTCGACGGTGGCTGGCATTACCCCTCTCGCCGCGATCCCTTCCGCGCCGACTGGCCGGCACCCAGGCCGCTCTACCGCCTGCCGGAGCTGGAGCGGCATTTCTGGTCGTCGGTGCTGATTGTCGAGGGGGAGAAGGCCGCCGAGGCGGCGGCGCCGCTCTTCCCGGATCATGCGGTGGTGAGCTGGTGCGGCGGCTGCAAAGCCCTGAACACCGTGGACTGGCAACCACTCGCCGGCCGCGCAGTGACCCTCTGGCCGGATGCCGACAACCCGGGCCGCGAGGCGATGGTGCGCCTGTCGGCCCTGCTGCTGGAGCTCGGTTGCCACGTGGTGATGGTGTTGCCCCCCGGCAGCACGGAGGCGGACTGGGATCTGGTGGATGCCCCGGGAGCGGTGGGCTGGGACCTGGCCGACGCTCCCTGGACCCCGGAGGAAGCCCAGGCCTATCTGGAGCGTCACAACCGCGTCGTGCGGCTCCCGACAGAGCAACCCCAGACTGAATCGGTGGCTCAACCGGCATTGACGCCGGCCGGCGGGCAGCTCCTGCCGGCGTCTTTGGCAGCCAGCAGTAGAGCGCAGACGAGCGGCGCTGAACCGTTCATGTGTCTCGGCTACGACAGCGACGGCTACCACTACCAGCCGTGCATCACCGGCCAGGTGATGCGCCTCTCCTCCTCCGCCCATGGCGGCGTCAACCTCTGCCGCCTGGCACCGCTTCCCTACTGGGAGACTCTCTACCCCTCCAAGCGGGGCGTCAACTGGACCGCCGCAGCGTCAGATCTGTTCTGCCGGCAGGCTGCGATCGGGATGTTCGACCCCGACCGGCTACGCGGCCGTGGCATCTGGTGGGATGACGAGCGCTGCGTGCTCCACCTTGGCGATCGCCTTGTCGTCGACGGCTGCAGCCAGCCCCTGAGCACTCCCTTCCCCAGCCGCTTTCACTACCAGCGCGGCGCGGTCCTTGTGGGCACTGGCGATGCGGTGCCGCTCAGCGATGAGGAGGCCTTCCTGGTGCTCTCGATCGCCGATCGGTTCCACTGGGAGGTGCCAGCTTCCGGGTTGCTGCTGGCCGGTTGGCTCACCCTCGCGCCGATCTGCGGTGCCCTGAGCTGGAGGCCCCACATCTGGCTGAGCGGTCCGGCTGGCTCGGGCAAATCGCACGTCTTTGAGCGGTTCTGTGGGGTGCTGCTCGCCGATATGGCCCGGGTGTTCGTCGGCAGCGTCACCGAGGCCGGCGTCCGCCAGACCCTGCACTCCGATGCCCTACCGGTGCTGATCGACGAGGCCGAGGGGAATGAGCGGGAGGACCAGCAACGCATCCAGGCGATCCTGGCGTTGGCGCGGGTGGCCAGCTCCGAATCTCGCGCCGCGATCGTCAAGGGCTCACCCTCCGGTGATGTGGCGCGCTACTCGGTGCGATCAATGTTCCTGCTGGCCTCGATCGCCACCGGCCTCAAGCAGGGAGCCGACCGGCGCCGCTTTGCTCTGCTCAACCTGCGCAACCCCAGCGAGATCCCCCAGCAGGAGCGCGAGGCCCACTGGCAGGCGCTGGATCGCGACCTCCAGCAGCTGATCACACCGGTCTTTGCGAACAGGTTGCTGGCCCGTACGGTTGCCCTGATTCCGGTGATCCGTCGCTCGATCGCGGTCTGCTCCCGCGTTGCGGCAGCGCACTTCGATTCCCAGGCGCTCGGAGACCAGTACGGCACCCTGCTGGCCGGGGCCTGGTCACTGCAGTCCTCCCGCGTGCCCACAGAAGCGGAGGTGCAGGGCCTGATCCAGGGCACCGATTGGAGCAGCTACCGCGAGAGCACCGAAATCGCCGATGAGCGCCGCTGCCTGAACCGGATCCTGCAGCACCAGCTGCGGGTGGAGTCGGAGGAGCGCACAGGCCTGGTCCGCACGGTGCTGGAGCTGGTGGAACTCGTCGCGACAGGCATGGCTTCACCCTTGGAGCCGGTGCGCGTGGCCGATGCCGCCGACCTCCTCGCCCGCCATGGCCTGCGGGTGCGGGAAGGAGAGCTGCTGATCAGCAACACTGCCGAGGCGATCGCCCGCATGCTGGCGAATACCGCTTGGGCCACCAACTGGTCCACCATCCTCGGTCGGCTGCCGGGCGCTACGCGTTCCTTGCTCGTGCACTTCCGTGGCGTCGGCACATCACGCGCCGTTGCGATCCCCCTGGCCTCTCTGGGCGTTTGAAAACCGGGCCCCAAACGGCGTGTCCGACACCTGCTGTTAGGCCGAGACCGACTGCAGCAGAACGGTTCTAACGTTCTAACGCTCTTACAGGGGGTAGGGACTCTCTCTCTTATAGATCCCTATGTCCCCCTCTCCCTCCCCCCTGCCAGGGCTCTTGTCCCCTCTCTCTTCTTCTATCTATCTATCTTTCTCTGTAAGAAGGTTAGAAAGAAGAAGAAGCGGTCCAGAGGCCCTGCCCTGACAGCGGTCTTGGTTCCAACAGACACTGTTTGAATGCTGTTTGAGCGGAAGGGGCATGTCAGAAGTGATTTGCCGGAAGCCTCCGGCTCGCGCTTCTGGGTCCAACCCCCCGACCTGATCTGCACTTGGCGCAGGAATACCAGGGGGAGGAAGCCTCGGCCGAGGGCATTTGGCATAGTGGCTATGCTTTCGGGAACGCAAAGACAGCAGGGCTGTTCGCTGCATGGCTGACCGTCGCCCCAACACAGCCGATTCCGCTGTCAAGGCGGCACCGCAGGACCAGCTGGTCGATGCGATTGACGCGCTACGTCTCGCACCCCCAAGCGAAGACGCCGATGGCCATCCCCTTGGGGAGCTGGTGGGCGTCGATCCAAGCCGGCCGGTTGGACGGGGCAATCCGCCGCGGCAACGACGCAAGGGCAATCCGGCCCCCAGGCCCAGCCGATTGGAGATCGAACGACGCATTGCTGAAGCCCAGCTGTGGGTAGCGCAGCGCCTGCCGCTGGTGCAGATGATCGAAAATGCTGGTCAGAACTGGGGGGTAAGGAACACCCAGACGATCAACCGCTACCTGAACCTCGCCCGAGAGCGGATGGTGGAGGAGCTGATCTCCGACCGGCGGCGCCACCAGGCTGAGCAGATCTTTGCGCTGAACGACTGCGCCAGACGAGCCATGGACGCTGAGCAGTTCAGTGCTGCGGTGGGCGCCTTCCGGGTGATTGCTGAAATCGGTGGCCTGCTGCGGGCCCCCCTCAAGGCGCCGGATCCCCATGGGGGCGGGGCCAAAGGCTGATGGGCCGCATCACCTCAACCCTCCGCCCCCAGGCTCCAAGCCTGCCCAGTGCGGGCGGGCTGCTGCTGGACCCTGCGACGGACCTCTGGGCCGACTGGGGGCTGCTGGGCGCTCCTGATCCAGACCGGGCGACAACTACCCGCCAAGGACTTCTGTTCCGCGACTTCATCCGCAGTGCCTTCCCCAGCTTCCAGTTCCACCGGCTCTCGGAGCTCCTGATCGACCTGCTCCAGCAGGTGGCTGACGGCCAGCTGACGCGGTTGATCGTCTGCTGTCCTCCACGCCATGGAAAATCCCAGTTGGTATCCCGCCTGTTCCCGGCCTACTGGGTGAGCCGTCACCCGGAGCTGTTCTGCGCCATTGCTTCCTATTCGGCGGAGCTGGCCTATGCCCACAGCCGGGAGGCCAGGCACTACTACCGGAGCACCGGCCACGCTCTTTCCAAGGACTCCGCTGCCGTGGGCAACTGGCTCACCCCCCAGCGGGGCGGCTGCATCGCCGCCGGTGTGCGCGGCCCGTTCACGGGCAAGGGCTACAACCTCGGCATCATCGATGACCCCTACAAGGGTCCGGAGGATGCCAAATCATCGCTGCAGCGGGAGCGGCTGATCGACTGGCTCAAGAGCGTCTGGTTCACCCGAGCTGAACCCGGCTTCACAGAAGAGGGAGCACTGCTCCCGGCGGCGCAGGTGGTGGTGCAGACCCGCTGGGACCACCAGGACATGATCGCCTGGCTCCTGGCCCAGGAGACGGAAGAGAACCCCGAGCACTGGACCGTGCTCAACCTGCCCGCCATCGCTGAGCCGATCAGCATCGCGATGCCGATCCCGCCCACGTGCATCCGGGTGCCCGACTGGCGCCAACCGGGAGAACCCCTCTGCCCGGAGCGGGTGCCATTGGAGGTGCTGCAACGCATCCGCACTCGATTGGGCTCCTACTGGTGGAACGCCCTCTACCAGCAGCGCCCAAGCCCAGCCGAGGGCCTGCTGTTCCGCAAGGCCTGGATTCAGGCACCATTGCCCACCGCACCTGGCCAGTCCCGCCGCTTTGCGCCCCTGGTGCTGAGCTGTGACCTGAGCTTCAAGGACGGCAAGGACAACGACGCCTGCGGTTTTGCGTTGCTGGGCTTGCTGGAGCCCCAGCGCCACCTGGCGGTGGAAGCGCGGCGGCAGGGCCTGGTGCTGGCCACGAACGCCGCTGGTGCCCAGCGCGGCAGAGCGCCACATCCCGAGGGGGAGAATGCCCCCCCCGATCCCTGGGCGGAGCTCCAGATCGAGGCGCTCTGGGCCCACCGGCAGCAGTTGGACCTGCCGGGTGTGATCAAGTTCCTGCTGGCGTCGCTGGCCTCGCTGGAGCGGCAGGGCCTACGTCCCCACGCGGTGCTGATCGAAGACGCCGCCAACGGCCCAGCGGTCTGTCAACTGCTCAAGCGCCAGGTGCCCGGGTTGATCGCCATCCCACCCAAGGGCAGCAAGGCCTCCAGGGCCCATGCCGTCGCCCCGCTGGTGGAGGCCGGTCAGGTGCGCTTCCACCGCCGCAGCGACTCGCTGATCGAGGAGCTGCTGGCCTTCTCACCCCGCGGCGGTGTGGACGACCAGGTGGATGCCTTCTGCCAAGGCGTTCTTTGGATTGAGGCGCAGTACTGGCGCGGCAGGGGCCACAGCTCGGCGCCGCTGCCGATGGTCTTCAGCCGCTGAGGGAAAAGCCATGGCACAGGTCATCGCCTGCATCGCCTCACGCCTGGATCAGCCCCCCGTGGGAGGGCGGCCCCATAGCAGCTTCTATGCTCCCAGCCAGCTGCACTTGCCGTTTAGGCCGCCCGTGGTGGCCACCTGCGTGCCGCGGCGGCAGCGATCTCCAAAGCCCCCCAGGCCGGCCTGCAGCCAGCAGGCGGTGCAGCTGGTGCTCGCCTACCCCAGCCGCCCGCGGCGTCATCGCCCGGTCAACCCCCACGCTGCTGCCAATGCCCTGGCGCTGCAGCACCGCGACATCGCCCAGACCGTGGCGGCCAACATCTCCCGGCGCACCGGCCATCCACGGGAAGACCTAGAGCAGATTGCCATGCTCGGCATCCTCCAGGCCGCTCGCCGCTTCTCACCAGAGCGTGGATCGTTTCGGCCCTATGCGCGCACCTATGCCAACGGGGAGGTGTATCACTACCTCCGCGATAAGGGCTTTCTGATCAAGGTCCCCGCCTCCTGGCGGGAGCTGCATGCCAGAGGGTTGAAGCTGATGCGGTTGGGGATGGAGGCAGCGGAGGTGCCGGGGCGGTTGGGGGTCAGTGCGGAGCGGTGGCGGGAGATTGTGGATGCTTACGGGCAGAGGGTGGTGGCGTTTGAGGTGGGGGAGGTGAATGGTTGAACGCTCAAGATCAGAAGCGGGCAGTTTCGCATCGCTTTGAGAGGCACGCCCTGCTCCCGCCTTCTGCATCTTGATGTTAGGCATCATTCAAGCCAGAAGTCAGGTATTGGGATTACTCCTTATTAGCCATCTTATTTATCCAAGAGCCCAATGGCACCTATTCCCTCTGTCGGCTACATGTGCTAGTGTAAAGATTCTGTCTTGCGTGCAATGACTCAAGAGCAGTTTGTTTTTAAGAAAACTGACCGCATCGGAGCCGCAGCCGCAGAGAACGATGAATATCTCAATGATTGCTTTGTTGACACTGGCATTACTGACATTCTTAAAAGCCCAGATGACTCCAGAGCTGTTCTAATTGGCAGAACTGGAGCCGGCAAATCTGCAATCATCTCTCAACTCACCAAGGATTGCGAGAATGTAATTCTAATTAACCCTCACGACCTGGCGCTGGCGTATATAAGCAACTCAAACGTAATCGAGTTCTTTACTGAGCTAGGGATTAATCTTTCTCCATTCTTTAAGTTCCTCTGGAAACATGTTTTTGTTGTTGAAATACTAAAGAGGCACTTCAATATACAAACAAAGGCTGATTGTGATGGCTTTATGATTAACATCTTGAATCGATATAGGGGCAAACAGCAAGAAACCGCGTGGAACTACCTTAAAAGCTGGGGTGACTCGTTTTGGCAGCAAACTGATTTTAGGGTCAAAGAGGTGACCAATACACTTGAAAAGAAATTTAATCTGACGGCTGAAGGATCGCCGATTAAAGATATTCGACTTAACGCTGAAGCCGCAAAGACATTATCTCAAGAACAAAAACAAGAAGTAATTACGATTGGTCAAAAGGTTGTGAGTGGTGATCAGATAAGAAATCTTGAAGCCATCATGCGAATTCTAAATGATCTTCTTAGCCAGAATCGTCAGAAAACCTATCATATTGTTATTGATCGCCTTGACGAGGACTGGATAGATTCTCCGTTGCGACTTAGACTTATCCGAGCCTTAATAGAGAATGGCCGTGATTTCTTTAACTCAGAGAACATCAAAGTAATAATCGCACTTCGTACAGACTTGGTACAGCGTGTCTACAAAGTTACAAGGGATGCTGGCTTTCAAGAAGAGAAGTATAAGTCGTTTCACATGAATCTCTCTTGGTCAAAACGAGATATGATCGAGCTACTCGACAAGCGAATTAATGCTATGGTAAAAAGGCGATATACAACTCAGGATGTCTCTCACGCCGACGTCCTTATGCGGGATTTGGATGACCCAGAGGAAATATCAAGCGATTATATGCTGGATTACATGATTCACCGAACTCTCTATCGGCCAAGAGATCTGATATCGTTTTTCAACACCTGCATTGCCCAATCTGATGGCAACGCTACTATAGACTTTGCTACTATACAAAACGCAGAAGAAGGCTATTCCAGAGAGCGGCTTAAAGCCCTATGTGACGAGTGGCGAGGTACATATCCTCAGTTAAATGCCATATCGCAAAAGCTCTTAAGATCGCGTCCAACCCAATTTGAGCAATCCTCAATCTCGCAAGGCGAACTAGAGTCTTTAAGCTATGATATAGTCAGCAAGTTTTCCGGAGGAGATCAGCCTGATGACTACATAATTGCTTGTGAGTACAATGAAGCCAATGTTGATGCAATTCGAGTAAAGTATGTTTACGTGCTTTATATATCGGGGTTAGTTGGCTTGCTACGCAATCCAGAGTCAGTCCCTTCATATGGCTTTAATTGTGATGACCCCTTGGCGGAAGAAGACATATCTTCATATCCATGGATTGTAATCCACCCTGCATTCCGCAAGCATTTATCGGTATCAGCGGAATCTTGCTAGTCACAGGGTGTTTCCCTGAATGCCTAACTTGTGATTGGCAGGTTCCGAGAACCACCTACAGGCAGCCGGTGCTTTCCGAGAACCACGCCGGATAGTTCCTTGCAATGGCCATTAAGTCCAGTCCCAGCAGGGATTTCTGCGGCAAGCCTCTCATTGGTAGCCATGGTTCACGGGTCCGCAAACCACCTGTTCATTCAGCTACACAACTCTGGACGCCCTGTCGGAGCAGCGTCCCATGGAGTGGTGTAACTCGGGAGGAGCAGCCCCGGCTTAGCCGGGGCTGACGGCTCGCCTCCCTCAGATCTCAGCTGTGGCAATGGGTGGGCCGGTCTGTGACCCTGTTCGGAGCAT